>Ga0172365_10004373_pt1 | contig 10450 bp, 9 predicted proteins | sample LakKivSesite48cm_FD_114535 | JGI IMG/M metagenome (GOLD analysis project Ga0172365, IMG submission 114535) | Sediment microbial communities from Lake Kivu, Rwanda - Sediment site 48cm | ecosystem: Environmental > Aquatic > Freshwater > Lake > Sediment | place: Rwanda: Western Province, Lake Kivu... | reverse complement strand
GCGCGCGTCACGTTGCCCACGCTGCGCACCGCGATCTCGAAGCAGTCGGGCCCGGCCTCGCAGGCCGCCGACGGGGGCGCGTCCGAGCCCGGTCCGGCCGGCGCCGAGGCGATCGAGATCGGGGCCTCGCCCACCAGCGGCACCCAGAGCTGCACGAACTGGCCGGGGTAGTAGGCGAGGGGGGCGTCAGTCTCTGGGCGGACGGCGAAGAACTTCTCGTGCGGCGTGAGCTGCCGCACGCGGACGAGGCGCGCGGGCAGCGGCACGTGCTCGGTCTGGCCCTGCCAGAGGGCCGGGCGGGGCAGCCCGGTCGATAAGGCGTCGGTCGACGGGGCGTAAGTCGTCATCGCGTTTGCCATGGGCCTCCCTCACAGCCTGTCGAGCAGGGCGTTGACGATCTCCACCGGCTTGATGTCGACCGGGCACTCGCGGCCGCAGCGGCCGCAGCCGACGCAGAAGGACTTGCCGACGCGTTCGAAGAGGTACTTGTGCTTGCGGTACCAGCGGTGCTTGAGCCGGGCGAGCGTCGAGTAGCGGAAGTTCTCGCCGGTGGCGACGGCGGTGAAGGGCCGGAGCATGCAGCCGTCCCAGGTGCGCGTCACGGAGCCGCCGTTGAGGCGCTCGTTGGGGGCGTCGGCCGTGTGCGAGCAGAAGCACGTGGGGCAGACGAGGTGGCAGGCCCCGCACGACACGCACCGTTCGGCCGTTTCGGCCCAGACGGGGCTTTCCCAGGCGGAGGTGAAGAGCACGGGGAGGTTGGCCGCGGCGGTGTTCATCCTGAGCGTCTGGAGGCTGCAGAAGGTGCGGTGCTCCTCGTCGAGCAGCTCGGCGGCTTCCTTTTCTGACGCCCGCTCGCCGCGGGCGTGGCGGTCGAGCAGGTCGCGGCCGCGGGGCGAGCGCGCCTCCAGCATCATGCGGTCGCCGGCGGCGTGGAGGTAGAGGTCGTAGCCGTCCTTCACCTCGTGCCAGTCGATTGACTGGCAGAAGCAGTCGCCGTCGGGCAGGCAGTTGACGCCGGCGAAGAGCGTGTTGCGGCGGCGTGCGGCGTAGTAGCTGTCGGGCGTGTCCTGGAGGAAGACCCAGTCGATGAGGCCGACGGCGTTCATGTCGCAGTTGTGCACGCCGAAGATGATGCGGGGGGAGGCGTCGAGCGGGGCGCTGCGGGCGAAGTCGGCGGTGTGGTAATCGAAGAGCGTCTCGTGCTGGGGATTGAGGAGCTTCTTGGGCGAGAAGACCGTCCACGTGTAGCTGATGACCATCTCGGCGGGGTCGTCGATGCGGTCGAAGACGTGGAAGGTCTTGTTGGCGAAGCGTTCCTTGACGACGGGGCCGTAGACGGCGCAGGTGCGGCCGACGCTGGCGACGAAGTCATCGAACTGCTTGCGGGTGACCTTGAGCAGCGGCATCTCGCTCCCCCTGCGGCGGACCGGGGCATCCTTCCAGGGGGAGTATCGGAACGGATGGGGGCAGCGCAGGGAAAGGAGGGGGGCGTGCCGAGGCTCAGTAGCTGATGACCGTGTTGGGCAGAGACTTCCGCAGCTTCTCCATATCGGCGTCCGTGACGTCCGTCATCGAGAGGTTCAGCGTCCGCAAGCCCGTCAGGCCCTTTAGGTGAACAAGCCCAACGCCCAAGGCTTTCCTGGCAAATCCGCAACCCGGGCTACAGCCCGCAACGACCTGCATCGGGAAAGGAGGGCGGCAGATGGCCGGGCTGTCTGGCTGAGATCGTGCGCCCCACCGGCGCAAGGCCGGTGAAGGCGAGGACGGAGGGATCAGGTCCCGGTTCTCGTCGATGCCGTCTGCCCCACCGGGCTTGTCCCGGTGGACAGCATGATCCCGGCCAGAAGTTGTCAGACGAACGAGGCCCGCCTCCACCGGGCTTGTCCCGGTGGGGCGAACGATCCTGATGTCCTTTTCCGGTCTGCTTGGGCACGCCACTCCGACGCGCCCCCCGCATCTCCAGCCGCGCGGCGGCCATTGCGCTTGATTCCGGCGGCCGAGTTGCCTATCCTCATGATGATTGCTCTTCCACTGATACGGGGATCCCGGCAGACGGGGGGAATCACCATGGCATCTGTGCGTGCACGTGCACCGGTCCGCATCGATCTCGCCGGCGGCTGGACGGACGTCGCCCAGTTCGCTCAGCCCAAGCCGGGCGTCGTCATCAACACCACGATCAGCATCTACTCGTACGCCACCGTCAGCCCGCAGCAGGAAGCGGTGGCCGGGGCGCGCCGCGGCATACGCTCCGCCGGCAACCTCACCATCTATTCCGCGGACTTCGACGTCTTCGTGCAGGCGCAGAGCATCCAGAAGCTGGAGTACGACGGGCAGATCGACCTCGTGAAGGCGGCGCTGCGCCGCATGAACGTCCCCAACGGCTTCGACATCATCACGCGCTCCAACGCACCCGCGGGCAGCGGCTTGGGCACATCGGCCACGATGGGCGTGGCGCTGCTGGGGGCACTGGCCGAGATGAGCCGCCGCAAACTCCTCTCCTACGAGGTGGCCGAGCTTGCAAGCGACATCGAGAAGGTCGAGCTCAACATCCGCGGCGGCAAGCAGGACCACTACGCCAGCGCCCTCGGCGGCTTCAACTACATGGAGTTCCTCGGCGAGGAGGTCCGCTTCGCCAAACTGCCCATCCCCCCCGACGCCCAGCTCGAGCTGCAGAAGCACCTCGTGCTCTGCTACACCGGCAAGTCGCGCCTCTCGGGCGACATCCACGCGCACGTCTCGAAGGCCTACGAAGACGGCGATCCGGCCACGTGCGGCGCCATCGACCGGCTGAAGGACATCGCGGTGGAGATGAAGGAGGCCCTGATGAGCGGCGACCTCGAGTCCTTCGCGCGGCTGCTCTCGGAGAACTGGGAGAACCAGAAGCGGCTGCACCCCTCCGTGACCAACGAGCAGATCGAGAAGCTGTTCGAGACCGCGACCGCCGCGGGCGCCCTCGGCGGCAAGGCCTGCGGCGCCGGCGGCGGCGGTTGCGTCGTCTTCTACTCCGCGACCGACCGCGAGCACGTGGTGCGCAAGGCCCTCGAAGGCGCCGGCGTCCACGTCATCGACTTCGAGTTCGCGCCCAACGGCCTCGAGACGTGGTGGGCGTGAGCGTCACCGGGCGAGAGCCTCGCAGGCATATCGGCGGCGGCACGCTGGTCCACGAGATCGTCCATCCGTTCATGCGGGCCAACTTCCCGAAGTGCCCGCCCTGGCTCAACGAGGGGATGGGCTCGCTCTACGAGCAGGCGTCGGAGCGCGACGGCCGCATCTGCGGCCTCACAAACTGGAGACTGGCCGGCCTGCAAGAGGCCATCCGCGAAGGGGCCGTGCCGCCGTTTGCGGAGCTGACGGCGATGGACGACAACGCCTTCTACAGGAGCGACAAAGGCACGAACTACGCCCAGGCCCGCTACCTGTGCTACTACCTCCAGGAGGCGGGCCTGCTGGTCAAGTTCTTCCACCTCTTCCTCGCCGCGCAGGGCGACGACCCCACCGGTTATGCCACGCTGATGCAGGCCCTCGACGCGAAGGACATGGACGCCTTCAAGAAGAAATGGGAAGCGTTCGTGCTGAAGCTGAAGTTCCCGTGATCGCCGATCAGACCGATTTCCCCCGTTGCCATTTTGGGCCGAATCTGGTAGACTACAGGGGAAAAGGCGGAACGGCATAATCCTCCCGGCTGAAGGAGCTTCACATCCGCCAGATGAAGCGCAAGCTCGCGAGTTGCTCAACCCGCGGCCGCCTTACCTTCGACACCTGTCTGCTCGAAGAGGCAGAAGCAAAACGCCTGGACGCTGTGCTCCACGAACTGCTGCATCTGCGGTATCCGAATGATGGGAAGATGTTCAAGGCGCTGCTGAGGGCGTATATGGGAATGCTTCACGGAGGAAAGCTGAATGAAACTAGAATCGATCAGAATTGAGAACTTTCGCTCCTTTCAAGATCAGACTATTCAGTTGGATAATTACACCTGTATGCTGGGGCCCAATGGGGCGGGTAAGTCTGCCGTGCTTGCTGGCCTGAACATCTTCTTCAGAAATTCAGCTTCATCTGTGACAAATGTGACCACCCTGATTGATGAGGACTTTCATCAGAAGAACACCAGGAAACCAATACAGATAACACTTACGTTCAGCGATCTGCCCCCATCGGCTCAGGAGGACTTCAAGGCTTACTATCGACAAGGAAAACTGGTGGTTTTTGCAAGATCCGAGTGGAACGAGGCAGGCCAGAATGCCCCGGTTCATCAGTATGGCTCGCGTATGGTCATGGAAGCTTTTGCCCCGTTCTTTGATGCTTATGACCGCGGTGCAAAGAGTGAAGATCTAAAGAGCATATACAAGGATATGAAACGTCGATACGGAGATCTTGGCGATGTAACGACTAAGGAGAAGATGCGCGATGCTCTCAGGAGCTACGAGGAAGCCCACCCGGAACTTTGCTCACTGACAGATTCCTCCAATCAGTTTTATGGTTGGACCAGCGGTTCAAACCTGCTAAGGAAATATGTCCAATGGGTGTTTGTCCCTGCGGTCAAAGAAGCATCGACTGAGCAGCAGGAGGGCAGTAAGACAGCCCTAGGCCAATTGCTTGAGCGAACGATACGCAACGAAGTCGATTTTGAGGGGCCGCTGGAGGAGCTGAAAAACAGCTTTGCGGAGAAATACAAGGAGGTCATACAAAAGGAGCAGAGCAAGCTTGAGACAATAGAACAGCGACTCAAGGATCGGCTTCGCCAATGGACAACCACAAACTCGATGCTTCTTCTCCAGTGGGACTATGATCCTGGAAAATCAGTTTCGGTTAGCCAACCGGTGGCACGGTTGAGAATTGGAGAAGACAAGTTTATTGGTGACGTGGCTCGATTGGGTCACGGCATGCAACGAGCGTTGATCGTAACCCTGCTGCAGGAGCTTGCCAGTATTGAACAAGAGCATGCACCAAAACTACTTCTGGGCTTTGAAGAGCCTGAACTGTACCAACATCCTCCTCAGGCTCAGCATATAGCCGCGGTCTTGGAGCAACTTGCCACACAAGTGAAGCATAATACGCAGGTTCTGGTTACCACTCACAGCCCATATTTCGTTTCAAGCAAGGGCTTCGAGTCCGTTAGAATGCTACGGAAAGACGACGCGGATCGATTCACTGTTGTGCGACAAGCTACTTACAGGAATATCTGCGACCGCGTGAAATGTGCTCTGGGAGAAGATCCACAATTGGCATCGCCAGAAAGCCTGATGGCGCAGGTGGAACAGATAATGCAACCCTCTCAGAGGGAGCTTTTCTTTTCCCCATTGCCGATCCTTGTGGAAGGAATAGAGGATGTGGCTTTCCTTTCTACCTACTTGCATCTCTCCGGGCAGTGGGAGACATTTCGACGCATAGGATGTCATTTTGTCATAGCCGAGGGCAAGAACGCCCTGAGCAGGCCACTAGCTATCGCTCTGGCGTTAGGCATTCCGTGCTTTGTTGTTATCGATTCCGATGCGCACGAAACGGATCCCGGCAAACGGAACGGCAACCTGCGGGACAATTCATGCATCCTGAATCTCTGCGGTTTGCAGGGCGCCAATCCCTTGCCTGATCAAACACTCATGGACAAGAACGTTGTCATGTGGGCGACGGAGATCGATAGGGAAGTACTAAAGGATATCGGTGAACGAGAATGGGAGGAAGCCGAATCCAATGTCAGAAAGAAACAGAATCTGGTGGAAGGAGTGAAAAGAAAGAATTCAATTCTCGTAACGGCGACATTGCAAGAGCTGTGGAACGGGTCAAAGAAATCGGAATGCCTGCTCAATGCCTGCTCGTACATCCTGTCCTATGCCCAAGAGGTGCGGGGCTTGATTTTCGAGTCGCCGGGAACGTGATCTTGCTCGACAAAGGGGGATGTCTATTCACAAAGCCTGAGCTAGCGGAGGAGCAGGACAGTCGCCGGCTCCCCCCGATTGACGGGCGGGCTTCGACTTTCCGGCTGGCGAGGTTGCTTTCTTCGACGGTGTCGATCGTGCAGGCCCGCATCCCAGTGCGCTTCCCGGCCTGCGTGCCATGAAAAACGCCGGGCTCCCGCCTCACATAGCGATTTCCCCCGTTGCCATTCGGGGCCGAATCTGGTAGACTACAGGGATACGGCGGAAACGGCACCACCCTCCCAGATACGGTAACCGATGGCAATCGTCTCGCTCCAGGATGTCTACAAGGCCTACGGCCCGCAGGTCGTGCTCGACGGCGTGAGCTTGCAGGTGGAGGACGGCGAGCGCATCGGCCTCATCGGCGCGAACGGCTCGGGCAAGTCCACGATCCTCCGCATCATCGCCGGGGAGGTCGATGCCGACTCCGGGATCGTCCAGCGCAAGAAGGGGCTGACGGTCGGGCACGTGCACCAGGACCCCGATCTCTCGGAGCACGGGGCGCTGCACGATTTCGTCCGCACCGCGTTCGACGACCTCGAGACCCTCCAGCGCCAGATGCTGTCGGCCGAGGCCGACCTCCACGCCCTGCCGCCCGGCGGGGAGCACGACCGCACCGCACACCGGCTGGCGGAGCTGCACGACCAGTTCAACTCGCGCGGCGGCTACGCCTACGCCAGCCGCATCGACGAGGTGCTCTCGGGGCTGGGCTTCCCGCAGAGCAGCTTCCGCACGCCGTGCGACAGGCTCAGCGGCGGCGAGCGCACGCGCGCGGCAATCGCCCACGCCATCCTCGCCGAGCCCGACCTGCTCCTCCTCGACGAGCCGACCAACCACCTCGACCTCGACGCGACGCGCTGGCTGGAGACGTTCCTCCAGCGATACCGCCGCGCCGCCATCGTCGTCTCGCACGACCGCTACTTCCTCGACAAGACGGCCGGGCGGATCATCGAAGTCGAAGGGGGCAGGGTGCAGTGCTACAAGGGCAACTACAGCGACTACCTCCTGCAGAAGGACGAGCAGCTCAAGGCCCGGCGGCGCGAGTTCGTGAAGCAGCAGGCGTTCGTCGCCAAGGAAGAGGAGTTCATCCGCCGCAACCTCGCCGGCCAGCGCACGAAGGAAGCACAGGGCCGCCGTAAGCGGCTGGAACGCCTCGACCGCCTCGACCGCCCCGGCGACGCCGCGCGGCAGATCACCGTCGACTTCCAGCCCGAGACCCGCGGCCCCAACCTCGTGCTCCGGCTGCGGGGCCTGGGCAAGCGGTTCGAGGCGCGCACGCTCTTCAGCGGCCTCGACCTCGACCTGCTCTTCCGCGAGCGGCTGGGCGTGATCGGCCCCAGCGGCGCCGGCAAGACCACGCTCGTCCGCATCATCCTCGGCCTGGAGCAGCCCAGCGAGGGCGAGGCCGCGCTGGGCCGCAACCTCTCCGTGGGCTACCACGCCCAGCACCGCATCGACCTCGACCCGCAGGCGGCCGTGATCGACGAGCTCTACAAGGTGCGGCCCAAGGCCGAGGAGACCGCCCTGCGGACGTTCATCGGGCGCTTCCTCTTCACCGGCGAAGACATCCGCAAGAGCGTCGGCAGCCTCAGCGGCGGCGAGCAGACGCGCCTCGCACTGGCCAAGCTCATCCTCAGCGGCCCGAATTTCCTCGTGCTGGACGAGCCGACCAACCACCTCGACCTCCCCTCGCGGGCGGCCCTCGAGCAGGCCCTGCACGACTACGCCGGCACGGTGCTGGTGGTCACGCACGACCGCTACCTGCTGCGGAACCTCGCCACGGGCATCCTGCTGATCGCCGGCGGGAGCGCGAGGAAGTTCGCGGGCGGCTACGCGGCCTTCGAGGCGCGGATCGCGGCCGAGCAGGCCCTCGCCGCACCCAAGCCGCGGGCCGGGAAGAAGCAGGCGCCGCCGGGGCAGGCCAGGCGCGTCACCGCCGCGGCCGCGAGGAAGATGTCCCTCGACGACCTCGAACGCACCATCATCCGCGTGGAGGCGGAGATGGAGAGCCTGATGAGCCAGCTCGACGACCCGCTCATCTACGAGCACCCCGGCAAGGCCCGCGTGCTGCAGAAGAGCTACCGCGAGAAGCGCTCCGAGCTTGACCGCCTCAACAGGGCGTGGGACGCGATGGTCGACGCGGCATCGGCCGACGGCGGCGAGTGCTGACAACATGAGACAATGGAGCAGGGGACTGCTCTTGCCGTTCCAGATGGCGCGGACGAACGGGAGAACGGGCGATGGAATTCGCGGAACTGGTGGAGTACAGGAAGAGCGTCCGGGCGTTCAAGCCGGACGCGATCGAGCAGGACAAGCTGGAGCGCGTGATGAACGCGGCCCGGCTGGCGCCCTCGGCGGCGAACGTCCAGCCGTGGAAGTTCATCCTGGTGAAGGACGACGCGATGAAGCGTGCGATGGTGGACCTCTGCTGGAAGCAGCGGTTCGTGGCGGAGGCGCCGCTGGTGATCGTGGCATGCGCGCTGCCGGCCCGCACGCGCATCGGCGGAGCACCCAGCGCGATGGTCGACGCCGCGATCGCGGTGACGCACCTGATACTCGCCGCCGCGGCCGAGAAGCTGGGCACGTGCTGGATCGGGGCGTTCGAGAGCCAGCCGCTCAAGGAACTGCTGACGATCCCGGACGACGTGTCGATCGCGGCCGTGCTCCCGATCGGCTATCCGGTCGACGACAGCCGCGTCGCCAAGTCGAGGAAAGCCTTCGACCAGATCATCTGCGAGGAGACCTGGGCCTGAGCGGGCGCAGCCGCGGTTTCCGCCGGTGTTCAAGAAACAGGAGCCTCGCTGCGACTGTTGGCCGGCGGGGGGATCGGGTCGGGGCCGCCACAAGATGGAGGAGGGATCAATGGCTCGGCAGATGAAGGAAGAGACGATCCAGCGGGTCACGTGCGAATCGTGCGGGATGCGCGGCCGGAAAGAGAACATGATCGCCAAGGGCGACAAGTACTACTGCTGTGAAGACTGCGCGGAAGGCAAAAGCAGCACGAAGCGCATGAAGAAGTAGCCGCCTGGTTGGATTCGGGCGGGTGAACCTGAGGCCCGGGGAACGGCACTGGCTGCCTGATCCCGGGCTTCTCTATTTCGTCGAGGGCATTGTCGGGCCGAGCTGCTGCTCGATCGGGCGGCAGGGCCAGGCGGGCCTATCCCAACTTCCGCAGTTTGCTCTTTGACACGGCTTTTTTTGGATTATTTTCACCGGCTCCCATTCGAGAGGCCCGCATACACATAGCGTCGGAATCCTTCGCGCATGTCGGATTGCTGCCCGCGTTGCGGGCAGTGGGCGGGCAACAGTGGCCCGCCCCTACATGCGCTGGTGATCCCGCGATCGAATGCCGGACGCGCGATGATTCGCTGTGCAGCGTGATGCCGAAATGTCTGTGTTGTATGACGACGATGGTCCGCCCGAATGGGTCGAGGTGAACCTCGAGCGCGTGCGCACGGAAAACAGCCGCGGCTTCGGCGGTCCACCGGCTCGCCCGCGTGCAACGCTTCAGTCAACTCGCGACCGTTCATGGATGAACCTCACTAATCTCAATACGAAGGAGCACAAGAGGAGAAGCCTATTTGCCGAGCTTCTTCTCGAACCGCAACCACCGCAGCATCGGCCGGTAGCCGCACTTGCAGTAGAAGTGCGTGTGGTGGGCGTCGGCGCCGGTCCAGACGTCGGCGAGGATGGCGCCCTTCTCGGCGGCTCGCCTGAGCGAGAGCTGCACCGCCACCCAGCCGAGGCCCAGGCAGCGTGCGTCGGGGTGCGTGAGCGCGGGGCCGGCATACGCCCAGCGCTTGTCGCGGCCCAGCGTCTGCACGCAGAACGCGAGCACTCGGCCGTTCTTCACCACCACCGCGATCTCGTCGGGGCCGTGCGTCTCGTCGGTGGAGCAGTCGAGGAAGCACGTTTCGATGAACGGCCGCGTGCGGGTCCAGGTGCCGATCTTCGACCCGATGTTGAGCGACCAGAAGGGCCACGGGTTGGCGCCAAGCAGCTCGATGAGCGAGGCGTAGTCTCGCGGCTCGCAGGTGCGGCATTCGTAGCCCTGCAACTCGAGCTGGCGGATCCGGGCCTGTGCGGCGTCGCCAAGCTGGAAGCCTTCGAGCGATTGCACGAAGTTGCGGTTTTCCTCGGTCTGGTCGAACCCGACGGCGTTGAAGAACGCGTGCGCGTCGCGCCAGTCCTCCTGCGGCGCGATGAAGAACGCCATCGGCGCCATCGGGTTGCACGTGGGCGTGAGCATTGTGGCGCCGAGGCCGCGGGCGAAGGCCTCTGCCTTGTCGCAGAGCGCGCGGCCGATCCCGCGGAGGCGATATTCCGGGTGAACCGCGAGCACCGCGATGTGCGCCGCCTGGCGGGGGTTGTCGTCTGCCGCGAGCGGCTGTGTGCGGCAGCTTGCGAGCACAAGCCCCGCGAGCCGGCCGGCGTGCTCGGCGAGCCAGAAGCCTTCGCGCTTGTACTCCCAGCAGCCGAGCACTTTGTCGCGAAAGCGCGCCACGCTGATCGGCCACGAGTAGAACGGCCGCAGCGGC
>Ga0172365_10004371_pt1 | contig 10453 bp, 4 predicted proteins | sample LakKivSesite48cm_FD_114535 | JGI IMG/M metagenome (GOLD analysis project Ga0172365, IMG submission 114535) | Sediment microbial communities from Lake Kivu, Rwanda - Sediment site 48cm | ecosystem: Environmental > Aquatic > Freshwater > Lake > Sediment | place: Rwanda: Western Province, Lake Kivu... | reverse complement strand
CCGGGATTGGATGACCAATGCCGGTCATGTCCCCGCCTGGGTCATGTCCTGCAGCCGGGTCAGGGGAAATGTTGTCGGAGTTGTTGTTCGAAGGCGGGGTTGACCGGGCCGCCGAGGCGGCGGGTTTCGGCGAGTTCGGCCGCGGCTTCGGGGTAGCGGCCGAGGTTGTGGAGCGCGACCGCGCGGTTGTGGTGGACGAGCGGGTTGTCGGGCGCCTCGGCCAGCAGCCGGTCGTAGGTGGCGAGCGCTTCGGCGTAGCGGCCCTGTTTCTGGAGTATCGTCGCCGCGCCGAAGGCATAGCGGGGTTCGGCCGGGTTCAGGCCCGCCGCGCGCTGGTATGCCGCGAGCGCGTCGGCGAGCAGGCCCCGGCGTTCGAGCGTCATCCCGTGGTAGTACCAGTTGTCCGGGTTGTCCGGGTTCGAGCGGGTGGACTGTTCGAAGAGCCGGGAGGCTTCGTCGAGTTCGCCCCGGCCGAGGAGGATGATGCCCAGGTTGCGCGCGGCTTCGGACTGGCCCGGGCCGATGGCGAGCGCCTCGCGCCAGGTACGGATGGCGGCGGCGGTGTCGCCTTCGTGGTAGTAGGTCGCGGCGAGGTTGGCGAGGCACTGGGCGTCTTCGGCGCGGCGGTCGGCCCTCCGCAGGGGGACGAGGGTGACCGCGAGGCACGCGAGGACGAGCCCGAACCCGGCCGCGGCCCGGCGGTAGCGCCGGGTGCGCCAGTGGTCGAGGAACCAGGCGACCATCCCGCCCGCGAAGGGCAGGAGCGCGGTGACCGCGGGCAGGCGGTAGCGGGCAAGGACGAAGAAGGCGATGACCGAGGCGGCGTAGAGCCCGAAGAAGAGCGCGAGCGTGGCGTGGGCCGCGCCGCGGCGGAAGAAGAGGATGATGCCGGCGAGCCCGAGGCAGAAGATGGCCGCGAAGCCGGGCAGGGGCAGGCGCAGGACCCGGGAGTAGCGGGCGAAGAAGGCGATGTCCTGGTTGTCCGGGACTTCGGTGCGGTTCACGAAGAGCAGTGTCTTGCGCGCGAGGAGCCGGAGGAAGTCGCCGGGTTTGGCCGCGAACCATTCGAAGGCGCGGCGGAAGTAGAGCCGCGAGACGCCGCCGTAGCTGAGCGGGCCGCCGGCCTGCTGTTCGGCCCAGGCGCGGGCGTCGGTCTCCTCGAAGGCCGGGTTGGCGCGGACCCAGGGCGGGGCTTCGTACTGGCCGGTGCGGTTGTGGGGGCCGTTGCCGATGTAGAAGTTCTGGCCCGCCTGCGTGGTGGTGAGGACCGGCTCGCGGGCGAGGAGCGAGTTGCGGATGGCGACCGGCGCGATGACCGCCAGCACCGCCGCCGCGGCGAGGAGCGCGGAGCGCAGGCGCGGCGTGCCGCGCAGGGCAAGGGCGAGGACGAGCAGGGGCGCGAAGGCGAGGAGGTTGGCCCGGACGAGCGCGGCCAGCCCGAGCGCGGCCCCGGCGAGCAGGGGCCAGGGCCACCTGCCGGGGCGCAGGCTCCGAATCGTCGCCCAGAGAGTCAAAGCAAACAGGAACACCGCGAGGGCGGTCTTCTCGACCATCCCCTCGTAGAAGATGAAGACCGGGTAGACCGCGGCGAAGAACCCGGCCGCGACCCCGGCGCGGAAGTCGAAGAGCCGGCGGGCAGTGTCGAAGATGAGCGCCGTGACCGCGAGGCCGAGGAGCAGTTGGAGGATATAGACCGCGAGGTATTGATGGCCGAAGACCGCGTAGAGCAGGGCGAGCAGGTACGGGTAGAGCGGGTCCTGGTAAAACGGCCGGGCGGGCGCGGTGCCGGCACGGATTGCTTGTGCCCAGGTGTCGTAGGCCTGGCCGTCAATCATCGGCCGGGCGAAGAAGGGCGAGCGGGCGACGTCGGCAAGGTGGACGACCCGGAGCCCGAGGGCGAGCGCGAGGAGCAGGGCGAGGGCGAGCGCGAGCGCGACCCGGGCGTGGTCGGGGAGGGGCGGTTTCGGCCGGCGCTTCACGCCGCCAGTTTAGGCAATACCGGCCGGGAATCAAACCCCGGCGCGGTGGGGCGTCCCGGTGATGGAAGTGACGGCCGGATAACCGCTTGACACATCGCGGAGGCGTTCTATACTCGTAGTGCGCCAGTACGACGGCACTGGCGCAGACAGCATTCGATTTCGTGCCGGGCGTGGGCTTGAGATTACAACCCGGCTGTGCGCTTCGGTGGTCTTTGTCCGGGTGACGGGTTACCGCCCCACAACAAGCGTAGGATACACGCGACCTGAGGAGGTCATAATGAGTCTTGGCAAAGGTACTGGCAGACTGGTCGTCGCGCTCTTGACCGGCATCGTGCTGGCGGGCGTGGCGCAGGCGCAGGTCCCCATCTGGGCATCGAGATGGGACCCGGGCTACGACAACTGGGATGAAATCCGCGGGATGGCGCTCGCGCCCGACGGCGGCATCGTCACGACCGGGTTCAGCCAGGTGTCCGGTTACAGCTTCGAGTTCGCGACGGTGAAGTTCACCGCCGACAGCGGCAACGTCGAATGGGCGCGTGGTTACCACGTGCTGCCCAACTCGCGCGACGAGGCGAAGGCAATGGTCGTTGACGGCGCGGGCAACAGCTTCGTCGTGGGCAAGAGCGACACCCGCAGCGCCGACTCGACCGACTGGATTGTCCTCAAGTACCTCCCCGACGGCTCGGACGGCTGGCAGGTGCGCTATCACTACGTGCTGATTGACGTCGCGATGGCGGTCGTCGCCGACGAGGCGGGCGGCTGTTACGTCGCGGGCTACAGTTCGCGCGCGGGCGCGAACCTCGACATGTACGTCGTTCACTATGATTCGCTGGGGCTGGTCGCGTGGGAGCGGCGGCTGAACGGCGTCTCCGGCGGCAACGACGCCGCCAACGCGTTGGTCACCGACGGCCTTGGCCACCTCTACGCCGCGGGCTACACCTGGACCGGCGCGAGCGACCAGAACGCCTACTGGCTGGTGAAGTTCGACGCGGCGACCGGCGACACGCTCTGGTCGCAGACCTACAACGGCCTCGCCTCGACGAGCGACCCGCGTGACGACCGTGCCCTTGCGGCCGCGGTCGGTCCCGACGGCTCGGTGTTCGTCACCGGCCGGGCGGGCGAGCTCGGCACCTGGTACGACGCGACCGTCGTCGGCTGGGACTCGACCGGCACCCGGCTCTGGGTGAACCGGTTCGACGCCGGCCGCAACTCCGAGGACGGCGCGGGCGAAATCGTTGTCGACGCGGCGGGCAACGTCTTCTGCGGCGGCTACACCTATGAGTACTACACCGACTCGGACCAGGACTTCCTGGTCTTCAAGGTCCGCCCGGACGGCGTGCTCGACTGGCAGCAGGTCTACGACGCGGGCGTGAACGAGATTGACAGCTGCGCCGGGCTGGCGCTCGACGCCTCGGGAAACGTCTACGCCTGCGGCATCGTCTCCGACGTCAACGCCTCGTACGACTGGATGACGGTCAAGTACAGCGGCGCGGGCGCGCAGATGTGGCGGACCGTCACCGGCGTCTACGACGAGGACGACTACGCCAACGAAATCCTGCTCGACGCGCTGGGCGACGTCTACGTCGGCGGGATGGACCTCTACGAGGGCGGCGAGGACTTCGCGCTGCTGAAGTACAGCGAGAACGACGTCGGCGCGACCGCCATCCTCCAGCCGGTCGATACCCTCCGCACCGGCGCCACGGTCAGCCCGCGCGCGTGGGTGCGCAACTACTCGGCGGTGGCGGCGACCTTCCCGGTGTGGCTGTACATCGGCAACTTCTACTTCGACGCGCAGACCGTCACCGACATCGCGCCCTATGACTCGGTGCTGGTCGAGTTCACGCCGTGGCTGGTCCGCGACGTCGGCGACCACCGGGTGCTCTGTTTCACCGCGATGCCGGGCGACAACGAGCCGGGCAACGACTCGGTGGTGACGATGGTGACGACCGTGCCCGCGTGGGAACTGCTCGCGCCGATGCCCTACTCGACGGTCGGCCGGGCGCGCGAGGTGAAGGACGGCGGCGCGCTGGCCTTCACCGAGGACTCGCTGGTCTTTGCCCTCAAGGGCAACAACACGGTCGAGTTCTACAAGTACAACATCGACCGCGACTCGTGGTACGTCGCCGAGACCATCCCGGCCTACGGCCCCTCGGGCCGCAAGAAGCGGGTGAAGCGCGGCGCGCGGCTGGCGGTGGACGCAGGCCGTCACGTCTACGCGGTCAAGGGCAACAACACCGACGAGTTCTGGCGCTACTCGGTGGACGGCGAGTCGAGCTGGGTCTCGATGAGCCCGGTCCCGCTTGGCGCCGGGCGCAAGGTCAAGGGCGGCACCGGCCTTTCGTACGTCCCGTCGGTCAACCGGATGTACTTCTCCAAGGGCTCGAACACCCGCGAGTTCTTCGCCTACGACGTCGCCGCCGACTCGTGGTCGGCCAAGGCCGAGGTTCATCCCGGGCCGCGCGACAAGAAGGTGAAGTACGGCTCGTGCACGGTCTACGACGGCGACAACACCATCTACCTGCTCAAGGCCAGCTACCAGGAGTTCTACGCCTACTCGATTTCGGCCGACACCTGGGTGACCAAGCCGGACATGCCCTACAGCCCCTACGGCCGCAAGTACAAGGTCAAGAAGGGCGCGGGGATGGTCTTTGACCCGGTGAGCGAGCGCATCTACGCCGCCAAGGGCGGCAAGTCCACCGAGTGGTGGTACTTCGACGTCGCCCGCGACACCTGGGAGCAGGTCGTGCAGGACTCCATCCCGATGGGGCCGTCGGGCAAGCCGCCCTACTACGGCAGCGCGATGACGATGGGCGACGGCAAGACCTACTTCCTCAAGGGCAACAAGACCCTCGAGTTCTGGCGCTACAACTCCGACCTGCCGCTCAACCCGGGCGGCGGCGGGCTGCTCGACGGCACGATGACGCTCGCGTCGGTGCCGGTCCTGCGACGGCCGGAACTGGCGGCCGTGCCCAACCCGTTCGTCGGGCGCGCGCAGTTGCGCTTCAGCCTGCCCAGGGCGGGCCGGGCGCGGCTCGTGCTCTACGACGTCACGGGGCGGGTGGCGCTCCGGCTGTTCGACGACGAGCGGGCGGCGGGCGACTACCGGGTGGCGCTTTCGAGCGCCGGGCTGGCGCGCGGGGTCTACCTCGCGCAGTTGACGCTGGCGACGCCCGAGGGCGTGATGACGGCCGAAGAGAAGGTCCTGGTCGCACGATAGGAGGCAACTATGAGTAACCGAACCGCACTGCTCTTCGGCCTTGCGCTGGCGCTTGCGGCGGGCGTGGCGTCGGCCCAGGTGGTCGGCGACACGGCCTGGAACAGGTACGTGGGCAACGACAGCACGGGTATCGAGAGCTTCGCAGCAGACGTCTGCACGGACGGGAATGGCTACGTGTACTACTGCGGGAAGGCCAGGGCCGCGGCGCAGCCTGACGCGGACATGGTTGTTGCCAAGCTCAACCAATGGGGCGATACCTCCTGGGTGCGCTACATCGACGGCACCGCTTCCAACGACTACGAGGACCTTGCCCACGCCATCGCTGTTGACTCGGTCGGAAACGTCTACGTGGCCGGCGTGCTGGAGGGCGACTCCGCAGAGGACATGGCTGTGGCCAAGTTCGACAGTCTCGGCAACAGCGTGTGGACCTGGCAGTCGAACTATACGGATGAGGACAGGGCATTCGACATCGCCATCACCAATGGCGCAGTCTATGCCTGTGGCTTCCGGCTCGACACAATCTGGGACCTGTATGCCTTCACCGTGCTCCGGCTGAACCCGGCGTCAGGCGCAGTCGTCTGGGCAGTGGACACCGTGCTGGACCAGGACGCGAAAAAGGACGAGGGGCGGCAGAAGCACCCCGGGGTCGACCGCTACCCGGAGTGGTACGAGAACTGGGATGACTGGGAGAACTGCGCGACGGCCATTGCTGTAGCCCCGGATGACGGGCGGGTGGTCGCGACCGGCTACGGCTACGACTACAACGACGAGTACCAGATGTGGACGATGAAGTTCGAGACGAGCGGAACCATAGCCTGGCAGAAGGACTGCGGACGGACAACGAACGACTATGACGACGCGGCGTTCGACCTCGCCATTGCCAATAACGGCGACATCTACATCTGCGGTCTGGGCGAGTCTGTCAATGACTACGACTGGCTGACGGCCAGGTACAGCACAGGCGGCACGCTACGGACCACCCAGTGGCTCAGTAACGCCGCTGGCCTTGATGAGTGGGCAACCGGTATCACGCTGGATGACGCCACACCCACGCAGAACGTCTACGTGACCGGCTTCGTGGACTACGGCATCGGGTTCGGACGGGAACGCATCGTCACGCAGAAGTATAACTACCTGCTCACGGCGCAATGGGGTTCAGCGGGGGCGCTGTGGGACTACGCCGGGGAGACAAGCGATATCGGCTATGACGTCCATTATGCGGATGGCCACATATACGTCGTCGGCCAGGGCGGAAACCTGAGCAGTGATATCATAGTCCTGTGCTATACCCCCGACAACGCGACCCCCAAGGCGTACCAGTGGGTCAAGTCCCTGGACCTGTCTCAGCCCTCCGGAGAGTGGAGTTTCGAGTGTGGCAACGCCGTAAGGGCGTCGGACTCGGAACACGTGTACGTGGCGGGGCATCTGACTTACACGCCGGTGAACCAGGGCAACGTGTTCCTGCGCCAGGACATGGTCGTTCAGAGGTTCTTCCCGACCGACCGCGACGTCCGGCTGGATTCCCTGCTCGCGCCCGGCGCGCAGGTGGACCTTGGCACGCAGGTCGTGCCGAGCGTGCGGGTCGTGAACGAGGGCAACGACCGTTCGAGCTTCCAGGTGCGGCTCTACATCGAGGGCTCGCCCGCCTACTACGACACCGTGGCGGTGAGCAACCTGCTGCCCGGTCAGTCCGAGTTCGCGGTGTTTGATACCTGGACCGCCGGCCCGGCCGGGCCGCTCAACCTCGTGGTCAACACCGCGCTCGCCGGCGACCGCGACCGCCACAATGACACGCTGGCGACGACCGTGCTGGTCGTGGTCCACGACGTCGCACCGACCCGCTTCGCGCTGCCGGGTGTGACGGTGGACTCGGGCGCGGTCGTGACGCCGCAGGTGTGGTTCCATAACTACGGCAACGTCGGCGAGAGCTTCGACGCCCGGCTGGCCATCGGCAGTTACGTCGATACAGCGACGGTCAACGTCCCGGCGGGTGACAGCGTCCTGCAGGGGTTCGCCCAGTGGACGCCGGTCACGCGGGGCAACGTTTCGCTGGAGTGCCGCGCGATGCTCGCGGACGATATGGACCGGTCCAACGACACGCTCGCAGGACAGACCTTCGTCCGGGTGCTCGACGTCCAGGCGCTCGACATCGTCGCGCCGGCCGGCGGTTATGACCTGGATGACGTCGTCACCCCGGTCGCCCGCTGGCGCAACAACGGCAACGTCGGGGCCGACTTCACCGGCTGGATGGTCATCTTCGACCCGTACCTCGTGCGCGAGTACGCCCAGGCGGTGAGCGTCGTCGGGCTCGGCGCCGGCCGCGATACGACCATCGGCGCCTTCCCGCCCGATACCTTCGGCATCGAGGGCAACTGGCGGGCGCGCTGCAGCACCGTCCTCGCCGGTGACCTCCGGCCCGCGAACGACACGCTGACCCGGGGCTTCATGGTCGGCACCCATCCGGACATGCAGGTCGAGGCCATCCTTGCCCCGGCCGGCGCGCTTGATACCGCCGAGGCGGTCGTGCCCGAGGTGCGGCTGCACAACGGCGGCGACGTCGAGTATTCCTTCGACGCCTGGATGGTCCTGCGCGACCCGGACGGCCTCGAGCACTACCGTGAGGGCATCGCCATCCCCGGCATCGGGGTCGGACGGGATTCGACCATCCTGTTCCCGGAGTGGGCGGGCGGCTACGTCGCCGGCCAGTGGACCGCGCTGTGTTCGCTCGCGGTTTCCGATGAGAACCCGGGCAACGACACCCTGACCCGGCACTTCAACCTCCGCGCGGCCCACATCTGGCCGCCGGGCTGGGTCGAGGTTCATCCGATGCCGGTGGGCACGTCGGGCAAGGCCGCCAAGCGCGGGGCCTCGATGACCGTCGCCGGCCGCCGCAACGGTATCATCTACGCGACCAAGGGCTACAAGACCGGCGAGTTTTACTCCTACGACTTCGAGGGCGACTCGTGGTCCACGCTCGCCGAGGTGCAGCCCGGCCGCGAGGGCAAGCTGCTCGAGAAGGGCTCGCGCCTCGCCACCGACGGCGACCACGTCTGGCTGACCAAGGGCAACAACACGCTTGGCTTCTGGCGCTACGACCCGGACGCCAACACCTGGGAGCAGCTCGACGACATCCCGGAGGGGCCGACCGGCAAGAAAATCAAGGGCGGCACCGACCTCGTCTACATCGACGTCGGCGACACCGGTTTCGTCTACATGCTCAAGGGCTACCGGACCGAGTTCTGGCGCTTCAACACCGTCACCGGCGCCTGGCAGCAGCGCGCCAACGCCCCCACCGGCATCAAGGAGAAGTGGGACAAGGGCTCGTGGCTGGCCCACGACGGCGACAACACCATCTACGCCCACAAGGCGAAGTACTACGTCGGCACCGAGCACGAGTTCTGGAAGTACGACATCCCGGGCGACTCGTGGAGCGCGACCCGGCTCGCGGGGATGCCGCTTTACGGCCTGCACGGCGGGAACATCAAGAAGAAGAAGGCCAAGGATGGCGGCAGCGGGGCGTGGTACGAGGGCAGTATCTGGGCGCTCAAGGGCGGCAATACCCAGCAGTTCTTCGAGTACAACGCCTCGGCCGACACCTGGGTCGAGTCCGACTCCATGCCGACCTACGGCTCGACCGGCAAGAAGCGCCGGGTCAAACAGGGCGGCGATATCGTCGAGCAGGCCGACGCGCTCTGGGCAATGAAGGGCAACAAGACCCTCGAGTTCTGGCGCTACGGCTTCCCGCCGGCGGCGGACGGGCTCGCGCCCGGGCGCTCAGGGACTGCGGCCGGTCCGAAGGTCCTGCCCGGCGACTGGACGTTCGACGTCCGGCCCAACCCGATGTCCGGCGGCGGCGCGCTCTGCTACGCCGTGCCGTACGCGACGACGGTGACCGCGCGGCTCTATGACGCGACCGGGAGGGCGGTTAGAACGCTCCTGTCCGCGCGGCCGGTGGCCGGCCGGGGCGCGCTGCGTCTTGATGCCGCCGGCCTGGCCGGTGGTGTCTACCTGCTCAAGCTCGACGCGGCCGGCGGGTTCACCCGGACCTTCAAGGTAGTTATCGAGTAACACGCAATCGGAGGCTGCGCGGACGCCCGGGCAACCGGGCGTTCGCGCTTTCAGTGGCGCGTGGGCGGCCGGGCGGAGGGGAAGCTAGCGGGCGGGGGCGGGGCGCAGGCGGTCGAGCGTCGAGTGAGCGTCGGGGCTTTCGTGGCGGGCCCAGCACGCCGCCAGCAGGATGCAAGGGTAGTCCGCGCAGTCGGCGCAGTTTGTCACCACGGCCGCCGCCGCGCACTCGCGTACCCGGCAACCGCGACAGCAGGCGGCAGTCCGGCCGCCCAGTATGGTGCAACCGTCGCAGAGCATGTCGTCGGGGGAGTAGCAGTGGCTGGTGTCGGATGCCCGCAGCGCAGCGTCGGCCAGACGCCCACGTCTGCCGGTTTTCGTCCCGATGAAGGCCAAGCAGGCAGCGCAGTCAATACCGCAGTAGCCGAGCAGTCGTTCCGACAATCGAGCCTCCTCACCGTTCATCGCGATGGGGGCCATGGTCCCGTGCAACCAGTCTAGGCTGTCCGGGGTGGAGGTCAAGCCCGGCAGGCCGGGAGCCCGCCGGAGGTTGCCAAGGCCGCACCGATGACTATGATTCCGGCGTGAGATGCCCGAGGTGTCGCGGCGCCGCCCTGCAGGAGTTGGCGCTTGCCGGCGTCACGATTGACTCCTGTCCCCAGTGTGGCGGGACGTGGTTCGACCCGGGCGAACTCGAACCGGCCGCGCTGGGCCTGCCCGACCGGCAGTCGGCGGACCCGGTCACCGCGAGGCCGTGGGAGGGCGAGCCGTACGCGTGCCCGCGCTGCGGCGAGGAGCTGTTTCGCTACTGGTACGCGGCCGAGCCGGGGCGGACGTTCCTCGTTGATGGCTGCCGGGCCGGCCACGGCGTGTGGCTGGACGCGGGAGAACTCGACCGGGCGCATGATGTGCTCCGGCGCTTCGCGGAACTCCGGCGCGGGTTCGTGCAGAGCGGCAGGCTGGATGACGTGCTCGACCGCCTCGAGCAGGAGGGCCTGGGCGCGCGGCTGCGGCAGGCAGTGACCGATATGGTCCGGGCGTGGCTGGGCCGGTGAGATGTTCCTCGAAAGGAGCAGGCTGATGAGACGCTGGGTGGTGCTGTTGGTGTGCCTCGCGACGGCAGCGCAGGTGCTTTCGTGCCTGAAGGCGAAGACCTGGAAGCTGTATGTGCGGGTCGGGCGCGGGCGGGTGG
>Ga0172365_10004370_pt1 | contig 10456 bp, 11 predicted proteins | sample LakKivSesite48cm_FD_114535 | JGI IMG/M metagenome (GOLD analysis project Ga0172365, IMG submission 114535) | Sediment microbial communities from Lake Kivu, Rwanda - Sediment site 48cm | ecosystem: Environmental > Aquatic > Freshwater > Lake > Sediment | place: Rwanda: Western Province, Lake... | reverse complement strand
TTGGGATCAGCAATGCTGGCTACTCCCACTACTAAGGTAGAGAAGATTAAAGGAACAATAAGCATTTTCAATAAAGAGAGAAAAATAGTACCAACTGGTTTAACCCATACTATACCGGGACCCCATATTGCTCCTAAAATTGCTCCCAAAACAAAACCGATTAAAATCTTTTGAAAAAGTTTCATTTTTTATTTCCTCCATGAAAAAAATAATAAAATAACTAAATAAATTTCACCAATCTTGCATATTCTTTTCTTCTAGGTCATCACCTCGCTTTCTGAACAGCTATTCTGGCTAAAATTTGGGTCGGGTCAATTATCGGTACCGAAACATCTCCCTCTTTTAAAATCAGGGGAATCTCGGTACAACCTGCAATTATTGCTTCTGCTCCTTTATCGATCAATTTTTGGGCGATTTTCAAGATATCTTTCTTAATCTCATCAGATAAATCTCCTGCCTTAACCGCATATATTATCTTCATAATTTCTTCTTGTTCTTCTTTTTCGGAAGAAATAACCTCAATTTTAAATTTGTGAAAATACTGATGATAAATTTTAGTTTTATAGGTCCCAATTGAAGCCAATAAGCCTACTTTTTTAATATGGGGACCTCTTCTTTTCACTTTACTGGCAGTTTCTTCAATCATATTTATAATTGGTATGTTTACACTTTCCTGAATCTGAGGGAGAAAATAATGCGCGGTATTGCAGGGGATAATTATAAAATCTGCTCCAGCTTTCTCTAGATTTTGTGCTGTTTGCTTTAAAGCTGGAAGAGGGTCTTCTCCTTTTCCTAAGATAGCTGCAGTCCGATCCGGTATCTTAGGATTATTATCAATAATTATTCTTAAATGTTCCTGGTCTTTTTCTGCAGTGGTAAATTTAATTATCTTATAAAATAAGTCTATGGTGGCTTCAGGTCCCATTCCACCTAAAATTCCGATAATCTTTTCTGGCATTTCTGATTTTTTTACTTCCTTTTTACCAGATTATTTATTTACCCTTATTTTAAAAACCAATATATTATACTACAAAAATATATAAAATCCTTCTTTTTTTCTAAAATTTTTTCATTCTTATTTTTATAACATTATGAAACCTTTCTTTTTTGCATTTTTTAATATAAAATGGATAAAAATGTAGGTGTCCGATTTATCGAATCTATAAAAATAACAGGAGGTAATAACAAAATGAAGATTGGAATAATCGCTGATACCCATGATAACTTACCTCAGATAAAAAAAGCGGTGGAAATTTTAAATCAAGAAAAAGTTGAACTGGTCCTGCATGCTGGTGATTTTGTCTCCCCCTTTACTTGCTTAGAATTTAAAAATTTAAACTGCACTCTAAAAGGAGTCTTCGGGAATAATGATGGAGATAAAATTTACCTACAAGAAAAATTTAAAGGAATTGGAGAGCTTTATCCTTCATCTTATAAGATGAGTCTAAACCATAAAAATATAATTATGCTACACCAAGAGGAATTAATAAATGCTCTGGCAGAAAGCCAGAAATATGATGTAATTATCTATGGCCATACCCACCATACTGATTTGCGTAAAATCGGAAAGACCATCATTATAAATCCTGGTGAATGCGGGGGCTGGCTTACTGGGAAGAGCACCATCGCTTTATTTGACTTAACCAATTTAAAAGCAGAAATTATAAATTTAGCGTGTAGCGTATAGTAAAGAAAGAAGAAAAATTCAGAAAATGAAAACGAAAATCTAATAAGTATATAGGATATAGTTAAAAAGAAGGAAGCGAAGAACCAGAAGTCAGAACAATATTACATTATTCATAAGATTAATACGCATTTTTCTGAATCATGACTCCTGAATTCTAGATACTCGAATGGTTCTTAAAATTTTAAATTATGGTTTTTCGCTTTTAGTTTTGTATTTTTAGCTTTAATACTATACGTTAAACGCTGTACGCCCCACGCTAGGTTTATTCACTAACGACTATTTTTATTCTCTTTCGCTTATTTCTTCTAATGATTTCAGAGTCTGTTCTAATTTTTGTAATTCTTCTCCGTATTTACCCCAATTACCTTCTCGGGCATACCCTTGGGCACTCTCATAATACTCTACTGCTTCTTTAATCAAATCTTTAACGCCTTTCTCCTCACCTGTAACTATAATCTCCTTCTCTACGAATTTTCGGGCAAAGAGTTTCTCTAAAGTCAGTCCTAAATCTTGGGCTATCGCCACATCATAACCATTAGAGACAATTACTCTCTTCAGTTCAGGAATCTCACCCTTTTCTGCTCGTAGATATAAAGGTTCCACATAAATAATAGATTCTCCTATAGGAATTACCAACAGATTCCCCCGGATGACCGTAGAACCCTTCTGTCCCCACAGAGTTAATTGCTGAGAAATCTCCGAATCCTGGTCAATCCGCGCCTCTATCTGCATCGGACCGAAAACTAATTTTTCCTTCGGGAATTTATAAACTACTAAATTCCCATATTCTGGCTGGTCATTCTTTGCGGCCAGCCAGGCGATCATATTATTCTTAGTAGAAGGAGTAAAGGGAGTCATCAGAATAAACTCTTCCCTCTCGTGACCCGGGAGTTTAGTTATAATATAATAGGGTTCCATTCTGATTTCATTTTCGGCATAAATCTCATTGGGAATATTCCAGTAATCTTCTTTATTATAAAATACATCGGGATCCATCATATGATAAGTAGAATAAAGTTCTGCCTGTACCTGAAAAAGGTCCTTAGGATAACGGATATGTTCCTTTAAATCTCCAGGCATCTGGTCAAAGTTCTTAAACACTTGCGGGAATATATTTTTATAGACCTTAATCAAGGGGTCTTTTTGATCCACGATATAAAAATCCATAGTACCATTATAGGCATCAATTATCACCTTGACCGAATTTCTAATATAATTGAAGTACCCCTTAAGGGGAGTAGAGTAAGGGTAATTATTAGATATAGTATAAGCATCCTGTATCCAGAACAGTCTTCCTTCTTTAGAAACCACTATATAAGGATCTTGATCATAATCCAAAAAAGGAGCTACCTTATTGACTCTCTCCTGGATATTGCGATAGATCATGATTCGGCTCTCGGGAGTAAAATTAGTGGTAAGTAAAATCTGCGGATTAGAATATTTTATCGAAAATAGAATCCTTCTCCACAGAGAGGAGACCGGCACTCCACCACTACCCGCATAGGTACTATAGACATTCTCATCTCCCTTAGGATAATCAAATTCTTTGGCTTTAGTCTTTGCAATTACATAACCTTTAGTTATCTCTCCATAATAAATTTCTGGTCTGGTAATGGTCAGATCTACACTGGAGACCGGGGGAATATCTTTAATCAACAGATAGGGGAGGCCTTCTCCACTAATCTTATTAACCGGATTTATTACTACCCCATAGCCATGAGTATAAGTTAAACGCTCATTTATCCAGGTTCTGGCCTGTTCGGGTATTTTTGCGGCATCCAATTCCCTTGGGGAAACCATTACCTGTTGATAATTTCCGTTAAAATAATAACGATCCATATCTACACTATAAAAATCATAATACAGTCTGATAGCCTGAATCTGTTTTAAAGTCTGTTTTATGGGTCTCCAATCCCAGAGTGGGATATTCCTAATCGTCTCCTCGTTTTTCTCAATATCTTCGAAGCTTATCTCTTCTTTTACCAGAAACTCCTCCTCTTTAATCTTATCTAAACCATATGCTACCCGGGTAGCCTCAATATTATTTAATATATAAGGCCTCTCCTTAGTGCTCTCATTGGGTAAGACTACCGCCCTCTGTATAATCTCGGGATAGACCCCTACCAACAAGATAGAGACACCAATTAACACCGCCAATCCCAAAAGCGGTAACTTCATACCTTGTTTCCTGGCAGTTACAAAAAACAGCACCGCGCAAGCTAAAGCCAAAACCATTAAAACCCTCAAAGCTAAAAGATTGGCGTGGATTTCAGTATAGCCCGCCCCGAAGATAACCCCCCGAGTAGAGTAAAGAATTTTATAGGCATTTATCCAATACTGCCAGGACTTTAAAATTAATATAGTGCCAATAAGTAAAGACAGATGCACTTTAACCGGAGTTTCTATAAAGATTTTTTTATATTCATATTTTACCGCTTTTTTAAGAACATAAATGACTCCCACTATGATCGTAATAAAAGTAAGAACAAAGGATAACCAGTTTCGGACAAATTCCCAGAAGGGCAGACTGAACATATAAAAACCGATATCCCGGTTAAAGATAGGGTCGGTTATTCCAAATGATGTCCGGTTTAAATAAATCAGAATCTTCTCCCAATTAGAACCCTCAGAAAATCCCATAAAGAGCGCTATAATCAGGGAAAACCAGAAGACAAATTTTTTATTTACCTGAATATTTTGCAGACTCTTGTACAATTGAATCTCAGGTCTTTCAAATTCCTCCTGACTTATCTCCACCTTAAACTCTGGAGCAAAACGTCGGGCATAAGACAAATTTATAAAAGACAATACAAAAAAAGCAGCTGCAAAAAACAACATAACTGCCCCTTTGGTGAGCAGAATTTTCCAAAAAACGGCAACATATTGTACTGATTTAAACCAAATCAGGTCTACATAAATTGAAGCAATCCCAATCACTACTATTAAACCTAATAGAATTAAGCCAATAATTATCCATTTTAAATTTTTCGTTTTATCAGCCATCATTTACCTCCCCTTTATTAATATTTTTATTTGAATTATAACACTCTCTATGCAAATATTCCAATAATCTTTAAAAGGTAAAAAAAGTGCCAGGCACTTTTTTTACCTTTATGACAAATTTGGTGCCTGGCACTAAATTTGTCATAGTTTATCTTGTAGGTCTTTATAACTTAAAAGCCCATAAAGCGATTCTGCACTCTTTACTGCTTTTACTATCGCCCGAGCCATCACTTCGGCCGCAATAGCTCCTACCACATTCACCCCTGCCTCGGTCTCGCCAGTGGCCATGCAAAAGATAGTATCTCCAACAAACATGGTATGAGCAGGATTGATAGTTCTTCCGTAACCATCCTGGGCCATCATCGCCACCTTGGTCGCTCCCGCTTTGGTTAATTCCGCATTGGTAGCTACTACCCCTATGGTGGTATTGGTGGAAAAATCCCTTCCGCTCCCCTGAGGTAGACTTTTAAGCAGAGACATGGTCTTAATAAATCCTTTTTTATCCTCAGTCAAAGTTCCGGCAATAATCTCCCCGCTTTCCGGGTCAATTACATCTCCAAAACAGTTCACTGCCACTATGGCTCCTACGATCAGCTCTTGAGACTTAAAACTGGCCGTACCCAGACCACTCTTCATACAGCGAAGCCCTCCAAATATTTTGCCTACTGTTGCCCCGGTCCCAGCCCCTATATTGCCCTGTCTGACCTCCTCCTCACTAGCCTTAAGGCAAGCCTCATACCCCATTTGGGCATCAGGTCTTATCCTATAATCACCTACTCCCAGGTCAAAGAGAACCGCTCCCGGAACGATAGGAACTTTGGTTACCACGACATCAAAACCTATTCCCTTTTCTTCTAAATACTTCATCACCCCTGATGCTCCATCCAGCCCGAAGGCACTACCCCCGCTAAGATAGATGGCATGAACTTGATTGACTAGATTTACCGGGTTTAGAAGGTCGGTCTCGCGGGTACCCGGAGCTCCACCTCGCACATCTACTCCTGCCACTGCTCCTTTTTCGCAAATAACTACTGTGCAACCAGTCCCAGCTTTCAAATTCTGACTATGTCCCACTTTTATCCCTGGTACATCTGTAATAGTATCTTTTATAATTTTCGATTTATCTTGATTTTTCATCTCTTATCCTCCTCGTCTTTAGATATTTTTATTTTGAGCCTCCGTTTAATCTCTTTCTTTAAATTATAACTTATACTATTATTCGATAAAACAAATTAAAAACCCTCTTTTTCTATACTTTACCCCTCGAAAATGGCTCTTTTTTAGCTAAATTTTCACCCTTTCAAAATTTGAAAGTGGCTATTTATAAATCATATCAAATAACTGGTCTGCCATATCCTGATCTAAATCCTTGAGAATTTTATATTCGTTTAGGGCAGCATTTCTATCCCCCTGAACCAGATAAACCATCCCTAAGCCATAATGAGCATAAGTATAATCTGGCTGAATACGTATAACCTGTTTAAAGGCTTCAATAGCTTTTTCGTAATCCTCTAATTGACTGTATACCCATCCCAGGCCATAATGGGCATCTGCATCTTTCGGATTTTGTTCAACAGCTTTCTCAAAAGTGTCAACGGCTTCCTGATATTTTTCCAGTTCTCCATAAGCCCAGCCTAAATTATAATATATATAAGTGTAATCAGGGTTGATTCGAATAACTTCCTGATAAGCCTCTATAGCTTTCTCATAATTCCCTTTTTCATTATAGAGCCATCCTAAATAGAAAAAAGCATCAGCATGTTGGGGATTCTTTTGGGTTGCTTTTTTAAAGCTTTCGATGGCAGCGTCCTCATAATTTTTCATTTTTCGGTAAATCATGCCAATGGTGTAGTAAATTTCATCAGCAGAATCAGATAGAAAATTTGCAGCCTTTTCCAGGTTTTCGATAGCTTCAGGATATTTTTCCATCTTTTGGTAATTCATTCCTAAATGATAAAATGCCTTACCATAATCTGGTTTGAGTTGAAGAGCTTTTTTCAAAACATCAATTGATTTCTGATACTCCCCGATTTGTTCATAGGTAATTCCTAAACCATAATAAATTTGAGCATCATTGGGGTCAAGCAGTAAAGCTTGCTGGAATGCTGCAATAGACTCATCATATCTTTCTAATTCATTATATGCCAATCCCAGACCATAATGGGCACTGGCAAAATCCGGTTTACTGCGAATGGCCTGTTTAAAGGCCTCCAATGCTTCCTCCTTTTTTTGAAGCTCCATATAAACAAGCCCCAATTCGTAATAAGCTGAACTATAATCAGGTCTTAAATTGATAGCATTTTTATAGTAGGTTATTGCTTTTTCGAATTGACGAGTGGTCCTAAATATTTTTCCAATTTGGAAATGAGCTTCTACATAATCTGGTTCTAATTCGATAATCTGTTGGAAATAAGTAAGTGCTTCTTCGTATTGTTTTTTATTTTCTAATAAATCAACACCCTGAAAGTATAGTTCTTCTATTGATTTGTCCTGGCTAAAACTGACAGTACTTACCGAAGTTATAAAGATAATAATCAAGATCAAAGAAACAATGAGTGTATGTAAATTCTTCATCCCCTACCTCCTGCATATATTCCCTAACATTTTGCGTAGGACAAGATTGCCAATAACCGGTATATTTTTAATGGGATAATTCTTGCCGCATCTTATTGATTATAATTTATTTTAAATCAAAGTGTAAACATTACTCGAAGGAGTACATATTATTTATATACTTATTATTTTATACTATAAAACAATAAAAAACCTCTTTTTTATAAAAAATTAACAATATAGTTATTATACAATTCTGAATTTCGTCCTTTGAAAATAAAGATATACAGTATTACAGTGCGGGAAAGCATTGTAAAATAAGCGTTTTAGAGAAGATTTAATTTAAGGACGTTTTAAGCGCTTTTTTGCCTTGATCTATATATTTTATCCTTAAAAAAATGGTATTTTTTGGTGATTTTTTAAGTCTTCAAAATCTGAAAGTAGCTTCCTGTAAGGGTTTTGGGGGTTCGGGGAGGTTAAAAAAGGCTAAAAAAAACGTCGTAATTGCCGATACCCGCCTTCGCGGGCACAAGTTTTTCGAAAATTGAAATGCAAAAAAAGTCACTCTACGTGCATATTTAGGGCATTCCTGAAGAGGGTCTGAAAGCCTTGCAAATAAAGGGGTTTGGAATTTCGTAGGAGTTTCTCACATAACTGCTTGTAATCTTCATCCAAATATTTATCACAAAATCCATCAGTCATCTCAATAAGTTTTTGCATTCTCTCCTCAATAAGCTTCTTATCTCTCATGGTTAATTACTCCTCTCTTCTTATTAGTTAAAATGAGATGTGTCCCTATTTTATTTATTAAAAATGTCAAGATACAATCTCTTTATTAAAAATTTTCTTCCCACACTAACAGTACCAGAATTCAACCCTATTAGTTCTCCAATTTCACAACCTTTTAAACCAACATAAGCATAATGGTATATCATTTTCATCAATTAAGATTTCTTCTATTATTCCCTCGAGAAGGAATACAACATAATGTATCTTTAAATTTTATTTTTAATACTCGTAGCATAAATCATAAAATAAAATATAATTTAAATTATTCGAGCGTCAATAATATAAGCTTCAATTTAAATTTAAGAAAAAAGTTATGTCAAATGTTGAGACTTGACCTCATTTTCTTTCCAAAAAATTATTGACAATGTATAATAAAAAGGTATAATAATTATACGCAAGTATTATATATAAGGGAGGTATGTAAAATGAGTGGTGGTGGGACAAATTTAGTAAAAACTAATATCTGTTTGCCTATTAAATTAAAAGAAGAGGTAAAAGAAGTAAGTAAAGAATTAAATACTAATTTTAGCCACTTCGTGCGAGAGGCTACAAAAGAATATCTAAATAGAGTAAAAAAGGAAATATTAGAAAAAAAATTAATTGAACAATGTAAAGAAACTGCTAAATTGAATCTTAAAGTTTGCGATGAATTTAAATATATTGATGGAGAAAATTTGTAATATAAAATGGAATTATTTAGAGGAGACGTTGTATACGTAAATTTAGAACCAAATATAGGTTCTGAAACTGGGAAAAAAAGACCTTGTTTAGTTATACAAAATAATATTAACAATAAATATGCACCAACTACAATTATAACAGTTATTACAAGTAAAAGAAGGCTTGAAAACAAAAAGAAATACCCTACTCATGTATGGATTAATAAAGGGGAAGGCGGTTTAACAATAGATAGTATTATACAATGTGAACAAATTAGAACTATCGACAAGAGTCGAATAACAAAAAAAATTGGTCATTTAAGTGACAGTTTTATGCAAGAAGTCGAAGAGGCAGTAAAAATAATTTTATCAATAGGAAATTATAAGTTTTTATAAATTGCTTCTAATTACCATCAATATTTAAGATTTTTCTATTTTTTTATTACATGTAATATATACTAATTAAAGAATTCTCCCTTAAATTGAGGTATTATTTATAGATATAACTATGGAATTTTCTCTGGCGTTACCTCTGGAATTTATTATAGCTTTGAGGATGGGTTCAGGTTTTCACATTTGACATAAATGACTAGTTATCTCATTTAAAACTAACTTATGTCAAATGTGATAGACTCCATGATCATTCTTTATATGGTTCGATTCCGATACTATTTAGCCACTCAATAACTTCTTTATTCAGCCTTTCATCTCTAAATTTGAACCATTTTTCTCTATAATCCGGATAATCTCCTATTACATTTTTAAAACGCCTGAAAGCTCCCTTCCCATCTAAGGCTATACTCAATTTTTCCCTTAATAATTCATCCTCTACCTTCTCGGCAAATTCAACCATTAAATTATATCCTTCATATGGTGGCCTCTCAGGGATGCGAATATAACGATCAGGGTTTTTAAATAATATATCCTGGGCTAATTTAATATCCTCTTTCTGCCAATCAGGTAAATCTTCCCTTATATTATCTTCATCTTCTTCAGCATATCTAAATGTTTCCTCTGAGGTAATAATAACCTCACCTGTTTCTTTATCCAAATAATAATCCATATCAATTCGATTTGCATCTTCCAAGGCATTAGCAATCATTTCTAGATCTACTTTTAATTTTTTCATAATTTTAACCTCTTTATTAAAATTAACTCTAAAATTCAACTGGCAATTTTGCATCAATAACGACCTTCATCGATTAGTTCCTTCCGCACTTTTTCGAGTATAGCTTTCCCCTTTTTTTCATCAATCCCCATTTCAGCAGACGTTTCTTGTGCTTTCTCTAGATAATAGCGAACTAAATCGGATTGAGAAAATGGTTTAATCCTGGCTACCGGTTTACCCCGTTTTAAGACAATTACCTCTTCTTTACTATCTAAAATCTTATTAAAACTATTACGGATATCACGAACATTTACACTTTTCATTTAAATCACCTCGCAAATAATTATAACACTATTGTCCACATTTGTCCATATATGAGAACCGTGAAATTAATATCTCTTATACTCCCTATAATATAAGGCTTTTGAGTACAGAATGCGAAATAACGCTTATATGAGCAAATTTTTGCCCGAGCTATACAATCACCCTCGAGAATGGCTCTTTTTTGGTCGAATTTTTACCTCTTCCAAAATCTGAAAGTGGTAATTTATAAGGGTTTTAAGATTTGGGGAGAGCTAAAATACCCAAAAACAGGGTATCTAATTGCCGTTTTTTTGGAAATTAAAGTGCGTTTAAAGGCACTTTCCGTGCATTTAA
>Ga0172365_10004369_pt1 | contig 10456 bp, 9 predicted proteins | sample LakKivSesite48cm_FD_114535 | JGI IMG/M metagenome (GOLD analysis project Ga0172365, IMG submission 114535) | Sediment microbial communities from Lake Kivu, Rwanda - Sediment site 48cm | ecosystem: Environmental > Aquatic > Freshwater > Lake > Sediment | place: Rwanda: Western Province, Lake Kivu... | reverse complement strand
TTACCCACTGAAACCAGGTATCATACAGACGGTTAGCTGCCATAGTGTTGCTCCTTGTAAAGTCGGGGTGGGGAACCGTACTTTACTCGGACTTCGCTATGTCAGCTAGCCCCCTGAAACTGTAGGGTAGCTAGAAGTGGTGCCGAGTTCCAGGAAACATACCACGCGATAGAACGATCCCATATAGCGGCTCAATAGGTGAGTCGAAGACAAGAGATGATGAGAGTACCCCCCACACTCAAGAAATACACGGAGGCCAATAGAGACGCCTGGAATGAGGTCATGCCCAGACACCAGAAAGCGGCCAGAGAGAGATGGGACAATGCGTTCATGCAGCCCGGCTTTGTATGTATGGGAGATATTGAGCTGACCCTGCTCAGGCAAATGGGCATCAAGGGTAAGGCAGTGGCGCACTTGTGTTGTAATAACGGCATTGAGCTACTGTCTCTGAAAAACCTGGGGGCAAGTGAATCTATCGGGTTTGATATATCTGACCTCGCAATTCAGGAAGCGCGGGAACGTGCGGAGCGATGCCAGATTGATTGCCAATATGTACGGTCGGACGTCTATGAAATTGGGCCAGAGTACGAGAATCGGTTTGACGTGGTCTATATCAGTGCCGGGGCGCTGGGCTGGATGCCGGACTTGGGGCTGTTTTTCGCAAAAGCGGCAGCATTGCTGAGGGGAAACGGGCAGATATTCATCCACGAGATTCACCCCTTTTCCGAGATGATGCCGTTCGATGATGCTGAAGGCGCTGACCCGCTGCGGATCGTCGAGCCCTACTTCAGAGCCGAGCCCTACGTTGACTATGGCGGGCTAGACTATGTAGGAGGATCGCAATATGCCTCGACCAAGGCACAGTATTGGTTCGTACACAAGTTATCCGACATCCTGATGGGGCTGGTCGTGAATCAGATATCCATAGAGCATTTCTCCGAATATGAGACTGACATTTCCGCAGGGCATAAGCGGATAGAACAAGCCCGAGCAGGCATACCGTTGAGCTACATTTTGATCGGGAGAAAGCAAAACGCCATGCCGCTCCCAGCCTCGAATTGCCGTTGACAAGTCCAGGAGTGACCGATGCGCGTAGCGATCCTCTGGGGAGGGGCAATCGCACTGACGCTGGCCCTTGGCCTGTGGTTGACAGCAGGGGCCGCACCATCCTCGACAGCGAAGCTCTTTTTCCCGCTGGTCATGTGCCCTGCACCGCCAACCCCTACGCCGACCCCAACACCACTCTGCCAGCCCATTCCGGGCGCAACCTATGGCACTCTAAGCATCGTGGGCGCGCCCAGCGACCGCCCGGCTGAGGCTCATGCCGACCTCAACCTCGCTTTGCGGGGTTATGTCGTCGCTACTGGCCAATATGTGGGCTTGCTCGATAACTGCGCGGCAACGCCCGGAGACCCCAAAGCCCCAAAATTGCGCGGGCTTTTTGCCGATCGTCGGCGCCCCACCTTTCTGGGTGTGTATTGGGTCTATCAATGGAATTGGGTCTGCAACTGCCGCTCTGCGGCAGTTGAGAATCGCTGGGGGCCTTCCTTCGCCAGGTTCGCCGCAACCCCCGGCGAGGTGCTCTATGTGCCCGATTCTGGCTACCGTATTGACACCACCCAAGATTATGAGGTGCTCGTATTGTATGCCAGCCCGGAACGCATCACGCTCAAGTTCACCCGCGAAGATAACGTGGTGCAGGGCTATACCCTCCACCTGGAAGACATCTGCGTGGACCCCAACCTGCTGGCGCTCTACCAGGCCTGCAACGCGGCGGGGCGTCGGAACCTGCCTGCCCTGCGCGCCAGGCAGCCTTTGGGGCACGCCCGTGGCTCCAGCTTCGGGCTATCCATCCGCGACGCGGGCAACTGGATGGACCCGCGCAACTGCGCCGATTGGTGGCGTCTGCCCTGAAAGCCGAGGGAATACCTTATGACGCTCCTACGAACGCTCGCAACACACAAGGCAATAGGCGGTTTGACAGCACCCCAGGTCTCTCTATACTGACCTCGGCTGTTACGAGCCGATCTGCAACCAGATGACAGCAATGACAATCAAGAGGGGGAGACGAGCGATGGTCAAGGGTTACGCAGGCAAGATCCTCAGAGTGAACCTCACGACGGGCAAGATTTGGACGGAGGAGCCGCCGGATAGCTTTTACCGCCGCTACATCGGAGGACAGGGCTTTGTCGCCCATTACCTCCTGAAGGAAGTGCCCAAAGGGGCCGATCCCCTTGGCCCAGAGAATGCGCTCATCTTTGCCACCGGCGCAGTCACCGGCATCCCTGTGGCCGGGGCTGGGCGGAGCTGTGTGGGCGGCAAATCGCCCCTGACGGGTGGCTACGGTCAGACGGACGTGGGCGGGTTCTTTGGCGCGGAGCTCAAGCGCGCTGGCTATGATGCCGTCGTCATCCAGGGCAAAGCCTCCAAGCCGGTATACCTCTGGATCCATGAGGGTCAGGCGGAAATCCGCCCCGCTGGCCACTTGTGGGGCAAGACCACCCTGGAAACTCAGGAGGCCATCCAGTCCGAGCTCAAGGATGCGCGGGTGCGCCTGGCGATGATCGGCCCCGGCGGGGAGAAGCTGGTGCGCGTAGCCTGTGTGATCAACGACCTCCGGCACGCGGCGGGGCGCACGGGCATGGGCGCGGTGATGGGTTCCAAGAACCTCAAGGCTGTGGCCGCCCGCGCCAAGGGCAATATCGAGGTGGCCGATCCCGAAGGGCTGAAAGAGCTGGCCACCTGGATGCGCGAGAACTGGAAAAAGGATGCCTGGGGTCTGCACGATACCGGCACCGATGGTGGCCTAGTGGATCTGAGCGAGTTCGGTGCCCTGCCCACGCGCAACTTCCAGGATGGACAGTTCGAGGGCGCAAGCAAGATCGTCGGCTCCACCATGCGCGACACCATCCTCAAGGACCGCGAGGGCTGCTACGCCTGCCCCGTGCGCTGCAAGCGCGTGGTCGAGGTGAACGACCAGGATTACAAGGTCAACCCGACTTACGGCGGCCCGGAATACGAGACCTGCGCCGCCTTTGGCTCCAACTGCGGCGTGGATGACCTGCGCGCCGTGGCCAAAGCCCACGAGATTTGTAATGCCTACTCCCTGGACACCATCTCTACGGGGATGATGGTCTCCTTCGCCATGGAGTGTTACGAGGCCGGCCTCTTGACCAAGGAGGATACCGGCGGCCTGGATTTGCGCTTCGGCAACGGCAAGGCCATGGTCGAGATGGTGCGTATGATCGGCGAGCGCGAGGGCCTGGGCGACATCCTCGCCGAGGGGCCGCTCCGCGCGGCGGCCAAGATCGGCCCGGGTGCCGAGCAGTACGTCATCGCCGTCAAGGGCCAGCCCTTCCCCATGCACGAGTGCCGCACCCGGCACGGCCAGGCCCTGGGCTATGCCGTCTCGCCGACGGGGGCCGACCACGTGCACAACTTTTGGGATGGCGGGATGGAAAAAGAACCCGTGGGCGAGGGGATGCAGGGCTTTGGCGTCTACGAGGCCATGCCCCAGACCGAGCTGAATGCGGGCAAGGTGCGCGCCTACATCTATGGCACACATTGGGCCTGGGTTCCCAACCACTTGGGAAGCTGCTGCTTCATCCCCTGGAAGCGCGACCAGATGGTGCAGCTCGTCCGGGCCATCACCGGCTGGGAGACGAACGTCTGGGAGCTGATGAAGACTGCCGAGCGCGGCGTGACCATGGCCAGGGCCTTTAACATGCGCGAGGGTTTTACCCGCGCCGATGACGTCCTGCCCCTGCGGATGAGGGTGCCCCACAAGAGCGGCACGGTCAACGAGAAGCCCGTTGACCCTGAGGTGCTCGATGAGAACTTGACCACCTTCTACGCCATGATGGGCTGGGATCCTGAGACCGGCGTGCCCACCCTGGCCAAGCTGCAGGAGCTGGACGTCGCCTGGGTGGCTGACTATTTGAAGTGATGCTTCCCCCAATTGTGGGGCACGGCAAACCTGGATTTTGAGGGGTCCCGGGTAGCATATGAGCAGCCTCCGAGGTCTGCTTGAAGGGCTGAGGCCTTCAGGCAACCGAGGAGGCTGTTCGCTTAGATGCCCTTTATCGCCCTACGCCCACTGCTCGCGCCCCAGGTAGCGGGGCGTCAGGTCGGGGATGGGGCCGCCCTTGCGCCAGGCATCTTGCAGGCGGGTGTTGCGCTCCAGGTAGGCGTCGAGCGGGTCGAGGGCGAATTCGTCAGCGATCTGGGCCACCGAAAGCCCCTGGCGGTTCGATTCGAGGGTGAAAAGGCCCTCCTCGTGCCAAATCCTGATTGTCACCTCAGGGCCATACCTGGCGCGGATAAGGGGGATTTGCACGCTATTGAAATCGGTATGGAAGAGGCCCACGTCCAGGTCAATCGTCTGGGCGATGACCCCGCAACGTGGGCCTGTCATGGCCAGCACTTCACCCATGATGTCAATGACCCGCGCATAGGTAGACTTGACCGCCGAGACCACATAATAGTGGTTGTTCCAGGCGTGGATACTGAGGTGCTTGCCCCCATCATAGGCGGATGACCAAAAGACGATCTCTGCCCCTTTGCGCTTGAGCTCCGCCCAACCCGCGTCCCAATTGATGTCGAAGCAGATTTGCATGCCGATGCGCCCAAAGTCGGCCTCAAAAACCTTGGCCTCGCTCCCTGGGGTCATCCCCTTCTCCAGGCTGGTGAAGGCTGAGCCTTCGACCACGGGATGGACCTTGGAATAGGCGCCCACCACCTGCCCCTGGCGGTCAATCAGCACAGAGTCATTCATATGCTTGTCGCCGTGGATAGCCGTCAGCGGGCAGATGATGTAGCAATGGTGCCGGCGCGCGAGGCCGGCGACCAAATCTGTGGTCGGCCCGGGCACCGGCTCGGCCACCTCGGCCAGCTCGCGGAAGGCCACACCCTGCTCCAGGAAGGTCTCGGGCAGGCAGATGATATCGGGCTTTTCCGCCACCGCCTGCTCGATCAGCCTGGCGATGCGCTCACGGTTATCCTTCACCGTTGGCCCGCCGACGCCCAGCAGAGCCACGGTAGCTATCCGCACCTTGCGCGACATAAGCCTTGCCTCCTCTCACATTCTGATCCCGCAATCTTTGAGCCACTTGGCCAAGGCCCGCCCGTCTCCACGGTGGATTGCCCCTCTTCCAACAAGACCACAAGAGGCCAGGCTACGTGGCGCGGGCGGATGGCCTTGTGCGCGCTATGACGTCAGGGGATGGTGAGCGGATAGCTCCAAAAGATGGCTACCTCCCCTTTGGCGATATCCGCGTTGCTATACAGGTCATCGCGGATGCCCGTCAGGCGAAAGCCCAAGTGACGGTAAAAACGACAGGCATTGATGTTGTTCGATTGCGTCTCCAGGCATAAAGCCCGGTAGCCTCGCTCTCTTGCCCAGGCGATGGCCCGCTGCATCAGGCTGCGTCCGATGCCTCGTCCGCGATAATCCCAATCCACCAGGATATCCCACACCCAGGCGGTATGGTTCCACTCCTGCGGCTCGACGTCCAAGAGGGCCACGATGCGCCCTCCGGCCTCGGCCACAAGGTACAGCCCCTGGCCCTGCTGCAAGCGCCGCCTCAGCTCGGCCAATTCAGCTTCTGAAGGGTCATAGCCGGGACCTTTGTTGAAGGGTTGAGCGAGGGGTGTCTCGCGCAGCCACCACGTGACCCCCAGGCCCTCCTCAACCCGCTCGACTTGTAGGACTGCATCGCTCACGAAGGTGGGGTTGATCTCGCCCAGCCGGGGCAAATCCTCCAGGGTCATCTCTCGGATTCTCGCCTCGCTCACCACCCGGCCTCCTTTGGCTCTATGGGAAAACGCGGAATCTACTATAGAGACACAGGGCGCTCGTAGCCGCGCCTACTCCACCTTGCGCAGGTGATCGAGCACCTCGGGGTTGACCACGAAGCGCGGGATGCGGCCCTGCACCACGTCGCTGGATACTTCGCAAATTAACTGGTAAAGGTCATGGCGGGCCTCGGGCGAATTGGCGCTGACGTGCGGCGTGAGAGTGACGTTATCCATGCGCAGCAAGGGAGAATCGGGCGGGAGAGGCTCCTGCTCGGTCACGTCCAACCCCGCAGCCCACACCCGGCCATCCTGGAGCGCCTTGACCAGGGCCTCCTCGTGCACGATGGGCCCCCTGGCGGTGTTCACCAGCACCAGCCCCGGCTTGGCGCGGGCGAACTGCTCCCAACTGAGCAGGTGATGGGTCTCTTCCGTCAGTGGGCAATGGATGGAGATGAAATCGGAGCTCTCCAGAAGCTCATTCAGGCTCACCAGCCTGGCGCCGACCTCGTCGCCTCGCTCCTGGGTCACGTAAGGGTCGTAGGCGAGCACAGTCGTCTCCCAACCGCGCACGCGGCGGGCCAGCGTCCCCCCGATGCGCCCGATGCCGATGATGCCCAACGTGGAGCCTTTCAGGCGGCGGGTGGGCGCGGCCAGCTCCCGGGCGAAGCGCCCCTGGCGCATGGCCGCATCGAGCCGCGCCACGTGGCGCAGGCTGCTCAACAAGAGGGCCATAGCATTGTCGGCCACGTCGTCGGTGCAGTAAGTGGGCGTGTTGCAGACCATGATCCCGTATTCGGTGGCGGTCTTGTAGTCAATCGAGTCATAGCCTGCGCCAGCGCGGATCATGCAGCGGCAACGCGGCAACTGGGCGATGATCTCGCGGGTGAGGAGCACGCGCACCGTTTGCACCACGACCACGTCGGCGTCACGGGCCACATCGAGCACTTGCTGTGGGACGCGCAATTGGTACATCTCCCAGCTTGCCCCGGCACGGGCAAGGAGCTCGCTCTCAAAGCCCATAGGCGCAAGGAGCTTCTCATCGTAATCAACCAACACAACCTTATGGGGCAGTTTGTTCGCTGATGGCACCTTGTTTCCCCTCCTTATTAGATTCGCTCTTCGCACCCTATTTTACTTGACTCGGCGAGGTATACAAGCCTCAGGTTGGTTTGCCCTGTTATGGATTCGGTGTTATAATAGTCGCCGGTTTGAGTGACGATGACGGGCATACGCGCCCGCTCATCCTGACCCTGGATGCTCCCCGCTCCGGGTCTGGCTTATGCGCACTCGGAACCTTTCTGCTCCCGGCCCAGCCGCCAGCTTGCCCCTGGTCGGCCTCATCTCGGCGGGGGCAATCCCAGAGAAAGGAGGCAGAACCTTGCGTACATACGAGTTGGTCTTTATCGCCCAACCCGACCTCGACGAAGAGCACCTCAACGCCCTGAACGAGCACGTCCAGCAGGTTATCACAAGCCGTGGCGGCCAGATCGTGAAGCTGGAACTGATGGGGCGGCGGAAGCTCGCCTATCCCATCAAGAAGCGTAAGGAAGGGCACTATGTGCTGATCCACGCGGGCATGGAGATGGCTACCATCGCCGAGCTCGAGCGCGATCTAAAGCTCTCCGAAGATGTGTTACGCTATTTGCTCTTCCGCTTAGACGAGGCCTAGGCCGTGTTTGCAAAGCGGTAGCCTAGCCCCTTGTGGCGTCATTTTCTCAAGGATGCACGCCTCAATGCGATAAAACGGGCACAAGGCCCTAGGCTACGAGAATTTGCGGACACGCCCTAGCAAGATAGGAGCCTTTTGGGCCCTGGTGCTGCGAGGCGCCGCCTGCCAGAGACAGGGGACGGGCCTGCGGGGGCGCAGCAGAGGGGCAAGGATTGGACGGTTACGAGTTCCAGATGTAGGAGGCAATGTTGGCTGAGAATCAGAATGATCGTGCGGCAGGGTTCGGCGGGGGCGGCCCGGGCGCAGAGCAACGCTCCACGGGTGGGGGAAGATATTCGGGCTCACAGCGGCGCGAAAGTCGCCGCCCGGTCAAGCTCTGTCAGTTCTGCGCCGATAAGGTTAAAGCAATAGACTATAAGGATACCACGCTGCTGCGGCAACTCGTCAGCGAGCGCGGGCGCATCCTCGCCCGACGTAGGACGGGCACGTGTGCCAAGCACCAACGGATGGTGGCGAGAGCCATCAAGCGCGCCCGTCATATCGCCCTATTGCCCTATACCGCCATGCACGTCCGCGAGCAAACCACGTAGCCCTGGGGCGAAGCATCTGCAGCCCGCTGCAAATGCTTCGCTCTCGCTGAGGAAGCGCATATGTCGAAAGCTCGGTTTCAAGCACCGGAGAGGCAGCTCACCCGCAAACAGCTTTCCCGCCGTGAGAAGGAGCAACGCTACAGCAGGCTGCTGATCATCGGCGCTGCGGGAGTGCTCGGCCTCGTCGTCTTGATCTTCGCCTGGGGCCTGTACGATCAGTACGTGCTCCGGCCGCGCAAGCCAGTAGCCATCGTCGGGGGCGTTCCCATCCGGCTGGACAGTTATCAGCACCTTGTCCAGTACCGGCGGTGGGACTATCGCAGCTACTTTGCTCGCCTCCAGGAGCAGCAGAGGCAGTTCAACCCCGACAGCGAGGACGAGTCCTTCCTGTACCAATATGTCGGCCAGCAGATCCAGCAAGTGCAAAGCTGGCTGACAAGCGTGCCCAACGACGTGTTGGAGGAGATGATCAACGGCCAGCTTGCGCGCCAGGAGTGCGCCTTGCGGGGGATCACCGTCTCTGCCGACGAGGTACAACTGCGGCTGGAAACGCAGTTCGGGTACGATCGCAACCCGCCCACGCCCACGCCGGTGCCCGTGACATTCACTCTGCCCATTACCGTCACGCCGACGCCCACCATCGCCCCCATGACCCAGGAAGAGTTCAATCAACAGGCGACTGCCTGGTTCCAGGCCATGCAGAAGCAATCCGGCTACACGGAAACAGAATTTCGCACTTTGTTGGAAACCTCCCTATACCGCGAGAAGTTGGCCGAGGTGTTAGGCTCTACTGTGCCGACGACGACGGAGCAAATCCACGCCCGGCACATTCTCGTCGCCACCCGCGAAGAGGCCGATAAGGTCCTGGCCCGGCTGCAAAGCGGCGAGGATTTCGCTGCCCTGGCCAAGGAGCTCTCCACGGATACCTCCAGCAAAGAGGAGGGGGGCGACCTGGGCTGGTTCCCCAAGGGTAAGATGGATACGGCCTTTGACGAGGCGGCTTTCGCCTTGCAACCCGGGCAAACGAGCCAGGTTGTGGAAACCCAATATGGCTTTCACATCATCCGCGTGGAGGAGCGCGATGCCAACCGCCCGCTTGGAGCCTCCGACCTGGAGGACGCCAAGAGCAAGGCGGTGAACGCCTGGTATCAGGAGCGAGCGGCATCGCCGGATGTGGTGCGCAAGTGGGATTCGACAATGGTCCCGAAGGACACCACCGCGCAGTGATAATGCCCTGACGGGCACACGACGAACGGGTTTGTCGTGGCGCTGTCAGGCGCTGAGGACGTGAGGGCGTCAGCCGGGAGCCTCGCGGCGCGCGTCCAGCACATCGCGCACGCTCTGGAGCTTGCTTAGCAGGGAAGAAAGCTGGCTGATGCTCTTGATGCCCATCGTGGCGACGATGGTGGCAGTCTGATCTTTATTGGTGGACACGTTGACCGTGCTCATGCTGATGCCCAAATCGGCCACTGTGGCAGCAATGTCGCGCAAGAGGCCGCTGCGGTCGAAGGCATCAATGCGAATCACCACCGGGTAAGCCTCCTGCGCCCGCCCCCAACTCACCGTGATGAGCCTCTCCGTATCCGTGAGGTTGGCCACGTTGGCGCAATCAGCGCGATGCACTGTGATCCCTTTGCCCCGCGTGATGTAGCCGATGATCGGATCCCCGGGGACCGGCTTGCAGCAGTTCGCCATGCGCGTGAGGAGGTCGCCCACGCCGTTCACCTGGACGTCGGAGATGGTCGCCTCGGGGATCGCCTTGAGCTTGAGCTCCTCCCCCTTGGACCTGGCGTCGTCAATCTTGTTGGCGATCTGCGCGGGGCTGATATCCCCATAGCCCACAGCGGCCAGGAAATCCTCGACTTTGCTGTAGTTGAAAAGTGCCGCGATCTCGGCATAGGACTCTTGCTCGAAACCGAGTCGGCGCATCTCGCGGTCGAGGATGTCGCGTCCGGCGACCACGTTCTCCTCACGCTGTTGGCGTCGGAACCACTGGCGAATCTTTTGCCGCGCGTGCTGCGTGGCGACATAATTCAGGTGAGGGCTCATCCAGTCGCGGCTCGGCCCGCCCTGCTTGGCCGTGAGGATCTCCACCTGTTCCCCGGTGCGCAGTTGGTAATCGAGCGGGACAAGCCGCCCATCCACCTTGGCTCCCCGACAGCGATGGCCGATCTCACTGTGGATCAGATAAGCAAAGTCCACCGGCGTGGCCCCCTTGGGCAGGTCCACAATGTCCCCTTTAGGGGTAAAGACATAGACCGGCTCGGTGAACACGTCACTGCGCATCGAATCCACGAATTGGCTCGCATCTTCCACTTCTTCGCGCCAGTCCGTCGCCCGACGCAGCCAGGCCACCTTGGCCCCCAGGTCGTCGCGCTTACCCCCCTCCTTATAGCGCCAG
>Ga0172365_10004368_pt1 | contig 10457 bp, 9 predicted proteins | sample LakKivSesite48cm_FD_114535 | JGI IMG/M metagenome (GOLD analysis project Ga0172365, IMG submission 114535) | Sediment microbial communities from Lake Kivu, Rwanda - Sediment site 48cm | ecosystem: Environmental > Aquatic > Freshwater > Lake > Sediment | place: Rwanda: Western Province, Lake Kivu... | reverse complement strand
TGGCACGGGGAGCAACATCGCTAGCGTCGGCAGGTGGCAGTTTGGACTGTAGGCCAAGGACAGCGTGACCAAAGCTTGGTTACGCACTTGCGGCTTCGAGGCATTGGGTAGCCGTGCGCTTAGTTCACCTGTTAATCTGCTGTACAACTGTTGATAGTTCATGATAGGCTCCTTTCAATGTGGTAGCAATCCATACGCTACATTTTACCACATCTGGCGCCTATCTATATCATATCTCTCGAAAGTGACAGGGGATGAACCCCCATGGCCCAGCAGGAACCACTTGAGTTCTCGGTCGTGGGCCCTGGAGGCAAGATGAAGGTCTACGTGGGCCCAGAGGGTGGTGGTCAGGCGCAGGTGGCGACGGACGCTGCGGCGAATGGCGCCATCTGGGGTGCCATGGGCGGCTGGCGCCGCATACAGGAGCAGCAGGGACCGGTCGTACAGCAGTTGGTGCCGGTGCTGCCCTATGAGCCCCAAATTGTCCAGTTGTTCTACCAACTAGAGCCCCAGGTGGCCCTGGAGCAGGTGCCCTTCGACAATCCCACCAGCAAAGAGGTCCTCACCTACACGCTGGGGTACTGGGAGGAGTCCACAGGGACAGGACAGGATGAGCTCTATCCCGCCTGTGTGCTCCAGGCCCGATACGAGGGGGTGGTCACGCCCACGGTTGGGGTCACGGAGACGGTGGTGGTCACAGACTACACTTACATCCCGGCCAACGAGACCTACATGCGTCCCCTGGCCAAGATCGCGTCCCACTCCGATCTGAGCCGCAGCTTCTGGCCTGGCCAGGTGATCACCTTCACCGCAGCGGATGCCTCCAAGCCGCTGGCCGAGCTGGGCTACCATGAGTCGCTCACCTTCACTCTGGGCTCGGGTGGGCCATACATCTACAACTGGTATCGCGGCAGCGTGGCGGGTGAGAACTGGATCGGCGCTGGCCGTCAGCTCACCTACACGGTTACCCTGGCCGGGGAGGCCGGGCATGAGGTGCCAGTGCCTCAGAACATCATCTTGGTGGTCACGGATGCCGGTAGTGACCACGCTGCTCAAAACACCAGCAGCGACTCGACGCAGCTCACCATCGTGCCGCCCGTCTTCCTGCCGCTGGTGTTGAAGAACTTCTCGTCGTAAACGGCGCGCTGTCGCCCTCTCGAGAGCGTCCTGTCTTGCCCTTCAGGCAGGGCGCTCTCTTCGTTAACCACCAAGGCACGAAGACACGAAGGGGGAAAGAGAATGGACTGCGACCTTCGTGCCTTTGTGCCTTTGTGGTGATGGAGGACGCGATAAACAAGCGCGATGCACGATTTGCCATCAGTGAAAAGGAGAAGCATATGCGGTACGGGATGGTATGGGGCTTGCTGACCATCTCGGTTCTGTTCCTGCTGAGCTGTCTCCCGGCCGCTCCTGCAGTGCCGGAGGGACGGACACCACCCCCGCCGGAGAAAATGACCATCCCCATCGAAAGCGTCGAGGAGTTGCGCACCTATCGGGGCGGAGAGAAGCAGGTCTACCAGCCCCAGGCAGAGAGGATCGCGGAGACAACCGAACGGCTGCTCGGAGTTCTCTCCAAGCTCAACCTGCAGGCCACTTGCTTCTTTGGCGATGAGGATGTGGCCCGTGTGCGAGAGGAAGGGGATTCCCTGGAGTTGGTGTTCGCCCAGCCTGTGGATATAAGGATCAGTCAGTGGATCGAGGAGGATGAGCGGGACCACATTCCCACCGATGAGCGGGGCTACCGAGTCCTGAGAGTCAAACGGGCTCTCTTCGTCCTGGGAGGGGAGATGGCCGGCCACGTTCTGATACGGGACGAGGAGGGGGGCTGGGGCTGCTGGGCCATTGAGAGGGAGGGGGAGATAGATACCCGCTGGATCGAGGCAGTGCAGGGGATCTTGGAGGAGTGAAAGTTCCAATAGAGCGATTCCTATTCCGGGCAGGGGCTGCAGGGAGGCGTGACCACCAATTTCTTCGTTCAAGACCTGGGCCTGGATGGCCAGCGAGTGCTGTGGCTGGCAGGCATCCGGGAGATCCCAGGGCTGTTGTTGATCTTCCTGGCTGCGCTCATCATGTGCCTGCCCTTATCCCGCCGGGCCGGGGCGGCCCTGTTGCTGATGGCCTTAGGGTTCGGGTGCTATGTGTTGGTGCGCTCCTATCTGGCCCTCATTATCGCCGCCCTGGTGGGCAGCACTGGCTTTCACAACTGGTTTCCCGTCCAGAGCGCTCTGGGCATGAGGCTGGTGAGGAAGGAGCATTCGGGGCGCATATTGGGGCGAATGAACGCTGTGGCTGCGCTGGCCTCGGTGGGAGGCATGGGAATGGTCATTCTGTTGTCAGGACGACTGGGCCTGCGTCCCTTCTTCCTCTTCAGCGCTGCGGCCCTGGTAGTAGGCGCGGCCATCGTGCTGCGCCTTCCGACCGACATCGGGGCTGGCCATGCTGAGACCCCCCGGCTGGTGTTCAAGAAACGATATTGGCTCTAGTTCCTCGCGGGCAGCTTGGTGAACTCTCTGGGCTACGAGGCCCTGTGCTTGGGGGCCGCGGCGATCATACTCGCCTCCTGTCCCTTCGCCTTGTTCCTGGGACTCCCTCGTGAGGGCCGAGGTGTCCCCGCCGAGGCAGTTTCAGTGCCCCGATGGGGCGAGGATGCCCCTGAACCTCACACCACAGATGGATGAAGGCGCTTTCAGAGCGTCTGTGCCTTCCCTGGACGGCGGTAGCGGCAACCCTTGCGGTTGCCCTTGCCTCGAGGGGTGACCGCAAGGGTAGCCCCTACTTGGGCAATTGACAATTCGGAGAAGTACGCTATAATCTACTTCCTGGATGTATCATACTTTTCTTACTTCTCTCATCCTTCCATAAACTGGAGATAGGAGGATACTGGCGGGTGAAAAGCTGGAAGATATGGGGAGCGCTGGTCGTAACCATCGTCATGGCTGCGGCGGGCATCTACCTGGCCTACGGGTGGTGGCTGGCTGAGCCGATCAGCGCTGCCGCCGAGTGGCAGACCGTCTCTGTACGACGGGGGCCTTTGGTGGTCACGGTGAGGGCCGTTGGCGCTGTCACTGCCCCTCCAGAGGTGGTGCTAAACTTCGGCATAGGGGGGCGGCTCAAAGAGCTGCAGGTTGTGGAGGGGGATGTGGTCCAGGCCGGGGATGTGCTGGCCCGACTCGATACGACCGACCTGGAGCTGCAAGTGGCTCAGGCGGAGGCAGCCCTGGCCCTCAGCCGGGCGCAATTGGCCCGCACTCAAGCCGGAGCAACCGAGGCCGAGCTCGCCTCAGCCGAGGCGAGCCTGGCCGCAGCCCAGGCCAACTATGAACAGGCCCAAACTGGCCCCTTAGCAGCCGACCTTGCCTCGGCTGAGGCCGCTCTGAAGAGCGCCGAGTCGAGCTACCAGCAACTCCTCGCTGGCCCTAGCGAGGATGAGATCACGGTCGCCAGGGCGAACCTGGAAAAGGCCGAGATTGCCCTGCAGGCGGCTCAGGCGGAATACGACAAATATGCCTGGCAGCAGGGGTTTGAGGCCAGCCCACAGGCAGCGGCTCTACGTCAGGCCACCATTGATTATCAACAAGCGCTGGCGAACGTCAATCTGGCACTGGCTGGTCCCACCAGTGATCAGCTAGACAAAGCTCAGGCTCAGATAGCCCAGGCCCGCGCTCAGTTGGAGAGGGTTCGCACTGGACCCACCGGTGCGGAGCTGAAAAACGCAGCCGCACAGGTCGCCCGAGCGCAGGCTGAGCTGGTCAGGCTCCGAAACAGCCCCACCCCTGAGGAACTGGCCATCGCGCAGGCTCAGGTGCACCAGGCTGAGATTGGGCTGGAACAGGCCAGGCGACAACTCAGCTACGCGACCCTCGTCGCCCCCAGCTCGGGCACCGTCGTCGCCATCGAGGCCAACGTCGGGCAATCGGTCTCCGTAGCCACCCCCGTGGTCATCCTGGCCGATCTATCCCACCTGCAGGTGAAGGCGGCGGTGAATGAGATGGATATTGGACAGGTCCAGGAGGGACAAAAGGTCGCCATCCGCCTGGAAGCCTTCCCCGACCGGGAGTTGGAGGGGCGAGTGAGCGAGATCGCACCTCTGGCCACGGTGACGGCCGGCGTCGTCAACTACCCCGTGACCGTTGAGCTGGCCGACGGCAATGTGCCGCTGAGGCCCGGCATGGCCGCCCAGGTGGAGATCATCACCTCCGAGAAGGCGGATGCCCTGCTGGTACCCAGGGCGGGCCTCAGGCCGGGGCAGGGGAAATGGGTGGTATGGGTCCGGCGTGGGGGATGCGTCGTGGGGGTCGAGGTGGAGATAGGCCATAGGCAGGACAGGATGGTCGAAGTGTTCGGAAACCTGGCTGAGGGCGAAGAGGTGGTGATTGGCACCCCCGCCTTCGGCACGGAGCAGGGGAGCCATCGCCTGCTACCCTTTGGCATGATGCGGAGAGCTGACTGACAGATGAGAAACAGGATCGCCATATTCGCAGCTATCGGCCTATTGGTCTTTTTGATCGTATTGGGAGTGGTGGGATACTTCTACTGGATGAGCTGGGCCTACGTTGACACCTTTCACGCCCGAGTCGTCGGCTCGCTGGTGGAGGTGAGCTTCCCCAGCGCGGGGCAGGTGGTGGATTTGCCCGTGGAGGTGGGGGATGCGGTGGCTCAGAACGAGGACATTGCGACGCTGGAGTTGAGCGGCGTGGGCACCACCCCGCTGGGGACGACGAAGGTTTTAGTGCCTGTCAAAGCGCCCATGACGGGCGTGGTCGTGGAGAAGGCAAGCCAGGTCGGGGATCTCCTCTCTCCCGGCCAGCCCATCGTGACCCTGGCTGACCCACAGCAGGTGTGGGTCAGAGCCCACGTCCATGAGACCCGGATCGCGCAGGTTCAAGTTGGCCAGCCCGTCCGAGTCCACATCCGGGCCCTGAATCATACGTTCTCCGGCCGGGTGGAACAGATCATCGGGGCTACCACCTCGGCCCTTGCTGGACAGGGAAGTGAGTCCGGCATCTCCACACCCGGCCTGGTTGAGGTGCCGGTGAAGATATCCATCGTCTCCGATGGCTACACGCTGTATCCCGGCTTGTCGGCCGAGGTGAGGATACAACTGAACCCCAGGCTGTGGTAGAACAGTGGATTTGACAAATGTGGGTCGGTGTGCTATAATGCGTCTCAGAAACATCATACTTTTCTTACCTTTCCACATCCGACAAGGGAGTGTGTCAATGCGTCAATGAGGCAACGAGTTCCGGGTGCCTCCGTTGACTCATCTGCTCGCTGACTAGTAAGGGGATGGCAAGATGGGAGAGAGGCCGGGGAAACTGGGCAAGTGTTACGGCACGACGACTGTGAGTGAGCGAGGACAGATCGTGATCCCTGCTGAGGCGCGGCGGGAATTGGACATCGCATGCGGCACCAAGCTCCTTGTGTTCCGCTCGGGGGGCATGGGAGGGCGTGGGTTGGTGCTCATGACCGCCAATACCGTCACTGAATTCGTCCGCGAGGCGGTGGGCCGGCTCACCGAACTGGAGCGAACGGTACTGGAGACTGCGGAGGGCGGAGAGGAATGATATGGGGTCGCTGATACGTTTGTTAAGGTACCTGGGCCGATACCGATGGACAGTGGTCGGGACCTCGGTCTGCCTCATCGTCAGCAGCTTGTTGGGATTAGCCACCCCCTGGCTGATGCAGCAGGTCATTGACAAGGCCCTGGAGTTAGGCAGCCTGGCGGTGGTGGGGCTCTATGCCGTAGGGTTGGTCGCAGTATCCATACTGGGCGGGATATTCGGCTTTGGCCAACGCTACGGGATGGCCTACGTCGTGCAGGGGGCCATCTACGACATCCGCAACGATCTGTACGATTTCATCCTTCATCTTCCTTTCAGCTTCCACGACCGGACCCGCACCGGCCAACTGATCTCCCGGATGACCAGCGATGTAGACCAGATCTCACGTTTCTTCGGCTTCGGGCTGAGCAATCTCCTGTCCATGGCCCTCACCTTTGTCGGGGCCAGCTTCATACTCTTCCGCATGAACTGGCAACTCGCCGTGATGGGTCTGATGATCATGCCCCTGATGACCTTCACCGCTCTCAGGGGGTCAAGCTCGCTGGGCCCCCGGTTCTACGGCCTCCGCCAGCAATTCGGCCGCATCACCGCTCAACTGCAGGAGAACTTCAGTGGGGCGCGGGTGGTGAAGGCCTTCGCCCGGGAGGAATACGAGATCACCAAGCTCAGGCGCGAACTGGAGGAGTTCCTCCAGCGACAGATGGGCCTAATCAAGGTGTTCTCGCTGTTCATGCCGGCCATGTCTTTCCTCACCAACCTGGGGATGTTGTTGATCCTGGTCTACGGCGGCTGGTCGGTCATCAACGGGCGGCTGAGCCTAGGGGGGTTGGTAGCCTCGCAGGGCTACCTGATGATGCTCACCGGTCCCATCCGCATGATCGGCTGGATGGTGGTCATGGGCAAGCAGGCTTCGGCTGCAGGGCAGCGGATATATGAAGTGCTGGACTCCCGGCCAGAGGTGGTGGAGTCACCAAAGGCGATAGAGCTGCCCCGCCTGCGGGGTGAGGTGCGCTTCAGGAATGTCTCCTTCGCCTACGAGGAGGGAAGCGATGTGTTGCACGATATCAACCTCACGGTACGGCCAGGGGAAATGGTGGCCCTGCTGGGAGCCACCGGTTCGGGCAAGACCTCTATCGTCAACCTCATCCCCCGTTTCTACGACGTCACTGCGGGACAGGTCACGGTGGACGGCTACGACGTACGGGAGGTGAAGCTGGAATCGCTGCGCAAGCAGATCGGCACCGTGTTTCAGGAAGCCTTTCTCTTCTCCGACACCATGGCAGAGAACATCGCCTACGGGCGGAATGGAGCTTCCATGGAAGAGATCGTCCGCGCCGCCAAGTTGGCCCAAGCCCACGATTTCATCATGAGCTTCCCGGAGGGGTACCAGACCCGCGTCGGCGAGCGGGGGATCACCCTCTCCGGCGGGCAAAGGCAGCGGGTGACCATCGCCCGGGCCCTGCTGCTTGACCCTCGCATCCTCATCCTGGATGACTCCACCTCCAGCGTGGACGTGGAGACAGAGTACCTGATCCAGCAGGCCCTGGCCGCAGCGATGAGGGATCGGACCGCTTTCGTCATTGCCCACCGCCTCTCCACGGTCAAGAACGCCGACCGGATCATCGTGCTCAATGATGGGCGTATAGTACAGCAGGGCACTCACGAGGAGTTGCTGGCCCGCGATGGCCCCTACCGGCGCATCTACGAGACCCAATTCGCCGATCAGGAGGAGGATAGCTGATGGGATTCCACGGGCATGGCTTTCACCTGGCGGCTGCAGATAAGGGGACCTTTGACTGGAAGCTGCTCACCCGAGCGTTTCGTTTCATGGCTCCCTACCAATTCGCTGTCACCCTATCCATCCTCTCTGTGCTGGTCGTCACAGCCAGTGACCTGGCGATGCCCTACCTTCTCAGGGTGGCCATAGACCGGGACATCGCCGGGGGAAGTATGGCAGCTCTCACCCGCACCGTCATTCTGTATCTGTGCTGCATTCTCATCAACAACATCGCTGCCTCCAGTCAGACCTATGTGACGGGCTGGACGGGCCAGAAAGTGATTTTTGACCTCCGCGACCACGTCTTCACCCATCTGCAGGCACTCTCCCTCAGTTTCTACGATGGCCGGGAGATGGGGGACACCATCTCCCGGCTGACCAACGACATTGACGTGCTCAACGAACTGCTCAGCAATGGGCTGGTCACGTTGGTCAACACCCTGTTCAGCCTGGGGGGCGTGGTGACGGCCATGGTGATGATGAACCTCAGGCTGTCGCTCCTCAATTTCGCCATCATGCCCCTCATGCTGCTCGTCACGTTGATATTCCGTAGGTGGATGGGCACAGCCTACCGCAAGACTCGAGAGAAGATCGCCGACGTCACCGCCCGCGTCGAGGAGGGGGTCTCTGGGGTACGCATCATCCAGTCCTTCGCTCAGGAGGATCGTAGCTTTGGCGGGTTTCGGTCGGTCAATGAGGAGAACCGGGCGGCCAACATGCAGGCCGCGTCTATCCGCTCTGCCTACTTCCCCTTGGTGGACATCGTCGGGTCGCTGGGGATGGGATTGGTGCTCTGGTTCGGTGGGGTGGCTATCCTGAGGGGGGATCTGACGGTTGGTGTGATGGTGGCCTTCATCCTTTACCTCTTCCGCTTTTTCCAGCCCATCCGCTCGCTCACCATGCTATACGACGGGGTGCTGGCCGCCATGGCGGCCTCGGAGCGCATCTTTGAGCTCTTGGATACCGAGCCGGACATCGTGGATCCCCCCCAGCCAGTGCACCTGGGGCGTATTAAGGGGCTGGTGGAGTATCAGGATGTGGGCTTCGCCTACGAGCCGGATCAGCCCGTGGTGCAGAATCTGAACATCGTCGCCCTGCCGGGGGAGACCATCGCCCTGGTGGGGGCTACAGGAGCGGGGAAGTCCACCACCATTAGCCTCCTGTCCCGCTTCTACGATGTACAGGAGGGGGCCATCCTGGTTGACGGGCACGATCTCCGGGATATCGCTATCCAGTCCCTGCGAAGACAGTTGGGCATCGTGTTGCAGGAGGGATTTCTCTTCTCCGACACCATTCGGGAGAACATCCGTTATGGAAGGCTGGAGGCCACGGACGAGGAGGTGGAGGAGGCGGCCAAAGCAGTGGGTGCTCACGAGTTCATCATGCGCCTGCCGGAGGGGTACGACACCGATGTGCGGGAGCGGGGGGAGAAGCTCTCCATTGGCGAGCGGCAGCTCATCTGTCTGGCCCGGGCGCTCATCGCCGACCCCCGCATTCTGATCCTGGACGAGGCCACTTCCAGCGTGGACCCCTACACCGAGCTGATCATCCAGGATGCCCTGCTGAAGCTATTCAAAGGCCGCACCTCTTTTGTGATCGCCCATCGCCTCTCCACCGTGCGCCGGGCGGATCGGATCTACATGATGGATAGGGGGCGGGTGGTGGAAGTGGGCAATCACGAGGAGCTCTTGGCCCGTGGCGGCCTATACTCCAATCTCTACGAGATGCAGTTCAAGGCGCAGGAAGCTGTGGAAGAAGAGGGCCTGGAGTGGGGGAGGGTGGAGGCCATGCCAGTGGCAGCGGGATGATTCTGAACTCAAATTCACAGGCCCCGGGGATTTGTCCCCGGGGCCTGTTTGTCTTATGAGAATAGGGTTATCGTCGAAGGCGGCTATTGCTCCCTCACTACAGATAATTGCGCAGGGAGCGGCTGCGTCGGGGATGGCGTAGTTTGCGCAGGGCTTGGCCCTCAATCTGTCGGATGCGCTCTCGGGTCAGGCCGAAGCGCTCGCCGACCTCTTCCAGGGTGTAGTTCCGGCCATCCTGTAGCCCATAGCGCAGGCGCAGGATCCGCTCCTCACGGGGGTCCAGGGTGGCCAGCACCTTATCCACCTCCTCGGCCAAGAGTATTTGGGCCATAGCATCCGGCGGAGCAGGGAGCTCCTTATCTTCTATGAGGTATCCCAACTCATTGTCCTGCTCCTCCCCCACCGGCTGCTCCAGGGAGATGGGCTGCTGGGACCTGCCGAGTATCCAGCGCACTTCGTGGGGGGGGATCTCTATCAGTTCAGCGATCTCCTCCGGGGTAGGCCGTCGTCCCCATCGCTTCTCCAGCCGCTGCGCGACCTCCCCGATCTTGCGTATGCGGTCGCTCATGTGGATGGGGATGCGGATGGTGCGTCCCTGATCGGCCAGTGCCCGGCTGATGGCCTGTCGGATCCACCAGGTGGCGTAGGTGGAGAAGCGATGCCCCCGGCGGTAGTCAAATTTCTCCACGGCCCTGATCAGCCCCAGATTCCCCTCTTGGATCAGGTCCAGAAAGGGCACGCCGCGATTGACATACTTTTTGGCGATGCTCACCACGAGGCGGGTGTTGGCCCGGATGAAGCGGGCCCGAGCTTCCTCGGCGGCCTGTATTTGCTGCTCCAGTTCCCCTCGTTCCTCAGGGCTGAGGCTCTCCGTAATACACCTTTGGGCGGCCATGTCACCGCGCTTTATGTGCTGCGCCAGTTCTATCTCCTCCTCGCGGCTGAGCAGGGGTTCACGCGCCATCTCGCGCAGATAGAGGCTGATGGTATCGTCGGCCGTGATGTCAGCGAGGATGCTCTCCTCCAGTTTACTCTCTCCCTCCGCCAGTTCAGACTCAGATTCCGACCGTGCCTCTTCTGCCTCCTCCTTCAGATCGTAGACTGGGATGTCATGCGTCTCGAGGAAGCTGAACATCTCATCCAATAGTCCGATCTCCTCTTCAGCTTCGGGAAACATCTGGCTGAGCTCCTCCAGGGTGGCAAACCCTTGCTGCTGCGCCGTCTTGAGGAACTGCTGGGCCCTCCTCGAAGTCACATCTGAAGTAGGTTGTTCCGCTTTCCTGCGTCCCTTGGCTGGCGGGCCGGAAGACG
>Ga0172365_10004366_pt1 | contig 10457 bp, 10 predicted proteins | sample LakKivSesite48cm_FD_114535 | JGI IMG/M metagenome (GOLD analysis project Ga0172365, IMG submission 114535) | Sediment microbial communities from Lake Kivu, Rwanda - Sediment site 48cm | ecosystem: Environmental > Aquatic > Freshwater > Lake > Sediment | place: Rwanda: Western Province, Lake... | reverse complement strand
GACTCAGATACCGGATATACAAAAAGAAAAGGAAGCCCTGGATGCGGCTAAAAGAAACCTCTCCTCCTTAAAGGCGCAATTATCTTCTCTGGAATTGCAGCTTCCCACAGCCGGCCGTATCCCGCAGCTTTTAGGAGAGCTGGTGCGTCAGGCCCAGGGATACTCTGTTGATTTTGTCTCTATCCGGCCCAAAACCAGCAGGGAGAAGAAGGAATACGCAGAGCTTATAATTGAGATGAAATTCAATGCCAATTATTCAGACTTTGCCAATTACCTCAACCGTTTAGAATCCCTCTCGCAGTTTTTAAGGGCAACAGATATTACCATGGAGGAGATGAAAGATGGCTTTCATGGAGAGTCAGATATTACGCTGACCCTGGCAACGCTTCTTGGAGAGGCAGAAGCAGTGAAACCGGAAGAGATTAAAGAGCCGGCGTTTGCTTTACCGTTTAAGATAGAGCGCAATCCCTTTACCTCAAGGTTTCGGCCTGACACCGGCAAGCAAAGAGAGGAATTCCGTCTTTCGGGAATTATTGCCACAGGAAAACAACCCACGGCAATTATAAATGACGAGGTATACAAGGTAGGAGACGTGGTCGGGAACAAAAAGGTAAAACAGATTTTGCCGAATATGGTTATCCTTACCGACGGGAGAGAGAGCACGGTTTTGACGTTGGATAGGGAATAAGTCGTAAGTGGTAAGTCGTAAGTCAAAAAGGAGATATAATGAAAAAGAAAAATTATATGACGGCCTTAATAATTTTTAGTTTTATGTCCTACCTTTTTAATCCTTTAACCTTTGCCGAAGATGGACAGGGTTATGCCCGCGCAGAGTCGCCGCCAACGACTTTAGGCAGTCAGGCAGTTAACGAACAACGAACAACGAACAACGAACAAACGGATTTGGTTACCCTTGACTACAAAGACGCCGAACTCTCCAGCGTCCTGCGCGCGCTTTCCTATTCTTACAACTTAAACCTGGTAGCCACAAGAGATATCAAAGGCAAGGTAACGGTTGCGCTGAGGGATGTTACAGTGGATGAAGCCCTGGATGCGGTTTTGCGCGTCAACGGCTATACCTTTACCCGCAAAGGCAACCTGATTTATATTACTCCCGGCCCGGGATTAGAGGGAATTGATATAGTTACGGTTACCATTCCGCTTAAATATCTCACTGCTTCTGAAGCAAGCGGATTACTTCAGAAAACCATCTCTTCCAAAGGCGATATCCGCATTAACGAGGCAACCAACAGCATTGTGGTTACTGATTTTCCTGCGAGCATTGAGAAAGTAAAAACAGTGCTTAAGGACATAGACATCCAGCCCACCCAGGTGTTAATTGAGGCAAAATTAGTGGATATTACTGAAAAGGACTACCAAAACTTTGGCGTTACTTATACCGTAGACTATAAGCCCGCTGGCGATATAAAAGGCCTGTTTGACCGTAAGACCGGATATCAAGAGGAATTAGCCGGAAGCCAGACGATGAGCGGCCCTTCGTCAACTTTAACCGGCGGCCAACTGAAGATAACTACCTTAACTTTTAAGGGTTTATCCGGGACAGTTACCTTAGACGCCTTGGTTCAGGACAATAAAGCCCACCTTTTGGCCTCGCCTTCTATTGCTACTTTAAACGGCAAAGAGGCCCGCATCATTATCGGCGAAAGATACCCCTACAAAGAAAAGACACAGACTACTACCGGCACTACCGAAACCACAAAATTTGTGGATATCGGCACAACCCTGCGCGTAACTCCTCAGGTTTCTCCGGATGGCTGGATTACGATGTATGTCCATCCTGAGGTTTCCTCCCTGACTTCTTCGCTTGACGCTGGTCCGCGTATTGCCACCAGAGAAGCAGACGCTACCATTAGAGTCAGAGACGGAGAAACCATTATCATCGGCGGCCTGATAAAGAGGCAGGACGACAGAGTCAAAGGCAGGATTCCCATTATCGGCCATATCCCAATCCTTGGCTGGTTTTTTACCAAGGCAAGCTCAGATTTGACCTCTACAGAATTGGTAGTTTTTATTACGCCGCGGATTATCCGCACGCCTGAAGATATGAAGGCGATTGAAGTGACGAGGGGCAAAGAAGTGGCAGTGAATATAGAAGGGACTGGCGAGCGCGCAGTGGTAAATCAACTCTGGCAAGAGGCGCGCAATTTAGAAGAAGATGAAGGCATTGAGTCGCGCAGAAAAGACAGGGAGACACGAATGGGCGAAGCGTTAGACCGTTATAAGCAGATTGCCAAGCAATTTCCCGGAAATGAAAAAGCAGACGATGCACTTTTTCGCGCCGGTCTTATTGCCTATGATTATTTTGCGGATTTAGAATTGTCAAAAAAGTTATTTTCCGAGTTGGTAGAGTGCTATCCGGACTCGCCTTATCTGGGCAAATCAAAGCGGATGGTTGAGCATATCAATAAGAAACTCGCGGCTGCCGAGATAAAGAAGTTGCCAAAACCCGTTCCTGAACAGAAAAAAACTGCTCTCCCATCTACAAAGTCAGAAGATAAGAAATTATCTGGAAATAAAGGGGTTATAACAGGAGGACAATAATGCGCAGAAGATTATTTATAATTTTTCTAATTATCTGTGGACTATTGACTATGGACCGTGGACTGGTTTATGCCGGTGACCCGGTGCAAAAGCTGGCTCGCGGCATAACTAATGTTGCCACTGGCTGGGTTGAGATTCCCAAGGAGATTGGAAGAAGCGTGGAGAAATCCGGCGACTTTGCCGGTTTGTTCGTAGGGCCTTTTAAAGGTATCGCCAAAGCCATTGGCAGAACCGTGGTAGGCGTATATGATGTCTTAACTTTTCCCATTCCTTTACCGCGGCAGTATAAACCGGTAATTGAGCCGGAATTTGTATTTGAAACCAAAAACTAAGATATGCCCGCATATACTTATAGAGCACGCGACAGACAAGGTGAATTATTGAGCGCTACCATAGAAGCTGAAAACGAACTTTCCGCAGCTATATCCTTGCGTGCGTTAGGCTATAGCGTCATCGCTATTGAAAAAGAGGCGCAGATTAAAGCCCGCTTTTCAGATTTCTGGCAAAGGATAAGAAAGACTCATCACTATGAACTTATCTTCTTCAGCCGGCAACTCGCCTCTTTGCTTAAGTCCGGCATTGCCATAACGGTTGCTCTCTCTAGCATTGCGGAGCAGACAAAAAACAAACTTCTAAAAGAAACCTTAAGCGCGGTCTTAAAGGATATCCAGGCAGGCACTTCGTTTTCCGAGGCCTTAGCCAAGCACCCCGATATATTCTCGGATTTATTTGTGAGCATGGTAAAGGTCGGGGAAACCGCAGGGATGCTTGATGAAGTTTTGGATAGAGTTGCCCAATTATCTATGCAGGAAATGGAGGTCAAAACCCGGATAAAATCAGCAATGACCTACCCCATAATTTTAGTAACTGTAGCAATAATCATTGTGAGTTTTCTTTTGATAAATATCATACCCAAATTTGTGGTAGTCTTTGAGACCTATGAGGCAAAGCTGCCCTTAGCCACGCAGATTTTATTAGGAGTAAGTTTTCTGCTGCGCCGGCTCTATTTTTTATTTATTGCCGCAGTCGGCATCTTTATATTCTGGTTTAGAAAGTATATAAGGACCGAGAAGGGCAGGTACAAGGTTGATTTTTATCTTTTACGCCTGCCGTTTTTCGGTCAATTATACCTTAAATTGATTGTGGCGAGGTTTTCCCGTACTCTCGGCGCATTGGTGAAATCAGGCGTTCCTATATTAGAGGCGCTTCATGTTACAGAGAAGACGGTGAGGAATTCTGTTATCAGCCGGGTGATTGACAATATCCACTCCGCGATAAGCGAGGGCCAGCCCCTGGCAGAGCCTTTTAAGGCAAGCGGGGTGTTTCCTGCCACGGTAATCCAGATGGTCTCTTTGGGGGAAAAGAGCGGAAAATTAAACCAGATGCTTATAGAGGTGGCCCAGTTTTACGACCGCGAGGTGGATTATACTATAAAAAATATCACCACCGCCCTGGAGCCCTTGCTTCTTTTGGGAATGGGGCTGATGGTGGCATTTATCGCCCTTTCAGTTCTTTTGCCGATATTTAATTTGATTAAGGTTTTCCGGCGTTAGCCAATCGAAAAGGAGGTGTTCCGATGAACCGTTTTATAGCAACGATAGTGGTATTAGCAGTGTTTCTGGCGGGATGCGCCACGCTCTCGGGAACGAATTTAAGCCGCTTGAATTTAGGGATGTCAAAAGACGCGGTGATAAAATTAATCGGCGCTCCGACATTTGTTACCGCTGCTCAAGAGCCAAGCGGCCCTACCTATGAATTATGGGAGTACACAACCGAGACCGACAAAAAGACCGCCCAAACCTCCTGGTTTGTCTTTCAGGATAAAAACTTAGTTGCCTGGGGAAGGGCAGGCGATTTTAAAAACTACAGCCCCCAGGCAGTTTTGGAGCGCAGATTCGGTGTTTTGGCAGAGCCAGCAAAGAATGTTACGCAATAAATCCGTATCTGCGAAACGGAGAGAAATGCTATGAGAATAATAAAATTTAAAAGAACCAGAGCTTTTACCCTTATTGAATTGCTTATCGTTATAACCATTATCGCGATCTTGGCCGCGACGATTATTCCCAATTTTATCGGCTTTGATACCGAGGCGCGGCTGACCGCCAGCAAGACAAACCTGGACACCTTACGCACCCGCATAACTTTATTCAGGGCGAAGGAGGGAAGATACCCGGACAGCCTGCAGGAGCTTCTGGATACCTATTACCTTGATGTTGGAGTGAAGAAGCCGTATCTAACCAAGATTCCGGTAGAGATGATAAGCACTAAATCAGGCAATAACGAGTTTATTGATATAACCTCATCTGAAGAGCCGATGACCCGTGGGGGCGGCTGGGTTTATTATACCGATACGGCTGAAGTGCGCATAAATTTAGAGGAGCCCCTGGATAGAAAATGGGGAGAAAATGAAGGCCAGAAGCCGATTGATTGGTGATAAAAAGGCAGCAGTTTTAATTACCACCATAATTATCCTTGCTTTCTTGGCGGTTTTGGGGATGAGCTTAATCGCCTTCTTATTTTCGCGCACTGCTTATTCCCAGACGCAGTTAGATAGATTAAAAGCGCTCTATTTAGCCGAGGCGGGTATCTCCAAAGCCATTTGGGAATTAAGGTTTGATATTGACCCTGATGGCGACGGACAGGGAAACATCCCAAAGACAAAATTAGGGGACGGATTTTTTTGGGCAAGGCATAATTTTCAGACCTCAACTTTAACTTCTACAGGCGAAGTGAATAAGGCAAGGCGGACGGTGCAGATTAAGTATTCGGCGATTTAAAGAGTGGTTTGTGATTAGTGGTTAGTGTTTCGTAAACGAACCACGAACCACGAAGAACGAGGAACGATAAGATGGCGGAAGAACGCAGGTTAATCGGAGAATATTTATTGCAAAAAGGCATAATCAGCGAAGCGCAGCTTAAAGAAGCAGTTGAGGAACATAAACGGACAAACCGCAGAATCGGCGAAATTCTCATCAAGCGCGGCTTTGCCAGAGAAGAAGACATTGCCCGGGCATTAGGCGAGCAGTTAGGCTTTACTTTTATGGATTTATCCACTTATCAGATAGAAGCTGAGGCTGCCGCGCTTATCCCAAAAGAGGCCGCGTTGCGGCTGCAGGCCATTCCCGTATTCAAGGTAGGAGATTCTTTAACCGTGGCAATGGCCAATCCTTTGGATGTGGGGGCAATAGATGAGTTGGGCTGTTTAAGCCAAGGCATGCGCATAAAACCGGTCTTGGCAACCCCTACTGGCATAAAAGAGGCGATTGCCAAGTTCTATGGAATAGAACCAGTCGTCAGTCGTCAGTCGTCAGTCGTCAGCCCTCAAGTGTCAGCTGAAGGCAGAAGGCTGATACCTGTAGAAGAACCATCTAAACTTATTCAGGAAGCAGGGCAGGCGCCGGTGATAAAGCTAGTAAACCAGTTAATAGAAGAAGCGGTAAAATCCGGGGCCAGCGATATCCACTTAGAGCCGCAGGAAGACGGCTTTTATTGCCGTTTGCGCATAGACGGAGTATTACATGAGATAGAGCCACCGCCCAAAAAACTCCAGCCTGCGGTTATCTCGCGCATAAAAATTATGGCAGAGATGGATATTGCCCAAAGCCGGCTTCCCCAGGATGGCCGCATCCAGACCAAGTCTTTAGGAAGGGACATAGATTTAAGAGTAGCCACTTTCCCGACCATTTATGGAGAACACGTTTCTATCCGATTACTGGATAAGACGCAAGGGCTCATAAAATTAGAGGAATTGGGTTTTGAGGCCGATACACTTAAGAAATTTAAAGAAATTATCTACAAGCCCTACGGGATTATCTTAGTAACGGGCCCGACGGGTTCGGGAAAGACTACTACCCTGTATGCGGCCCTAAATACGATAAATGACTTAAAGAAAAATATTATTACCTTAGAGGACCCGGTAGAATATACCATCACGCGCATACACCAGTCGCAGGTAAATGTTAAAGCCGGATTAACTTTTGCTACGGGGCTTCGCTCCATTGTCCGGCTTGACCCGGATATTATTATGATCGGCGAAATACGCGACAAAGAGACCGCGGATATTGCCATCCACTCCAGCCTTACCGGCCACCTTGTCTTTTCCACCCTGCATACCAACGATGCGCCTTCTGCGGCGACGCGGCTGATTGATATCGGCGTTGAGCCGTATCTGGTTGCCTCTTCGTTAGTCGGTGTTCTTGCCCAACGGCTGGTGCGTAAACTCTGTCCAAAGTGTAAGCAAGGATATAAGCCGAGCGAAGAAGAGTTGTCAGTCGTAAGTAGTAAGTCGTCAGTCGTAAGTCAAATCCGATTATACAAACCTGCAGGGTGTAATGAGTGTCGCAACACAGGCTATAAAGGCAGGATTGGTATCTTTGAGCTTTTAATCCCGGATAACGGAATAAAAGAACTTATCATTAAGAAAGCCCCTACCCACCAGATAAGAGACGCTGCCTGCCAGGCAGGGATGAAGACCCTGCGTCAGGACGGTTTCCAGAAAGTCCTCGCCGGCATAACCTCGCTTTCCGAAGTCCTCTCAGTAACTGAGGAGGGCTAATGCGGAGTCACCAGTCACCAGTCACCAGTCACCAGTCAAAAGACGAGCTCGGCGTCATCTTCCGGTTGAATAAAATCGTCATTCCAATGCAGGATTATGATAAGGTCACCAAGGATGCGATTGCGGTTTTAAGGTCAGCCTTCAAATGCGACAGGATAAAGTTTCAGCTTACAGGAGGAGATAAGCTTGAAGAGATAGTTGATCCGCCTGAGCCGTTACGAACCACGAACCACGAACCACGAACCACGCTGACCTTCCGTTGCAAAATCCGCGGGGAAACCAAAGCCATAATCACCTTCTATTCTACCCCCAGACGCAATAACGCATTTGGCAGCTGGCCGAAAAAATCCATCGGCAATATCCTGCGCCAAGCAGGAGTGGTCATTGAGGATGCCCGGCTCTTCCGCGATTTACAACAGGAACGCAACAAAATAAATGCAGTCATCCAGTCCGCGGGTGAGGGGATTGTGGTAGTTGATGAAAAAAATGAAGTAGTATTGATAAACCCCCAGACGCGCCAGCTACTGGGGCTCTCTGCCAACCATCGCATTCCACGCGCCTTTATAGATTTTGTCATCTCTCCGCTTAAGAACGAACTGCTTAAGCAAAACAGGGAACTGCTTTTTAAAGAGATAGATCTGACTACGCCCGTTAAGATATCTCTGCGCGTAGGGATGGCTTGGATGCGCGATGCTCAAGGCAGGAGAGTTGGCGCTGTGGCTTTGTTTCAGGATGTATCACGGGAAAAAGAGGTGGAGCGCTTAAAAAATGAACTTATCTCTACAGTATCTCATGAGCTGCGCACCCCCTTGACCACAATGAAAGAGTTTGTCTCAATTATCTCTGATGGTATTGCCGGGCCAGTGAGCGGCGACCAGAGGGAGTATCTCTCTATCATCATGTCCAATATGAACCGCTTAGGCAGGATGATAAATGACTTATTGGATATCTCTAAATTAGAAGCCGGAAGGATGGATTTGAAGAAGCGGCTGGTTGATCCTCTTCTTCTAATCAAGGACCAGCTCGCCACATTCCGGCCTGAGGCAGAGAATAAAAAGATTAACCTCTCGGCAGAACTTCCAGAAAAATTACCCCAGCTTTATATTGACTCTGACCGGCTTAGCCAAGTCCTGGCAAATCTCATCGCAAATGCTTTAAAGTTTACGCCTGAAGGAGGCAGTGTAACAATCCAGGCAGAAGAATTAGAGGAGGGCATTCAAATAGCAGTTATGGATACCGGCGTGGGTATTGCCAAGGAAAACTTCTCCAAGCTCTTTGACCGTTTCCAGCAGATAGACCGAAAGCCCGGGCCCGGAGCCAAAGGCACTGGGTTGGGCCTGGCAATTTCTAAATCCATTATTGAGTTGCATAAAGGAAAAATCTGGGTAGAGTCTGAAATAGGCAAGGGCTCAAAGTTTACCTTTATTCTGCCCAAGATAGAAGAAGAATCCTATTTTTACGAGTGCGTAACCGAAGGCATCAAAAGGGCCAGGGATAACGGCTCTACATTTTCCCTGATTGTTTTTGGCGCGGGCGTTGGCCTTAAACATTTGCTTTCGGATATAGAGGCGTTATTAAAGAAATCAGTGCGTCAGGCAACCGATGTGGTCTTGCGTTTTCAGAAAGGAATGCTTATCGCCATACTATGTGAGAACGGCAGGCAGACTATACCCGCGTTTACAGAGCGGCTGAAAGGAATAATTGAAAAGGATGAATCATTAAGGGCAAAGTGCCAGGGGGGCGCAGTTGCGGTAAAATCCGGCTTTGCCTCTTATCCTGATGACGGCCAGACCGCAAAAGAATTGGCAGAAAAAGTAGTTAGCCAGCTGAAGACTGGAAGCTGACGACTGATGACTAAGAAAAAGATTCTCATCATTGACGACGAACAGGAAATCTGCAAGCTCTTAAGCGATTGTCTCAAAAGGCGCGGTTTTGAAGTAGAGATTGCCTTTGACGGAGAGGCAGGTTTAGAAAAGGCAAAAATTACTAATCCAGACCTAGTCCTCTGCGACATCTCTATGCCGGGATTAGGCGGGATTGAGGTATTAAAGAGGATAAAGGAATACGGCCCGGCCATAATTGTAATTATGCTTACCGGCTTCGGCACGATGGACAGCGCTATTGAATGTTTGAAACTCGGCGCCTACGATCATATCGCAAAACCGGTAGAGTTAGAGAAATTAGTTCTATTGCTCAAGGAGGCATTGAATATGAATTCAAAAAGAAATCAAAAGAAGATTTTAATCATTGACGATGAGCCGCAGCTGGCGCAGTCTTTGAACGTGCGGCTTAAGGCAAGCGGCTACGATTGTTTAACCGTCTCTGATGGTGTAAGTGGCATAAACAAATTTAAAGAGGAGTCCCCGGATTTGGTGATTCTGGATATTATGATGCCCGGGCTATCCGGTTTGGATGTATTAAAAGAGTTAAAGCAGATAAATCCAGTTGTGCCGGTAATTATGCTTACTGCCTACGGAACCCCGCAGTCAGCAATTGAGGCGCTCAAAATCGGCGCCTGGGATCACCTGAGCAAACCGTTTAATAACGAGACGCTTTTGGAGATGATAAAGAAGGCGCTTTTGAAATAGTCCGCAGTCAACAGTCGATAGTCCACAGAAAGGGAAAGAAATGGGGTTTAAGTTTGAAAAATTAAAGGTTTGGCAAAGGGCAATAGATTTTAGCACAGAGATTCATAATTTAACCAGAGGATTCCCTAAAGAAGAATTGTATATTTTAACCAGCCAAATAAAAAGGGCGGCAGATTCCATAGCGTTAAATATCGCTGAGGGCTCAACGGGCCAGACTAATGCTGAATTTAAGCAATTTATCGGTTATGCAATTAGGTCAGCAATAGAAGTAGCAACCTGTCTTTATATTGGCAGAAATAGAAATATAATTACCACCACAAATTTTAACAAGTTTTACAATGAAGCTGAAGAGATCATTAAAATGCTGCAAGGTTTACGTAATTCACTTAAATAATTTTAATCTACAGTCTGTGGACTGTGGTCTATGGACTGTGGACTAATTAAAGGAGGGCAGTAGAGATGATGAAGAAAAGTGTTTTCGCATTGGGAGTTCTGTTGACTGTGGTCTATGGACTATGGACTATCCCGGCCGAAGCGAACAATATCAGCGTAACCAATGTCTCTTTGCAAAATCAGAGCGTCGCTAACGCTACAGTAGAGGTGAAGTTTGACCTGACCTGGGATAATTCTTATTCCGGCACGGACGCAAACTCTGCTTCTTTCTACGACCGCGCTTGGATATTTGTCAAATACTCGGTGGGAGGGGCGCCGGATGCAACTGTGGGCTGGAAACACGCCACCCTTACTTCCGG
>Ga0172365_10004364_pt1 | contig 10460 bp, 8 predicted proteins | sample LakKivSesite48cm_FD_114535 | JGI IMG/M metagenome (GOLD analysis project Ga0172365, IMG submission 114535) | Sediment microbial communities from Lake Kivu, Rwanda - Sediment site 48cm | ecosystem: Environmental > Aquatic > Freshwater > Lake > Sediment | place: Rwanda: Western Province, Lake Kivu... | reverse complement strand
TCCTGAGAGAAAACATTAAGGAAAACGTGAGCACAAAATCTATCAAGAGTACAGATCTGGGCATACCGCCTATATAGGCATTTTCCCTAAATACCATGAAGATACCCGAAAGCGTTCCAGTTGAAAGAATTATGGCTGCAGAAAGTCGGGCCAGGTCAAGAACACTGAAAAATCTCCAGGAAAAATTGTACATCCCGAAAATGTATAAAAAGAAGAGCTTTATCGTTATGTATGCTATTAGATAAAAAGGATACTGCGTTATATACTGCCCCGGTATCCGTCCATCAAATCTAAGCCAGAATGATACATATAAAGAAAAAATTATTATTAAGATATCAAAAATTAAGAAAAATATCCTTCTTTTCCATGTTGTTACTTTAAATATTGATTCAATAATTTTAATTTTATTTACTTTCATTATTAATCCTTATTCATGAAAGAAATATAAACCGTCTTTATAACCAGCATAAAATCTTTTAGGTAGTTCGATTTTTCAGCGTAAGCCAAGTTTAATTGTATCTTTTGATCCATAATATTGTTTATATATTCAAATTCAGGATCTTGCGATCTACTTAATATTTCACCCTCATTTTTAAACAAAATTGAAGCTAGATCTGTTATTCCTGGCATTATTTCAAGTACTTTCCTTTGCTTATCATTATAAAGACATACATAATACGGAACTTCTGGCCTTGGCCCAACCAAACTCATATCCCCCTTAATCACATTAAAAAGTTGGGGTAATTCATCTATTTTATATTTTCTCAGTATTTTACCTATTTTAGTAATTCTTTTATCTCCATCCACAGTAATTTGCAATCCCATTTTTTCAGCACCAACTCTCATGGTCCTAAATTTATAAATATTAAATACCCTCCCTCTGTATCCAACTCTTTCTTGAATAAATAATACCGGGCCCCCATCTTCAATCTTAATTAATAAGCCTATTATCAAAAATATCGGCATTAGAAATATAAGGCCTAAGGTTGAAAATAATAAATCAAATAAACGCTTTGAAATTCTCACCTTCTATATCTTTTTACAATATCAAAAACTACATTTATTACATAATTAACATCTTCATCGCTCATTTTTGGATAAATCGGCAAACTTATTAATCTTAAATATTCCCTGTAGGCCACAGGAAAATCTTCAGGCTTAAATCCATATTTATCCCTATAATATGGCTGGATGTGGTTTGGTATAAAATGAACACTTGCCCCAACGCCTCTTTCTTTCAATTTTTCGATAAACTGATCCCTGTTAATTTTCAGCGTTTCTAAATTTAATCTTATGGCATAAATGTGCCATGCATGTATACAGCCTTTTCTAACCAATGGGAACTGTATTTCTTTTAAGCTCTTAAAAGCTTCATTATATTTTTTTGCTATTTCATTTCTTCTTTTTTGAAACTTATCTAATTTTTTCAGCTGATGAATTCCTAGGGATGCTTGAATATCAGTCATATTACATTTATAGCCTGGAGCAACAACTTCATAATACCATGAGCCGGATGCACTATATCTTTTCCATGCATCCTTATTCATCCCATGAAGGCTCCATATTCTGGCCCTGTCTATGAAATCTCGTTTTCCTGTTATCATGCCGCCTTCTGCAGTTGTTATGTTTTTTGTAGCATAAAAAGAAAAACAAGTTGCCCATCTAACATCACTTATAGGAGACCCTATTATTCGGCCATCATGATTCGATGGCAATGCGTGAGCTGCATCTTCAATTACAATCAATTTTCTATTTTTTGCTATTTCTATCAATTCCTTCATCTTGCAAGGGTGACCATATAAATGAACAGGAATAATTGCCTTAGTTCTCTTTGTAACCGCTTTTTCAACTTTGTCAGGATCAATCGTTAATTGATCTTGTTCTACATCCACAAGTACTGGATTAGCTCCGACGTGCTCTATCACATGTATTGTTGAGCAAAAAGTTAGCGTAGTTGTTATAACTTCGTCCTCCGGACCAACCCCATAAGCTGCAAGTGAAACCTGCATTGCATCTGTAGCAGAACTAACTGCCAGTGCCGTCGGGGCCTTCACATAAGCTGCAAATTCGTTTTCAAATCTCTTCACTTTCGGCCCAGTTGTTATCCATTCTGATTTCAGTGTATCAACAACTTCATGTACTTCGTCCTCACCTATTAATGGGGGCGAAAAAGGTATAATCATTTCTTTCATTCTCCTAATCTAACAATTTTAAATATTCATTCATGGGTCTTCCTTCGTTTGTAATAAATGACCTTACAAGCTTGAAACCCAATTTTTGATAAAATTTATTAACGTTATCGTTATTATCTCTATCGGTTGTCAAACATACCGAGATTATACCTCTTTTTACGAGCTCCTGACAAAATTCTTGGATTAATATCTTACCTAATCCAAGCCCTTGATAATCAGGATGCACACATATTGACATTAAACAACACCTTGATGACATAATACTTGCTTCTTTCGGACGCTTTAATGCTCTTAGCAAACGCGGTAAGATGCTCGGCTTTTTTAATAGTGCAGGCAACGAATATATAGCAAAATTCCATTTATATTTTTTCAGAATAACCTTATAAAAAGCAATTTGATCCTCAACCCCAGCAACAAAACTAACAATTCTATCACTTAATTTTGCAATTATTATTATTCCTCCCTCTTCTCTAGCTAAAGATTTATAAAAAAGGGCCAAAAACCTCCTCCCCAAAAAACTTAAAAAGAAATTTTGGAAGCTTTTTATATGCACATCAACTAGCTCACATATTACATTATTTAAGTCAGCATCTGATTTGGCAATTCGTCCCAACTTAATGTCCATTTTTTAACCTCCAACAATTATCCTCATCAATAATTCATTTTTCAGCCTTATATCAAATTTCTTTTCCGCTAATAGTCGGCTTTCTTTACCCATCTTTTCAATAAGATCTTTTCCCAAGATAAATTTTTCAATTGCTTTCGTTAACGCATTAGGATCATGAGGAGGAACAAGAAACCCATTTAAACCATCAATCACAGTTTCACGACATCCTGGAACATTGGTAGTAATTATAGGCCGTGCCATAGCCATAGCCTCTTGTATGCTTCGTGGAACTCCTTCTCTGTAAAATGAAGGCAATACGAATACGCTTATTTCTGATAAGTATTTTTTTATATCTGTCGCATAACCTGGCCATTCTAATATTCCCTCATTTATGAACTCTCTAAGTTTCTCTTCAGACACAGCATTAGGTCCACTTTCTATTTTTCCAAGGAGAATAAATCTTGTATTTGGATATTTCCTTTTAATAGTTTTCGCCGCCTCAGCATATTCATATACCCCCTTCTCCTTTATCAATCTGGCTGCAAGACAAAATGTAACAGGAGATAAAACCGGCGGCTTTGGCTTAAAATCATTTAAATCGACACCTATACCTCCTAGACAAAAACAAATATTTTCTTTTATTAAACCAAGTGTAATAAATTCTTGCATATCATCTTTATTTAAAAAAACAACTGTATCACATTTACTAAATGCAATTTTATATAAAAAATTCACTATTTTTTTTATGATCTTCTTTTTATAATCATTTTGATTATCTACATAAAGATAGCCTAAACCCTCTACCATAGATATTATTTTCGGAACCTTTGCTATATTTGAAATGATGGACCCATATATTACTGGTTTAATATTGTAACTGAAAACTACGTCTGGCTTTATTCTTTTTATATTTTTATATAAAACAAAACATGTTTTTATTTCTTTTAAAGGATTCATTCCTTTTCTATCTAAGTAATAATTAACAGGCGCTGCTCCAAATCTTAATAGTTCTTTTTTTATTTTTTCCTTTAATTCAGGTGAAAGCAAATATACTACGAATCCCCTGCTCATCAAATCGTTTATCAAATTTCCACGGAAACTAAGTACAGTTTCAGAATAAGGTGATATAATTAAAACCTTTTTACTATTTAAATTCATTTAATCATCAATTAATTAATAATAATTTCTTTAATTTTTTCGTATACATTCTTATTAACAATTTCTTCGCTGAGAGCTATACATATTAAGTTTAAACAAGCATCCTAGATCTTGTCATCTTTCTTATGCTTTACTAAATATATAAAACTTGATATCTATTTATTGAGTGGCTTTGTCTTTTTTTATTTAAACAAGGTATTATAAGGCTTAAATAAGAGTTAAATAATGAATGCTCTCTCACTTTCATACTCCTCAACATGTACCTAGGGTTAATTTCGTTCAAAAAATTGTAATTAGAAACCAATTTTTTTGTCAAATACTCAAACCGTTCCGTTTTTATCCACCAAATAGATTTGCATCGCGGTCAACGACTCTAACGCATTTAAAACCACCGAAAACTTCTCTTAATTCACCTAGAACCTTATAAACCTCTTATTATTTCAAAACGCGTGATTCTGCACTGTTCTTTATACCCAAAATTACTGCATGGCTCTCAATATTTTTTTAAAACCCTTTAACCATCCTCCTCCATAGAGAACAGCATTTTTCCCTCGATGCATTTCTTGTTTTCCACAGATTTTTTATGCGTTAAACATTCCTTTTTTTGCATTAGAAGATGTAATTCTTAATTTCAAATTATAATTCAATATCTTTTAGTGTTAAAAAATATAAAGTCTATAATAGTTTATCCGCTCTTACAAAATGGAAAATATTTTATACCCGCCTATAAATTTTATTAATTACATCTTTACCATAACTTTTTTCTTTATTTAAGTTTATAGCTTTTCTAATTTTTTCTCATTTTTCTATAAGCACTTTTAATTCCATCTCGTACTTATCTATGAGACTAGAAATTTTATATTCTTCAGCTTCTATGCGCGCCAGCTCTGAAAGATATTTTCTATATTTATTATTTATTATTAATTTCATTGAATAATAAAAAAATTCTTCTTTATTATTTGCTACTAGTATGTATCTACCATGCTCTTTTGTATAAATCTTTTCGAAAATTATAACTGGCAAACCTGCCATTTTAGCCTCCAATATAGCATTTCCAAAGCCTTCAACTAAAGAAGGGAAAAAGCATATATCAGATGCATAATAATATTTAATTACTTCGTTATGAGGCAGGTAATCGATTTTAATAATCATATCTGAAACATTTTCTTTATTAGCTCTTTCCAAAAAATATTTTTTCATTGATCCAGAACCTATAAGCACTAATTTTATATTTAATTTATACCTTTTTATTTCCTTCAATAAATCAACTAAAAAAAAGTGGTTTTTTAATGGGGCAAATCTAGCAACATATATACCTAATATTTCATTTTCTGGCAACCCCAGTTCTTTTCTAATAATATTTTTATCAATTTTATCAATAAAATAATCGTCTGCAATCGCATTTGGAAGCAGTATGATTTTTTCTTTTAATGAAGGGAAATATCTTAATAACGCATATTTTATGTTACTAGAAACACCTACAATTAAATCATAATTATTCAAAATAAATTTATAAAAGTGTCTAAACCATATAAAAATCTTCGAAAATGGATAATGATGATGAAAATATACAAATTTATATTTATTTTTTAATCTAAACTTTATTAGTAACGGGAAAAAAATTGCCGGAAAACCATTTACAAGAAAAATATATTTAGTATTCAGATTGAAATTGATTTTCAATATTTTTGGAACTGACTTTATAAAATGAATAACATATTTAGAAAAAGAGGGGTTGTATCCTAATTCTTTATTATTTATAATTAAATAATCAATTTTATACTCAGCTAACAAATATTCCAATTTTCCAGATTTTGCTAATAAAATTATTTTTACCTTAAAGCCTTTTTCTTTTAATTTCCTTGCTTTTAATAAAAGCTGTACTTCTCCTCCTCCAAACTCTACGGGGCAAATAACCATGAGAATTATATATTCTGAAATTTTTTCACTCATCTATTCTTAAATTCTTTAAAAACTTCAATATGCATTTCCCCAATTTTCTCCCAGCTAAGATCAGTTTCATTTTTTAGTTTTGCATTTAATGACATTTTATACCTTAAATCATCATTTTTGATTAATTCAATACATTTTTGAGCAAGTTCAATTGAATCATTTGGTTTTACAAGAAATCCTGTAATTCCATCATCAACTTGTTCTTCTATCCCACCCACACGAGTAGCGATAACCGATTTTGAAAAAGCATATGCTAATGGAATTATCCCCGATTGAGAAGCTTCTTTATATGGTAATACTACAATATCGGCCATCTCAAAATATTTATGAATCTCTTTATCATCGATCCATCTATTAACAACTTCGATATCTCTTTCGTTTTTAATTTTTTCTTTATACTTAAGCAAATCGCCTTCTCCGACAATCATCAGAGAGACTTCATTTCCTAATTTAGTCTTTATAATTTCATAAGCATCTAAAAGAATATCAAGTCCTTTATATTCTACTATCCTGCCGAAAAAAAGAATCTTCTTATTTTCTTTATTTTCTAGTTTATAACTATTACTGAATTTTTTATAATAGCTAAAATTTCCATGCGGAATATAATAAATTAAGTCTTCTTTTATTTTATATTTATTTGATAAATATTTTTTAAATTTATTGCTTAGTACAATAAATCTGTCTGAACTTTTAATAGACAATTTATAAATTATATTTAAAAAGTAATTTTTTTCTCCAAGGTGCATATCTGGATCATGTACAGTAGTATAAATTTCATATTTTTTTAACAAATAATTTAATATAGGTGTCCAGATATGGATCATCGGATAAAATACTATATCTGGACTAAATTTATTAATCAAACTTTTCAAATTAATAAACTTTTTAAATCTTATCGAAGATACAAATAATTCAAATATATTATTGAAAGTATCAATTTCAAAATAATTTATATCAGCCTCTTTCCATTCATTTTTATTCTGTATATTTTTAGATATAATAGCAAGAAAGTCATTTTCTCTTGATAATATTTTACTGAGTTCTAAACTATATACAGGACCCGCACCTCTCCGTCCTAAGTATATTAATAATATTTTCATATTTATTACTATTTTAATCCCTATATATTCTGCTCATTATAAAATTATATATTTTTTTTGCTCTATTTTCCCAACATATCTTTTCAATCGAAAAATTAATCCTCCTATCTTTATTTTTAACTACATTATTGATAATTCTAATAAACTCTTCCCTGGTTTTCGCTAAATAAACGTAATCTTTTAACTCTTCTTCTATTATTTGCACATATGAGGATATAACTGGTTTTTTAAGAGCTAGATATTCATAAATCTTTAACGGAGAACTGTTTATAGCAGTCAAACAATTTTTCATTGGATTTATGCATATATCCATAACATTAATTAGGGAAGGGATGTCTTCATATGGTATCTCGCCTAAATATCTTATATTTTCATACTTTTTTTCACATATTAATTTTTTGAATCCAATTCCATCTTTACCAGCAATAACTAAATCACAATCAGGGTAATTCTTAGCTATATCAAAAAAAATATCAACATCGATCCAATCCATGATAGTTCCTATGAATCCACAGATTATTTTTCCTCTTTTTAAATATGAATATTTATCCTTAATATTCTTAATAAAATTTAAATCAACCCCATTTGGTACAACAATTATGTTATCATTCAAACTTTTAAATTTTTCTTTCAACAGATTTGAAACTGCAATAACTCCTGACGACTTTTTTATAAGATTTCTTTCTTGAATTGATAAATAATATCTTAATTTACTATGCTTATATAAATCTTCCCAATCATCAAGAATTATATAAAAAATATTTTTCTTATTCTCAAAAAAACTAGATACCATACTATAATTCAGAGGATTAAAAAAAATATAAGCTAATTCTTGATCTTTACTTTCGCTGATTATTTTATTTATTTTTCTAAAATAAATACTTGCTAGCTTTTTATTAATATTATAACTTAAGATCTCATTAAACTTATTAATTGGTAAATAAAAAGGTGTTTTTATTAAATTACCTCCATATAATTTTTCAGTATAAATATGGAAATAACTAAATCTAATATCTAACAAAGAATCTATATATTGACGTAACGGCGTCAACAGTTCTATAAAAGTTGTATTCGGGTTTATATTTGCGAATTGAATATATATACACTTAGAAGTACTATTAATTTTTTTGATATTAGTTGAATGAATAAAGATAAAATTAATATTACTTTTTCTCATTTTCTTTTACCTTTTGAAAAAGCATTCTTTCTTCTAAAAAGCTAGTTTTCAACCTAATAATATTTATTAATTTTCCCAAATTATTTATTTCTTATCTACTAATTACAAAAACTCCGCATTGCTTGATACTCTTTGCATTATATGAGCCTATAAATCAGTTTTTTTCATTTTCATTATATTATAAATCATACTTCTATACGTATATCCCAAAATTATCCACAAAAAAATCGCAGAAAAAGAAAATAATAACCATGAAGATATAAAAGTTAACAATAAATGAATAAAATAAAATAAATTGAAATTAGAAAAAAGATGTTTCTGCAAACTATCTGAAATTCTTTTTACGTTTCTCACATTATATTGAAATATATAGATCAATATTATAGAAAAAATAATGAACCCAATTATCCCATATTTTACAATTATTGTTACGTATATATTATCCGTAGCTTTCATTTTTTCTACATTTATATTTTTTATATTAATATATTCGATTTTTTCTCCACATCCCTTACCAAATAAAATATTTATTAAATCCTCCTTATTTATAAAATATCTTATATACCAAAACGAATATCTTACAATTTCGAAATCTGGCTCTTCATAATAAGATAACTGCCTGAATCTTACGAGTAGATCATTCTTTATATTACTTAAATTTTCCATTTGTAAAATGTTAATTAATATAATTAACAGAAGTGCCAAAATTACTAATTGCCTTAATTTTTTTCGAACTTTAAAAATCGAATAAAACAAGAAAAACATTGAAAAAATTAATAAGGCCCTTTTTTTTAAAATAATCAATGTAATAATTATTAATAAAATTGAGATTAAATATATTATTCTAAGAAAGTATTTGTTCTTTTTTATTAGGCTAAACTTTAAAAAAATAAACCCGATAGAAAGAGGCATATAATGAATATTTGAAATATAAATAGGGTTCTTTGAATAGATAAAATCTATAAGTATTATTATTGAATGTAAAATTGATGAAACAGCCAAATAATGAATAAAGTACTTTATTACTACATTATGATATTTAGTTTGAAGGAATATTCCATATAAGAAACCTAACACAATTCCCAGGATAATAACAAAATCATAAATTAAATAATATAATTCTTGTCCTCTGATTAACCCATTTATAATGCCAACAAAAGCAAAAATAAAAAATAAATTGAAAGGGAAATTAATTATATAAGATATTTTGAAATTACCTAAAATTTTTATAAAGGTTAAAAACAACAAAAAAGAATAAGATAAATAAATAAATCTGTTTATGATAAAATATTCCCCCCCAATCTTGAAAATTGCTTCAGGTAAAAAAGTAATAAACAATAATATTAATTTATCAGATATTTTTATTTTATAAGCCAAGTTATACATTTTTAAATAGAGCAGACCATTGATTAGCAAAACAAATCTCCCAGGAAAAGAGTTTTATCCTTAATATCTCATTAACCATATTAGATTGAATCGTTTCAATTTCTCTATAAAATGGACCATAAATTATCAATACTTTAAATAGATTGATTTTATTTTATAAGTATTAGCATATTGCTAATTAAGAAAATTAACGATAGTTACTTTATATAATTCCATTGAGCTTCTCCATCCAACCAGCTCAGAAAATAGAATTTTATGGATCGACCACCAATTCTAATATATTCGAATAAATGTAATACGCTAACAAAATAGCTTCTACTAGCTCTTTTTATAATTACTTTATTGCTAATACTTTTTATTCCTTTACACAGAGTGGCCAAATTAGATCTCGCCCTGTTTTTAGCTAAAAGATTAAATCAGGTGGATTCTAGAAAATGCATGATTTCACATTCTTTTAATTCTTAGATATTTTTCTGTTTTATTTCCAACTAGAATTAGAGCCGAAATAAAGAATAAGAAAAAAAATCTTATTTCGGCAATAAATACTAATTTATCTTTCTGCCCCTTCCAAATGATATAAAATGGGTAATTTAACCATTCTCATCTTTTTAACAAAAAGCTTTTTATTATGCACATATTAGTACAGTACTCAACTAAGAACCTCGCCTTAACTGGTAGTGGAAGAGAGGGGCGGCGAGTCCGGGCGGGACGCGTCTGCAGAACCCGGAGTGGAGATGGCTGCGGTTTCAGCGTCGGGTGCTGAAACGGCAGAGAGGCGGGCTTCATAAGAAGATGAGGAAAGGGCGACAGGAGCCGGGAAGGGAGCAGAATTGAAATTACCGACGGCCGGTGAAGGCTTTTCGGAAGGAGCCGGGCCAAGGCAGAGC
>Ga0172365_10004362_pt1 | contig 10463 bp, 28 predicted proteins | sample LakKivSesite48cm_FD_114535 | JGI IMG/M metagenome (GOLD analysis project Ga0172365, IMG submission 114535) | Sediment microbial communities from Lake Kivu, Rwanda - Sediment site 48cm | ecosystem: Environmental > Aquatic > Freshwater > Lake > Sediment | place: Rwanda: Western Province, Lake... | reverse complement strand
AACCATCTTTATGTTCTTTATTTAATTTAGTAATAAATTCAGCAAGTTCTTTTAAACAATTATCACTATAAATTGTATAAATATTTGGATCAAAAATATATTGTCTCCATTTAGGATACCAGTTAATAACTCCTAGATGCTCTTTATCATGGCTACTATAAACTCTAAAAGTCTTTGTTACTTTATAAGTATAAATATATGAAATATCTTCAAATATTAAATTAGTAGTCATTTTATTTTCATCTTCTTTCTTATTTCCATGTTATGATGGTTTGTTAGTATTATAAATCCTATTGATATTACAGTTCCTACACAAAAGGTTACTAAAGCCATAATATAATCTTCAATTGCTAGAGGTATTAATGCGAATATTATTAATAAAAATCCTATAGCTGATAGTTCAAAGTTAAGTTCTTCTTCTTTTATTAATTCTTTTATTGTTTTCATGGTCTATTAGCTTCCCTTAGTATGTTGTATATTTCGTCTATTTTCTTGTCTGCTTCTTTTCGCTGGTTTATATACATCTTTAGTTGTCCTAGTGTTATTGCATAATCCTTAATGCTTAGTTTTCCTTGTCTAAAGGTTATTTTAATACCCCTTTTTAGTTCTATTTCTAGTTTACTAGCAGATACTTTGTAGTAATTATCTTCTTTCTCTTTTATTATTTTATCCTCAAAACTCATATTGTTTTTACCTTTCGTTTAGTTCCTCTTTTAGTGAAATATTTTAAGTTTATTACTCTCATTTTATCATTAACCTATATTTTACTTATTATATAATTCTTTGGTATACTGCAAGTGCAGTTTACACTTGTTTCATTTGAAAGACAACTTTTGTATAACATATGTTCACGATCACACATTGTTAAGCAATTTGTTTCCTCATCTTTATCACAAAAATGGCTATGATAACCTGTTATGAAGAATGAAACAACAACTACTAAAACAAGTATTGCTAGTGCTGTTAGTACAATGATATTAATTGATATTCCTTGTGCTTTTCTCATTTTAATATTTCCATAATAATGTTATTATAAACTTGTTCTATTTCTTCTGGTTTTGCTTCTTTATCTGATAAGATTGATTCTATTCTTCTTTTTAATCTTCCGAAGCACCTTCCATTTGTTTGTTTTTCACCAACTAATTTTTCTTGTAATTCTTTAATAGCATCATTTACTATTTTTGAGTACCCACCTGCTCCGCTTGGGTATAATAATCCTTTCATTGCTATTTCATTTACTGAAAGACCAACTCCTCTTACTTCTAAGTATTTTAATACTTTCTTAGCGTTATTGCTTAAGCTTTGTATGTCTGATATTATCTTGTTTTTTGCTTCTTCTAAGAAGTCTTTCTTTATTTTTTCTAGTGGCATTACCTCATAAGTTACTGCTCCTTGTCCTCTTGGTATCCTGCTTATTATTTCATTTATTATTTCTTCTTTATTAACTACTGTTGAATAATTATTTAATGGTATTTTTTGTAATACTTTGCTTATTAATTCGTCTGTATTTATTTCTTGTTTTGGTTTAATCATTCTAATATTAATTATTTCTTGTGATAAGCTATTAATATTTTCTTGTATTTGTGATAGTTTTGTGAAGAAGTCATGCCTTAATTCAACTAATTCTTGTTGATATTTCTGGAATGATTCTCCTGTTACTTGTTGCATTGGTTCTATTTTTGATGGTAATAATGTTACTGTTCCTATCTGTTTTGGCTTGTCTATACTTTCAACATCTAATTCTCCTTGTGCTATTTGTATTGCTTTCTCATCATCTAACCATGATGGTTGTACATATACTCTTTTTGTGAATCTTGGGGTGCATACTATGAAGTGTCCTTTTTTTAGTGTTGCTATATTTTCTGGTTTTGGTTTTAGTGATTTTGATAATGGTACTTGGTCTAGTGTTCTTTTTATTTCATTTAGTTCTGTTTGCAGACCAAGTACCCATGTGCTTACTTGTTTTAATGGAGTTTTATCTATTTGTGTTATGTCTTGACTGTCTATCCATAAGTAATTGTTATTTGTTGCTCCTTGTCTGATAAATTTTTCTACTATTATTTTGCATGGGCTTCCTCTTTTTTGGGGTAGGAATGTCCACGCTTCAGGTAATACTACTATTGTATTCTTATACTCCTTTAGTATTATTGACATTACGCTTTTGATTATTATTCCTTGTGTTTCTTCCCTGAATCTTTCTAAGTCCATTATGTTAATCCCTTCTTGCAAGTCTAATGTTCTTGATAGTGGTGCGTATTGTAGTTCTGGCAGTATCTTTTCTAAGTAAGCTTGTAGTGCTGTTAATACACTTCTATCTAAGCTTCTTATTTTATCGCTTATTAATGCTTCATCTATGTTCTTCTTAAATTCTAGTAGTGAGTTAGCTCCTTTTGAGTATTTGATTATCCATGACCTTTCAAATTTTAGTTTCTCTTTTCTACTTGCTTCTAATAAGTTTGATGCTTCTTCCCAATCAAATTCATCTTTGAAGTATGGTGGTATTATTACTCCTTCTGTGAATGATTTCTCGCCTATTTTTGTTTTGAATACTATTGCTTTAAGTTTGCTTCTCTTGATTAGTGCTTCAAGTGTTGTTGTCTTTCCAGACATCTGTGTTACTCCTGTTACAATTAAGTGTGATGGGTTTATTTTTATTTCTTTTCCTGTTTCAACTTCATAACCTATCTTAATTTGTTCAGTCATTTTAATTTTCCTCTCAACTTGTTTTTAATCTTCTTCTTTCTGCTTTTGATAGTTCTTTTTTAAATTCTTCTAATTTAATTCCTTTGCATAATTGTTGTATGCTGAATAATTTTGTGTCTGTTTCATTAAAGTATTCTCCATAATGCCTGTCTAATACTATTCTACCACCGCTTGTTAAGTAAAGGCTTTCTAATTTATGTATATCAGTTACATCTGCAATAAAATAACCTTCATTTTTTTTATTTTTCATTTTTTATCTTTTTTTTATTTTTTCTTCCTTCTGGATCGCCTACTAAGTCTTTTAGTGTCATTAGTTGTTCGACTGTTTTTAGTGCTTGTGGTATTGAATCGCATTTCCATTGTTCGTTAAGTAATACTATTCTCCATTCATTGCCTTGTTGTCTTATTTCAATGCTCATTTTATTATTTTCACTTCCTTGTGTAGTATTATGTTCCCTTTTTCATCTTTTATTATTGCTTTATAGCAGTTTATTGCCCTGCCTTCTCTTTTGATTATTATTCCTTTAGCACTTAATAGATTATCCATTATAACCACTTTATCCTTAATATCTTTAGTATTTAAATAGTTTATTAATTATTAATTTATACTTATCATATTAAAAATAATGATAGAAGTTTACTCTTCACACTCTCTAACTAAATCATTAATCTTATTTATATCTTTGCTATCTAACTTATGGCTACATAAATTATCTTTTATTATATCTAAATAGACTATATCAACATCTTTAGCTAACTCTGATAATTTTTTTTTCTGTTTTTTGGTTAATTCATAACTTATCTCTATACTAAGACGATTAGGTAGCTTGGCTATAGCTGATTTTTCCTTAACATACCTAATAGCTCCACAATCTTTAATGAAAGCTTTAGGAGTAGATTCAGGTCGTAAGTGGGGATAGAATATATCCACATCTAAATGAGTTCCTGTTGGTAAAAAGATAGCATCACCATTAGGCATTATATAACTGTTTTTAGGCAGTTTACCTTTAATTATACTATACTGATTTCTAACTAATTCACAAGGGCAAATCTCATTAGTCATAATTATAAATTTATTAGATTAGTTTTTCAAACCAATCTGCTCCTATTTTTTCTTTTTCAAGTTCTTCTCTTTTTAATCCTTTCCTGTATGATACTTCAACATTATCCTCGCTTGTTAATACTACTTCTTGTCCTAAGTCCATTCCTATGTCCTTGCTTAATTTTTTAATGAAAGCCCTATCCTTTTTTATTATTTTTCTTCTTTTTAGGTCTTTAATTTTATCTAAATCCCTGTTAGCTCTTAGTATTATATTTTCCTCGCAGTATTGTATTCCTTTATCAACCCAGCAACCTAATACTGATGGGTATATTGTTACTCCACCAAACCTTTCTGATAGTAAGTTTGAGTATTTTTTTATTACTTCTGGTCTTATTTTTCTACCGCTATTATCATATTTAGGAACTGTTATTGTGTGTTCTTTCTCCCTTATATTATTATCCATAGTTAATTAATAGTTCTTAGTTAATATATACTTTTCGTTATAATTCTGGGAATGGAAATTTATTGTGTCTTGGGTGTTTTTCGTAACATTCCTCGCATACTTTTAGATATGGAGCATACCCCCTGCTGTTATCTTCTGTTAATTTCTTATTACAGAATAAGCACCTATCTCTTGATATTTTATTATTCCTTCTGTCTTTATTTTTTAATTCTTCTAATTTTTTCTTGTCTTTTTCGTATGATTCTTTTGAAGGAACATATTCACATATTTCTCCTTCTAATTTATCTATTCCTAAGCAGAATGAAGTTCCTTTCTTGCTACATTCTGGACAATAAACCTTGTCTTTATTAAATGCTTCTTTACACCAATCTTTTTTCCATGAGTAAACCTGATAGTGAAGGCTACAGGCTAAACACTTAAGGTTATACCGATATGTTTCCATTTTAATCACCTTATTTTTTATTCGTTTAATTCTTCTTTTATTTCTGTCCAATGGTCATCTATTAACCTTTGGATTATTGTTTTAATTTTTTCTTCTTGCCCTTCTTCGTATCTTGGTATGTCTAATTCTATTTGTATTAACAATTTTAAATCAACCCCCTATTTTAGTTCTCTCTCTTTTTCTATTTTTTCGTTCAATTGCCTTAACTTATCCCTATTACTTGCTGTATCCAATAAATCCCTTAAATCACTTAACCTTAACTGATAAGAGAATCCATTAACAGACAATTGTATTAATGGATTAACTGAATCAATCTCATCAAAAACACCCCAGTGATTACTGCTAACCACCCCAAATTCAAAATCCTTAAGGAATATATTAATATTCCTCGTTCTATCCATTCTGGTGCTTCGTTCTGTCTGTCTTTTAAACTCAATCATTTTTCTTCATCACCCCCTTCTATTAATTCTCTTGCTTCAAATTCCCCTACTTTGTGGAATCCTGCGTTTATGCTTCCTTCTCCGCCTGAATGTGTCCATGCTACTTCTAAGTAAACTTCTGAACTAACTAAGTATTTACTTGCTTCACTAACAATCTTATCTTCTAATTCTTCATAACAACCTGCGGTTATGAGTAGTTCTTTGTTTACTTTTTGCCTTCCAACATTCTTTAATTTTACTTTAAAAACCATATAATCACCTGCCATTTTTTTATCATTTAACCCTACCCTTTTGTGTAAAGTTATTATTATTCTCTATCTACTCTTGGAGCTAATACTAAGTCAAAGTCTTTTGTTTCTATGTATAATGGGTAATCCCTTAGCATTTTTAGTTTAATAGCTTCATAATTCTTGCATAAGTCCATTACTTTCCTTAGATATTCATAATTGTAATTACTTGCTATTTCTAATTTTTTTATCTTTTCATAATCTATTGTGTAATCTAAGGTTTTTATTGGTTCTGTTACACTTGATTCTATGTTAAAGACTTCTTTAATTGCATTTAATAACCATTTCTTCTTAGGCACTATTAAGATTATACTTTCCCTATCTATTATTCCTTGTCTTTCTGCTTTTGGTATTTCATCACTTTCTTCTTCTAAGTATTTTTCTTTACCTTCAAATAATTTTTTTAAGTCTTTAATTAAGTCAAGTCTCGTCTTAGGTTTTGGTTCATTCATAAATTATTTTTCACACCTCTTTAATTTTTCTTAGATTAAGTAATCTTTTATTAGTTTCTTAAAACCAAGTTCAGCGTTTAATAACTCCCTGCGTTTAAAACCTTCTTCTGTGAAATAAATTTCTTTAGGCATATTACTAAGTTCAATGCTGAACCATTCACTAAGCTTATGTAAGTATTCCAATCTGATAATTGTTTTTAAACGCTTAGGCATATAAGGATTAAAGCTTGATTCCTTAATCTGTTTAGTAATTAAACTAATCTGTTCATTAAGCTTATTTCTTCTCTTAATTAATGCTGTTCTCCTATCTTGTAATTCCTTAAAAGAAATCATAGTATTACTTTAATCCTCTCTTATTTTTTAATGCTCTTAAAGTATTCTTTTCTTGCTTTATGGTTTAAGTGTATTTCATATTCTTCTAAGTAGATATAACCATCTCTTAGTAGTTCATAAGTTTCTTCTTCATTTAAGTATATTCCTTCTACCATGTTAATTTACACCCCTTTTAATTTTCACTTATTATTTCAAGCAGGTTAATAGTTTCTGGACATAATTGTCCGCTTTTTTGTTGTTCTATTATTGCTTTTGCTAACTCCTTAACCACTAATTTTAAATTCAACATTTATTATCACTCTCCTTTTAGTTTTTTGTAATAATTTACTTTTCTTTGCCACTTTTTTATTAAATTACCTATCCTCTTTATCTTAAGTTCATACTTCCTTAGCATGATTATTGCGTGTTCATACCTTAATTGTTTAATATCCTTCTTAGTTTTAGGCTTGACTTCTTTTCTCTTGATTGTTAATCCTTTAACATAAGGTATTATTAATTTTTGTTCTTCTTCTTGATTCCAAAATCTTTTACTATTCATCTCTCTATGATGTAAACCTATGTTATGTTGTATTTCATGGGCAAATATATAAGCTATAACATTAGTATTTAATTCTTTTAATGGTTCATAGCTTACTTTTCCATTGCTACCAGCTACTTTTTTTGAGTTAGGCACTCTTAGTCTTATCCAACCATAATCATACTGCCCTAAACCTGAGTAGTAACCTTCTTTTCCTGAATAAACAACTTCAACTATCTTAGGAGTAAAGGTTTCTTCTTTGCATACTAACTTGAAAACTCTCTTTAAATCCTTAGTAGACCAAGAAGTCTTATTAATAACCCTCATCTATTTTGCCACCGCTTTTTTTGATTACATGTCTTATCAAGTCTTTTGCGTCTTGTTCAGAAATACCATAACCCATTAACCAATCTAAATCCTCTTGTAATTCTTCATCTGTATAAGTCATTTTTATATCACTCCTTTTTTATTGGTATTTCCACATACCATTCTATTTCATGGAATAAGTTTTCTGTTGCTTCTTCAAAACTGTTTGCCTGTATGCTTATTAAAATTTTGTATTCATTCATTTTTTAATCACCACTCCACTATTTTATAATCTCCATTTAGTTCTTCTTCTGCATATTTCCTTGCTTCTTCTTCTGAATCAAAAAATTTTGTTTCTCCACTTCCGTTATCTTCACATACTAAGTTTATTATTTCACTCATAGCCCATTGTTCTAAAATTACATAACTCATTTTTACATCACACTCCATATTTATTTTTTAATTCTTCTGCTTTCTTTTTGCTTAGATTACTTATTAATAATCTTCTGTCTATTACTCCTGAATTGCCTATTTCAAATTCTCCGAATAGGCAATATTTTCCATTATCTTGTTTTATTATTTCAACTTTCATTTTAGATTAACACCCTATTTCATTATATTCTTCATCTGTTAGTCCTGTTAATTCTTTCATTGTTTCATCATTGTTTAAGCAGTTATCTAATTCAAAGTTTATTGCTTCTTCTAATATTTCTTGCCAATTATCTAAAGCCCATGATACTGCTTTCTTAAACCTTAATGCTATATCCTCAATTAAATTTTTTCTCTTTAGTTCTTCAAAGTTAATGTTTTTTATTTTACATACTTCTTCTATATCTTCAATAGTTATTTCAAAACAACCCCAGCTACTTTGCATAAATAATCTACCCCCTTTAATTAATTTTTATACTTCTACTAATAAATCGTCTATTTCCTTTTCTGTGTAACCTTCTTTTTTCCAGAATCCATATTCTTCTTCTGCAAATTTGTTCATTTCTTCTTCTGTCATAAATTCAACATCTTTTATATTTTCATTGCAGTTATAACATTCTTCATTTTCATACCAATTTACTTTTGAACAAGCTGGACATAGCTTGTAATCACTTGGTTTTGTTACAATTTTACTTAAGCAATGTTCCAATTAAATCACTCTCCTTTTTATTTTTATTATTTCCCATTCAAAACCTTTAAGTGCGTTAATACATTCTTTAATTTTTCCTTTTCTTAATAATTTCTTTTCTTCTATCATATTACAATCTATACTATGATAGTCTATTAATGCTTTACAAATTTCTTTTAAGTTTTTAAATTTATAACCACCACCAAAAAATTGGTCAGTTTGTAAATCCCTAATTACATAACTCATATTATCACTCTCCTTTTAGTTTTTTGTAATAATTTACTTAATTCTTTTTATTTTTCTGTCAAAAAATTTCTTTAAAGATTCATTATTTTTAAATTCATCTCCATAAAGAAAGCTTTCAAAAGAATCCCCCATTGTTCCTTTAGACCACAAATTTTTAGTCATATTAATACCTCTTGATGTTTTTGATGTCATTTATAACAATTAGTTTCTTTTAATCATTCTCATATTGAGTATATAATGCTACTGCCTTGTTTAGTTTAGAATTGCATATAATTATGTCTTTTTCAAGTTCTTCTAAAGTGAATAATTTATTAATCTTGATTGTTTTGGTTAAGCAGAAATCTCCTGATACTTCATAATCTTCATGTTTAAATAATTCATTTATTTCATTTTCATTTAATAAATTAAGGTTATCATCACTTAGCCCTATTGAATATAAGAAGTCATTGCCTTGTTTAGAAAAGAATAGTTCATTAGGCAATTTTATCTCTAAATCTCCATTATGTTTAATAATCTTAACTTTTATTATTGAATTAAAATTTATTGTTTTCATAAAATTTTACCTCTTTTAAAAACATAAATGATTCGTCAAGTGGCGATTCTTCAAATAAACTATTATTAGTTAAAACTTTTATAACTTCTTTTCCTAATAGAACAATAAATAATATTTCTGGGTTATCTGTTTTAAAAAAATCATAACATTTTAATTGATGATAACTAAAACAATTACCTATTGAACCATGTTTATTAATTATTTCCTTACTAAAAGCAGTTATGCTTGAAGGTTTTAAATTAACTAAATACTCTTTTCCTTTAATACTAAGTTTATAACTCATAGATTAAAACCTCTCAATAAAATTGTTATAACTATCTATTCCTAAAAATGTTTTTAAAACATCTAATAAAAATCTGGCTTCTTTGTTCTTATCAGATAAATATAGCCTGTCTAAGTTAAAATCTAAACTATTTTTATCTTTATATTCACTTAATCTTTCATTCATTCTTTTAGATTCTGCTCTTAATTCTTTTAACTTATCTACAATTAACTGATAAGTTTCTTTTAATCGTTTTAATTCAAGCTCATCTATTTCAAATTCCATAATACTAAATCACCTTCTTTAAATTATTTTATTAATATGTTGCTTGTTTATTAGTTTAAGAAAATCATAGTTTTCTATGCTTAAACATCTATGAGTTTTAAACCATAGTTCAATCTTTTCAATTAATAAAGCGTTTTTACTGTTTTCTTTTCTTATGTTTCTTTTCCATTCACTCATTTTTTAATCAAGTCCTCTTTCCTCTTTAAATATTCATTAAGTTCATTCTCATAATTATCTTTAACATATTCAATAAATTCTTTATCTGTATCTTTATAATTAAAGTCTGCATCTTTTAAGTTATCTTCAAAATAATATCTAATATCTTCCCCTTCATTTAACAATCTATACTTAACAAATTCTTTAACTTGTTTATCACTAATCATTTTTTATTACCTCTTTATCTACTGTTTTATCTATTGCGTTATATAGTTTTGCGAGTTCAATTTTATGCTTTTCTTCTTCTTGCTTCAATCTTTCCTCATTCTCATTTGTTATTGTTTCAACCTTGCAAGTTATAAAACAATTTGTATACATTATTTTAATCCAATGCTTTAATTTTTCAAGCTGTCTTTCTGTTAGTATATCAAAACATTCTTTTAATAAAGGAATATTCTCACTTACATTATCATAGAAGCTTAAACCTAAATGGCTTATATGACCTGTTTCTTTTTCCTTAACTATTATTGAAACCTCGTCATAATTTGATGCTTTTGGTTTATTCCATTCGTTAGTTTTAGGGTTTAGTGTCTGGCTTATTAATCTTGTTCCTTTATTATTTTCTTCCATGTAATATTTAATTTTAGTTCTTAGCCTGAAACCATAGGGGTAATCGTCAATAATAATAGGGTTATCCTTTAATGGTAATGGTTTAATAATTTCATATTTATTAATTAGTTCTTGCCTTTCCTTAATATCATCATTAAACCAATCAAGCCGATTATCTTTTATTGCTTTGTTCTTTTCAAGTTCTGAAATCTTATCGCATAGTTTAAAAAAAGCTTCTTTATCCATTTTT
>Ga0172365_10004360_pt1 | contig 10464 bp, 4 predicted proteins | sample LakKivSesite48cm_FD_114535 | JGI IMG/M metagenome (GOLD analysis project Ga0172365, IMG submission 114535) | Sediment microbial communities from Lake Kivu, Rwanda - Sediment site 48cm | ecosystem: Environmental > Aquatic > Freshwater > Lake > Sediment | place: Rwanda: Western Province, Lake Kivu... | reverse complement strand
TAGGGCTTTGTTCCCGCCGATATGGTCAAAATGGCAATGAGTGTTAATAATCAGCTTGCATTTGAGTTTATCATCACTGAGCGCTAACAATATCTGGTCAACATCTCCGCCCGGGTCAATCACCACCGCCTCTTTAGTTTTTTCCTCGCCAATAATATAGCAGTTGACCATCAGGGGACCGGTTTCAAGGTAATTAAAAATCATCATCCCCCCTTTACCTGGGAAAGGTCTAAATAAACACTCCGAGCATTTTGATAGCGCTGGCTCGGGTCTTTGGCTAACGCCTTAAAAATAATCCGGGAGAGAGAATCAGGAATCTCTGGATTTAGCTCTTTAGGTGGTCTTGGTGGGGTATGAACCTGATGATAACTGACTCCTTGTTCTGGAAAAGGTGGGCTGCCGGTAAAAAGCTCATACATCATAATTCCCATTGAATAAATATCAGTTCTATGGTCTAAGGGTCTTCCCTGCATCTGTTCCGGGGACATATAAAGCGGGGTGCCACTGACCTGAGTCTGTGCGGTTCTCACCTCATCAAAAAGCGCAGCCAGACCGAAATCCATTACCTTGATGGTCTGGGTCTCGGTCAGCATTATATTAGAAGGCTTGATGTCCCGATGAATCACCCGCTTAGAATGCGCATAATCCAGCGCCAGAGCCAATTGTTTGAAAATTTCAATTCCTAAAGAAAGCGGGACTTTTTTGTATCTGACTACCAGGTCCCGCAAATTTTCCCCCTCCACATATTCCATAGTTAGATAATAAGCCTGATTATATTCTCCTGCATCATACAGGGTCACGATATAAGGATTATTCAGCTGAGCGATATTCTGCGCCTCTCTGATAAAATTCTTCACTGCGTCTGGACTTCTATTCATCTCTGGGGGCAAAACCTTTAATGCAACCTGCCTCTGGAGATTTAGGTCTTTAGCTAAATACACCACGCCCATTCCGCCTCTTCCCAATTCCTTAATCATCTGATAGCGAAATCCACCGGTCTGAGCCACTGCGCCTGCTCCAGCCATTACCGGATTAACCGCTAACTGAGCGGTAGTGCTGATTTTTTGCTGAAGATTTTTGATTCGCTCCCCTAAATCCTGATACCCGGGACTGATACCCCAAATCTGCTGGTAAAGATTAAAAGCATAATTTGCCTGCCCCACCTGCTCATAAATCTGAGCCAAGCGGTAATAAAGCTCTAAATTATCTAAACCAAAAGGCTTTTTCGGCATCACCCGACGATAGCAATTAAGCGCCTGGTCAAACCGCTTTTTCTCAAAATAAATATCCCCAATCAATTGCACCGCTGAGATAAAATCCGATGACTTCTCTGAAACCTGACTTAAAGCCCGAAGCGCTAAATCCACCTGCCCAATTTTATGATAGTTAAGCCCAGCCTGATAATAATCCCCCATCTTTTCATAGAGCTGAGCTAACTTCTGATTATCATTTAACCGCTCATAAACCTGTATCGCCATATCATAGTTTCCCACCGCCTCATACGCTTGAGCGGAAAGCAAATACTCCCCAGCGCTGTAAAACACATCAGCCGCGGTCTTGGAATCCCCTCCCTCCAAATAAAGCTTGCCCGCCTTCTTCTTATCCCCAACCCTTAAATAAAGGTCTGCGGAGGTAAGAAAATCCCCTGCCTTTTCATAACATTCCGCAGCTTCTTTTAAGAGATTTTGCTTGAGATAGAACTGGGCGCGGAGCTCCATTGCTTTTTGCGTATCTCCACCCTGCTCAAAAAGCTCCATTGCCCGGTCCACTTCTCCCATCTCCATAAAAAGCTCTGCGGCTTTCTTCTTATCTCCAGCTAAAAGATACAATTCCGCAGAATACTTTTTAATCCCGGATTGCTCCAGCACCCAGGCAGATTTCTTCAAATCCCCAGCCTGCTTGAAATAATAAGAAGTGCGCTTGGCAAGGTCCTCAAGCTTTTTCTGCATCGCTCCTGAACCAGTTTTTTTTATCTCCCTTAAAATCTCCTTCCAGACCCGCTCAGAAAGCTCCCCAGCTTTTTTAAAATCCCCTGCCTGTCCATAACAATTGGCCGATTCCTCTATGAACCCGGTCTTTTCAAATAAAACTCCTGCCTTAGAAAATTGTCCTGCCTTTTCATACATTTCAGCTGCGCTCTGGAGCTTGTTTGCCTTTTCAAAGAACTCTCCAGCTAAATTAAAATCTTGAAGCTTAGCGCAAAGTCCGCCAGCTTGTTCCCAAAGCCCGCTCTCTATTAAAACCGAAAGCGCGCTTTTGGGGTCATTGAGCCTCTCAAAATATACCCTTGAGGCTCGGTCCGGGGAATTGCCCTGAAGGAACATTTTTACCGCTTGACTAAACCGCTCGGTCATCTCATAAAGCTCGCCTGCCCGGATAAACTCCTTGTGCTTCTCGGCCCATTTAGCTTCTTTTAAAAGGTCTCTACCGGTTTTTAATCTACCCGGTCTTTTAGGTTTTCTTTTTCGGGTCAAAAAATAAATTGGTAGTCCAAAAATGATTGCTAAAAGAATTAGCAAAATGTATTGATTATATGGTAGCCAATCAGTATACTGGTTCCAGACTAAAAACATCAACTCCACGAATGGACGGATAACCTCCCATAGGTCAGAAAGATAACTTTTCAGGATTTCCCAAATCTGCGTCATCTATCTTAAAATTACTTGAGCAATGACCGATTGTCAATTGTCCCTAATAGAATAAAATAATAGACAGGTATTCCCAAGCTGTGTTATACTTAAATAAATAGAGGGGGAATAGATTGGCAGAGGAGGGGAAAAAGCCCAGGGAAAGAAAAGGATTTCGCGGGGAAGAGGTAGGGATACCGCTTAAGGTTTTATCCAGCGGAGAGGCTGAGCCGAAAATTTATCCTCGCTATATTCTGGAGCTGGATAAGGAGCGGGTTTATGTCAAATGTGATAATCCAGAGTCAGTAGGAGCTAAATTGGAGTTCATCTTTGATGACCCCAGGTTAGAGAGGGTGATTGAGCTTAAGGGAGAGGTGGTGAGAATCAATTCTCATCCGCCCAAGCCCGGGGGATTGGAGCCAGGGATGGGGATAATCCTTGACCCGGTTAGTTTAGAAGACCGCTCTTCCCTTACTAAATTATTTGAGGAACAGGAGACCGAGGACCGAACCGAGGAACTGCTTCGGTTTTTAACCTGGGTAAGAAAATTTAGCCAACCGATGGGTCCCGAGGAGCGGGAGAAGATTAAACGGGATTTATTAAGAGCGCTTTATGGAGAGGAACGCAAGCCCTTATCAGCTCAAAGGAAGAGGCGAGAGGATATTGTGATATTAGGCGAGGTGCCGCTTTTTCAGGAGCTGGACCCGCTGGAGCTGGGAGAAGTCGCAGAGATATTACTCAAGGAGAGAATAGACCCCGGAGCGATTATTTTTAATGAAGGGGAGCAGGGGGATAAGTTTTATATTATTCTTAAAGGGGAGGTTGAGATATTCAAAAAGATAAATGAGGCTCGGGAGGAGATGTTAGCGGTGCTAAAGCCAGGGACCTACTTTGGGGAGATGAGCCTGATTGACCAGGCGCCCAGGAGCGCCAGCGCTCGCGCCAAAGGAGAGGTGATTGCGCTGACCATCTCCAAATCCGACTTTGAGCTTTTGCTCAAAGCCAGTGATTCGCTATCCACTAAAATTTACAAATTTTTTGCTCAGACCTTTTCTCAACGGCTTCGGGAGACCGATGAAAAAATCAAGCGGATTATGCAGGTGCTCACCGGAAGCGGAAGTTAATTTTTAACATTAAAAAATGACCAAATCTGTCATTAAATTCTGATAAGATATTTTAAAATGAGCGCAAAAAATTCCAGAGTATTTATCTCTCCAGCCTGGACCGCGCTGGAAGATAGGCTGGTTCAAGAGCTTGAAAAAGAAAAGCAAGTGGAGCCTCTTAAAAAAGCAGTGGTGCTGGTAGGCTCAGAGCTTTTAGCCAGGCACTTAGAGCGAGCGGTCTATTTTAGTCTCAGCCAAAAGGGGTTAGGAATCAATATAGAGTTTTTAGTTTTTCCCGGGTTAGTGGAAAAACTTTATTACACGCCTCTGATTCCAGAATATAAAAGGAAAGCGTCTGATTTGATTCGGTTTTTGGTGTTAAAAGATATTATTGGCTCTTTAGGGGAAGAGCATTATTTTGAGGAGTTCCGGGGTAGTTTAGGGCTGATTGAGAGTTTGGCTAACGAATCTCAGGACTTAAAAGATGGGTTGGTCATAGGAGAGCAATGGCAATTGGTTAAAAAACATCTGGGCGGGACTTCAAAGAGGCTCAATGCCTTATTTGAAATTCTTGAATTATTAGACCAAAGGCTTTTGGATTATGAATCAGCGGTAGATAGATTTTTAGTGGCGATTGATAAAGTGAGAAATTTTAAATCAGTTTTTGGCGCTGACACGATTTTTATTTACGGGTTTTATGATTATACCGCGATCCAGATGGAGTTAATCCGGGCTCTGGCAAAGGAACTGAATTTAAAAGTTTTTATGGTAAAACCAGAATCGGATTTCTTTGCAAATTATGAGGAGCGAATTCTGGACTTTTATGTTAAGGAGCTTAAGTTGAAAGAAGAGAAGTTAGGCGCTAATTACCCAACCCCCGGTATCAGTATATTCCAGAAGGCTTTGACTGGAGCAGGGGGGGATGGTTTAGAGAATGATAAAAGCCTAAGGCTGATTTTTGCCCCGGGGATAGAGCGGGAGGCAAAGGAGATTGCTCGGGAGATGACCAGATTGGTTCGGGAGGAGGGGCTTAAGTTTGAGGAGATTGGGGTTTTGGTTCGGGATTATAAAACTTATGGAGCGGTTTTAAGTGAGGTATTTGAGCAACATAAGATTCCTTTTTATCTGGAATCCGGGAAGCCTTTGATTGGCTTTGGCTCGGTTCGGGCTTGGCTTAATTTGTTTAAAATTCTGGTTCAGGAGTATTCTCGGGAGAGCGTGCTCAGGTTTATTTCTAATCCGGCGCTAAAAGAAGAGGTTTTAGGAAGAGAGGCGAAAGAGGTTAGGGCGCTTTGCGAGCTGATTTGCCAAGAGGCATTTATTGTGAAGGGAAAAGAGGAATGGGCCGAGAGGTTAGGAGAGTATCTGACGAATTTAAAAAAGCCAGCAAAGGAGCAAGGTAGTGGAGATGAGGGGAAAGCCAGCAAGGAATTTTTGGACAGAAAAATTAGAGCGGGTGAGAGGATATTAGAAATCGTGGAGGGGCTGGGCTCAGGGCTTGCGGAGCTTAAAGGGATTAAGAGCTTCAAAGGATTGGCCGAAAGGGCTTGGCGGGTTGGCGAGAGGTTTATTGATTTTGAGAATGAGAGATGGTCCTGGGAGGCTGTTGAAGGAGAAAAGAAAATAGATTTACGGCAAACGCTGGAGGAGGTTTTAGAGGAGATTTCGGAGCTGGATGAGGTTGGGGTTCAAGCGGATTATGAGATTTTTTATCAGCTTTTAGAAAGGGGATTAGCTCAAAAGACCATCAAGAATGGCGATTTTCTTCAAGGAGGGGTTTGTATAACTGAACTGATGAAGGCTCGGGGAGTTTGCTTTAAAGCGGTATTTGTTCCGGGTCTTTCTGAGGGCAATTTTCCGCTTTCTATTGGAGAAAGCCCTTTGCTGGGGGATGATGATAGGGAGAGGATAAATCAAATACTGGACGATGCTCATCTTCCTGGATATTTGGCGGAGAAATGGAGGCAGTCCCAGGAGGAGCGCTTATTATTTTATTTAATCTGCCATCAGGCAAGAGATTATCTGGTGCTAACTTCCAGCTGGCTGGATTTATTTTCCAATCGGGAAAAGCTCCCAAGTTATTTCTTGATTTATAGCCTGAGCCAGCTCACCGGGAGAGAAATAGAGTTTGATAAATGCAGGGAGCTTAAAGAGGATTGGATCCGATGGCTGGAGTTGACTGATTTTACCCCCAAAGATGAAGAGCTCAGTCTGGACCAGGAGGAATTTGAGAATTTTAAAATTGAAAAGGAAAAAGACTTTTCCGGGTTCACGCATCTTTTAGAGCAGGAGGGAATAAATCGGCTGGTCAATCTTATTAAAGAGAGATGGTTTGGGGACCAGCTCGGGATTTATACTGGCTATCTGGGTGCGGAGGAGAATTATCAAAAGCTGGGGCTTTCTATTATTGGTAAAGAGGTTTCACCGAGCCAGCTTCGGGAATTTTTAAGCTGTCCGTTTCGGTATTTTATGGCGCGGATTTTAGGAGTGGAAGAGGTTGAGAAGCCAGAGCGGGTCTGGTCTTTTCCCAGATTGGGTCAGGGGACTCTTTTACATAAGGCGCTTGAGAAAATTTTTGAAAAATTAGACACCCAGAAAAAAATAAATCAAATAAACAAATTTAAAGAATTATTGGAGCGGTTTATGAAAGAGGAAGGGAGGGATTTGCTCCGGGAATTTTATATGCCGGAGCTTTTGGGCGAGCTTGAGATAAAAGAGCTTTCTGATTATTTACTGCAATGGTATGAGGAGCTTTTGCCAGAAAAAGAATATACCAGATGGGAGGTGGAGAAGCTTATCCCCGGACCGGAAGTAAAGTTTGAGCTGGATGGAGAGCGGTTAGTATATTTTAAGGGCAGGATTGACCGTTTAGATAGAGCTAAGGGGAAAGCCTGCATTACTGATTATAAAGTGAGTAAATCCAAAGATGACGCGCTTAGCCAGATTCAGCTTCCGATTTATTTATTTAGTGTTCACAATCTATTGGGCTTTTCTAAAGAGAATTTAGAAGCCCGGTTTTTTAAAGCGGTGCCAGAAAAGCTTGCTAGACCAGAGGTTAAAAAAATTTCTGGCAGGGATTTTGATAACCATCTGGAAAAGCTCCGAGCATTAGTATCCGCAATGGTGGAGGGAATAGAAAAAGGGATATATACACCAGTTAGCCCTAAAAATGTCTGTGGGTATTGTTCTTACATTAGCGCCTGTTATGCAAAGAGCGTGGAATATGAAAAAAAACTGGAAAATCCTTTAATTCGGGCAATAAAGAAATTGGTGGAGGAAACCAAATTTAATTTTGAAAAAGGTAAATCAGATGAGCAAAGATGAGGAAAAGGGCTATTTAAGACATCTGGACAGAAATTTTATTCTGGAAGCCAGCGCTGGCACTGGTAAAACCAGCGCCATTCTTAAGAGAATGGTTTGTCTGGTGAACCATCTCCCAGATTTTAAAATGAGCGAACTGGTCGCAATTACTTTTACTGAAAAAGCGACGATTGAGCTTCGGGCAAAGATTCGGCATAGCCTTGAACAGGAGCGGGCTCAGAGTAAAGAAGAGAAAACCAGGCAGAAATTTAACCGCTTGATTTCAGAATTTGAGCAAGCGCAAATCTCCACCATTCACTCCTTCTCTGCGAACCTGCTCAGGAGAAGACCAGTGGAGGCAGGGGTTTCTCCTGCGTTTCAGGTATTGGACGAGACCGAAAGCGGATTCCTCTTTGAGAAGACCTGGGAGAAATGGTTAGAGGCAAAGCTGAAGGAGGAATCTGAGCTGGATAAGGAATTGGGTTTGTTTCGGCAACTCAGAATGGCTGAGATAGAGCCAGAAGATATAAAAGAGCTGACCCTGGAATTGTATAAAAACCGGGACTTGTATAAGCTGAACCGAAAAATTCTGCTTAATTTAGAAGAAACAATCAGCTTTGAGGAAGCGGAAAAGCAATTTTATTCTCTTTATACTCGGCTAAAAAAAGAAGACCCAAAAGCTAAAAGATTTAACCGAGGGTTTGATGATTTTAACCATTTATTAAAATTATTCTCACCTCAGCCAGAAAAGGTCTGGCTACAATTTTCCAGTGAGGACCTTGAAAAGGGTGAATTCTTGAAAAGGCATCCAGCAGGAAGCGAAATCAAGGAAAAGCTAATGGAGATTATTGAACAATTAGGCTCCCAATATCTTGCTGAGCTACTTAATTATATAGATGACTTTTTCCAAGTTTTGGAAGCGGAGAAAAGAAAGGCAGAGGTTTTAGATTTTCAGGATTTACTACTGAAAGCGGTTCAACTGCTCAGGGATAATCAGGAGGCGAGAGAGTTCTTCAAACGAAAATTTAAATATATTTTAGTGGATGAGTTTCAGGACACAGACCCGCTTCAGGTAGAGCTAATTTTCTTCCTCTGTGAAAAAAAGGGAGAGTTTGCCAAGGACTGGCGGAAAGTGAATTTAGAGCAAGGAAAGCTCTTTATTGTCGGAGACCCCAAGCAATCTATCTACCGATTCCGAAGAGCGGATTTAGAGATTTATGAACAGGCAAAAAAGGTGCTTTTAAATAGCTCTCCAGAAGGAATAGAGCCTTTAGAGGAGAATCATCGCTCCCATCCCGGAATTTTGAACTGGGTGAATCAGACCTTTAAAGAGCAATTTCAGCCAGAACCCGGCATTCAGCCTGGGTATCAGCCATTATCTCCTGCTAATCCAGATTCAGCTTTGAGCCTAAAACCTCCTCTTACCAAGCCGGTGATTATTCTGGAACTGGAAAGTGAAAATGAAGAAAAATTGAAGGTGGACATAGTCAGAAAAACCGAAGCCCAGGCGGTCTGCGATTTTATTGAGTGGGCAGTAGGGAATCTGAAGGTCCGAGATAAAATCAGCGAGCCTGACACCGAACATCCGGCGCAATATAAACATTTTGCCATTCTTTATCCAGCTCATAACGAGGCGAAATTTATCATAGACGAGCTAAAGGCGCGGGAGATTCCATTCCAGAGCGATACGGGCGGAGATTTTTTAGAGAAAGATGAAATTTTAGGCTTAATTTCAATTTTTAAGCTGATTAACAATCCAATGGATGAGGTCTCCTTAATCAGCGCCCTGCGCTCAATTTTTTTAGCAGTAAGCGATATGGAGCTATTGAATTATAAAAGAGCCAATTTCAGCTGGAACTGGTTAGAGGCAAAGCCGAATGAGAAAAAGTTTCCAGCATTGAGCTCCGCATTTATTTTTCTCAAGGAACTTTATCAAGCCAAAGAACGGGTTTCAATTTCCATCCTGATTGAGCGGATTATGGAGCATAGCAAGATTGAAAAAATTAGAAAATTAGATTTCCGCTTCAATCAGATTTTATTGAATCTGGAAAGAATCAAGGCGCTGGCGCGGCAGATGGAAAGCTCAGAGGCTTTTAGCCTTTATGATTGGGTGTTATGGTTAGAGGGATTATCCGGAGAGGGTCTTAGCTGGTCCGAGCTTTTTGCTAAAGAGTCCAATAATGCAGTGAGCTTGATGACCTATCATAAAAGCAAGGGATTGGAATTTCCGATTGTGATTCTCACAGACCTTTGCCATAAACTTAATTATAGTCCTGCCACCCTTCTTAAAGATTGGAGGCAAAAAAAATTGGCTATCAGCCTGGATAAATTTTATACCCTTAATTTTGATGAAATGAAAGAAAAAGATAAGACGCATAATCAGGCAGAGCGGATAAGGAACCTTTATGTTGCCTGCACCCGGGCTAAACAATATCTGGTGATTCCGGACCCAAGAAAAATTTACAACACCAAGTCAAGTTATTTAGGGCTTCTTGAATCAGGCTTGCCTCAGGAAGAGGGCGCTACTTTGGAGCTGGAAAAAATCATTGAAATAAAATCAGCAAAAAATTTTAAGCGGGAAAAAACCAAAATTAAAAAGAAGAAGCCAGAGCTATTGATTTTTGCTGAACAAAAAGCAAACTCCACCAAGCTGGAGCAGGAAAAAATCTCTTTTGCGCAAGCCCATAGAGGAAAATGGGAGCAAGCTCGGAAAACTATTCAACTGGTTGCGCCCAGCGCAGAGGAGGCTGATTGGCAGGAATTAGAAGGAGGAAAAGGAAGGGATTTGGCTCTGGAAAAAGGAGCGATTGTCCATCAGGTCATAGAGCAGGCTGGGAATCAAGATTTAGAGACCGCTCTTTGCCTTGCTCAGAGGCTGGCAAAGGAAAAAGGGCTGGAAGAGGAATTGCCGGATATAGAGAATTTAATAAAAAATTTCTGGCAGAGCCAGTTCAAAAAATTCCTTTATGACAAAAAATGTTTTCAAGAAGTGCCATTTTTCTTGGAAGCTGAAGATAAAATTTACCGAGGGAGAATTGACCTGGTGTTCAGGCAGGAGCAGGGATTGGGCTTGGTGGATTTCAAGACTGACCGAATTACCCCAGAGCAGGTTGATAAATATAGTGAGCGCTATCTAAACCAGATGAGCGTTTATCAAAAAGCGCTTTCAAATCTAAAGGGAGAAAAAATTTCCCAGGCGATTCTTTATTATCTCAGGTTGAATCTCCCCAAAAAAATTTAGCGCGCTGATGTCGCGCCAAAGCGAAAATGTTATAGTAAAACCAAAACAAAAATGTCATCCCCCCTCCGGCCCCCCAAAGGGGGAAGCGACAGTCTGGGAAGACAGGCAGGATTAAAGAGAGGCGGGGTGCCTCCGCGAAGCAGGACCCCCTCTGCCTGTCTCCACCGGGGTAGTAGTCCGACTCCCCGGCAGG
>Ga0172365_10004359_pt1 | contig 10464 bp, 11 predicted proteins | sample LakKivSesite48cm_FD_114535 | JGI IMG/M metagenome (GOLD analysis project Ga0172365, IMG submission 114535) | Sediment microbial communities from Lake Kivu, Rwanda - Sediment site 48cm | ecosystem: Environmental > Aquatic > Freshwater > Lake > Sediment | place: Rwanda: Western Province, Lake... | reverse complement strand
TCTCGAACAAGTGAGGCGCCATCACTGAAAAAAACATCAAGTCTACGCGCCCCCTTTTATTACGAAGCCGGCGATCCTTTCGCGAGGAGAGATTTTAAATGTTTGAAAGATTGATCAACCGTGATCTTGGCATTTCAGATGAATTGGCATCGGAATAGTATGAACAGAGTTACGTGCGGGATTCTTGCTTGAAGGAGCCAAGTTGAGGACAAAGCGCTACTCGTGACTGCCATGAAGAACAAGCTTACCATCGGCGTTTTCTCGGAAATGCTGTCCGAATGCAACGGCACGGCGGAAGCCGTACGCCGCCTCGTCATCGGGCTTGGCAAGGCAGGCCATACCGTGCACGTTTTCGCCCCGGGAAACGGCGTTGCCGGCAAGCCGAACGTGAACTTCCATCAAGCGGCTCACATCATCAACTTCCGCATGTCCCGCGATCCCGAGTTCTACCTATCGATCCCCCTCATCCGCTATTTCTTCAACAATCACGGCTTTTACAAAGAGCTGGACATCGTACATGCTGCCACGCCGATGACCGTCGGCGCGCTTGGCCTCGATGTTTCCAAGATCCAAGGCATTCCCAAGATCATCACACACCATTCGCCCCTCAAATACTACGCGGGGGATTATTTCCCCGTGATCGGCAAGGCTTTCGCGTTTTATGCATGGAAATATGAAAGGCTGTTCTACAACAGGTTCCACGTCAGGCACGTGCCGACGCTATCCAAGAAACAGCTCATCCTCCAATACAAGATAAAGGAACCCATCTTTGCCCTCACGAACGGGATTCTTGACGAGTACTTCTTCAGGACCCACGATGCCCGCTCGGAAGTCCTGGAACATTACAAGATACCATTCGACAAGAAAATCATGCTCTACGCGGGCCGCCACGGTCCCGAGAAAAATATCGAGTCGATCCTCCGGGCGCTGCGTGCAGTCAGGGACCAGGGCATCGATGCACATCTCATTTCCGCGGGAGGCGGGCCGCACATCCCCGACCTCATGAAGTATGCCCAGGAGCTCCGGATTAACGAAAACGTGACCTTTACAGGCTGGATCAAGCACGGCTGGCAACGGAAGGTGTACGATGCTGCCGACGTGTCGCTCCTCTACAACGATATCGAGGCCCAAGGCCTCGTATTGCTCGAGGCGATGGCTCAGGGAACCCCGTGCATCGGCAAGAACTCGTGCGGCATCAAGGACGTGATCGTCCATGGTAAAACTGGATACCTGGCTAACAATGAGCGGGATTTCGCCCGATATGTCGCGAAGATACTGACAAACAAGCCTTTACAAGAGGAACTCGGAAACAACGCCCTTGCCGAGGTTGCTCGAACCCACAAGATGAGCAACGTCATCCCCGTGTGGGAAAAAGTTTACCGGCACATGACCAACGTCGCGTTCCCAGAAGACTGGGTCCATACACCAGTAGAAAAGGTGCTGGAGCATTGGCGAGCCTTTTGCGCGAAGGAACCTCTTTTGAAGATGTGACGCGGTTATAATCGTGCGATCCGAAACGCGATCGAAGGATCTAGACTTTTTTTAAGCGGTTTTCGTGTAAAGATGAATAGCAACGGCACCCGTGCCCAATAGTTTATATTTGCGAACGATTTACTTAGAATAGCTGACATCTGCACAGCAAAACGGCCAGAGGCTCGCAGTCAATGACACGCGAAGAATTTGACCAGCTCGTGAACGAGGGGAAGCAATTCTTCGAAAAGCAGCAATATGACTTGTCATTGCTCAAGTTCGAGTTGGCACTCGAGAAAAGTTACCAACTCGGCTCGGACAAGGATGCACTTGTCGTGAACGACTATCTTGGAAGGATTTATGACCAGCTGAAAGACAGGGATCATGCTATCCAGTATTACAAGAACAATCTCGACCTTTTCGAGGACATGCATGATCGCAAGAGCCTTGCATCGACCATGAACAAGATTGGCCAGTTGTACTTCCTCAAGGGCGACATGAACTCCGCGATGAATTACCACATGAAATCCGTGGAGATCTGCAAGGAACTCGATGACAAGGAGGGCGAGGCCATCGCGCTCAGGAACATCGGAATGATCCATACCAAGCTCGGCAACCACGTGCTCGCGCTGCGGGCCCACACGGCATCCCTCGACTTGAAGCGCAAGATGGGAGACAGGCGCGGGGAGGCGCTGTCCTTGTATTACATCGGCCAGAGCGAGGCCGACGAGGGGAACTTCGACGAGGCGCGAGACCACCTCGAGCAAGCGCTCGATATCTTCAAGAACATGGGCTTGAAAGAGGACGTCAAGAAGGTCGAGAGGGAACTCGAGGAAGTCGACGCGATGGAGGACGAATACGAGGAAGACATGGACCTCGGCAGCAAGTTGACCCGGCGGGCGGACACGAAGGTCACGAACAAGTTTCGTGCCGATGATTTCATCCCGAGAAAAAGATAGAATGAAAGTGCTTGTTCTTTCTTGTTTCCTTCAATCTTTCGAGAGGAACTTCATCCCTGCCATGTCTACCTTGACGTAATCGGCAGACACCACGTCGCTGCCCTTGGCGAGCACTTTCACGAAGTTTTTCACGCGCTTGGTAGCCGCGGCCTTCTGCATGGCTTCGATGTTGCCTTGCCCGACTTCGATGTATCCCTTCTTCACGGCCGCGTCGATCGCCTGCTGCCCGGCGTCTGACCGCACGAGCATCTCCCCGGTCTTGACGTCGATCGACAGGTCGGAAAAGTCGCCCGCGTAATCGATGCACACGGTGCATCCCTTGCCTTGAGCGAGGCATGCATGCACGATGACCAGGGCGATCTTGTCCTGGTTGACGAGGAAATCGGGGTTTTTCCGTATCTTCGCGAGCCCTTGCGCGTGGCACGGCCTGCCCACGACCGCGATCTTCTCTTGCTTCTGCTTGATCGCTTGCCCCACGCCTTGCACGATGGGGCCAAGGCCCTTCCGCTCGCCCGCGTTCGCGACGATCTCGTCCTTCGACTTGCACAAGACGGGCTCGAGCGCCTTGTCCACCTTCGCACTGCCCATCACCGCGCTGCCTACCATACCGGTCTCGAGGGCCGCGACGAGCAATGCGGTCGTAATGTCCTTCAAGGATCCATTCTTGAGCGTGGCCTTGATAGCCTTGATATACACGCCGAGCGCTTGATCCTCTCGCTTCTTCCCGAAGATCTTCATATCGAGTTCCGGGAGGTTCAACTCGGATCGCGGGCAGAAGTTATAGCACACGCCGACGGTTTCCGAGCATTGTTCCTTGTAATTCAGCTTCCCGCCTTCATAATAGATGTTCGAGCAAAACGCACCGCAAGAGCCGCACAAGATGCATTTATCATTATAGATGACCTCCAGCTGGAGGTCCGCGAGGCACTTCTCTGTCTTCATTTGTCGTTCTCCTCTATATTTCGTGAGTCTTTAGCCACGATAGCCCGTTTCTTGATGAGGTCATGCTCGTGAGTCCCGCGCACGTTGGCCCGCCACGCGATCCACGTCCCGGCACTCTTCCGGAGGTTGATCGTACCGCTGTCCGACATCTCGTTGCACAGCGTTAAGCAATACGTGTCGGAGATACCGGTCGCCGTGGCGATCTCTGGGATGGTACGCGGGATCCCATCGAGCAAGACCTTTAAGATCAAGGCTTCCTTGGCCATATACTATCGAACATATAAGGAGTTGGCGATCGCCAACTCTCTAATGATCCAATCATTCCTCGCAATCCTTTTAAATTTACACGTGATAAAAAAAACTTTCATAAATGGAAAACCGTTCGGAACAAGAAAAGGTAATAGATGCACCCGATAGCATCAATCCACGGAGATTAAAATAACTCACGCCTTCACGAGAGAGAATGCCTTATTCGGGCAGAGTTTAACGCACCGGTATTCGCATCCAGGTTGCGCGGCCTGGCATGCCTTGTCATCGATGACGCACATCACCCCGTTCTTGATAAGCAAGCAACCCTTTATGGCATGAGATTCGCAACTGTCCATGCACAGCCCGCAACCCATACATTTCTCCTCGTCGATTCTTGGCCTCATTTTCTGCTTTGCGCTCATTTTAATCCCTTCTGGTGCCACGAGATCAGATCTAGCGGGGTGTGCAATAAACGTGGTGGTTTTAGAACAAAGCAAGGAGAAAATAGAAGGTTATGAAAAGAAATCAGACTTCTGCGTCCTCGATGCCCTTGTCGCTGATCTTGAACACGGCTTCCGACTCGGGCAGCCCGGGCGCGTCGATGACCTTGGCCACGCGCGTGTCGCCCTTGCCCTTCCGGAGATAGACCCGGTACGTGCTGCCGTGCGCGATGATGTTCCCACCAGCTGGCACGATGGGATTGCCGAAGAACACGTCGGGCTTGGCCTGGACCTGGTTCGTGACGATCGCCGCGATCATATACGTATCGCAAAGCTGCATGATCTGGTGGATGTGCATATTCAAGAGCTGCTGGCGCGGGCCGAGCGAGCCGAGCCCGAAGTACTCGCCGCGGAAATGGCTGATTAACGAATCAATCACGATGAGCTTGATGTTTTGAGTCTCTATGATCTTGCGGGCTTGCCGTAAAATGTTGATCTGGTGCTCGCTGTTGTAGGCTCGCGCGTATATCACGTTCTTGAGGGCCTCCTTCACGTCCATACCCTTGGCCATAGCCATCTTCGCGAGGCGTTCCGGCCGGAACGTTCCCTCAGTATCCACATACAAGGCTTTTCCACCGAGACCGCCCTGGTCCACCGGGAGCTGCACGTTGACGCAGCACTGGTGGGCGATCTGGGTCTTGCCCGTGCGGAACTCGCCAACAAGCTCCGTAATGGCACCCGTTTCTATGCCCCCGCCGAGTATCTCGTTCAGCGCGTTGCTGCTTGTCACGATACGTCCAAGGTTCTTGCGCTTCTCGAACACGACATCGGCCGTGGTGAATTCCATCTTGCACAAATCTTGCGCGGCCTTGACGATCTTCTCTGCGGTCTTATCGCCGATGCCGCTCTCTTGCATCAATGTCCTGGGTGGTAACGTCGCGATGGCCCGGATATTCTTGAACCCGCTATCAATGAGCTTTTTTGCCACGCTTGGGCCAACACCAGGGATGTCCTTGACCGTAAGACTATCGACGTCTACCTGGCCGCCATTTGCTTCTATCACTGCCGTGACATCGATTTCCGAATTTTCTTCCACGTTCTCGGCGGTCTCCTCGCTAGATACCTCCGCCTTCATTGCCTCCTCGAAAGCCTTGTCGATCTCCTCGCTATCAGCGTTATCTCCTGCCTTTACCCCCTCCGGCTTATCAATTTGCTCTACTTCGGCTCTCGTTGCATTATCTTTCGATTTCGTGCTTTTCTTTGTCATCAAATTCACGCGTTGTGTTTTCTGTTGTTTTTAAATAGCTAGACGAAATACGGTTTATTATTTATTCGTTATTTACCATATAATGCCGTAGCGACCGATTTAACCACCCGCGGTGTATAGAATTTCTGAACAAGGCGACGATCTATGAATGCTGGTGCCCGACGAAAAATACTCTGGTGCATCACCGCCTCAGGCGACAAGCTACGTGAGACGATAAACATTATGACCGAGGTGCAATCGTGGCTCGCGTGGGACATTGAGGTCGCACTGTCGCGCGAGGCTCCTTTCGTGTTAAAGTACTATGATTGCTGGAAAATCCTCAAGGAACAGTTCTTAACTGTGATGGAGGAAAAGGGACCCAACACGCCGTTCCTTGGAGGCCCGATCCAGCGAAAGAAATATGCTTTCATCCTCGTCGCCCCGGTCACCGCGAACACGATGGCCAAGATCGCTTGCGGCATCGCGGACTCTCTCGTGAGCAACTGCGTCTCTCTCGGGCTTAAGGTACGCGTTCCCGTCTATCTCTATCCGACCGACCAGGGCAGCGAGGTCGAGACCGTGCTCCGTGATGGTTCAACGCTCAAGATTTACCCCCGCAAGGTCGATCTGGACAACCTCGAGAAAGTGCGCGCTATGGACGACGTGATAATATTCAAGAATGTGGGGGAAATGGTCGCTGCACTCGGTAATCTCCGCGGCTCATAAATCTCATAAAATTTTTCCGCGGAACAGTGTGGAATCATCTATGCCCCACCATTGGCGGCAGAACGGACAAAGCCACTTGCCGGCATCGATGCGAACCTGCCGCTTGATGCATGAGGGGCAGAAGAGAGCGTCGCACGAGAAGCAATACAGCGATTTGGCCAGGTCAACATCACTCGGAACCTTGTTGCATGTCTTGCACGGCTTTGGTTTCATAGCTCTTCATCCGCTTCTGGCTTGCCGGATATTAGTTCGACACCCAGATAATTAAGTCATCAGCTATGGCGGGCTTGTTGTAACGACGAATGATGATTCACCTCCTCTTATTTTTACATCGTTTTAAGCCTTTGCTTGCAATTCGATGCTGTAATTCGAGAGATCTACTTTGGAATCCGCGCCGACCGTTCTTCTCAAGTATAGATTGGCACGATAGCGGTGTTTTATCTTTGAATGCGGTTTCAACTCAAGATCGTTCCGCATCCGCATCACGGTATGTATCCGCCTATCCAAGCGCGTGGCAGACCGCTGCCCGCCGAGAAAGACGACCGTTCTAAGCAAATTATTCGTCGATTCCGAGTGATTGGTCTGCATGTACTTTCCCGCGAACAGCTCGAAAGCATCACGCATTCCCTTGACTACCGGCGGGATCGGCGACCTTGAAAACACGAGTTGCCGCTTTCCCGGTCTCTCCTTGACGTATCCTTTCCGGCGGCTCCTGAACACGTCAAATATGCTCGGCCGGCCCCGTTTTTTCGGGTTCTTCTTGTCCTTCAGCTTTGTTTTCGTCTTATTTTTGGACCCTTTCGGGTGGCCGCGTGGCTCCGGTGCTGGCGGGTTGACGGGTCTCGTGACTTGCTTGAAGTGGTACTGGCGTTTCTTCTGTTTCTTGAAGATGTCCGTGCTCACGCCGATCAGCGCGTGAACTTGCACGGCGCAATCGCATTCGATGCGCTCGATGATCGCCTTGTCATACGATTTCTCGTGCGGATGCACGATCAGCGTCACTGGATAGCCCAGGTGGCGATCCATCGCGCGCGTGGCCTCGTGGGCATCCGCCGTGATGACATCGATTCGTTCGGACGAATTAGCCTGCGCCTCGTCGGATGCTTTCCGCATGTCTGCTTCCGCGCGTGCAGGCGAGACGTTGACGCCGAGCACCTTCGATGACCGGTACCTACGCACGATGATCGCGTAGACGGTTTCCTCGTCTATCTTGAAGAACGTTTCGTCGATGGAAACCGCACGATCCTTGGTTTTCCGACTCACGAGCTTGTCTCGTCGCTTCCCACGTGCGATGGTTGCATCCACCGCCGATCGTAGTAACGACACGAACGCGTCCGAGACTCCATGCTGCGAGGGGATGGTCTTGGCCTTTGCACCGCGCTGGTAGAGGGCATCGATCATCTCCCCGATCTCCCGTTCCACGAACTTGGCGATCTCGCCGGACGTGAGCATTGTGAACTGCCGCCCTGTCTTTTTGCCACGCTTGATGCGACACGCTTCGTTCTTGCAAAGGAAAGCAGCAACTGGGCCCTCCTCTCTCGGATGGGATCCGCTGCGAACGATATCGGTCGAGAAACAATCGGGACAACAAATCACGAAACTGGAAAGGATGAGGAGGGCACCAAATTCAGTCTTGAATATGATAGACGCTCGAAGTTCCGGCCTTTTAACGTATTTGCGTTTTACCATAAATATGAAATGGTGTAACTCGCTAAAAACTACTTTGCACTTCCAAATCCATGAATGCTGCTCCGCTTATCGCTTTTTGCATTAACCGGATTCTTGGACAAATTCATTCCCTTCCGTGGAGATATCCGTGCGAATGATCGCGACATGAACAAGCCGTGAACGTGAATCCGAAGAAAATAAATAGAACGTGCTCCCGTTATATTCCGTGAGCCATTTCATTATTCGTTTGTAAAACTAGCCCTATGGCGCGAGATCAAGTCTTGCCTCAACGAGAACAGATGGCTCGACATACCCACGTTGTACACTTGCGGGTTGAGGAATCGCCGGCTCGCGGGGTGCAACCGGGCGAGCTGCTCCTTGCATCTGTCCTTGCCGTTTTCGATGCCAGTGTCATCCTTTCCCGCGATCAGGTGTCCTTCGGTGATGAAGGGCTTGAGGAGCGCTTCGCAAGTCGTTCCCACATCGATAGCGAACTTCTTGCTCACTTCCAACGGGAGATAAACCGTATCACCAGGAGCTGGCTCCAGCTCGTCGCGGAGGGCTATCACATCAGCAGCGAACGATAACGACTTCTTGTTCGAGAATCTGTAGACCACCTTGACCCCAGGATCGATGATCTTCGTCACGTTCTCGCTCACCTTGATGCACGGTTCCCCGTCGACTGCGACAAGCTTGTAGACGCCACCGAGCGCCGCTTGCTCCCCGCCCGTGATGAGCTTCGTCCCAACACCGTACGTGATGTGCTCGATCACTTCCTTCCGGAGCTTGATTTCGGCCGCGCTGGCGCTCCCGAGCGGTGCCTCGATCTGCTTCGTGATGCTTTCTATGAGGACCTCGTCAAGGTCGTTGGAAAGCACGATTATAATGCCGGGAAAGCCCGCTTTCTTGAAAGCACGGTAAGTCTCGATGGCTAGATATGCTAGATCACCAGAATCGATGCGCACGCCCAAGATATCCTTCCCTCTTGCTTTCAATTCCTTGGCCACGGTGATCGCGTTAGGGACACCCGAACGAAGGACGTTGTATGTGTCGATGAGCAGCATACACCTCGACGGGAAGACCTTCGCGTAGGCGCGGAACGCATCGAGTTCCGATGGGAAGAGCTGGACCCACGAGTGGGCGTGCGTTCCGATGGCAGGCACCCCCAGTAACCTCGCCGCGTCCACGAACGAGGTGCCAGACGCGCCTCCGACGATGGAGGCCCGCGTCCCGAGATATGCACCGTCGCCTTGTGCCCTGCGGAGTCCAAAATCGACAACGCTCGATTGACGTGCTGCCATACATATTCGAGAAGTTTTTGTTGCAATGAGGGTTGAATAATTAATGATGTTAAGGAGTCCAGTCTCGATGAGCTGTGCCTCGATAATCGGCGCTTCGACTTGCAAGATAGGCTCGTGTGGGAACACGACTGTGCCTTCTGGCACTCCGTGGATCGAGCCGGTGAACTTGAAGTCCCGAAGGTAGTCCAGAAAAGCGTCCGAAAAGATCCCTCTCCCCTTCAAGTACTCGAGATGCACATCGTCAAACCGCAGCTGTTCGACATAGTCGAGCGCCGGCCCGATGCCCGCGGCGACGGCATATCCCCCTCCGAAAGGGTTGTTCCTGAAAAACAAGTCGAACGTGCCGACCTTGTTTTGCATGCCGAGTTCGAAATAACCTTGTGCCATGGTAAGCTGGTAATAATCGGTGAACAATCCACGGCCTTGAGAGGATCGCAGCGCATCCATCATCATCAACCAACGATTCTTGCTCGGAGACTAAAAAACAATCGCCTTCACCAGGGAATCAGCTTGCTCGTCGAGAAAGAAAAAACCGGAGGCCCTCGCTGGTGCTACCGTCGACATTGTCCGGGCGATCGATGCTTTCAAGTCGAGAAACGCCTCGTTAGCAGTGAGAATCTCGGATACCATACTGAAGCGGGCACGGATCAAGAGGCCCGGGTTATAGGATGGAATGCGGGCGATTGCACGAGCGAAGGTCGGTCGCTCCTTCTGCTGGGAACAGGGGTCACGGAAGGAGATATAAACGATACTCCTTGAAAAAAATGTGGTGAAAACGCAGCTCGTGAGATGTTTTTCAATCTTCTCGACGAGGACTAGATTTTCCTTGTGGCTTGCGTGAGCTGCTCTCGCCACGCCAGTCATCACGCCTAAGTGACCCGTCCCGCCGGGGTCCACCCTGGCCGCCACCTTCGCGACGAGGAGGGTAATCACGACGCCCGCCACCGCCTTCACGCCGAGGGGGATAATCCCGCCGGCCGCCGTGGCCACTCTGGTCTTGCCGGGGCGGGTAATCGCGCCGCCCGCCGCCGTAACCACCTTGCTCACGACGTGGCGGGTGGTCGCGGCGGCTGCCAGAATCATATCCGGGCTTGCCATGGCCAGTCCTCTGCGGCTGGCGGCGAACAAAGATCGGCCGGTCGATCCGCAAGAAGATAACATTATCGCCTCTCAGTACAATGTTGCCGATTGCCTCTTCGTGTTTCATGGGCACGGCCGGGGCTTGTCGTGGCTCCGGCTTGTCGGCAAGGGTCTGAGATTTGAGGATTTCGTCCTCCTCCTCTAGCTCTTCCTCCTCGGGCACCTCGAAAAACTCGTTTCTCACGTTCTCCAGGTACATGTTCAAGTGCTCATCAAATCCGGTGAGCGTCCCAACGTAGCGCTGGTTTCTCTTGATTTGGATGGTCACGGCGCGGTTCAAGTTAAGCCCTAACAAGTCGAGCGGTCGCATTGGAAAATCCCAG
>Ga0172365_10004355_pt1 | contig 10466 bp, 10 predicted proteins | sample LakKivSesite48cm_FD_114535 | JGI IMG/M metagenome (GOLD analysis project Ga0172365, IMG submission 114535) | Sediment microbial communities from Lake Kivu, Rwanda - Sediment site 48cm | ecosystem: Environmental > Aquatic > Freshwater > Lake > Sediment | place: Rwanda: Western Province, Lake... | reverse complement strand
GAGAGAAATATTTAATATGAATGAATAATTATTGGGAACGGATAAGTTTAAATAACCATTCTTCAATTTCCTCGATTATAAATCTTTCTGCTATTTAATACGCATCTCCACGAGGTCGAATCAATAGATTCTTACTTCTTTTTCTTCTTCTATGACTTCATAACAAACTCGCCAACCTCCTACTTGATATCGATAACACCCTGGTTCTCCCTCTAACTTTTTGATGTTTACTCCGAACTGTGGGCTTTCAGATGTCAATCGTAAAATAGAATTGACCCCTGATCGTCATTTAAAACTGACCCCCTGATCCATTACAATCTCCTCCAGATAGAAAGGAGGAGACAAGGGGTGATTAGTATGTATAAATGTCATTTTGGAGTCAAGTCTTGATTCTTGAATTGTATAAAAAATTATAGGCATTGTTTGGGGAAAGTGACCTCGATACTCCTTGTTCATCCCAAGATTTTCCTCTTAAACCTAATCTTGGTTAGAATATAGCCAGATATGTGAGAGTGGAGCCACAAAGGATTCTTTTTCTTTATAAGGGATATGGTCAAGGGGGTTGAGTATTATAACATGTACCTTATTCACATATCATTGGCGGGGATAAAAAAACCAGGGCGGCATTTCAAATGCCCAACCGAACCCAGTTTCCTGGATAACGAACCCAGATAACCATATCTCCATCTTAAATATCAGAGTACATTTTATCCCGGGGATGCCTCGTTATCCTCTTTAAACTGTATAATAGACCCCGACACACGTATGTTGCTTCCAAAAACTCCAAAGCGTTTCACAAAGTAACCTGTCCTCATGTCAGAAATATCAAACCAAAGAATCTCATTTACTTTCGGACTCTAGAAGAAGCCTAGGCTTCAGGAAGAAGAGGGTGTAAGACTTGTAAATCAGAGGAGTAATTTCATTATTTCTAAGGAGAAAAGCATTTGAGTGAGCAACACCAAATAAAATAATGAGGTTTAAAAATATCAAAAGAGGAAAGTAGTAAGTCTAAAATTCAAGAATCAAGACTTGAGCCCAGGGGATTTCGTTAGAGTTCCTCTAATAACTTTCTAAACTGTTCAGGTGTCAACTCGATTTCACGGAGAATTTCTCTGATTAAAGGGCGGGCAAGATTTCTTCCTGAATGGCAAGGAAGGGTAGTGGTTCTCCCATCGGGATGACGATAAAAGACGTGGCTTCCTTTTTGCCGAACTTTTTGAAAACCAAGATAAAACAGAAGTTTTTCCATGACCTTGAAGTGAACGACTGGTAACTGAGTCACACTGCAACCTCAATTTGTTGAAGCCCTACAAAATGGGGAAAATCTTCAATTTTATCTTTAAACTCCTCAAGACATAATTCAAGGACTTCCTTAAGGTTCTTTTGTAATTCATCTAATGTGATTCCCTGAGTATGGGCACCGGGTATTCCAGGGATGATTCCTACATACATATTCGTTTCTGGGTCCCATTCAACGTAAGCAGTAAAAGTTCTCATTGTTCACCTCCGTTCCTAAAAATACTCTATGTTCATATTCTTATTTTAATACATTGTTGAATCAATATACTATGTTCTCAATAATAGTAATAGAAAAACATTACTTCATCAACTTCATTCAAATAAATGGAGCTAATCAAATAAAGAAATAAGTAAGAAAATAAAATATAAAAATTCAAGAATCAAGACCTGACCCCAACTGACATTAAACCCTTTGGTTCCTTTTTCAGACTTGGTTTCTCTGACCATTCTTTCAAACTCATACCGATTCAACATTTGTAGAATTTGACCAAAAACACTGCTACACTTATTCATAGGGGAGACCGCCTTTCGGGTTTTTTGTTACTTCGTAATTACCAATCTACCCGATTGGGACTCCCCTTTCAATGTGAAAAAGCTATTTTGGACAGATGTGATTTATATGTATAATAAACAAAATAAGTCGTTAATTTTTCAAGGAGGGACGTAAATGAATGGAGAACAATTCGTCCTTGGGGCTTTACTCCATGATATAGGAAAAGCTCTTGAAAGATGCCGTTATTTCGATTTACCTGAAAACCTTCAAAAGGAGAAAGTAAACCGTGCGCACGCCAAATATTCAGCTTTTTTAATCCAAACCATAAGGAGAGCCCAAGAACCTTTTTTAAATCCACAACTCAAGTATCTTTTCACCGAAGAAGTTGAGAAATTAGTTCTTTTCCATCACAACCCTCGTACCCCAGAAGAACTCATTCTCCAAATAGCAGATTGGATTTCGGCTGCAGAACGGGAAGAAGATGAAGAAAACATCCAGATATATAACAAAGTCCCCCTCCTTTCAATTTTTTCTCAAAACGGCAATAATTCAAACCCTATATATTATCCATTAAAGCCTCTTGACTACGAAACACTCATGCCAATCACAAAAGACACAATAGAAACAGTAAATTATAAATTACTTATGGATCAGATGCTAAAAGATTTTCCAATGATTGATACTCTTGAAAAACTTTTAGGGATCCTTGAAATTTATTTCTCTTCCGTTCCAGCCCAAACCACGCGATTCAAAAGTGATATATCGCTTTACGACCATTCACGGGTCACGGCAGCTCTTGCCCATGCTCTTTATATTGATTGGAAGCATGGCCTTCTTGAAACCAATGATTTCCAAGAAATAAAAAAATGGATTCAGCAGAAAGACGATGCTGTTGGTTTTAAAGATATTTTTTTAGTTGTTGAGGGTGATCTTTCCGGAATACAAAATTTCATTTTTAATATTCCATCAAAAAAAGCAGCTCGAAGCCTCAAGGGACGATCGGTATATTTAGACCTCATTCCTCGATATGTAGCAAAATATATTTTATATCAATGTCAGCTTACTCCAGCCAATATCCTCTATGTGGGTGGAGGAAATTTCCAGCTCCTTCTGCCCTGTTCCTGCGAAGAAAAACTGATTCAAATCCGAAAGAAGGTTTCATCTCCACTTTGGAATCTCCACCAGGGAGAAATTGCTTTTACTCTTTCTTCGGTAAGAACTAACTTAGAAGGCATTTTTTCATTTCCGATCACCCTTGAAAAACTCCACAATACGATGACCAAAGAAAAACAGCGGCGTTTTTGGGAAATCAAAGAAGACCTCTATGATCAACTCTTTGTCCCAAAGAATGAAATAATTCAGGAGCGGGAACATTGCGTCTCATGTGGGCGTAAAGGAACTCCCTATTCTGATCAAGATGAAGTTCTTTGTCCAATTTGCCGGTCATTGGTTGAACTTACTGAAACCTTGAAAAATGCCAAATATCTTGTTGAAAAAAGAGTATCCCCAGATCAACGACTTTCTAATTCCTCCGTTTTTGATTTCTTTGCTTCACTTGGATATAAAATTTGCTTTGTAGGTTCCTTATCAAAAGGGAATACCGACGAGAAAATTTATCGGTTGGAAAGTATGGACTTCCATGCTCCAGATCAATTTCTCTTGGATGGATTCCTATCCGGAAGCTTTTCTTTTCCCAATGTGAACTTTGATCAAATTGCTCTAACCAGCCTTCATCCCGATGACAACGACAAGAAAACCGGAAGCCCCAGACTTGCTTATCTTAAAATGGATCTCGACAACCTGGGAAAACTATTCTCTAATATCTCCAGTAAAGAGAAGGAACGTTCCGGAGAAGCTACCTCTTTTTCTCGTATTCGGACTCTTTCGAGGCGAATTGAGCTCTTTTTTAATTCCTACCTGGTTCATCTTATCCAAAAGTACGATCCGGACCAAACTAAAATTTATCCGGTCTTTGTGGGTGGAGATGATTTATTTATTGTGGGAAATTGGGAAGCTACTGTCGACCTTGCTAGAAAAATAAGAGAATCCTTTCAAGAATATACCGGCAAGAACCCTATGTATACCCTCTCTGGTGGAATTGTGTGTGTTCCCTATGATTATCCGGTCATTCGGACTGGTTCTTTAGCAGAAGAAGCTCTTGTCACTTCGAAAACTTATCTCTATCCAGGAGATGATAGTACTGCTAAAGATAAGGTTACTATTTTCAATGAAACTCTTACATGGTTAGAGTTGAAAATTGCCTGGAAATTGGGAGAAAAAATTGCCAACGCCATCAACAACGGTAATTCAAGCCGAGCATTGATTCATAAAATATCCAATTCCCTAAGTGATTTTAATCCTCTTATTGAACAATCCAACCAAAAGATTATCAAACCTCCAGCAATCTGGAATTTTCTTTATCATCTTCGAAATGATAAGGAAATCGCCGATCTTTTAGAGGAAATTATTTTAAATAATATTTTCAGAGATCAAAAAATCAAGAACCCTCGTCTTATTTTAGTTGCTAACCGTTTTGCCGAGATGAAAACCAGAAAAGCCATGGTTTAAAAAATGTATGTTTTTTAAACATAAAAAGGAGGAAGGCAAGAATGAATATGAGTGCTGGAAGAAGACAAGCACCTGCTTCACACCATAGTTTTGAAAAAGTTAGTTCACAAGAAGAACATTCACAAGAAGAACAGTGGAGGAAAACCCTTCAGGAATTTTTTACCACTGCTAATTACCCGGAAAAGGTTTTGCAGTTTGAACGGATGGGCATGGAGGATTTTAAAATTTTTAACCAGCAATTAAAAGATTTTATAAAAGAATCGGCAAAAAACGTCAATTCAACTAAAATGCGGAAAATATTTGAAATCATAAAAAATGCAAAAGATGGGAGAGAACTTCTTCTTGCTATCCCACGATTGGCTTATATTGTTGGTCGAGAGGATATTCGAGTCCGCCGGGATTCAGTCGGATTGGTGATTACTTTTCTAAGTGATTCCATATTAGCCTTACAATCAAATGAAGACCGAGCTGGTTTTAAAGGTATCCAAAAATGCGCAGAAGCAATGGTTGCCTACCAGAAATATTATTCTAACAAATAATTAGGGAGGGAGCATGATGAGTCAATTTTTAGGAAAACTCTTTCTTAATGGAAAAATAGAAGTTCAGACTGGTCTTCATATTGGTGGATCTCGAGAAACTGGCGAAATCGGTGGAATGGACAATCCGGTAATAAAAACCGTAAATGGTATCCCTTATATCCCAGGTTCCTCCCTAAAAGGGAAAATGCGCTGTACACTGGAACGGGCTGAGGGTAAAGAAGGAACACGTACTAAGGGTGATCCTTGTGGCTGCGGGAAGTGCTTAGTTTGCCTCCTTTTTGGTAGCCACTCCTCAGAGGATGATAAGAAAACTTTAAGCCGCCTGTGTGTTCGCGATGCTTGGCTTGATATTGATGATTTCGAAAAAAAGTTTCCTGAGCTTGTTGAAGAAAAGACCTTTACTGAAGAAAAAATGGAAAACATAATTGATCGTATTAAAGGAAGTGCCTCAAATCCACGTAATATAGAAAGAGTTCCAGCTGGAACGATCTTTAACTTTGAAATGGTTTTAAATATTTTTGATAATGATCGTGATCAAATCGACCAAATTATTCGTTTCTTCATAAAAGGAATCCGGATGGTCGAGGATGAGTATTTAGGTGGTAGCGGTACTCGGGGTTCGGGAAAGGTTCGTTTTCATGATCTCACTTTTTCACTGAAAAGGAAATCAGAATACATGGGAAACAATCTTCCTGTAACTCTCCTCGAAAAAATCGACACTGATTTCGACGCGAGTGAATTAATTCAAACTCTTTTGTCACACTTGGAGAGGTGATCGCCGTGACCTTCCAAGTGGTAAAGTTAATTCCTTCCGATAAATTTCGGATGCGAATCGGAAAGGGACGAATGGATCGGATAGAAGGTCTGGTTCATGCCGACACTCTCTTTTCAGCATTAGTTAATGTAGGCATTAAGCTCCATGGGGAAAAACATTTTATTCCTATAGCGGATTCTCTGTGCATTTCATCAGTATTTTATGGTTTACGAGTCCAAGAAGGAAAAACAAACCGGGAGCTTTTATTTTTTCCTCGGCCTAAAGGTCGGTTTCTTGAACTTTCCGATCCAACTCAACGCAAGAAACAGAAACGAATTTCCTGGCTGTCAACTGATGCTTTGATGAAAATTTTTCCAACTTTTGATACAGAAAAAGGAATTTTTCAGATTGACCTTCTCGATCCGACTCAATTTACTCTTCTTAATCCACAATTTTGTATCACTTCTAAAGAAAGTATTTCCTGGTATGAAGAAAATGATCATTTTTTCAGAACTATTTTGGAACCAAAAGTTTCAATTAGCCGAACCAATACAAAATCCCTTGATCTTTATTATCAAGCGGAAATGGAATTTTGTCCTCAAAAAAGTAAGTTAGATAGATCTCTTGTTCCTTTTCTTTTCTTCCTTATAGAAGGATCGCTCTCCCCCGATCTAGTTTCGACTCTTAATCTATTCATTGAGGAAGGTTTAGGAGGAGAACGAGCAAGCGGAAAAGGAACTTTTGCATCTTGGGAATTTGAATCATTCCTTCTTCCCCAAAAAGGTGATATTATGATGCTTTTGAGTTCTTCAGTCCCCAAACGAGAAGAAATGGATCAACTTATATCCTATGAGCTACTCAAAAGAGAAGGATTTCTCTTTTGGAATCAACCAATTGGCATTAGAAAGAAATCTCATTATGTGTTGGGAGAAGGATCATTAGTTAAAATTCCTTTTTTAGGAAAGAACCTGGAGGTTTCACCTCTTCCTGATAAAAGAGCTATTGCTTATGGAAAGGCGATGGGATGGCCGTTTGGACTAAAAGGAGGTCAAGAGCTATGATGCTGTCATTACAAGCCCTCACTCCTCTTTGTGTCCGGAGTGGAGAAAATGCATCTGCCATAACTGATTATATTCATGACAGGAAAAAAAGAGTTATCTATCTCATTGATCAGGAAAAACTAAACCAATGGCTTATGGATCAGGGTGAAAGCGCTCGATATTTAGTAAAAGAGATTGCTTCGATTGCTTCTTCTCAGCGAGGATCACTTGCTCATTTTTTTGAAGAACACAACCTTTCCCCTCATGATTTTTCTCAAGCGTTTCTTCCCCTCGCTTTTCCCGATTCAATGACTTTTCGAAACTGGTCACTTTTTTTGCCAACTTTAACTGGAAGAAAACCCTATATACCAGGGTCATCAATTAAAGGTGCCATTCGAACCGCATTGATGTTTGACTACATTAAAAAACAAAATAAAGGAAGAGCGGGATACGGTGCAACTCCACATCTCCCAAATTCAACTCGTCAGCTCTACTATGGTTTGGATATTTTTTGTTTACCTGGTAAACGATCTCAGTATCTTCCTGAAAATGATGCACTCCGTTTTCTCCAGGTAACTGATACCTCTCCATCCCCCATGGAATCACTTCGGGTATACGCTTTAGAACGAAAAGGAGGCTCAAGAAATGCAATTCCCGCCCTTCTTTTAGGATTCTATCCAGGAACTGAGATGAAATTTGAAATCAATATCTTGCCTGGCTACGAGAAAGCTAATATTCCTGAATATTGGAAGGAATTTTTTGCTAAAGGGACAGCTGTCATTCTTAAAGCTATCTGGGAATACTCACGACTTCTCCTTATAGATGAAATTGAGCGATTAAACAAGAAAGCACATTTGGAAGAAAATAAATCACTCGTTCAGGAATATACACGTCTTTTAAATGAAAATAAGAATGAAATAAAACAAGGAGGTGCTCTACTTAGAATTGGCTTTGGAAAAACCTATTATTTTAATTCTATAGGCTACTTTTTATCCGATGAAGAAAAGGAAACATATAAAAGCAACTGGAAAAGAATTAAATCAGTTCGCGACTTTCCTACTACCCGTTGGATGATACATACTCTGGAGAATCATTATCTACCTACCGGGTGGTGTTTGATCAAACAAGATTAAGGAGTTAAAGCTTAAAGATGATCATCACCTCGATCGGTAAAGCTGGTAAATATCAGGAAACTTGTTACGTTTTTCGGGAAAGAAAATGTTCAGGATGTTTTTCTACTCTGGTCCTTGCTCAACTGCTTGATATTCCAAAAGATGAAAAATTTTTACTCTTAGTTACCCCAGCAACCGCTCAATTCTTTCCGGATTTGCAAACTCAATTCGACCAATACGGTTACCGCAACCTAGATATGGTTTCCATTCCCTACGCTGAAGATGAAGAATCCATCCTTCAAATTGTTCTTATTCTCACTGAAATAGTCAAAGAAGGCGAACGCATCATTCTCGATGTCACCCACTCTTTTCGAAGTCTCCCTTTTGTTTATTTTGTTTCAATTCTTTTTTTGCGAGCCTTTAAAAATGTTAGCATTGATGGTATTTACTACGGAGCATACGAAGAAGGGAAAGAAACCAATCCCATTATAGACCTCACTCCCCTCTTCTCAATGGCTTTTTGGTTCCATGCCGTGCAGACTTTCCGAGAAACCGGTAGTGTTCAACCGCTTTGGGAAATTGCTTGTCGAGAATCCTCTCGGATATTTCAGTGTGAAAATAATAAAGAAGTTGGTTATAAGCTCTCTAATTTAAAAGAGCCGCTTCAAAAACTGAGTCTCTCAACATCTTTCTGTCTTCCCTTAGAAATGGGGCTTGATGTAAACCATCTTCTTCAAAAAATTGATTTTATGTCTGATAAAAGCTCATTTGAGGGTCTCTTAGCTTTGGTTTTCCGTGAGATATCTGAAGAGTTAGCAGATTTTACAATAAAATCAAAAGAAAAAAGTCAAATTCAACTCAATACTGATGAGTTGCTTCGAGAATATAAAATTTCCGAACGGTACAACCGACATGGCAATCCTGATCATTGTCTCATTATCTTGGGAGAACTGATGATTAATTGGCTGATCAAAACCCGCAATATGGGAAGTTGGTTGGAATATGACTCAACCCGCGAACGAGCTCGAAGAATTCTGAATGGCATGTCAAATCGATCTCGAGAGGGTGTCGGACCAGATAATGTCCTCAAAGAAATCGGCGATCTTTGGAATAGCATTGGAAACCAAAGAAATGAATTTGCTCATGCTGGTTTCAAAGATCAAAAAATTGGAATTAAAGGGAAAAAAGATAAAGTAAATGAACTCTGCTCCAAAGTCGCTTGTCTATTGAAAGAAGACTTAATAAACATCTTCCCCCTGCATGAACGGAAAAAATTACTTATTGTCCCCTTAGGGTTATCGCCGGGAGTTTTGTATTCAGCAGCACTTTTGAGTCGATTTGATGACCTTTTGATACTGTTTTCTAAAGAAACTCAGTCATTACTATCAATCGCCCTTAATGAAATCAGAAAAAGTAAAAAAATTCTTGACCAAGATATATTTACTATATTGTTGGGCGATGCTCATACTGATTTTATTCCATTAAGCCAATTAAAAAACCATGAAGTTGAATCTCTAACTGGAAGCCAATTTTCTATCGATCACTTTCTAAGCGAATTCGATTATATAGAAGGTTGCATTACTGGAGGGACGACTGCTATGCAATATATCGTAGAGCGGTTGCTTGATATTGCCCAAAGATATGGAGTATTTAACACCAAGCGCTTTGCCCTCATTGATAAGCGTTCTCATAAAGAGCAGAAAACCAATCCATTTGTTTTAGGGGAAAAATTTATACTCGACCAACAAATGTAAGGTAATTTAAAAGATTTAACCCTCATCTCCACCTTTTTCCTATCTCTCTTTCGCCCCCTCACGTTCTTTCTCTATGTTTCAATTCCTTATAGGTAGGCTCAAAACCTTAGAAAAGATGGCTCAGAAGAGAGCTCTGATTGGAGGTTTCAATTCCTTATAGGTAGGCTCAAAACATGCTGTTCTCCCATTTCCCCATCGATGAAGTTCCAGTTTCAATTCCTTATAGGTAGGCTCAAAACTTCCTTCCTAATGAATACTCCCAAAGGCTTCATCTAAGTTTCAATTCCTTATAGGTAGGCTCAAAACAATTACTGTAACCACTCAGGGTTTAGACGTAATTACGTTTCAATTCCTTATAGGTAGGCTCAAAACGGGTTAGATCCTTCGCTTGTTGGAGTTGTTACTACGTGTTTCAATTCCTTATAGGTAGGCTCAAAACTCCTCAGCGGTATGCTGAATGATGTACTCTACATGTGTTTCAATTCCTTATAGGTAGGCTCAAAACGACGCAAGAATGGAGTTTCTGCTTTCCTGAGAGCAAGTTTCAATTCCTTATAGGTAGGCTCAAAACTAAAAGTGTGGGATTCCAGCCTATTACTTACGCATTGTTTCAATTCCTTATAGGTAGGCTCAAAACTGGTCACATTGGCTAAATTCACGGTTCCATTAGCATGTTTCAATTCCTTATAGGTAGGCTCAAAACTAGAATATAGGATAATAGAATATCGAATATATCCTTTGTTTCAATTCCTTATAGGTAGGCTCAAAACCAGATTAAGGTTTCATGAAAATGCCAGCCAGTTTCAAGTTTCAATTCCTTATAGGTAGGCTCAAAACAAAGATTGCGATCCAGAATTTAGAAAATTAGTTCGAGTTTCAATTCCTTATAGGTAGGCTCAAAACTTTT
>Ga0172365_10004353_pt1 | contig 10470 bp, 7 predicted proteins | sample LakKivSesite48cm_FD_114535 | JGI IMG/M metagenome (GOLD analysis project Ga0172365, IMG submission 114535) | Sediment microbial communities from Lake Kivu, Rwanda - Sediment site 48cm | ecosystem: Environmental > Aquatic > Freshwater > Lake > Sediment | place: Rwanda: Western Province, Lake Kivu... | reverse complement strand
CGTGCCAGATTGGTGGGAGGAAAGGGATGAAGCACCTCAAGCAATTGGAACAGTCAGTGCAGGAGGCAATTGCCTTCCTGAAGACGCAGCCTGATATCAAATCAGCCCTGGCCTTTGCTTCGGCAAATAACCGTTTATGGACCAGATTGAATTACACGTCCCACATCCCGTGTAACGGCCTTGAGGAGCCGAAGTCAACGGGCGATTGTGGGATTGGCATTCAGATAGTCATGGATAGCCCGGAAGGCAAGAGAGTGGGTTTCGGCTCCGAGGAAAGAGATTTATCTGTCGAGGGCGTAAGGCTGGCCTTCGCTAAGGCAAAGCAGGGGGCGGTTGTCGACCCCGAGTTTTACTCTCTGCCTCAGCCAACCGGCGAAAAGAGAACCCTTTTTCATTATCATGACCCGGCAGTCATGAATCTCACCGATGAAGGGTTAGTTGAGGCGGGCTGGAAGGTTCTGGATGGGGCGGTCAATTTCTTCCTGAGTTCGCAGACGCTGAAAAACACAGCCCCTCATGAGGCACTCCGCGACCTGGGGCTGATAGTGGGTGGTGATGTTACCATACTGCAGGAAAGAATGGCTGTCGCCTCGTATGAGATGCCGGAAGTCCAGAGTGATGAGTCCGCCAGTGTCACGGCCTATATCACTGCTATGGTGGAGAAAGGCAATGCCAAGGGTGGAGGTTACTCCGTGCTTCTCAGGCTTAATGATTTGGGCGGCGAAGCAGGAAGCGAGGCGGCACAAAATGCGGTTAACTCGCTGGACGGCATTCGCATACCGTCCGGGGACTACCCTGTCATTCTCGGTCCTCAGCCGATTGCCGAACTTCTGGATAACCTGGTTATCCGTTCCTGTATGGTCTCATCTTTCTATTCGCTGGAATCATGTTTGCTGGGCAAGCTAGGTAGCCGGGTTGCTGCCGACACGCTGACAATGGTTGACAGAGGCAATGCTCCCGGACTAGTCGGTTCGAAGGGTATTACATGTGAAGGATTGCCTACCGGCGAGACCGTTTTGATAAAGGATGGAGTACTCAGCGGTTTACTGAGTGATTGGTATGAATACCAGAGAATTCTAAGCGATCCCAAAGCCAAAGAGAAACTTGGGGTTAGCCCTGTTGAGTTCCGGCAGGCCATGATACCGAGAAATGGCTTTCGATTCTCACGTGGGGGTGGAAGGAGCTTTGACACGTTGGCGGCTGCGTCGGCAACCAATATTGTATTTGAATCGCCTTCAGCTACGAGCCTTGACGCCCTCATAAAGAGACTCAAAAGGGGAATATTGGTAGGGAGGCTGTGGTACACCTATCCCGTTAACGGGCTGAGGGCGGGCGATTTTACAAGTACGCTGACGGCTGATTCGTATCTCATTGAAGATGGCCGGATCAAGGCACCCATAAAGGTTAATACGCTAAGGATTAACGATAATATCCGCAACATCCTTATGGGCATCCGGGGGATGACCAAGGATACACGGGCGACAGTCTGCTGGGCTGCCGATCAAATAATGTATGCTCCTGTAGGGGTAATGGTCGAGAAGGTCCATTTCGACCAGATAGCTGAATTCATGGACGGCGTGTACTGAAGATTACCACGTTCCTCAGTCGATTGTCTTCCTCATCGCTCGCTTGAGCTCGCCGAACAAATTCCTGTTGGCCAACATCTGTCCTGAGTGATAGTGGGGGCTTCGGTGTCAGGGCTCCCGCTGCCAACGCACAAGTTTCCTGTTACTATGTCGGCCGGAACTACCTATCGGGGTGGCGGAATTGTGTGATGCCCATGAATCCGGTGGTGATGCCGCCAATCGTGCAGGCCACAGCTACCAGGTTCAAGGGCAAGGTGGATTCAAGCAGCTTGAGGACCATTAAGAAAGGCAAGATAACGCCAGCGATCAGCAGGATAAAGGCGATCACTATGAGTCTTACTGGATGTTCCATTCTGCCTTCCTATTTGTAGAGCCAGCACTCCACGAAGTGGCCGGGCGTAGGTTCGAAATCCGGAGGCTCATCCTTGTCGCACAACCCCTTGATAATGTGAGGACAGCGGGGGTGGAAGCGGCAGCCGCTCGGTGGGTTGATTAGACTGGGAGGTTCCCCGGGCGGGATATCTCTGAAGCGGCCGGCGTTCTCAGGTTCGGGATCGGGGATGGCGTTGAGCAACGCCTGCGTGTAGGGATGGAGCGGGTTGCGGACCACTTCTTTGACGTCCGTCTGTTCGACCATTTTGGCTGCGTACATGATAAACACGCGCTCCGAGAAGTATCGCACGGAGGAAAGGTCGTGGGTGATGTAGATTACGCTCAGGTTGTGAGCCTTCTGGATCCGGCCTATTAGCTCCAGGATTTCCACTCGCACGGAAGCATCGAGCATGGATACGGGTTCATCAGCAACTATTAGCTTGGGGCGAAGGATCATGGCTCTGGCGATCACCAGCCGCTGCTGTTGACCCCCGGACAGCATGTGGGGAAACTTGTGGAGAAAATCTTCAACCGGGATGAGCCTCACCTCTTCAAGGACTGCGCGAATACGCTGCTCCTGTTCACCTTCTTCCACCTTGTTAATAGTCAGCGGCTCATTAAGGATGCGGCTGACGGTCATGAACGGGGCTAGTGCTCCGTAGGGGTCTTGCTGCACAAACCCGACGTTCGACCGCAGCCATGCCAGGTCCTCCGGATTCTGCCCATCCATTTTTCTGCCGTCGAAAATGATTTCCCCTGCAACAGGCTGCGCCAGTCCCAGAATGGTGCGAAGGAGAGTGGTCTTGCCTGAGCCGCTCTCGCCCACAATGGTGACTGCTTCCCCCAGGCGGATGCGGAAGCTTATCCCGTCCACGGCTTTCACGTAGCCGGCGCGCAGAAATCCCCAGCGCTTCAGCTCAAACCACGTGCGCAGTTCTGTCACCGACAGGAGCACATTGTTCTGCATCTCTCTAGCTTCGCTCATACAACCAGCATTTGACCCAAGCATCTCCGCGGGTGAAAAGAGGGGGCTCTTCTTGACAGCGCTCGAAACGCTCGGGACAGCGGGCGGCAAACCGGCAGCCTTGAGGCGGGTTCAGCAGGCTGGGTGGTTCACCGGTGATGAACTCCGGTTTCTTTTCCACGTGGAGAGTGGGAACACTAGCCATAAGTTTTCGAGCGTAAGGGTGAAGGGCTTGGCGATAGAACACCTCTGCGCTGCTGTGCTCGACCAGTTGCCCAGCATACATGCAGATTACCTCATCCGCCAGCTCGCTGGAGGTGGCGATGTCATGGGTGATGAAGATAAAGCTCAGGCCTAGTTCCTTCTTTATCTTCTTGAGGGCATTCATAATATTGGCCTGCGTCAGGACATCCAGTGCGGAAGTCGGTTCGTCAAGTATGACGAGCACCGGACTGGCCACCAGAGCCATGGCGATGATAGCGCGTTGGCGCATCCCCCCCGATAGCTCAAAGGCGTAGCGCTCCAGGAAAGCCGGCGGCACGCCCACAATCCGGAACACCTCCTCCGCTCTGGCCATCGCCTCCTGCTTGGTGGCGCGGTGGTCGAGCAGCAGGGGTTCTGCCACCTGGTGTCCAACCTTGAGGACGGGATTGAGGGAGTTCATGGCTGCCTGGGAGACCATTGAAATCTTCACCCACCGTACATCGCGGCGGAAGCGCTCTTCGCTGAACTGCATTACATCCGTGCCGTTCAGGAAGACGCGGCCCGTGTAGGTGTCCACGTTGCGCGGCAGAAGTCTCAGGATTGCCCGCGCCAGTGATGTTTTGCCGCAGCCGGATTCACCAATGATGGCCAGAGACCCACCGCTGCGAAGTTCGAAGCTCACATCCTCTACCGCCCGCACCACTCCATTGGTGGCACGGAAGTACAGGCGGATATCCTCGACCTGCAAGAGCGGACCGTTTCTTGTTGTCGAGTCGGCGGGATTGCCGGTGACGGGCTCTGTTTGTGGTTCCACGTCTGTTGCTACACCGTCCTTAGTCTGGGATTGAAGATGCGGTCCAGGGAGTAACCGATCAGCGAGAAACCGACACCTAGCAACATAAGTAATATTGCAGGTTCAAGAAACCAGTAGTAGTATCCCTTGAGCAGCGCACCGTTCACAAACGCGCCGTCCAGGACCTTGCCCCACGTGGGCAAGACGGGGTCGCCGAGCCCGAGCACGGCCAGTGTAGCTTCGAGGAAAACAAAGCTGGGGATTACGAGAACAAATTCAGGCAGAAGCGTAGGCGCTATCCTGGGCATAAGGTAACGGAAGATGACGCGCGAATTCCCTGCCCCGTAGGCCAGCGCCGCTTCAATGTAGGGCGCTTCTTTTGCCTGGAGAAACATTGCCCGGTAGGTCAACATGGTTGACCCGAAAATGTTCAAAGCAATTACCAGCCCCAGCATAGTCCAGATGCTGCGGTCGTAGAGATACCCGACCATGATGAGAACCGGCAGCAAGGGGATAATGAGGTTAACTTGAGTCAGCCACTGAAATGCCCTGTCCACCTTACCTCCCAGCCATGTGCCGGTGGCCGACAAAGCGAAGGTTACAAGTTGCGTGCCAACGGCCGCAGCTATTCCAAATACAAGTGCAATTGGTGCTCCCCACAGAAGTGGTATGATGAGGTCCCGCCTGCGGTTGTCCGTGCCTGCCAGGCCGTGAATCTTGCCATAAACCACCAGCTTCGCGTTCAGCTCGGCAGTTGTAGGGAGCTCGGCAGTCAGCTCGAGCATGTAGTCTCCCTTGAGTGACCTGGCCTCGTCCGCCGGGTCAGCGAATAAGCCAACGTGGGGAAACATTCCCGACAGCCTTGTTGCCAGGTCATTGTCCTGGGAGATGTAGTATACATCCTGTTTCCTAATCAAACGGTTCTCTTGAAGAACAATCGTCCGTCCGTCGGGGGTTCGCCATGACAAATTTACTGCCGGGGGGTTTTCTTCGTAGGTTGCGTCGATGAATAGCCTGAGCTCGTCGGGGAAACCATCGTACGGATACTGGAACGGAAGCATAACTTGCACTAGCTTGACGCCGCCCCCAATCTCTTCCTCGATTTTCATCCCGCTATCCGTGCTACTTACTATTATGGTGCGCGGAAGTTTCTGCCTGGTGAACAGGTCGAACCAGACGGGAGCAGCGTTCTGCGGGGTACTGTCCCAGATGCCGCCCCCACCGCGCCACAGCCTTATTGCTTCGTTGTAGGGGATGTCAATCACTGTGAAGATTGAGACGCCCACAAAAATAGCGATCATAACAATCCCTGCCAGCAGGGCTGGGTACCGCCTCAGTCCCTTAGCGTTCTTTAGCCAGTTCCACATTTGTTGTTTAGGTCCTTTGTGCGCCGCCGCCGATGCGCACACGGGGGTCAACGACGGCATAAATGAAATCCAACACGAACACCGTCGCAGCCAGCAGATAGCCGAATATCACGGTGATGCCGATGATTACCGGCGTATCAGACAAACCGATAGCTTGGTAGAACGCGCGGCCCAGTCCCGGCCACTGGAACACTGTCTCCAGGACGATCTGCCCCATCCACATGGTGATGAGCACGAGCAAGAAGTGGGTCAGGATGGGTGGCAGGGTGGGCCTCAGAACGTAACGCATCTCAATGCCCCGCGAAGAAAGCCCTTTCGCCCGCGCCAGTTCCACGTAGTCTTCGCTGGAGTAGATGAGAAAAAAAGTCCGCCACGAGTAAATGCTGACAAAAAGGCTGCTGAATACTACGGCGGTTGCCGGGAGAACTGTGTGCCTGAGCACACTCAGGGCATAGCTCAGGGTTGTTTCAGGTATAGGAGCATCCACCAGGCCTCCCCAGGGGAGGACCCGGAATGTGGCTGCGAAGATGAGAATCAAGAACAGTCCGTAAAACCAGCCCGGCGCCGCTGAACTGGGCGCCAGCGCAATAGTCGCTTTGTCCAGGAAGCTTCCATACCGTCGGGACAGGAACAGCGCTACGAACAACGACGCAAAGAACAGAAATAGGTTAGCTGTCCCGAACAAGAGGAGCGTCGTCGGCAGCCGCTCCAATATTATTAATCGCACCTGCCGCGACCCGGCATCGCTTGTCATCTGCTCTGCCCAACCCAGTTGCAGCGTCAGGCTTCTACCCAGATACTGAAGGCTGCGCCCGGGGAAGAACGGCTTGTCCATTCCCAGCCGCCTAATCTCGATTTCCGCCAGTTGATTCACCAGGTCTTTGAGCTCCTCGGGGGGCAGCTGGCGATATGCTGGATTCCTGTATACTTGCATGGCGATACCTTCCTTGATCTCCGCCTTGCGTATCTTGTCGAGCTCGCCCCCCATATTGGCTATTATCACGGTGATGTACACGGCTATGATGACCGCGCAGATGAGGAACGCTGCCCTCACCAGCGTAAACCTACCCAGCCTGCTGATAACCTCTCTCATAAGTCGGCTTCACCTATCTTCGTAACGGATGTGGTGCTTTTTCCATTCTTTGGTCACCTTCGGTTCCAAGCTTTCTACACCCGGCGTTTCAAGCGCGTAGCGCGACTTCCGCTACCGGCACAATCCTCGCTTGCCAGAATACCGCCCGTTGTGACATGACGCAACAGGAATTCAATGGCCAGGGTGGCAATAAAACGAAGTTATACTATCTCACCTATTCTGGCGCTGTCAAGTCGAGTCTGGTTGCCTGCGACAGTCACAGTTCTTGCCGATTCCCGCCTGTTGCTCCCCGGCCAGAAGGCCCATCTCAGGATGAGGCGGGCTGAAGAGAATTACAGGGGAAGCAACTCCCTCCAGTCCCTCTTACCTTGAGGGGGGTGGTCGGATGGGAACCGTTAGTCCTTCCTTCGGGGCGAGTATGCTTGAACATTGCCGATCTCGACTGCGCGGGCGACCGAAAAGGTCACACGAGCGGCTGGAACACAAGGTAAGGAAAGAGGCCGCTGCTCGCGCAGCGGCCTCTTCTAGATTGGCCTACCTGTGTAGACGGCAACTCTACTTTCAGGCTAGGGTGCTGTGTAGTAATACTTGCCGTCCCCCTCACGGGTCACGCCGGTAATTGCCAGCATCGCTGCCTCAATAGCGGCGTCCGCCTTGGCAAAGTCGTAGTCATACTTGGACTCCATCTGCTTCATCAGTGCGGGGTAGCGGTTGATGTAATCTCCCGTCTTCGTACCGATGCATGTGTATCTGGCGTAGGCCATGCCGCCATAGATCTCACCAACGATGTAGTCGCGGTCAACCGCCCAGTTCATCGCCTCCCGGACTGCATGAATGGCAAACGGGTTCAGTTTCCCACTCCCCGGGAAGAACGGGCCGGACGGGTTGAACGTGAGCTCGTCGAACAGACCAGCAGACAGATAGTAGTGGAGGTTGGAGTCGGCCTTGACCGTCTCGAATAAGTCAGCATCAGCCAGGCCAGCCGCATAGACATCGAGGTCGCCGCTCTGCAGCCTGCTGATCCCTGCCTCGTGGACTGCCTCAATCTCTACCGTCACCTTATCAACCCAGGCACCATTGTGCGCAGGGCCGGCAGACTTACCCATTATGAAGAACCATTTGCTGCCATCAACCGGATAATTCTGAAACGCGTTCAATTCCAGTTTCTTCCCGGTGGTGTCCACGGCCTTCAGATAGAACGGCCCGGTCGCTACCCAGAAGTGACCGTTGGCATTATAAAAGGCCTTCAGGTTCTGGTACCGCTGCAGCGCCTCCGCTTGAGTGATATAGGCGCCCAGGACGCCCGCATAAGGAATGTACGCATAGTCCGGGTTGCCTGATGCCAGGACAGCGTCCAAGTAGCCTGAAAGTGTGGATAGGCTCGGCCCCGAGATGAAGCTCAGCCATTCGATGGACTTCGCCTCGGACTTCGACTGAGAGAACGCCAGTTTGAGGTCTCGCTCCGCGAGAATGCCGAGAGCCAGGTTGTGCCAGATCCAGGGACCTAGGTCATTTCCACCAATGTGGGGACCCCTGGGGAACCATGAATTCCCACCCGCCATAAGCTCGGCGTCCAGCTGGAACAGGTTGTCGTAGGTGGTGACAACCAGGTCATAGCCCGGTGTAGTGAAACTAAACTCCACGCCCTTGAAGTGTTCCATGAAGGCTTCAAACACTGGCGCGACCGCAGGGTCGTTGATGGCGCTATCTGCCTTGGCTCGGTCAAACTGCAGGATGGCATAGAGCATAAAGTCGCCAGCCGAGAGGGTACTGCCATCGTGAAGCGGCCGCCCGAAGGTGCCTGTCGGATAGTAAACGACTGTCTTAGTCTTAGCAGTGACGCCCGGCCCAGCAGGGATCCACTCTTGGGCCACGGCATCCCAGTCAGCCCAGGCGGTGGTTGGTACCGGGATTTCACTTGCGGAAGTAGTAACGGTAAGCCAGCTCTTGCTGGTGTCGGACTGACTTACAGGGCAGCAGGGCCCCACAACCAGTTCGGCCTTTGAAGCGACGCCAGGCCAGACCAGGCCGTCGCGTGGGTCATACTCGAACCCACTCTCGCTGGTGCCCGTCAGGGGGAACTGGTCAAATGCCCAGTTTGATCCACCGATCCCGTTCCAGGGCTGCACGAGCAGATCTTCCAGAGCTATCTTCACCGTGAGGGGAGCTGCTCCTCCGTCCCACGCCGGCAACACTGGGGTGCCTGACGCATCCACGAAGTGAAGGGTGGGCGCCCACAGCCGTGAGCCTTCAATACCACCGTACGCGTCAGCTGCCGCGAATATATTCTTCCGAAGAGGGGTGAACGAGGCGCGGTCATCCAGGAAGACCCGCGACGAATCCTCCAGAGACAGGGGCAATGCCGTCTCAAACACCGCTTTCCGCTCGTCCATGGTGCAGAAGGCGTTGTTCCACAATGTAGTTGCTACATCGAGATAGTCCTCGGTCGTTGTATACGCTCCCCACAGCGGCGAACTCGGGTCGCCTAGCGGGGTCATGAAGAAACCAAAGTTGCTTCCTTCATCCCGCGGGACAGCCGTGTTGATCCAGGCACCGGTGTAGACGTTCCACACCCCTGTGGTGGGGTCGCCCTGCCAGATGGGGCCTAAAGTGGAACCGGTCCCATACTGCCGTGTGACCGTAAAGCCCAGATCTTCGAGCTGATTCCCCACGTAGTCACCTATGTCCAATCGCTGATCGTTGTTCCTGATGAGCATGTGTACGGTGACCGGCTCACCAACAAGTCCGGTAGTGCCACAGCCCGAAAGCACCATGGCTAATATCATCAGCGCGGCCACAATGCACATTACAAGCTTTCTAGTCATACTTTTACCTCCTTTGTTAAATTCGCCAGAAATCTAGTCCTCCACAATGCGTTATTCCATAGGCATCACCTCCCTTGATCTGGATGTCTAGTATCTGTCAGCATACACTACATATGTTAAAATCCTGTTAAGACGGAGCGCACAGGAGTCCGAAAAAGGGGCAGGCCCAGATTTCTCACAATTTTCCTGCATCTGTAAGAAAGCCAGCCAACCATAGAAAGAGATGATAAACACCGGCTGTCATATGAATTCACGATAACAACCTCACAAGAACAGACTGCGCCCCTTTTCCAACAACGAAACGTGGCCGCCACCAAGTGCAGCTGGCGCAGGCTTCTATGATAGCCTGCCTATGCCTGTTTGTCAACAGGATGTACTCATTCAGTACCCGGATGATACCTCTTTCCTGTCATTGTGGGGAACAAGGTTCCTGCCTGACTTTCGGAACAGGCCAGGCAATGCTGGTTTCTCTCTCTTGATTGTCATTGCGAGGCACAACCGTGCCGAAGCAATCTCGGTTAGAAGAATGAGATTGCCACGACTTTTGGGCCACAGCTTCGGCAGGCAATGACAGGAAGGATGTAAGGCTGGCAATTTGCAACTGGTGATCAGTGATTAATCTCGTGCAAAGCCGATTGTTGCTCTAGTCTGGATTTTTCAATATACTGGCAAACATAAATGATGGAAGTGGATAGGCAAATAACCAATCTCGTTATCACGGGCTTCTCGGGCACCGGCAAATCCTTGGTGGCCAAGGAGGTAGCCCGGAGACTAAACTGGGGTTTTTTGGATACCGATGGGGAGATAGTAAAACAAGCTGGCAAACCTATCGCCCGGATTTTTCGGCAGGAAGGGGAGGGTAAGTTCAGGGAACTGGAGCGCGAGACAATTAGAAAAGCTTGCGAGCAGAGGCAGACGGTCATAGCTATTGGCGGCGGTGCCATAGTTGACCAGCAAAACTATGAATTGCTTGCGAAAACCGGGTTGATTGTTTGCCTGGAGGCTAAAACTGAGACAATCTATGAACGCTTATTCCGCGAGGCGGCTGGTAATCCTGAGACCGAACTCCGGCCCCTTTTAGCTGTTGATAATCCGCTGGAACGCATCAGGGAGCTTAAGGCATCCCGGCAGCCTTTCTATGCCAAATCGGATTGGACTATCCGCACTGACAGCTTAAGTATCAGTGAAGTAGCAGAGGAGGTTGTAAGGGCCTGGAGATTGCTTCGTCGCGCCGGTGATCATAGCTCAGTCGTCATTGCGAGGCAT
>Ga0172365_10004352_pt1 | contig 10470 bp, 8 predicted proteins | sample LakKivSesite48cm_FD_114535 | JGI IMG/M metagenome (GOLD analysis project Ga0172365, IMG submission 114535) | Sediment microbial communities from Lake Kivu, Rwanda - Sediment site 48cm | ecosystem: Environmental > Aquatic > Freshwater > Lake > Sediment | place: Rwanda: Western Province, Lake Kivu... | reverse complement strand
TGCTCTCTTTATGGCAAAGGAAATAAATAAAATCTGCCGAGATTTGCAGGTTTCATTTATCTTCAAGTCCTCATACGATAAAGCCAACCGCTCTTCAATCTCGTCCTACAGAGGGCCTGGCCTGGAAAAGGGCTTGGAAATCCTGTCCCTTGTTAAAAAGGAGGTTGATGTGCCTGTTCTCTCCGACGTTCATGAGACAAGTCAGGTTGAAAAGGCTGCTCAGGTTCTGGATGTCATCCAGATTCCAGCTTTTCTCTGCCGTCAAACAGACCTGATTATCGAAGCTGCCAGGACAAGAAAGCCCCTAAATCTCAAGAAAGGTCAGTTTTTATCTCCTTATGAAATGAAAAACCAAGTCGATAAAGCTCTCAGCCAGGGAAACGAAAAAATTATCCTCACTGAAAGAGGAGCCTCATTTGGCTACAACAATCTGGTCCTCGACATCCGCTCCATTCCCATCATGAAGAAGTGGGGATTTCCGGTGGTCATCGATGCTTCGCACAGCGTCCAAAGGCCAGGGGGCGAGGGAAGCGCTTCAGGAGGAGAGCCTGAATTCATTCCCTATCTCGCCAAAGCCGGAATTGCCGCAGGGGCAGACGGAGTCTTTATTGAAATTCATGACAATCCCCTTGAGGCTTTCTCAGATAAATATAACTCATTGAAAATAAAAGAGTTGCGAGGATTGCTTGCCTCGCTTCTCCGCTTAAAAAAAGCTCAGGACACAGACGACAATCTTGAGCTATAATAAACGAACATGAAAAAAGAACAAATCCTCAAAATCGGCAAGGATGTTCTCAACATCGAGGCTGACGCTGTTAAAAACCTGGCCTTCAAGCTCAGTGGAAATTTTGTCAAGGCTGTTGAGCTTCTTTCTCAAACAAAATCTCGGATTATCATCACCGGCATGGGAAAATCAGGTCTTGTCGGCCGCAAAATTGCCGCCACCCTTTCAAGCTGCGGCACTCCAGCCATTTTTATCCACCCGGCTGAAGCCGGGCACGGCGACCTGGGCATGATCATCAAAGGAGATATTCTCCTTGCTATTTCCTACAGCGGCGAGACTCAAGAAATCGTCGACCTTATCGATTTCGTTAAAAGGACAGGAATAAAGCTGATCAGCATCACTGGAGATAAGAATTCAAGGCTGGCTAAGTACAGCGATATCGTCATCGAAGCTGAGGTCGAGAGGGAAGCAGGCCCCAATGGTTTGATTCCCACAGCAAGCTCAACCGCTGCCTTGGCTGTCGGCGATGCCCTCGCCATCGCTTTGATGAAAAAAAAGGGATTTGGAGAGAAAGATTTCGTATCTGTCCATCCCAAAGGGCAAGCCGCCAAAAAGCTTATTAAAATTAAAAGTCTGATGCACAGGGGAAGGCATATAGCCCGGGTCAAGCAAAAGGTCCCCATGCCCGAAGTCCTTAAAGAAATGACCAGAAAAAAACTGGGAATGACTTGTGTCGTCGACGACAAACAAAGGCTGGTAGGGATAATAACCGACGGAGACTTGAGAAGAGCGCTCCAAAAACACAGAAAGAGCATCCTCCAAAAAAAGGCCCAGGACTGCATGACTCCTAACCCGATCACCATCGACAAAGATGATTTAGCCGTTAAAGCCTTAAATTTGATGGAGGATAAAAAAATCACTTCTTTGATCATTAAGAATAAAAGGGGAATGATTGAAGGAATTATCCATCTTCATGACTTATGGCGAACAGAGATGTTTTAATGAGAGTCGAGGACCGAGCGCGAAAAGTCAAGATGGTCATCATGGATGTTGACGGCACTCTGACCGACGGAACTCTTCTCATCCTTCCTGACGGCGAAGAGCTTAAATCATACAATGTCAAGGATGGAACAGGCATTCTTCTTGCGCGCTTGGCCGGGATAAAGACTGCGATCATCACTGGAAAAACATCAAAGTCCCTTGAAATAAGAGCTAAAAAGCTAAAGGTCTCAGAGGTTTATCAAGGAATTTTAGACAAGAAAAAGGTCCTGGAGGAAATCCTGGCTAAAAACAAAGTTAGGCCCCAGGAAGTTGCTTACATCGGGGATGACCTGGGAGACCTTGAGGTCATTAAAAGCGTCGGCCTGGCCGGCGCAGTGGCAGATGCTCACCCAGAAATAAAAAAGCAAAGCCATTTCATCTGCGAAAATCCCGGTGGAAGGGGCGCTGTGCGGGAGTTCATCGAATTCATTCTTAAGGCGCAGGATAAATGGCGGGCCGTAGAAGCCAATTTCAAGGATTTAATCGAGCAAAAAGAACAGATATAAATTTTTTTATGAAAAGTAAGCATCTTAAGTTCCTTGATAATAACAAAATTGTGGCGAGGGGTCCTGTCACGGAATTTAAGATGCTTCCCAAAATCATTTGTGATCGGTAGCTGGTTGAATTTCAATTCTGGAGGGAAGAGTGAAAATCAAGCCGGAAATATTTAGAGAATACGATATAAGGGGAATCGTCGATAAGGACCTGAATCCAGAGACTGTTGAACTGCTGGGCAGGGGGATAGGCACATATTTTCGCCAAAAAAATAGAAAAGAGGTCGCAATTGGAAGAGACTGCCGGTTGAGCTCATCCGGCTTCTTTGAGATACTCAGCCAAGGTCTCCAGGCGACAGGCTGCGAAATCGTTGACCTGGGCACCATCCCGACCCCTCTCCTCTACTTTGCTATTTATCATAAGAAAAAAGAAGCAGGGGTGATGATCACCGGCTCTCACAATCCACCCCAATATAACGGTTTCAAAATGATGGTGGGAGAGGAAACGCTCTATGGAAAAGAAATCCAGAAGATTTTTGATATCATCAACAGCAATAATTTCATCGACGAAAAGAGCAGCGTGAGGAGCGCTTATGATGTTATTCCCGAATATCAGCACTATCTTGTAAAAAATATCCATCTCGAAAGGAAAATGAAGGTTGTTGTTGATGCCGGAAACGGGACAGCAGGGGTCATCGCTTGTCCCATTCTCAAAAGACTTGGCTGTGAAGTTATCGAGCTCTACTGCGAGATGGACGGCCGTTTTCCCCATCACCACCCTGACCCGACGCTTCCCGAAGCCCTCAAAGACCTTATCAACAAAGTCGCCGAAACAAAAGCAGACGCGGGCATTGCCTATGACGGAGACGGAGACAGAATCGGAGTCATCGACGACCAGGGAAACATATTATGGGGTGACCAGCTCATGGTCTTCTTCTCCCGTGACATCATTTCCTCAAATCCAGGGGCTCAAATCATTTTCGATGTCAAAGCCTCAAAAATCCTTTATGAGGAAGTCGAAAGGCTGGGCGGCCGGCCAATCATGTGGAGAACAGGCCATTCTCTGATTAAAAAGAAGATCAAGGAAGAAAAGGCACTCTTAGCCGGGGAGATGAGCGGCCACCTTTTCTTTGCCGACCGCTATTTTGGCTTTGACGACGCCATCTATTCTTCTGCCCGCCTTCTGGAACTCCTCTCCCGGTCTCCGAAAAAACTCTCCCAAATGCTCGCCGGGCTCCCCAAAACATACCATACTCCTGAAATAAGAGTTTATGCTTCAGACAAAGTGAAATTCAAAATTGTCGAGGATGTCAAGCAAGAGCTGGCAAAGAAGCATCCCATCATCGATATCGACGGCGTCAGGGCGATCTTCCCTCAAGGATGGGGGCTTGTCCGGGCATCAAACACTCAGGAGGTCCTTGTCCTTCGCTTTGAGGGAGACACAGAAGAAGCCCTGAAGGCGATTGAAAGAGAAGTCAAGCAAGCTGTTGAAAACGCAATAAAAAGGCTGAAGCAAGGAGATTGAGATGGACATTCGGGCCGTTATCATCGCCGGAGGAGCCGGCACTCGATTCTGGCCTTTGAGCAGGATGAAAAAGCCCAAGCAGTTCCTGCCTATTGTCAGCCGTAAGACAATGATCGAGGAGACGGTCAGCCGCCTTTTGACTCGAATCCCTCCAAAAAATATTTACACCATCGCCAACGCTGAACAGACTCGAACCATAAAAGCCCTGCTGCCTCGCCTTCCTGCGGAGAATCTTTTGATTGAACCGCAGGGAAAAAACACGGCGCCTTCCTTGATGCTGGCTACGGCAAAAATCTATCTCCAGAATCCGAAGGCGGTGATTGCAGCCCTGCCCGCCGACCATCTCATAAAAAAGTCCTCTCTCTTCCTCAAAAAGATCGAAGCCGCAGCCCAAGCAGCGACCAAGGGAGAATATCTTATTACATTCGGCATTCCTCCAAGCTTTCCAGCAACCGGATACGGCTATATCCAATTCTCGCCCAGGAACCCTTTAAAGACTTTAAACGAGAAATTTTTTTCCGTCCAGAAATTCAAAGAAAAACCAGAGTTAAAGCAGGCCAAAACTTTTTTAAAAAAAGGAAACTATTACTGGAACTCGGGCATGTTTCTCTGGCAGGCGGATGTTTTCGCCAGAAAGCTCGAAAAGTTTGCTCCTTCTTTCTTTGCCTGCTGGAAAAAAATTGTTGAGGCTCTCAAAAATAACAACGAGGCCGGGATTGCCGCAATCTTCAAAAATATGCCTTCGATATCCATCGACTATGCCTTGATGGAAAAGGCAGAGGGAATCTTGATGGCTGAAGGGAATTTCGGCTGGTCTGATGTCGGAGCCTGGTCTTCTTTAGCAGAGATCTGGCCCAAGGATAAGGATGATAATGCAATAAAAGGTGAAGGCCTCTCCCTGGAATCCAAGAATTGTCTTGTCTATAATCCGGGCAAATTAACAGCCCTTATCGGAGTCAAGGACCTCATCGTCGTCGAAACTGAAGACGCCCTGCTCATCTCCCACAAGGGCCAGGACCAGAAGGTCAAGAATATTCTGGAGAAAATAAAACAAAAAGGCAAAACTGAATATCTATAATTAAGCAATCCTTTTCTCATCCTGTTTTAAATTTAGCAACTTTCCCGAATTCATGATTGATAAATCGCAACTTTAGAATTAAGTTTGCTGTTCCACAAAAAAAGAAGAATTGATTGTTGAGTTGGTTATATGATAATAAGATTAATGCTCTGAACAAAGAGACTTGCCATGGAAGTAAAAGAAAAAAAGGAGCTTGAAGTCACGGTTGACAAGAGACATGTTGTCTCTCTTGGCGAGCGGCTTTACACAGAAAGCGTAGAACTTCTCAGGGAACTCATCAACAACGCCTACGACGCCGACGCCGCAGAAGTCCAGGTAGAAATCACGCCTGAAAGAATTGTGGTCAAAGATAACGGCACTGGCATGGACGCTGATGGACTAAAACAGTATTTCATCATCGGTTCGGATGAAAAAATTCTACACGCGCGCTCGCCTAAGTTTGGAAGAGAAAGAATAGGCCAGTTTGGCATCGGAAAATTTGCCTCCCTGGCAGCAGCCAACTGTTTTGAAGTCATAACCCAGCATAAAGATTTTGCCGCCAGGGTTGTCTTTGATAAAAGAGCCTGGGAAGAGGCAAAGGATAGATGGCATCTTCCCTGTGAAATTCTCGTTCCCGACCTAAAAAGAGGAGACGGAACGACGGTCATCCTCTCTGAGCTCTCGAAGTCCTTTGACCTGGAGGAAGTTGAAAGGAAAATAATCGAGGGAGTGCCTCTTAGAGCTCCAAATTTTGCCGTCTACCTGAACAAGCGCCGCCTTTCTCCTCGGAGCATCGTCGGCCAGAAAATTCCGATAATGGAAGGGTGCAAGTTTGGCTTGGTCTCAGGCGAGGTTGTCATCACACCCAGCTCCATGGCTTCTTCTAAGGATTTGGGAATTGAAGTCAAGGTGAAGGGAGTTACTGTCAAAAAAGACCTGTTCGGGATGGAGACCTGGGGAAAAGTTGTTGCCAGAATAAAAGGAGAAATCAACGCTGACTTTCTTCCCATGACCAGCGACCGCTCCAACTTTGTGGTCGATTCTGACGAATACCAAGAGTTTCTTAAAGTCATGAGCAAAGTCGTCGAAATTATAAAGAAGATGCTGGGCAGAGAGGCTGACCGCAGGGAAGATAGGCGGGCAGGCTATGCTGTGAAGGAGGCCCTGCAGAGAATCCACAAAGCCTTAGCCCGGAATCCTGACCTCTCTCCCTTTGGCCCTGTGCCTTATGGCGAAGAAGGAGGTGTAGGTGGCGGAGCAGTGGCTGAAGCTTTGAAGAAGAAAGCCGAGAAGGAAGGCGAGGTCAGGCCGCAGGAGGCAGAAGCTAAACCGATTGTAAAACCAAAAATAAAGAGAAAGCGCCATCCTTTAGTGAAGAAAATCACTCCCAATGCCATTGTCCGCAGGATGAAGATGGGCGAGAGCAGCGTCTCTGTCTGCCTTGATTTTTTCGGCGAATCAGGCCCTGAATGTTTCTCTGAAGGGAATGTTGTTTATATCAATCGTGACCACCCTCTCTTTAGAAGAGAATCCCGCAGGTCGGTCACTACCACCATGTACATCGCCCGTCTTGTGACTCAGGAAATCTCGATGATGAAAGAAACGAAAAGCCCGCGCGTCGCCTTCAACCGCCAGAGCAAGCTCCTTAAAGATGCCTTTGCCGAGGAGTAGCTCGAACTCATTTTGAAGCTTTGGAAGAAATCTCCTGCGCCATTTGACTCTTATCTGATGAAGGACGCAACTCTCCTCATTTGAGAAAAAGTGCAAATTCATGGTATAAGCATAAGCAATAAGTTAGTCGAATAGAAAAGGAGGGACGACAATGATCCGCCGCCTAAGATTCTTTTCAACATTACTTTTAATCATACTTCTCTCAATCTTCTGCCAAGCCGGAGCCCAAGAAAAGCCCGCCGATCAGCCTCTCGTCAAATCGCTCGACCAGCTTCTTCCCCTTGACCCCACCGTCACCATCGGCAAACTCGAAAACGGCTTTAGCTTCTACATCCGCCAGAACCGCCGGCCGGAGAATCGCGCAGAGCTTCGCCTGGTTGTCAATGCCGGCTCCATCTTAGAGGATGATGATCAGCTCGGCTTAGCCCACTTCGTGGAGCACATGGCTTTTAACGGCACCGAGCATTTTGCCAAGCAGGAATTGGTCAAATTCATGGAATCCATCGGCATGAGGTTCGGCCCTGAGCTGAATGCCTTCACCAGTTTCGACGAGACGGTTTACATGATTCAAATTCCGACGGATAATCCTAAAGTCATGGAAACGGCCTTCCAAATTCTCGAAGACTGGTCGCATTTGCTCAGCTTTGACCATCAGGAAATCGACAAGGAGCGCGGTGTCATCATCGAAGAATGGCGGCTTGGCCGGGGCGCATCTGCCAGGATGCAGGACAAGCAGTTTCCCGTCCTACTCAAAGGCTCCCACTATGCAGAGCGCTTGCCGATTGGAAAAAAGGAGACTATCGAAAGCTTCGACTATGAGACGCTAAAGAGATTCTACAAGGATTGGTACCGGCCAGACCTTATGGCCGCTATTGCTGTCGGAGATTTTGACAAGGCAACAGTCGAGAAGCTAATCAAGCAGCACTTTAGCAAACTTCCCCCTGCTTCTGCTCTACGTCCGAGAACTATTTACGAAGTCCCTGACCATGAAGAAACTCTGTTTGCCATCGCCACAGACAAGGAAACCGTAGGCACGGGTGTTGAAGTCTATTACAAACTTCCTCTTCGTGAGCAGGCCACGATAGGCGCTTTTCGCCAGAAGGTTGTCGAAAGCCTTTACAACAGCATGCTTAACCAGCGATTTAACGAATTGGCCCAGAAATCCGACCCTCCTTTTATCAATGCCTTCTCAATCCTTAGGCGCTTACTCAGGTCCAAGGAGTTCTATGTGCTGAGGGCAATGGTTAAAAATGAGGGAATCGAGCGCGGCATAGAGGCCTTGTTTATCGAGTCAGAAAGAGTTAACCGCTTTGGCTTCACCCCAACAGAGCTCGAGCGGCAAAAACGCGATCTGCTGCGATCTATCGAGCGCTCTTATACCGAAAGAGAAAAGAGGGATTCGAACGTCTACGTATCCGAGTATATTAGTAACTTCCTCCGGGGAGAGCCGATTCCTGGAATCGAACTCGAATTCGAGCTGTACAAGAAATTTTTGCCCGAAATCACCCTGGACGAAGTCAACCAGCTCGGCAAGCAGTGGATAACCAAGCGGAATCGGGTGATCGTGGTCAGCGCTCCAGAAAAAGAAGGACTCCAGATTCCCACGGAGGAAAAACTTCTCGCCGTGCTCGCTTCTGCAGCCACAAAAGAGATTACTCCTTACACGGATACAATTACCAACCAGCCCTTGATAGATGAGATTCCACAGCCTGGGAAGGTCATCAAGACCAGGACCCTTGAGAAAATGGGAATCACAGAATGGGAGCTCTCCAACGGCGTCAGAGTTATCCTTAAGCCAACAGACTTCAAGGAAGATGAGATTGTTTTCCGCGCGCTCAGCCCGGGCGGCTCATCCTTGGCAAGCGACGAAGATTTCATCGCTGCTGAGACGGCAGCCCAGGTCATATCTTCTGGAGGGTTGGGTAAGTTCAATGCTACAGATTTAAGAAAAGTGCTTTCCGGCAAGGTCGCTTCAGTAAGGCCGTACATAACCGACCTTGAAGAAGGCCTTTCAGGAAATGCGTCGCCCAAGGATCTGGAAACACTATTCCAGCTCATCTATCTAAGCTTTGTGACGCCTCGCGCCGATTCAACGATATTCAATGTTTTAACAAGCCAGATGAAGACAATTTATGCCAACCTTAAGGCAAGTCCGGAATGGGCTTTCATGGAAACTCTTCAGACAACATTAGCTCAAAACCATCTTCGCCAGCGGCCGATGACGGCCGAATCAGTGGATAAAATGAACCTTGAAAAATCATATGCCTTCTACAAAGACCGGTTCGCCGACGCCAGCGACTTCACCTTCATCTTCCTCGGCAATCTCAAGCTCGAGGCCATGAAACCCCTGGTACAAAACTATTTAGGAGCCTTGCCTTCCATCCATCGCAAAGAAAACTGGCGAGATCTCCATATTCGTCCACCCAAAGGTGTCGTCAAAAAGACTGTCCAGAAAGGCATCGAGCCCAAGAGCCAGACAGCCATAGTCTTCACCGGGCCTTTTGAGTACGACCGCCCCCAGCGCAATGCCATCCGCACGCTGTCGCTTGTGCTTGGAACCAAGCTTAGGGAAATCCTGCGCGAGGACTTAAGCGGCACTTATGGCGTGACAGTTAATGCCAGCTATGAAAAAATTCCCGATAATGAATACGCCTTTATGATCAATTTCGGTTCTGATCCGAAGCGGGTGGAAGAGCTTGTCAAAGTCATATTCCAGGAGATTGAAAAATTAAAGACCAAGGGTCCGACAGAAAAAGAGGTCAATGACGCCAGAGAGGCTCTTTATCGGGAATATGAAACCAATAAGAAACAAAACAATTGGCTCCTCGCCCAGATTTATTATAGATATCAACTGAATGAAGATCCGTCCGACATCTTAACTTATGAGCAATCACTCAAGCTCCTTAATCCCAAGGTGATTCAGAAAGCAGCCCAGACATATCTCAAAATGAATAACTATGTCCTTGTTTCTCTTTACCCTGAGAAATAGAATAAAGAGGTTCTCTTCTATTTTCTGTAGCCTCTCTAAAGTGCTTATCGGGAACGGCCTCGCTCCCGCTTTAGCCATCCTGGATAGACCTTGTTTTAGGAGCACAAGATGAAATATAAAAAAATTGAATCAACTTATGTCATCAGGCTGGAAAAGGGCGAGAGGGTCATTGAAAAATTGTTGGGGCTCTGTGAAAAGGAAAAAATAAAGGCAGGATACTTCAACGGCTTAGGCGCCCTGAGCGAAGTTGAGCTGAGGCATTTTAATCTTATGACCAAAGAATATTCTTCCAAGAAATTATCCGGCCTGTACGAAATCACATCCCTGCATGGCAATATCTCAGAGATGTCCGGCAAAAGCTATATCCACGCTCATATCGTTGTCGGCGACAGCCAGCTCAACTCCTGGAGCGGCCACCTTAACGAAGCAACTGTCAGCGCCACCTGCGAGATTTTTCTGGTTAAGGTGGACGGAGTGATCACCCGTAAAAAAGACGAAGCAACCGGATTGAACTTGCTCGATATCTAATGCAAACGGATTAAATGTTTTTACATTGTTATTGCGAGCGACCAAAGGGAGCGTGGCAATCTCAACACCTTAGATGAGATTGCGCAGCCCGTTCCGAGCAGAGCGATAAATCTCCAGCGTTCCTATTAATGACATTTTACTTAATGCATTTGTATTAGGATAAACGGGATATTTCCTGTATCATTGCTATGAGTGAATTGAGACAGCATTATTTCTCGCTGAAAAGATACACACGTTTGCCTTAGTCGCTCGCCATAACAATGTCGCAAAATTTATTGTGTTATATCACTTTTGAGAAGGGCTGGTTTGATCGATAACCAGAGCATTAACCAGTAGATGAAAGTCCTTTTAATCCAACCTCCTATTGAAGATTTCTACACAACGCCGATAAGGCTTTATCCTCTTGGCCTGCTCTACGCGGCAAAAGTTTTTGAGGATTCA
>Ga0172365_10004350_pt1 | contig 10474 bp, 6 predicted proteins | sample LakKivSesite48cm_FD_114535 | JGI IMG/M metagenome (GOLD analysis project Ga0172365, IMG submission 114535) | Sediment microbial communities from Lake Kivu, Rwanda - Sediment site 48cm | ecosystem: Environmental > Aquatic > Freshwater > Lake > Sediment | place: Rwanda: Western Province, Lake Kivu... | reverse complement strand
TTCCACCGACTGAGACACCTTCTCCAACTATGCCCGCCCCGACTGCGCCAGTGCCCACGCCTACCCCGGCAGAGCCGGCCGTCACCCAGATCACCATAGACGGCGATCCGGCCGACTGGGCCGGCTACGACGTGCTCGTCACCGACCCGGCCGGGGACCACCAGGGGGGTGAGTTTGACGTCGCCGCCGTGCGTGCCTTCGCCAACGATCGCTTCCTCTACGTGCTGGTCGAGACCCATGGTCCGCGCGGCGACTACGTGCAACTCGACCTGCAGTTCGAAGCCGGGGGGCGGCGCTTCGTCGTTACCTTCAACCCCGAACGCGGCGAAGCGGCCAACATGGGCGACATAACCGACCAGTTTGTTCCCATTGGAGAGATGGCCGGCAGCGTGAGTGCGGCGGACCAGGCGGTGGAGTTCAAGATGCCCCTATCCGCCTTCAAGGACACGACTGGCCTGACACTGAGCAACGTGCGTCCGATGATGCGTCTGATGACGGGCGAGTGCTGTGATGCCGACTGGCGCGCCATTGACGAAACCGGCGCGGCGCCGGTAGCCTGGGTTCCCGAGATCGAGCCCGCCGGGCCGCCGGTGCCACGAGTGTGCACTGAAGAAATCGTCCTCCCTATGCCATTCGGTACGCTCAAACCCGCGCCGGTTCAGTTCGCCCAACCCGGTTACAACGCCGAGTGGTTCGTCTGGCCGACGAACTCTATGGCTACCAGGGTGACGTGGATGCGCAGCGAAATGTCCATCTGTCTGACGTCGCCAGTGGCCAGGTGTTTCGCGCCGCGACTTCCTCACCGTCCATAACTATGCGACTCCTCAGTCTGAAGGACAGCCACAGCAGGTCGATTTCTGTCAATTCGTCGGCACAGTAGATACGACCAGGCCAGCTCCCCCCTGTAGGGTGCCGTCATTGCTATGGCCTGACACATCCGGAACAGCCGTTGATCCAATCGCTTCATCCATCGGCCAATAGGCGATGAGGCCAGCCTCATTGCCCTGCAATCGTCGAAACCTAGTTGACCTAATATCCTGCTGGCTGCGAGCCAGATTCCAGATCCGAACATCATCAATCTGCCCGCTCAGGTATCGGCCGGGGCCACTGAAATCTATGCTTCGCCCAATGGTAATGGGTTCATCGGTGCTGTTGATCTGTCCATTGCCAGAGTACGTTCGGGAAGCATCCTGGTTCCCATCAACGTAGATGGCCTGGTTGGTGCCATCCCAGGTGCCAGCGATATGGTGCCATTGGCCATCAGCCACATTGGTGTTCCCATTGACAATACTGTACCAATCTCCCGCATTGAGTTGCCACTCCACTCTGCCCCCGCTCAGGCTAAGGTAAAAGGAATCGTCCCAATTGCTGCCGCTGTAATGCCGATACTTGGAAACGATTGCCCTCGCGCCACTGCTGTTGTTTGTTCTGACCCAAGCCTCGACAGCGATGCCTGAAAACCCATCCAGGCTATTGTTGTCGTTGACAAGAACATAGCCATCCACACCATTCAGACTGAGGGCATTGCCCGGCCAAGGCGTCGAAGGGGCGAAATTGCGCGATACGACTGGCAGGTAGATCCTGTTTGCCAACGCTTTCTCCAGCGTCAAGTCGTAGCCTGTGCCACATCCTGCCACCGTAGGGTTCCAGTGCTTGACCAGCACATAGTAGGTTCCTGTCATCGGAGATGTCCATTCAATCCGTGACGCCAGGCTGCCGCCGTAATCGTCGTTGGCGGCCAGCAGTGTGCTGCCATCGGTATCGTAGAGATAGAGGTACGTGTCGGCAGACGGGCCAAGGTCAGATGTCCGAATGGTGTAGGTCGCTCCACCTTGGGCGGCGAACTTCACCCTGTCCTGATCGCTCAGGCTGTCGAAGTTGTGGCGCTGCGTTCCGCCCAGTGTGATGGACTGTGCATCAGCAAAGGTATTGTCACTCTCGTAGGCATCGGCCGAGGCCACGCAGACCTCCACCCCAGAGGAGATATTGTCAGCCTCATCAGGCTCTGTGACCACGCCTTCCGAATCAGCCTGAGTGTAGAGGGTAACGGTGGTCTCACTCGAAGGACCCAGAACAGCAGCAGAGAGCCCGCTCACGCCAGTCATGTCGCTTATGACGGTCGTCAGGGTGACCGTGGCCCCGGCAACGACAGATTCGTTCACCAGGAAGCCAATGCTGCCATTGAGGTCTCCGCCCCCAGTGGGAAGGTGATTGGTATAGAAATCGGTGTAGAATCCATTGACAGTGGGGGCATCCCCATCGTTCTTGACGATGGCCTGGACAATCATGCTACCCTCGAGTGTCTCGCTATCTACCGGATAGGTGGACAGGCTCTGAAGAACCAGGTTGGCCGAACCGGAACTGGGCGGCAAGATGGCACTTCCAGCCGCCACCGATGGCGCGTTCGTGACGCGCCCATAGGGAAAACTCGTGCGCTCGACATTGGAGATACGGACGTGCTGGATGTAGCCGGGGAAGTAACCACCATCAGCGCCCTGTTCTGCCCAGCCGATGAACAGGCGACGGGTACTGTTGAAGGCATCCGCCGCGTTCGTGTTGGTCCGCTTTTGCTGACCATCGATGAAGCTGCGCATCGTGCTGCTGCCATCGTAAGTCACAGCCACGTGGTACCAGGTGTTGAGTTCCAGAGGATCATACCCCCAGGTGACAACCTCGCGGTTGCCACCATCGGCCCGCAACAGCCAGTGGAGTTCTCGCAGGTTGTTGATGCGGAAGAAATAGGAGCCGTCACCGGGACCCCACTTGCTGACAACGTGGGGATAGTTGCCAGTGTTCCCCGTCAGATAGATCCAGGCTTCAATGGTCATCGGTCCGTTACCGAGGTTAAAGTCATTTGAATTGCCGGCGTCAACGTAGGCACTCGATCCGTTGAAGGATCCAGCCCAGCCCAGCCAGCCGTCCGTCCAGGCAGCGTTCTGAAATGCTCCGTGATGACCCCGACCTGAGGTATCAGTCACGTTGCTGCCACTCCCATCCTGGAAGTGCCAGAGGCCGATGGTGTTGGCGTCAGCGACGGGCAAGAAGACGTCGTTGACGTCGGCTGGTGGGGAACCGGCCGAGGCATTGCCATAGTAAAGCTGGTAACTCTCGCCATCCGAGCCTGAGCCGGCGATCTGAGCCTGCAGAGGGAACCAGATGTCTATCTGGGTAGCCGAAAAACGCTGGACAAAGCGATCCAGTTCGGTAGTATCGTTGTAGACTACCCTGACGTCGTCTCCCTGTGTGGACGACAGAGAGGCGTCGTACAGTGCCTGGGCTGTAGGGGAGGTGGAACTGTCAAAGTGCAGATGAATGGGGAAATGGACAGGTAGAGCCTGACCGTCTTGGTTGATGATGAGCACGTTGCGTTTGAGGCCATAGCTGCCGTTCCACCAGGCAGTAGGGGGAGCCGCTGTAGGGTCAACCAGGGTGTGGGTATGCCCATTCCCTCCAGGGTAACTGCTCGTGTTGCCGGCCACATCCATAGCCTGCACCTGGAAGTAATAAGTATGGCCGGGCCTGGCCGGGAAGATCTCTGAGGTCCTGGTAGTGTGAACCAACCAGTCCGCCCACTCCCCTCTCAGGCCGTCGCGGACCTGCACATCGTACCACCGCACTCCAGATAGCGTATCGCTGGCGCTCCAACTGACCGGAATCTGAGTGTCGAGACTGGTGGCTGGCAGGGCCGCCATCGAGGTACCAGGCGGCGTGGTATCAATGCCGAACCCCACAGTGGAATCTGTACTACCCTGAGCATTGGTAGCCTGGATGCGATAGTAGAGGGCGGCGTAATCGGCGGGGAAGGTGGCGGTGTATGCGGTCACATTCGTAGTCCAAGTCTGATTCACCAGTGGGCTCGGATCGGCGCCAGGGTCAGAGTTCGTGCTGGCGATCAGCCGATAGCTATTCTGGCGCAGCGAAGGCTTCCAGCGAAAGGTAACGGTGCGGGTGTTAACCCACTGGTCCCGAACCGGGTAGATTTCGTAGGGGACTTTGGGTCGCCGGGGATCGTTCAGAACATAGTCCCTGTCCTGGTAAGTGACACCTGCGACGCCCCTGAGTTGAACCCGTACTTTGTGGCAGCCGGCCGGGATGTCCAGTGTGCTCCAGTAAGAGTATACGTCCAGACCACCGGCGAAATGGTTGATGCCATGCCACTCACCATCATCGGAGCAGTCGGTGGCCATGTTCACGTCAACGATAGTCTCGTTGACGTTGCCCGTGCCGTTGGTGTGGATCCAGACCTCCTCGGCGTTCGAAGGCGAGGGAGGATCGAAGTCAAATTGCGTGATTTGAGGAGTTGGGTCAAGGTAGCTAAAGTGCCACGCCTGGCTCCAGTCGCTTTCGGCCCCATGACTGTCGCGCACCTTCACGTGCCACTGGTAGTTCGTCGAAGCCAGGCCGGAGGGAGTGACACAGTTGCCCGTGATCCACCCGCTGTTCCAGTTTTGGAAGCTCTCGAATATCTCAAAGTAGTAGTGGGTGACGGTATCACCATCCGGGTCTCCGTTGTGCTGGGCACACAGTTGGGGAATGGACCAGCCGACGTGCCAATCGCCGGGTTGGGTGAGCGTCGGCGGGTTCGGAGCTTTGTTGGCCGGCGCACGCCCTGGAAGCAATTCGTAGGAGACGCCCCGCTGCTCCGGGTAGGCCCAGCCATCGTCTCCCCAGAAGGCCACCTGAGCGACGATGGAGTGTAGCCCGTCCACGTAAGCGCGGGTATCCCAATTGGCATCAACACAGGTAGCGCCCAGCTCAGAGACAATCTGGCCATCAATGAGCAGGCGCATGGCTCTCACGTTTTCAATGCCCTCGGCTTTGGCCTTGATGTAGACGTTGTTGGCCGCAGAGGGGGAGGGAGGATCGAAGTAGAAGGTGATATGGCTCTCTTCAGCCTGGACGCTGATCTTGACCGACAGCCGCCCGCCGGGCACCTCGGTGCCGGAGGCGTTGATGATCTGAAAGTAGCCACTGTAGTTGCCGGGCTGGGTAGGAGCGGTCAGATTGATGGAGATGTCCACGGTGCTCTGCGGTGCGGTGTTCTGGATGCTGGTCTCGGTAGGCGCATTCATCGGGTCACCGCCGATGAAGCGCAGCTTGTAGCCGTTCCAGGTAGAGGTGCCGGTGTTCTTCACCCGCCAGGTCTTGACCAGCGCCTGCCCCGGTGAGACGGCGCTGCCGTCGGGGAGGGTGATGTGGGAGAGGAAGGTGGCGTTGTCGGTGGAGGGGGGAGCTTTGTCGAGAGGATCAAGCGTACCATTCCCATCCTCATCCCACCAACCTACTTGGCCTCGAGCATACTGGTCAACCTGACCTTGCACGTATGGTGCAACCCCACCTCTCATGATGCTGTCCACATTCAACAAACAATCCCCGTATTCACTGTTCTGGTTTTCGACATTCAGATAGCCTGATCTTTTGGTGCAAGGTTGCTCGGCTGCATAGTACTGATCCAAGGCCCAGAAGATATGTCCCATCTCATGTGCTAGCACAGCATCCATATTCTCAATGCCATAGCCATTGTTGTCATACGTCATGACCACAAACGGGCCGCCTACATAGGCATAGGCAAACTTGCCATTGCTAAATTGTCCATCACTATCGTTCAGGCTATCCACGACAAAGACTGCAAAGGCCCAGTCAGCTTGGTAGGTTGCCCGAGTAGTGTTGACGTAGTCCCAAGCCATGTCCATATAATCCGTGCCAGAGGACCCCATGCCCGCGAGCACTTCCCAAATCCACACATTCTCTTCCCCATCGGGAGGGGGATATCCTTTCAGTTGGATGGGTTCGTGGTTCGTAGGTACGCTGAAATGGACATCATAGATGAAGCTTAGGTCGGCTCTCGCCTCTCTAGCTGCCCACCAGTTTGCTCCTGCGATGATCCTATCAGCAACTTGGGTCCTTCTCTCTGGTGTCCAATTCTCTGCGCTGCCATTGCTTTCTGGTAGTATGATCCCAATGGCTACTTTCCCTATGAGATATTCGCTAGTGCGCCCATATTCTGGCGAACTGACTTCTGCAACCCCTACTTCTCCCTCTGTTGTAGTTGGTCGCGGAGGCGGGGGCAGTGCATCCCCTTGAATTGGTGGTAGGTCTTTTCTTGGCTCAAGAGCTTGGACTTTGCTCCTACCAGCGATTATGTTGTTCCAAGCACTAACACCAATTTGCGCCAGCTCTCCATAGGTGTACACTTCGGCAATGTCAATTTGGGCATGATAGATAGCCTTGATTCCGTCTTGCCCCACCAAACTATCATCTATACCTGGGGGGAGATAGCCGATTAGAACATGGGTGGGGAATAAATGGACGACATGTCCGCCCTTGTTCACAATTACGTTGATAGCTCTCTGCACTGCAGACATATCAGTAACATCAAGGACAAACAAACTATTCACCCAACTGTTTGCCGTTTGCCCTCCTGGGGCACTCCAAGCAACATCAGGCTCATTCCAAGAAAGCCAGGGAAGTAGAATACTCAGAACCAATAGTGTCACAAGGGACTTTCTCATCGCACACCTCCATCAATCAGGCAAGGGGCCACAGACGCCGAGGCGCTCTGTGAATCGGGCCGCCCAACCATAGTTGTGCGCAGGTACCTGTAAGATGAGGGGCGGAAAGCCCCAATCGAACAGGAGGACTGCCACATGAAACGACAAACAGAACGTGAATACCGCAAGCAATCCAGGCCACCGGAGGATCTCATCCAGCACTGGCTGGTGAGCGGAGACGCAAGTCCGTTGCCCAAGCCTCGGTTTCATCACTGGATCTCGGCAGGATTGACTGGCTCGAAAACGAAGCAGCCGACTAACTACCAGGACAACTCCGTGGATAGAGATCGGCTGCTAATCGTTCACATTATTCTACCCTCCCCAGTGAATTATGATCATAGTGAGGGCTGCTGTGATGACGCGAAAATACAGTTTATGCTACTACAATAATACTCCGATTGAGGCGAAAAGTCAAAGCCGATCCTGAGTCCAGTAGGTGATCGTTTCCGTATGGTTCGGTTCAGAGCCAATAGCGCCAAGAATAGATGGTAGGCGCCGAGGGAGCCGCTAGCTCCTCCTAATGGCAAGCCAACTTATGGCGTTTCAGATGCTCGGCGATCGCATCACTCTGCGTGCGGTTGGCACTTTTCACTTATTGAGGCGACCCTGGAGGCGAGAAGTTCTAAGGGAGCGAAGGAGAGTGTTCGATCCTGGTTCAGGAGATGAAGCTTTCTGATGACAGCATATCATGTGTTTCTTGCTCAGATACTGTCCAGTTCTTAGGGTTCGTTACAGGTACGATTTTGTGCAGTACCACAGTGGCTGGCTGAATGTGAGCTCGGTTGGTTGATTCAGACAACCATAGGGGTGCACCCCAAAAGTTGTACCGATTTGACCTGTGTTTACTGTGATACTCCCGACCAACCGAGACGCTGCCTCGGGCACAACACCTACTGAAACTGAAAGACGAGATGAATCGGTTGGACCGATCCCTCTCGCCTTCCCTTTGGGGTCACAGCCCATTATAGACCGACGAGGGGGATTGGTCAAGCCGCCCGGTTAGAGTAGTATGAAGCACACTGATTCTTGGCGATTCACCATCCTATTCTTCCAGGCCAGAGCGGACACGCTCGATGTACGCCACGGGCGACAGGTAGCCGATGCTGGAATGCCGCCGCTGCGTATTGTAGTAGTCCATTCGTTGATCTACCACCTCCACCAACTCATCCAGTGTCTGCGCTTCCAACAACAACGAGTGGTTCTCCTCCTTGAACCGGCCATTGAAGGATTCCATCTCCGGGTTGTCCTTGAATCCTCGCAGCGTGAACGACAACCGCACGCCATCCTCCACGATCAGCTGGCGCGCCCACTCATAGCTGGTGAAGACGGCATCCTGGTCGTGGTGGACGATCATCCCGGCGTATGGAATGTCGAGTTGCTGAAAAGTCTGCTTGGCTCGCTGCCAGGCCCACAGTGCCAGCGCTGTATCGTCGTGCTCACCGACGGCCCAGCCATAGGCCAGCTTGCATACGTGGTCGACGATGGGGAGCAAGTGGGCTTTCCGCCGCCCGTCGGCGTACACGAGCTCGGTGAAATCGGTGTAGGCGACCTCGAACAGCTCAATGTGCTCCAGTTGAGCCACCAAGTTGGCCCTTTCACCGCTGGCGACGATGGCCTGGCGGATGCCGCTGGGCTTGGGAGGGCGGACACTACGCGCCAGGCACAGGTCCCAGACTCGGAACAGCCGCTGTACCACCTTGTGATTGACCACGCGGTCATAGGTGTCCCTCAATTCCACCGTGGTGCGGCGATACCCGTACTCTGGATGGTCTCGTGCAATCTCCTCCAACTCTGCCAGCACATCGGCATACTTGTCTTCGTATGCCACCTTCTGGTTACGCTGATAGTACCACGTCGACTTGGGCAGGCTCACCGCCGCCAGCGCCGGCCCCAGGCCGTAAGTCTCCCATACGCTGTCCACCAGGGCAACCTTGTGCTCCGTGGTCATTTCGTCCGTCCCAAGAAGTTTTTTAAAAGCGCGATCTCCACCTCTTTCTTGCCAATCAACCGTTCCAGTTCGCCGATGTGCTGTTCGTACTCGGCGACTGTCCCGTCCTTGGCAAAGATCTCTGGCCCTTTCTCCAGCAGGGTCTGTCTCCAGATGTTCAGCGTGTTCGGATGTATACCGTACGCTTTGGCGATCTGGGCGCTGGTCTTATCACTGGTCAACAACTCCAGCGCCACCTGGAATTTGAACTTCGGTGTGTACCGCTTACCCATTTTGTCCTCCTCTTTTCCGTCTTCTCTATCATCCCACATCTGCCCGAGGAGGTCAACTTGATCACAGTACTACCGAGTCCAACTTTTTGGGTGCATATCTCATCACTCCGGCTGCCAAAGGACATCTGTCCACAAACCTGGGACATCCGTCTCCCCCACACAGGACACTCGCCCCTTGAAATCCACCGGTAACCCTGGTATACTCTTCCCCGACACTCTCACCCTGGACTCCGTTCCAGGCGCACGTTCCAACCCGGAGCCGTCCGACGGCCACCCCGGACGCGCAGGCACGAGAGAGACCCCCTGCTCGCGTCCGGCCACCATAGAGGCCCCCTGCCCCGAGCCCCACGCGCTCGGCGACACAGCGTGCATCTGGCTCCGGGCCAGGATCACTCTCCTCGTCGTATCTCTCGAAATACCGCACAAGCTTGAGGTCGAGCGTGTCGGGCAGGCTGGCGGTTGGCCTTGCGCGGTCTTGACCTGAGAGTATGGTCGAGCTCACTTGATTTTGACCGCGCACAGGCCCAGGAAAAGTGGCACTTCCTGATTGGCCATGTTCTCGGCTTTGGAACGCGGGCCAGACGTGTGAACTTTGTGCGTGGGCATCTCCTTTACGCAGTCAACCATCAGGCCGCAATCTGCCAGCCCGTTGACGTAGTCTTGCAAGGGACGATTGATGTCTACCCCGGTGTACCGGGCCCGCGCGTTGAAAATGGACGCGGCCAGCGCCCCCTGACCGGATCCCACGTCCAGAATTTCTTCATAGCTGAAGCCTGAAGGTTGTCAAGCTTGCATAGGACTCCTACGTCGTCGGCACGCCTGAGCCGCAGCCCAGGTCGAGCAACACGCAAACGCTCTGGGTGAGCCGGACGCCCATCTATGGAAACGTCGTGCACTTTCCCAAAGGCGATAAACACGTCACCCTTACCCGAGGGCAACTCGTCCTTGACGTCGATGCCCTGGTCTTCGAGAAATCTGCGCGTCTGCTCGTTCTACAGCCAGTATCGATCCGGGAAACGCAGGGCCAGGATTTCGGACAGGTAACCGGGGCCGATGCCCGGAATTGTATCGAGGAGTTGGTTGACATCAGCGGGTGGGCTGCGCGTCTAAGAAGCGGTAAATGAGCGGTTGGAGGGATGTTGTGTCCATATTCTGCTCCTCAGGGTAAGCATCTAGCCCGCTTTCGGCATGATCTCCTCTTCCCCCAAATCCTCCGCAATGGCGCGGAACTGCTCCAGCGCGGCCTCCAGATCGTCCACGATCTCGGCTGCCAGCACGTCCGGCTCGGGCAGGTTGGCCGTCTCCTCCAGCGACTCGTCACGCAGCCAGAAGATGTCGAGGTTGACCTTGTCGCGTGCTGTCAATTCGTCGTAAGAGAAGGCACGCCAGCGACCTTCAGGGTTCGCCTCCGACCAGGTCGGCCTACGCTCGTGGCGATTGGCGGGGTTATAACAGGCGACGAACTCGTCCAGGCTGGCGCGGGTGAGCGGATTCTGCTTGAGGGTGATATTCACGTTCGTCCGCAGGTCATAGATCCACAGCGTTTTCGTCCACGGGGTCGCGCTGGCCGGCTTGCGGTCGAAGAATAGCACGTTGGCCTTGACCCCCTGGGCGTAAAACACGCCGGTGGGCAGCCGCAGCAGCGTGTGTACGTCGCACTCGTGGAGCAGCCTGCGGCGCACCGTCTCGCCCGCGCCACCCTC
>Ga0172365_10004349_pt1 | contig 10474 bp, 9 predicted proteins | sample LakKivSesite48cm_FD_114535 | JGI IMG/M metagenome (GOLD analysis project Ga0172365, IMG submission 114535) | Sediment microbial communities from Lake Kivu, Rwanda - Sediment site 48cm | ecosystem: Environmental > Aquatic > Freshwater > Lake > Sediment | place: Rwanda: Western Province, Lake Kivu... | reverse complement strand
TTGATATAATAAGTTTTGATAATAAATGTATCTTCATCTGTTTCATACCAATTATAAGAGGTTGTGATCTTATACCTCATATTTTTTTCTTTTACTTATATCTATGCCTCTTTTTTTCTGATATAAAGTTAAAGGACCAGATGTCGTAATATATCCAGTTTCTAAACATATCCATTTTTGAGCGTTTGTATTTTTAGATCCTTTTTTACCTGCCTCACTCCTCTCTTCTTTGGTCATACCACATATACCTCTTCTCAATTCTTTATTTTTAGGTCCAACTATTTTTCCAGATATTTTTCCTCCTATTTTTCCTGCAGCAATTCTTTCTTCTTTAGTTAATCCACAGTAACCTTTATTCAATTCTTTGTTTTTATTTCCACTTATTTTACCTCCAATTTTTCCACCTTTTTTGCCACCTTCACTTTTCTGTTCTTTTGTTAAAGCATATATGCCTTTACCACTTTTCTTGCAACTTTCTGCACCTTTTTTACCAATTTCACTTTTTTGTTCTTTACTCAAAGAAAAAATTCCCAATCTATTTTTATACGAATTGTTTCCTCTTTTCTTACCATTTTCTATAAATTGTTCTTTAGACCATCCGTGTATTCCTAATTTATTTTTTACAATTATTTCCGCAGATTTTTTTCCACCCTTTTTACCTGCTTCTTTTAAAACGGATAAAGATATTTTTCCTCCACAGTGCTCATTTAGACAATAAGGATCTGTATTATAAACTGGTTTAATGTATTCTTCTTCCTTTATATGTGCTATTTTCCATCCAATATCGCTAAATTCAAATACTTCAAGTATTTCTTTTTGTGGAGTATAAAGATCCCAATATTTTTTATGAGTTACTGGTGATCCCCAATACTCCTCATTAAATATTTTTTCTTTATGAATTCCATAGTAATAATGAGGAACCTCTAAAAAGGTAATTTTATACACATAAATGCGTGGTTGCATAATTCTACTCTAGACGACGGCATTAGTATTTATATTAAAAAGGAGGGACTTTCACCCTCCTCCTGAAGATTGCCGTCATCCAGGTACTTTTATTTATTAAAGTGGGCGAAGGGGGACTTGAACCCCCACGGGAATATATCTCCCAGCGCATTTTAAGTGCGATTCGGCTACCAATTACGACACTCGCCCATAAAAATCATCCAGTATAAGTGGGAGGATGATACTTTAAGTATTCAAAGAAAGTTAATCGCATTTCTTTTTGTGTCATACCACAGTGTTTTGCTGCTGCAGGAAGAGTCATTTTAGAATAAAACAAACCTTCATTTGCCTCTTCAACATTTTGTGGTGTTGTTTTCACAGGAGGTTCCCAAAGATTTGTTAGATTAATTTTAAATGGATTCATACTTTTCAAAAAAGTATCGTGCGTAAAATTTTTGCCGGAATTTTTATTGCCCAAAAATGAAACTTAAAGTGGATTTGCGTATGAGAGTTTTGTTTCATCCACGGTGTTGCGAACAAAGTCTAATACATTCATAAACTCTTCAACAGTATCACAGGACACTTGCTTTTCTGCACCTTCATTAGAATACAGATACACGGTTCTCTTTATTGGATCCACCACGCATCGTGCCAAGTACTCGTCTTGCATTGGTTTGTTTATTGATTACCTACGTAGTATAGAGCACTCAGAGTGCTTTGTCAAGGACTTGCCCAAAAATCAAGTAGTAACAATCTACTGGAAGTCCATTGGTTTGTAAATGCACTTCAAGTCCTTGAGTTCTTTTGACAATTAAATTTTGATTTGCTCCGATTGGAGTGAGATGAACAGAAAGAGTTGTTAAATCAACGAACTCTTCCCATTCATCAGGAAGTTTAATGAAAGGTTTGTTTGCTCTGCCCCGAACAAAAACACAATTCTCTGGTGTGCCTGGATAAGAATATTCTAATTCTCGATTTTCTAATTTAATTTTCATCCTAATGTACCACTAATAGTTGATAATCCGATGTAAGTTTTGAGTGCATCATATCTATCTATTTCTTCATTTTCCCCCCCAATTGACTGCCTTAATCCCCAAATTCTTAAATTATATTCATTTCTTTCAAGTCTCAATGCATTAGAAGCATTTATTTTTAGACTAACATCCCCACCGTCTGCAATAAACGCAGTTTCTTTTGCAGAAGCAATTCCGATTTTTGTTGTTAACGTTGTTTCTTGTGCTGCACAACTCGATAAATTTGTGTATAATGAAGACAATCCCATTACTGTGATTGTTTGCCCAAGTGTTTTTGGAACTCCAAGATATGATGGAGTTGCCGTAAACCCAACTCTATAATATATTTTATCTGCACCCACGTTTGGAGGAGTAATTACTATGCCATCTACCTCAAAACCATTCATATCGGGATTCCAACCTTGAGATGCAGATGGATTCCCAGAACTATCAAGTATTATTGAAACTCCAATACCAATATCTTCTCTCGTTATAATTCCCACAGTTTGAGGAACAAATGGGTGTTGAAAGAAATTTAATTCATATTTTTTTCTTCCCTCAGAAGCAACTTCTGTGGGATCAGTAATCACAGAAAAACTAACAAAAGATCCATCACTTTCCGGTGCCTTTACACTTAGAGAAGCAACTGTATCCAAAGTGAGAATATTGACAATCGATGATGATGTTCCAATTCCAGGATTTACTTTTGTTAGATCGACAACAGTAACTCCAATTCCAGTAATTTTTACCGTAGAAAGAACAGGGAAAACACCATCTTTTGAAGAAATTACGATTTGTCCTGATTGAAAATACTCAGATATACCAGATCCAACAGGATTCATCACGGTAAGTTTATTTGATCCCAAGGAAATCGTTCCAATAAAACTTGTTACAAAAGTGTCTCCAATGTCTTTTGCATATGGTTCATCATAATATTTTAAACCATAAAGTTTTCTTTCTTGAAGTCCAAATGTAGAATCGAGAGAATATTGTGTAATTGATCCTGAAGATTCTAGAAAATCAACGGTTGATGTTCCAATTCCAACAGAACTATATCCAATACCCGTCAATTGAGTAACAATTAAAGTGTAATCTACAATAAATCCATACTCATCTGTCGTAATTCCAACGACTCTCCAAAACATATCAGTTCTACAACCAACATTAATTCTATCTTGATATGCAGATTGAACTCCAATAAAAGAATCATTTAAGTCTTCAATTGAATTATAAAGATCGGCATCTATTGTAACAATTCCCTGATCATATAAAGATTTTTCATTGTCAACAATGACAACTTGATCTTGAAAATACTCAATGTTCGTATACTTTTGTTCTATTTTTTCTGTTGCGTCAGCAATGAGTTCAGTCGATAACATGTTTATTCCTCCTCTTTATACTCAATTTGTATCTTTTCAACATCCTTTCTTTCAGCATATACAATATAACTGCAATTAATTGATGCACCAGAATTGTTCTGAATAATAATTCTTGTTCCCCACTCTATTTTTTTAACAAATAGTTCTTGATAACATTCGTGAGGTGTTAAATTGACAGTGATTGTTTCTGGATCAACAAGACCTTTCCAATAATCAGGAAGTTCAATTATATTATTATCCACCAATTTTCCTCTATAGTAAACCCCAATTTCTGGACCTTCAAGACAAGTGTGGCGAAGTCTCCATCCTGGTTTAATTGGATGTGGAATATCAAACTGTTTAAATGGAGCAGCAACAGATTTAAAAATTCCCAAGTCTGCTCTACAAATATCAGACTTTATTAATCCTTTGACTTCAAGAATTCCATTAAAAACTTTGACGCTACTTCTTGCTTCTTTGCCTGCCTGAGCCTTTGCTCCTGTAAGATTTTCTGCCCCTGTTAGTGTTTTTGCACCAACCCAATTTAAAACTCCAACTCCATTTGTCTGTGGAGAAACTATTGATATATTTGTTTTGTTAAAAATACTAATATTCAATGAATTAATTGAAATGCCAACAATACCTTTTGCAGGTTCTCCAATCACCACATCAATTGGAGTTGGTGGAAGTGCCGAACCTTTATTAGATATTTTAAAAATAGATGGTGCTGTTGCTGAAAGTGGATTTGATATTGGATCTGGCCTTCCAATCATGCAAGTTGCTTCAGGAATGTTGGGAATTGGAAAATTAAGAGGATTTCCAACTAAAAGTCCACCATTAAAAAATCCTGTTCCAGGAACCACAGTAGGTCCAAATCCAAAACATAGAGGTGGATTGGGAGTTGCTCCTTGAATACTAAAATTACATTGTAATTGTTTTCCTACATGAATATCTGATACTTCCATGGTTATCGAATACTTTCAATTAATTTTTTAATACCTTCAATAGTTTGAAGAATTGTATTTGCTCCACTTCCAAATGGGCTTGTAATTGGAGAAACATCAGGAGATTCTACAACTTTATAGTTACCACAAGAAATTTTACATTCTCCGGGCACATTAATATTTACGTCTCTTTCTGAACCAACTGACAGTGCATCTTGTGCTTGAAACTGAACTGTAGGTGCTTCAGAATCAATTGTTGAATTTGCATTTAAATTAATCCATCCAGTTGTGGTTCCATTTCCACTCGCATATAAATCAATATCTCTTGCAATAATTCGAATTCTTCCATTTGGAGCACTTAAAATTAGGTCTCCATTTTCTGCATGAAAAAATCCAGCAATTCCATCAACTGGTTCTTCACCACAAATAACCTGATACGTTGCAGGTGCTCGATTAATAATTGAACCATCAAGTTTTCCTGATTGTATCAATCCAATATAATGAGAACTTGAGAATCTTGAAGGAAAAATGCGACGAATCATAACGGACATTTTAGTTCCTTTCTCCATCACATCACCAAATCTAACTTCTCCTTCGGTTGTTCCAAATCGATTATAAGCATGTGAAGAAGGTTCACCCGTATTCGGGTTTACGTATGATGATGTCATTATACTTTACCTACACAATCGACAACTTTTAATACTTCAGTACCAGGAGGAACAACAATATCTTTTTGTGCTCTCGTAAATTTAAGAATTGGTTTCAGTCTTGCATTATATCCTGTTCTAGTATTTAGACGTATCTGCGGAATACAAGTATAATTGCTGCCAGGTTTAATTACCTTCACTCCCACAATCGTTCCATCCTGATTGACACTCAATTCAATTTCTGCCGAAGAATCTGGATTTCCTGCACAATCCAAAACAGTTGCTGTGTCACCAGGAGCAAATCCAAATCCACCATCTTCAATATTAATATCCCCAATTGAAGTAATAACATCATAATTATTATCTGTCGGTGGAGTTTGTGGTGGACAATCTGGAGCAGTAATCGTCACATAAAACTCAGGTATTCTTCCCCAATTCGAATCATTTAATTTTCTTTGCATATCATCAGCAATAACTCCAGTATAAAAATTTTCAAGATAATACCTAATATCCTGATCCGTAAATCCCAAAGAAACTGCATATGGATAATCATTTTCATAATCAAATACACCACCACCATTTCCAGTGAGATATTTTGGTAGAGGTCCAAAATTTGGATCATTTAATACAATTTGCATCAATGGACCAACTTTTTTGCCCAAGATTTTTGAATAAAATCCTTCAATGTAGAATCTGATATCTTGATCGGTAAATCCAAGTTCTTTTGCATATGGATAATCATTAATAAATCCAAATTGATCGGGTCTAAAGGCACCAGAAATTTTTCCTTGACTGATAAGTATCTTTTCTCTTTCAAATGCTTCTGTTGCTTGAGTTGTTTTCATCAATTCATCAACACGTCTTTCATGATCTGGAGGAATTGGAGGAGTGTTTTCTGGACTTGAACCTCTTATATCATCAAATCCAACCATGCTTTTAATATTGGGAAGTCCGAGTGGTGTTCCTCGACTATCATCAAATCCAATCATGCTCTTTAAACAAGTTAAAGTTCCGGTAATAATACATCCGGGCAATTTACTTTCAGTGAAATCACAATCAATATAAACTTCACCCTTTCCTGGAAGTTGAATCATGTCACCAAAGAAAAGTTTAATTGGTTGTTCATAGGAATATGGAGGATCCCAATTTCCATTTGCTCTTCTTACAACTGTTTGGCAACGATTTGCCCATGTTCTTCCCATTCCACCTTTAGAACCATCTCTTCTTGGAAGATAATTATAACCAGATTCTCTCATGATAACTCCAACAACTCCTAAAGTTGTAGTTCCAATTTCAGATATTGGGGGAGTTATAGTTGCAATTCCAGATATCGTCGGCGGAAGAGTTACTTCATTTTCTGTAATCGGAGGAATTGGTGATTGCGGTTCAATATTACCCAATACAGGAATTCCATATGCACCGACTCCATTTCCGCAATTATCTTCAAATCTAATTGCTGGAGCAGATGTATAAACTCCTGGAGCAACAATATCAACACCAATAATATCCCCAAAAGCATTTAAAACCGCATTGCCTGTGGCTCCAGATCCAGATCCACCCCAAAATATTACGTTTGGTGGTCCACAAGATTCTGGGCCAACAAAACATCCACCACCAAAGGGATCAAAATTTGGATCTATTCCAAAACTAAAATTATTCAAATTTTCTGGAAGATTTATAGCACCTGCAACACTGCCAACAATTCCTTGAGCAGAATTTAATATTTTCATAAAATCTAAAGTAAATTTGGGCGGTTGCCCTCCTTCCAAAATATTCCATTGTTCAGGAATTGGACATACATTTTCAACTTTACAACTTAAAAAATCAAGAATTGATATTGCAAAATCTAATATTTCTCCGGTAAAACTAATAATAGATCCAAGGAGACTTGAAAGAGTTCCAAGAGCACCATTAATTGCAGATGTCAACTGTGCAACAATTTGCCCTATAAGATTTGCAAGTAAATTATTAAGTAAGCACGATGCTGTGTTTATAACTTTGTCAACAATTGCATTTAAAATTTGAGAAATGATTCTTTCTAAATTTTGCAAAAGTTTAACAAACAGACATGAGATGATTGATAAAGTGCCCTTTGTTACATCATTAATTAAATAACGAGAACTTAATGGTGCGTTGCCACTTAAATTCCTTACTACCGAATTAACTTTTCTCATTACAAATCTTCTAAGTTCTTGAATTAACCAAGAAATCGAATTTGCAATTTTGGAAGATGCCTCACTAATTTTTGCTTGAGTATTAATTAAAAAATCTTGATTCGTTTGAAGAAAACTATTTTTACCAACAAGATTTCCTTTTAACTTTTGAATATCTTTAATTAATTTTGTTAATTCTGAATTTATTGCATCCGTATTTACTTTCTTGCACTTTGACGGAAGAACAATTGGTTCTTCTCCATCCCTATTTTGTTTTTCATCTTCCTCTGATGGTCGTGGAATATTAAACCACTCTGCACCATCAACTAATCTCCCTTCCTTATAATGTGTTTGGGGCACAAAAAACAAAGCAGAACCAGGAACAAATCCACTTGCTAAAACAGTTCCTGGTTCTTTTGTTTGTGGTAAGGATCCAACAGTGTTTGGATGAACATCATCAATATAATAAATTCCAGTATCAGGATCTTGAAAAACAGTAACAAAAGTATTTGCTGGATAGATTGGAGCACCAGAAGCTTCTCCTCTTAATCCAGAGGTTGGAGATTGTCCATATGCCCATGGCAAACTTTCAACAGGAATATTTTCATCATGCATTGAAAGTATTCTAATTTTGTATCTTCTTAGAATGATTCCAGTGCCCTCTTGAGTCCACTTTTGTTGTTGTATAGTTTCAACAGAACTTTGCTCATCAGCAATTTGAGCAATTTGAGGTTTAAATTGCGAATTGTTATTTAATGCATATTCGAAAAGTTCTTGATTTATTTGTCTTGCGGGTTTCATTCTTTACTCAATTTTCATAAACTCTACATTCGGAAGCATCTGGGTGTTCGTCGCAATATAATTCTAATGGTGTTGGATCATAATCTTCATCAGGATGATTTGTTTGATATTTTTCTAAAGAATCCAATTCGTTTTCAATATGACGACGACGTTGTGAATTTATATTTGGATCATCTAATTCATCACGATTATCATTAATATGTTGCTGCAGTGTTCTATCCATGATTGTTACTTTACTCCGTAGGAATCTCTTACTAAATGCAATCCAGTAAAGGTTTTTGAACGAGTTCCAAAATGACAGAGATCTGATATCATATATATGCCACTACTTACAGGACTTCTCCGAATTGTTTCTTTTGTAGAAAGTTCTGGAAACTCACAGTAAACCAAATTACCTGCGTGTAAACTAAAATCTGCAGGAATAATGATGTCTAACGACATGTTAAACTTTTGTCGATAGTTTTGTTTTGCTTGTTGAACAATTTCCTCAACAACAAAATTTTCTTGTTCTGTTTTTTTAACTTGCTCTTTAACAGAATCACCCGGAATTACAAGTTGTCCTTTTGCTTTTTGAGTGACTAAACGAACTGTTGCTTTATCCAAATATTCTGGATTTACTCTTGGTAAATATTTTCCAGCAATTACTCCATTTCCTTTTTCTTTTGCAGTAAATGGTGCTACTTTTGTATATGTTTTAGTTACTTCATCATAAACTTCCAAGACTGTTCCAAATGCACCAGAATAAAATTGTTGCATACCTTGAGTTCTTCGATTACCTCTAAAGTAGAGAATTTTATCATCGAACGATGGAGGAATACTTATGTCAACTTTATGATTTAAAATATATCTTTTTATTTTTTTATCATTCTTATCAAAGAGTTTATCTAAAGATTTAAAATGAAACCCTTCTGAGGTTTGCCAGAAAAGATATCCTGCCATCTTCCCTTTAGCATTTTGAATATTTGGTATACTTCTTTTTTGAAGATCTAAAAGCATTTCAAAAGGAAATCTATCATTTCCCAATTCACTTAAAGTATTTAAAGTTTCATCTACATTAATTTTTTTATTTGACTTTAAAGTTTGTTTAATAATCGTTTGTGCGATATCAGATATTTTTCCACTATAATTAATTCTACACCTATTCTCTAAAAGAATATTATCATAGGCTTCTTTGGAAATAACAGTCATAATAAAAGAGGTACTTTTAAATGATTCTGTGACTAAACTTGTTGTGTCAACTCTTAAGTCTGTAGGTTTATCCAATTTAATTCGGTTTCCGTTTCCATCCTGAATATCAAATAATATTTGCTCTGTTCCCTGACACTTAATTCCTTCTAAAAGACTAATGGTTTTTCCACTACCATCATTTGCTGTAAATGCATTTCCAGTATCTACAATTGCAGCAGTAATCGTAACGTAAGGAACAAAGACACTCTCACGATATTCAATTCTTGGTGTGCCAGAACGAAGATCTACTGATCCTACACCTTCATTGGAAAATATTTCAAATCGATTAAACTGTAGTGACTCTTTTGAACCTGTCATTTATCTTTTATTACTATTTAACCTATCATCACTGGCATTACAATATTATTGACATCATGAACAACAGTATAAGACGTATCAGTTTGTAATGATGCAATGTCTTGTGAAGGTTGTACTGGTGCTACAGATACTTTTGTTCCACCACTTTGTATTCTTTGAAATAAACCACCTTTCATTGGATCGTACTTACCTTTTGTTGTCTCTTGAATTCCCATTGGTTTAGACAACTGCTCAAGATGTATGTGTGGACCTCCAGATCTTCCAGAACCTGGGGCACCTTCTTCACCTCCAGAATAAGCTATAATTTGATTTGCTTTAAAAGATTTACCAGCCTGTATTGATGGTGGTATGTTGCTCAAATGAGCTATTCTAGCTATTTTTCCATCAGAAAATTTAACATCCATATATGTACCATAACCACCATTTGCTTCTCTTGCACCACTATTAGTTCTATAAACTCCAATAACTTCTCCACCCATATCAAATGAAATTGGAGTTCCTTGAGGAGCAGCAATATCCATACCTTCATGTGGTTTGCTGCGGAAACCTTCTTGTTGTCCGAATAAACTGGTTATATTTGCTCTACTAAATTTTCTAACCCCTTTAGCATTTAAACTTGGTCCGCCCGCAGATGTCTGAAGAACACTTCTCGCAAATTTTATTCTATTAGAATCATTTGCTTCTGCTTCACCAGGTCTTTCATATTTTTTTCTAAACAATAACGTGGCTTCTTCTAAGGTTTTAGTTGCCTTAAAAGACTGTATGCTCATTCCACCATCACCAGTTTTTATTTCACGATGAATGAACTGAAGTTGAGCTTCAAGTGTATTTGGATTTAAACCATTTTTTGATGCAAATGATTCTAGCCTAGACCATCTATTTTCATCCCATTGGGCTATTCCTTTTCTACCAATACTATTAGTAAGTGTTGGATTCATCGCACGATTTTCTTGAAGAAGATTCCCAACTATAGCAGCTGCTTGGAAAGCAGTATATCCTTGACTTTTAAAGTAATTAAAAGCTTTTATTGCACTAGTATTTCCAGAAAAATCACCCGCATCCCCAGAAACA
>Ga0172365_10004348_pt1 | contig 10475 bp, 8 predicted proteins | sample LakKivSesite48cm_FD_114535 | JGI IMG/M metagenome (GOLD analysis project Ga0172365, IMG submission 114535) | Sediment microbial communities from Lake Kivu, Rwanda - Sediment site 48cm | ecosystem: Environmental > Aquatic > Freshwater > Lake > Sediment | place: Rwanda: Western Province, Lake Kivu... | reverse complement strand
TACCTTTTCCCAGAAAGTCGGACAGGGCCTGCCTCTCTGGCTGCCCAGGGGAGCGATCCTCAGGGAAAAGCTGGAGAATTTCCTCAGGAAAGTGCAGGCACAGTATGGTTATGAACCGGTCATCACCCCACATATAGGACAGAAAGAACTGTATGTCACCTCAGGACACTTTGAGAAGTACGGCAAAGATTCATTCAAGCCTATCCTTACACCCCTGGAAGGTGAGGAGTTCCTTCTCAAACCAATGAACTGTCCCCACCACTGCGAGATATACAACAGCAAACCAAGGTCTTACAAGGATCTTCCCCTCAGGTTTGCAGAATTCGGGACGGTATACAGGTACGAGCAGAGCGGCGAGCTGCACGGGCTTACACGTGTGCGGGGATTCACTCAGGACGATGCACATATTTACTGCCGGCCCGACCAGCTGAAAGAAGAATTCATCAAGGTGATTGACATCATCCTGTACATCTTCAGGGTACTTGAGTTTAACGATTATACTGCCCAGATCTCCCTGCGGGATAAGGAAGATAAAACAAGGTACATCGGGACAGACGAGAACTGGGAGAAATCTGAACAGGCTATTATAGAAGCCTGCGCGGAAAAAGGTATGAAGGCGGATATTGTCCCGGGCGAGGCAGCTTTTTACGGGCCCAAGCTTGACTTCATGGTCAGGGACGCTCTGGGCAGGAAATGGCAGCTGGGAACCATACAGGTGGACTACAACCTGCCCGACAGGTTTGAGCTTGAATATATCGGTGCTGACAACCAGAGACACAGGCCTGTCATGATACACCGTGCACCCTTCGGCTCCCTCGAACGGTTCGTGGCTGTCCTGATAGAGCATACTGCCGGCAAATTCCCCCTGTGGCTCAGTCCTGACCAGGTAATTATCCTACCGATAAGTGAAAAATTTAATGATTACGCAGAAAAAGTTTTAAATTTTCTAAATAATTACGATATTCGCAGTCTCATTGATTTCAGGAGTGAGAAGATTGGTAAGAAAATAAGGGACAGTGAGTTAAAGAAGATCCCTTATATCCTGATCGTAGGCGAAAAAGAAGCAGCTGATCAGTCGGTTTCCGTAAGGAAACAGGGTGCCGGTGACCAGGGCAGCATGAAGCTGGAAGCATTTGCCAATTTCCTGAAAGATGAGGAAAAAAGACAACTTGATGTTTAATTAAACCAATTACAGGAGGATTTAAAGATAGCAGTACAGAATCCAAGATTCGGGCCCAGAAAACCAAGGGAGAGAGATTTGCCACACCGGATAAATGACAGGATCACAACCCCTAAAGTCCGGCTTGTCGGAGATAACATTCAGAACCCGGGTATTTATCCCATAAGGGAAGCCATCAGGCTTGCAGACGAGCTCGAGCTAGACCTGGTTGAGATCTCCCCAAAGGCAGATCCGCCGGTTTGTAAAATAATAGATTACCAGAAGTTCCTGTACCAGCAGAAAAAAAAGCAGAAAGAGTTAAAGGCCAAAGCTGCCAAGGTTGTGGTGAAAGAGCTCCGGTTTGGACCGAATACCGATGACCATGATTATAACTTCAAACTGAAGCACGCCATCAGGTTCCTCGAGGATGGTTCCAAGGTAAAAGCATACGTCTTCTTCAGAGGACGATCGATCGTCTATTCAGAACAGGGAGAGATACTGCTGCTGAGGTTTGCACAGGACCTGGAGGATTACGGTAAAGTAGAACAGTTACCAAAGCTGGAAGGCAAAAGAATGACCATAATCTTCAGTCCGAAACCGTTAAAAACGAAAAAATAGAAACATTTAAATACAAGAAGGATGCCTAAAATGAAAGTGAATCCGGGAGCGAAGAAAAGATTTACTGTCACCGGAACAGGGAAAATAAGAAGGAAGCATGCATATAAGAGTCATATCCTCACAAAAAAGAGTACCAAGAGGAAAAGAAACCTTGGCTACTATACCGAGGTTGACAAAGCTGACAGAAATCATGTAAAACATCTTATAGGCAGCTAATAACAGGATAATGCAAACCAGTGCACGGATGATTAAATTAGCCGTAAGCACCTAAATCAGAAAAAAAATGCCACGTTCAGTCAATACAGTCGCATCAAGAAGAAGGAGAAAGAAGATCCTGAATCAGACGAAAGGATTCTTCGGATCGAGGAAGAATGTTTACACCGTAGCCAAGAACGCACTGGAGAAAAGCCTTCAGTACTCTTACCGTGACAGGCGCAGAAAAAAGACCACGTTCAGGGCTTTATGGATAGCAAGGATAAATGCTGCTGTCAGGGAGCATGATATGTCATATTCTGAATTCATAGGGATGATGAACAGAAAAGGGATTAACCTTAACCGCAAAACACTGGCCGACCTGGCTATGAACAATCCTGAAGCATTCGAGGCGGTAGTAAAAAAAGTTAAATCAGCATAAAAGGCTTGACCCTAATAATAAAAAGGAGGCCGTCCTGAATGCCAGGGACGGCCTTCTTTTTTGGGGGCAGTCTGGAAGAAAGTTCAAGGTTAAGGAAAGTGAGTAGTGAGTAGTGAATAGTGAGTAGGTGTGAGTGTTGGGATTTGGGTTTCGTACTAAATTAACACGCCAACCCGTTACACTCGACAGTTCTTCTTGTTCACTACTCACTGCACACTCTTCACTTTTACGTGCGGGAGGGCAATCCGGAAAAGGTGCGAACCTCATCCTGTTTGGTGGAGCGGTAATGGCCCTGTGTAGCGGGCGGACAAACAGGATGAGGTTGTCTTTTCCGGCCTGTTTTTCTTTGGTTCGTTTCTTTTGCAGGAGCAAAAGAAATGAACAATTATTTATTTAAAATAAAAGAAGGCTGTCCTTTTGAGACAACCCCTTTTATATTACTTTTAAAAAAAAAATGAAAATAGCGATCATCGGTTACGGGAAGATGGGTAAGGCTGTCGAAGAAATCGCCCGCTCACACGGACATGAAACAGGATTGATCATCGATCTTAACAACCTGTCTGACCTGACCACCGCCAACCTCAGGAAAAATGATGTCGCCATAGAATTTTCCAGCCCCGCAAGCGCCTATGGAAACGTATCTGCCTGTTTTGATGCCGGTATTCCGGTAGTCTGTGGCACCACGGGATGGCAGGAAAAAATGGAAGAGATAAGAACCAGGTGTGAGAAGGAACACAAAGCAATGGTTTATGCTCCTAATTTCAGCCTCGGTGTGAACATCCTGTTCTGCCTCAATGAAAAACTGGCCGGTATTATGAACCGGTTCGAAGATTACAGGGTGTCGGTACAGGAAATACACCATATCATGAAGAAGGATGCACCGAGCGGCACCGCTATCAGGCTGGCTGATGATATTATTGCTTCCCTTGACCGGAAAAGCTCCTGGACCATGGATACTGATCCGGCAGTTGATGCCATACCGGTTAAAGCTATCCGTGCCGACCAGATTTTCGGAATACATGAGATCTGTTATGAGTCTGAAGATGAGAAGCTCATACTCAAGCACAGTGCCCTTAGCAGGAAAGGGCTTGCCAAAGGGGCAGTGCTGGCGGCTGAATTCATCTATGACCGTACGGGCTTTTACAGTATGCAGGATCTTCTTCAGTTATGATAAGCTCAGCCCTCCCGTGAAATGATCAAAGGAAAGAAGGTATCCATCAAACTCCTGTTGACAGGCACCCTGTTCATACTGTTTGTGATATGGACTGGCTGGATCATGCTGCTTCCTTTTCTCCTGCTGATCATTGATTATCACGTGACACAGTTCATCCCCTGGCATCGGCTCAGGGAGAAAATAAAGATCAGCAAACCCATCCGGGAAATGCTCGACTGGCTTGGTGCCGTGCTGGCAGCAGTCATCATCGTTCTGGTAATACGCACACTGTTTATTGAAGCTTACACAATTCCCACACCATCAATGGAAAAAACACTGCTTGTGGGAGATTACCTTTTCGTCAGCAAGATCAGTTATGGACCAAAACTGCCAAACACACCGCTATCTTTCCCGTTTACGCATAACATCATGCCTTTCTCGGAAAACAGGAAGTCGTATTCTGACCGGATACAGCTTCCCTATAAAAGGCTGAAGGGACTGAGAAAGATAAAACACAATGATGTTGTGGTCTTTCATTTCCCCGAAGGGGATACCGTTGTGCTCCAATTCCCTGAACAGGACTATTATACCCTGGTGCGGAAATATGGACGGGAGAATATCCTCAGACAGTATAAGGTCACCTCAAGACCGGTGGATAAACGTGATAATTTCATTAAAAGATGTGTGGCTCTCCCGGGAGATTCCCTTGAAATAAGGCACTCGTCAATATATATTAACCACAGGCTTCTTGATGATCCGCCCGATGTGCTGTATAATTATTATGTGCGGACTACCGGGGGCAGGATTGATGCCGGCACACTGGCAGCACTTAATATTACCGGAGCTGACGATTTATCTGATCCTGACCGGGGCAGTTACATGATGCCCCTGACAACATTGCAGGCAAATAAGCTCCACGAGGTCAGTAATGTCCTGTCGGTCACAAGGCTCGAGGATGTGAATGATAACCTGTCCTACCTGTCATTCTTCCCATACGATCCCATCTTTCAATGGACTGAAGACAATTTCGGCCCCCTTTTCGTACCTGAAAAAGGTTCCAGTGTAAGAATAAGTAAGGAAAATCTTCCGTTATACAGGAGGATCATTGAAAATTATGAGAAGAATAAACTGGAGGTACACAACGACACCATCCTGATAAATGATATTCCGGCTAAAACATATACCTTTAAGATGAATTATTATTTTATGGTCGGTGACAACCGGCATAATTCTGCAGACTCAAGGATATGGGGGTTTGTCCCTGAGGACCATATAGTCGGCAAAGCAATGTTCATCTGGTTATCTATCGATAAGTATAATAAATCCTTCAAAAAGTTCAGATGGAATCATATGTTTACAAAGATCAGATAGCCTCAATCGTTTCCTGAATAATACTCTTAAAATTAATAGCCATATAATGAAATTGACCGATTACAAATATCTGCGGTTCCTGAACCACCCCTACTTCAAATTCGGACTGGCGGCGGTGATATATATTTTATGGGTGATCTGGCTCAGGAACTACTGGTTTTTCCCGGGGCTGATAGTAGTTTATGACATATACATCTCCAAAAAAGTCAACTGGGCGTTCTGGAAAAAACGCGGACAGAAAAACAGTGTATGGGTGGAATGGCTTGATGCATTGATTTTTGCTGTTATTGCTGTTACCATCATTAATTATTTCCTGTTCCAGAACTACAAGATCCCTACTCCCTCGATGGAAAAATCCCTGCTTGTAGGGGATCATCTGTATGTCAGCAAAGTAGCCTATGGTCCGAGGATGCCAAATACACCACTCTCCTTCCCCTTTACACAGAATACCATGCCCATCATCAAAACAAAATCATACCTGGAGTGGATACAACGGCCCTATAAGCGTCTGAAGGGATTCGGGCCTGTTAAACGTAATGATGTGGTGGTATTTAATTTTCCTGCCGGGGATACTGTTGTTGTTGTGATGTCTGAGCGCAGCTATTATTCAGTTGTGCGGGATGCTGCCATGCAGCTGAAAGAGACTGATGTGCAGCTTCACAGGTTTATTAAACCGTGGGATCAATATATGAGGGATGGAAGAAAACTCGTCTGGGACCAGTATGAGATCGTTACCCGCCCGGTTGACAAGAGAGACAACTATATCAAGCGTTGTGTGGCAATACCCGGCGATACCCTTACTATCAGGAAGGGACAGATATATATCAATGGCGTACCCGGTGCAAATTTCAAGGGGAACCAGTACAGGTACTTTGTAAAGACCAGCGGTATACCAATAAATCCCAAGGCTTTCGAACGGATGGGGGTAGCAGAAGCGGACAGGGAAAAGTTAGGTGATAATTATATGCTGCCCCTGACCGAGGAAAAAGCAGAAGAACTCAGGCATTTCACCAATGTGGTTTCCGTAACCAGGTATGTCTCGCCTGAAAATGAATACAATTACCAGATTTTCCCCAATGATGAGCGTTATCCATGGACGCTTGATTACTATGGGCCTCTGTGGATGCCTGTGGCCGGCGCCACGGTGCCTCTCAACCCGGATAACCTGTCATTGTACCGGAGCATCATCGAGCAGTATGAGAACAATACACTGGAGGTGCGTGACAGCAGTATTTATATAAACGGGGAACCGGCAACCTCCTATACCTTCAAAATGAATTACTACTTCATGATAGGTGACAACCGTCATTATTCCTCAGACTGCCGGTACTGGGGCTTTGTGCCTGAAGATCATATACTCGGCAAACCCAAATTCATATGGCTATCCATTGACAAGGATAAAAGCTTCCTTGGCAGGATCCGCTGGAAGAGGATGTTTATGTCGACGGACAATATATAAGAAAGTGAGTAGTGAGTAGTGAGTAAGAAGAAAGAAGTCGGAAGTCAGAAGTCGGAAGTCCTTTTGAACTTATTCCCTTCTCCACTTATTCTCTTATCCGCTTTTCCGCGTTTACACTTCAACACTTTAACGCTTCAACGCACAAACCTTGAATTTTCCTGCCCGACTGGGACAGGCGGGGAACCTTGAACTTTGAACTGTTCTTGTCCTTCCGGTTAGAAAGGAAATTCCTCCATCTTTTTCTCCTCCCGTTTCTCCGTTTCCGGTTTTGCCGCTATCCTGTGCTCATAGTGCCCATCAACATAGATGGCCCTGTAAGGTTCTGTCGGACAGGCATATTCACAGGCACCGCAGCCCACGCATATTTCCGGCCTTATTTCAGGGATGGTCAGGTCATTTATATAAGGGACCATACGCACTGCCTGTGTAGGGCAATGTTCTGAACAGGAACCGCAGGCGGTATGATCCGTATAGACCACGCAATTTTCAAGGATAAGGTGTACCTGGCCAAGCTGTGTGGATTTCTTCTTTTCCGGGCTCAGTGAGAGGATTGCTCCGGTGGGACAGATATTCCCGCATACGGTACATTCATTGTGGCAATAATTGGTGTGGTAATCCATATATGGCTGCATGATGCCCGGCAGGCCAAATTCGAACAGCGATGGCTGCAGTACACCGGTCGGGCAGGCTGAAACGCACAGTTGGCAGGCCGTACAGGTTGCCGTGAAATGCTGATAACCCAGGGATCCGGGAGGTGTCACGGGACAGGTCTTTCTTTCTTTTATGCGGGTGGGCTGCTTGTCCGTTGCCACCGCATCCTGCGCCCTTGCCAGCCTGTCCGGTACCGACATCCCTGCAAGTACGGCTCCGATAAGCCATAAAAACTGCCTCCGTTGCTCAGAATAAGGCTGCCCGGATCTGGTTGCAAATTGAAGCCGGACATATCCCACGGCATCTTCGGGACAGTCCCTGATACAATTGAAACAAGCCACGCAACGCGAAAAATCAACATGCTGTTTTTTTACGCTGATACAACCTGCTTTACAGGACAAAACACAATCTCCGCATCTTGTGCACAGATTCTTATCTATCCTGATCCGGAACAGGGATAGCCTTGACAGCAGACCAAGCAGGGTACCCACAGGACAGATCGTATTGCAGTATAACCTACCATAGCTGATTGATAACCAGAGTATTATTAACATAACGAAAGATGGGTACAGATAAACCTGCCAGTGGGCCGGATACCATGTTGCAGGATGTATGAACCAGACATCCATTTTCTCCATCAAACCAGCCAGCAGGTTGTTAAGCCCGATATATACCGGCCGCAACAGGCCGGAACTGATCTTTCCGAAATTGCTGAACGGATCGAGCAGGCTGAACAGCAGCATACTGCCGCTTATAAAAGCCAGGATGGCAAGTGTAAGAAACCCATACCTCAGGTAATCAAGAGGTTTCATGTACCGGTACTTCCCTTTCTTTATCACTTTCCTTTTAATCCATAAAATAATATCCTGTAAAACACCAAGCGGGCAGATCGCCGAGCAATAAACCCGTCCCACCAGGGCAGTTAGCACCAGCAGAATGATAAATCCTGCAGTGGTGATATTGACAAGTGTTATAAAACTTAACAGGGAAGGAATGAACTGGAACAGCAATATACCCCTGGTAATCCATGGGGGTACCAGCTCGCTGAAATCCAGGAAAATAAACAGGATAAAAAGAAAGATAACCAGGGAGGTCACCACCCTGAACCACTTCAGAGAAGACTGCCTCATGCCGGGGATATTTTGATCCTGTTGATGGACAGGCTGTTAAGATCTGAACGCCCCACCCCCATCTCATTTCCCAGCCGTATATGTCCTATCCTCTCAGGATCTTTGTTAATCAGTTTTGCCGCAGCAGCATCACAGGCTACAATATCTTTTGAGACGATCTGGTATTTCATTGTTGACACATCCTCAACAGAGACACCGCGCGGACCGTTTCTCACGATAACCCGGTAAGCATCAACCACATTCAGGTCAGGTTTTATTTCCGTGCACATATCAGCAATACACTGATGCAGGTCGTTCTCATGCCAGTATCTGCGGTCCCAGACAATACCCATCAGGTTCTTCATGGAAGCAGTTATAATAGCTCCCCCATGGGTTTTCAGCACCGGTACATTAATCAATACATCCGATCCGAGTATCAGCTCATGCACCTTAACCCTTTTCAGCTGCCTCCCGCTTTTTATTTCCACAGCCTGGTAATTTGATTCGCTGTTCCCTGCAACGACCTTTGCCCCTGCATTCCTGGCGGCTTTTTCTATCCCTGAGTTCTGATAACAACGGCTCCACTCGTTAATGGAATTATCAAATACATACACCTCCCTGGCTCCTGCATCAAAACAATGTTCAATGATCCTTCCGACAAGCTCAGGGTTGGTGCAGGCTGCCCTTTCAGGTGTCGAATCCCAGCCTATATTCGGTTTGACAACTACCACCTGGTTTGGCCGTACAAAATTTTTCATGCCTCCAAGTGAAAGGATAGCCCTGTCAAACATTTCCCCGGGATTTCCACCGAGTACAGCGACCATATCATAGTTTTCAGGGGTACCTGTCCTGGCAGACAAGCCTGTTCCGGGTAAAAGTTTTATAGCGGAACCAGCCATAATCCCTGCGCCTAAACCCTTCCTTATAAATTCTCTTCTCCTCATCCTGTAAAAGGTATAATTTTCTGACGATCTCCGGTTTGTGATATAACCCGTAATAGTGTATATATCTGATTATCAGTATGTAAGCATTATTCTGTACGATGCATTACATCATATGTGTCATTTCAGGATTTACTGTTACTAAAATAATAATAATTCACACCCGGTACCCATTTTCGATTTTTAATGTCTCTTCCCTGTTATATGACCATTTCGATTTTTATCTTTGCTGGACAGTAATAAACAACCAGGACCAGTAAAAATGAAGATTCTGTACTATGATTGTTTTTCAGGGATCAGTGGTGATATGCATCTCGGTGCGATGATCGATCTGGGTGTTGACAGGGAACACCTGTTGTCAGAATTAAAAAAGCTCCCTCTCAGCGGGTATTCGGTACATATTGAAAAAGATCAGCGCAGTGGTATTACTGGCACCAGGGTTGACGTGGTCAGCAAGGAGGAAGACCGGCATAAGCATGATGTTCATAAGGACCATACGCACCATCATCACCGTAACCTGGGGGAAATACTGGATCTGATCTCTGCCAGCGGGCTGTCTGATCCTGTGAAAGAAAGAAGCTGCAAGATGTTTACCATGCTTGCCGAAGCTGAGGCGAGGGTGCATAATACAGGTATTGAACAGATCCATTTTCACGAGGTGGGGGCAGTTGACTCAATCATCGATATCGTGGGAGCCGCTATATGTATAGAATCGATCAGTCCTGGCAGGATAATGGCATCTGTCGTAGAGCTGGGCGGGGGATTCATCGACTGTGAACATGGGAAGCTACCCGTCCCTGCACCTGCAACTGTTGAACTTCTGAAAGGTATTCCGGTATCTTCGGGCGCTGTCGGAAAGGAGACCACCACCCCTACCGGTGCCGTAATCCTGGCAACCAACGTTGATGAGTTCACTGCTCTGCATGACTTCAGGATAGTTAAGACCGCTTATGGAATAGGACATCGCATAACGGACATACCTAACGTGCTGCGGGTATACCTGGGAGAGGCGGAATTAAAAGACGGTCCGCACGAACAGGACACCAAACGCGCCCTTATGATTGAATGCAATATTGATGATATGAATCCTGAAATTTACGGGTTCATTATGGAACAATTATTTGAGGCCGGGGCAGACGATGTTTTCCTGACGCCCATCACCATGAAGAAAAGCAGGCCGGCTTCAAAACTATCCGTGCTTTGCGGAGAGGAAATGGAAGGAATCATCAGTGATATCATTCTTACCCAGACCACCACACTGGGTTTCAGGAAATATCCTGTTGAAAAGACTATGCTCAGGCGTGAATTTACCACCCTGGACACGAGATTTGGCAAGGTAAGGATCAAATCAGCCATATACGGGGGGAAGCGTATCAAGGC
>Ga0172365_10004346_pt1 | contig 10477 bp, 18 predicted proteins | sample LakKivSesite48cm_FD_114535 | JGI IMG/M metagenome (GOLD analysis project Ga0172365, IMG submission 114535) | Sediment microbial communities from Lake Kivu, Rwanda - Sediment site 48cm | ecosystem: Environmental > Aquatic > Freshwater > Lake > Sediment | place: Rwanda: Western Province, Lake... | reverse complement strand
GTAGCGCATAGGGGGTAGCGGATAGCGTGTAGCGCGTAGCGTGTAGGGGGTAGGAGAATAGAATGAAAGCCAGAGATTACAAAGACCTGGTTGCTTATCAAAAGAGCTATGAAGTTGCACTCCTGGTGTACAAGCTGACTTCCTTTTTTCCCTCTTCCGAAATGTATGGGTTAGTTTCTCAAATGAGAAGGGCCGCTGTTTCGGTCCCCTCGAACATTTCCGAAGGGTACCGGCGTGGCTCGCATAAAGAATATGTCCAGTTTCTACAGATAAGCCTCGGCTCCACAGCAGAGCTGGAGACGCAACTATCCCTCTCTAAAGATATAGGCTATATTAACACCGACCAATTTAAAGAAATATACGAACTAAACGAGGAGGTTGGAAAATTACTATCAAGCTACATCAGCAAACTCAAAAAGAACTCGTAGCTACACCCTACCCCCTACCCCCTACACCCTACCCCCTCACCCTACCCCCTACACCCTAGTAGAGGCTGCTAAGCTATGAAATGTCTAATCTTGGCTGGCGGCTTTGGCACCAGGTTATATCCCTTGACCATTAACCGGGCAAAAGCCTTACTGGGATATAAAGGCAAACCGATAATAAGCCATATCGTGGCTAAGATTCCCCAAAATATAGACATCCTGGTTAACATCAACAAAAAGTTTGAGGCTGATTTTCATCAATGGCAAGGAACAATAAACAGAAAGGTGGAAATCTTGGTAGAGGAAGTTTTAAGCGAGGACCAGAAGCTAGGCGCTGTTGGCTCGCTTGACTTCTGGATTGAAAATAAGCCAATAGTCGAAGACCTCTTGGTTATCGCCGGGGATAACTATTTTGAGTTCGCTTTGGCTCAATTCATAGCCAGATATGATGGCAAACATACCCTGGTAGCTGTTTACGATATAGGTGACAAAGGTAAGGCCAGCCAGTTTGGCGTAGTGCAACTGGATGGGCACAGGATAGCTGAATTCCAGGAAAAGCCAGCCAAGCCCGAGTCAAGCCTTGTTGCTACTGCCTGCTACATCTTCCCTCAGCGGATATTTCATCTCCTCCACCAATATTGTCAGCGGGGCAAAAGAGATAACCTGGGCAGTTTTATCGCTTACCTGATAGATAAGGATGAAGTCCACGCCTATACCTTCACTGAATCCTGGATTGATATAGGAAGCGTGGAGGACTTAGCATGACGAGGCGATATTGAAATCACCTAACTTCACTTTCCTTAAGGTAATCACTGAAGCCATAGATACAATTACCTCCAGACGGAAGCTAAAGCAAGTTGTCGCCACCCCCCTTTATAGCAATGCCTTTTACCTCGTGCTCAATACTGCGGTCATGGCTCTCTGTGGCTTCTTCTTCTGGATGGTGGTGGCTAGATTTTATACCGAGGCCGAGGTGGGGTTCAGCTCCGCCATAATATCAGCCATCAGTCTCATCGCCATGATAAGCTTGGTCGGCTTAAATACCTCGCTTATTCGCTTCCTGCCTCAGGCAGACAAACCACAAGAATTGATAAACTCCTGCTATACCTTGAGTGGCCTCGTCAGCCTGGTGGTAGCCGGCATCTTTATTGCTGGCCTGGGTTTTTGGTCGCCAGCCTTAGCCTTCGTCAGGCAAAATGCCATCTTCACCGCAGCCCTCATCATCTTTGCCTTACTCTGGACACTATCAAGTTTAGTAGACTCTACCTTCATAGCCAAAAGGCGAGCTGGCTTTGTCTTATCCAAGAACACCATCTACTCGGTGCTCAAAATCCCCCTGCCCATTCTTTTCGTTCTATTCTTCCGCACCTTTGGCATAGTTGCTTCCTGGGGCATCGCCATCGCCGCAGCTCTAGCTATTTCTCTTTTCTTGTTTCTGCCCAGAGTCCAGAAACTTTATAAGCCCGCACCGAATCTACGGTTAGGCTTAATCAAGGATATGTGGCGATATTCCGGCGGCAATTACTTGACCAATCTACTATCAGCCTCGCCAGCGTTCATCCTGCCGCTAATGGTGGTCAACCTTCTGGGTGCCGAGCAAAATGCCTACTTCTATGTTGCCTGGATGATTTCCAGTTTGCTCTCCGCTATTCCCGCAGCAGTTTCCCAATCTTTATTTGCTGAAGGCTCTCACTTCGAAGACAAGCTGAAGGAAAATGTAACCAAATCTCTCAAATTCACCTTCCTGCTTTTGGTTCCGGCGGTGACCGTGCTTATTTTGGTGGGCAAATGGCTGCTGCTTGCCTTTGGGCAAAGCTATTCCTTAAATGCCTTGAACCTGCTCTGGATCCTGAGCCTCTCCAGCCTGCCGTTAGCGATTAACCACCTATACACCAGCATACTGCGGGTAAAAAGCAGACTAAAGGAGCTCATGGCAATCTGGGGATTTATCGCTTTAGCGGTGCCTCTAGTCAGCTATTTGATTATGCCAGCCAGCGGCATAATGAGCATTGGCTGTGCCTGGCTCGGAGCCCAGGCTGCAGTGGCCATCTACGTCCTTGCCCGCAGACTCTCCATATAGCCGGCAACTACATGTACTATAATAAGCTAAAGCAGACAAAATACCGGAAGCTACTTCAGAATTCTAGAGAGCTTATCTCGCTTTAGCAAAGGGAGGTTTAAAGATGGCAAAAGTTAAGGATTTAACCATTGATGAACTTGAATATTTAATAGAGCAGAAAATCTTAGAAGTTCTTGGAGACCCTGATTCTGGGTTGGAGCTAAAAGAGGAATTCAGGGAGGAATTAAAGAGGCGCCTAAGCAGTCCTTCTAAGAAGATTTCACACGAAGAGGTGCTAAAAAAGTTTGGTTAAGGTTGAATGGACTGAAGGAGCGATAAAGGATCTTGAAAGCTTGATAAGGCGGTAGCTCAAAGAATTTTGAAGAGGGTTGATTGGTTTTCTAGCAATGGTGAGCAACATCGCTGAGGGCTATGCACGACAAACCGACAAAGAATTCATCCAGTTTTTGTATATCGCTTTGGGTTCTGTCGCCGAAGTTCAGAGTCAGCTTTATATAGCTCAAGACCTGAACTATATTTCAAAAGGGGATTTCGATAAAATTCACGAGCTAGGAACTCAAACGGCGCGGCTTATCACCGGTTTCATAAAATACTTAAGGGGAACTGGCTAATTACTACCAGACTATTGACTGCCGACTTCATCGCAACTAAGGTATCCAAGCTAATCAATGCTTTTATGACCTATCTTCGATCTCACCAAAGATCAAAAGGAGCCAGCAAATGAACCAACCATCTCAACTATCTAAACCAAATCAACCGTCCCAATTATCTCAACCATCCCAACTGTATTACTGCCCTTGGACTATCGGCTAGACTTTCGCAGAGGCAAAATTTGGCAGAGAAAAATTGCCCCAGGGATATTAGTGGCTACTTGCTAGGAGTAATATTTGAGGGCTATAATGATATTCTATGAATAAGCGGCCTGGCATGAGGAGGATGACATGCAAGTAGATTGGAGAGATTATATTGTAAGCACACCAGATATACTTCGGGGCAAACCAAGAATCGGTAGGACTCGGATTCCTGTCAGCCTTATTCTCGGATATTTGGCTGCGGGCAATACTCCTGAGGAAATTATAAGGGAATTTCCAGACATCACAAGAGAACATATCGCCGCTTGTTTAGGTTATGCCCGTGAGTTATCAGAATTTGAGATTGCCGTTTAAGGGCATTATAGCTCTTCAAGTTAGAAATCACCCGGAAATTATTCCACAGCTTATGGAAGTATTGGAAAATTACTTATCAGGGCACACTGGCACGGTTAATTATAAGGGCAAGTTACTGTTAGTGGAAGTCCATAGGATCAGGGTTCGGGAGTGACTGGAAAATGAAAACACCATCCCAACCATCTAAACTATCTAAACCATCTCAACCAGTCATCTCCATCATCGGCGCTGGCTATATTGGCTTGCCTTTGGCACATGCCTCTCAAAAGCCTGAAGGTAAGCGGCTTCGACAGCAACGTTAAAAAGAAAAGACGTGGTAGAATTTACCAAAGACAAGGTGACAAAATAAACCAACTTTCAGCGTACGAGGAGATGCTAGCTGCTGGGAAGATAAAGTGGATGTAAGAAGAGGAGATATTTTCCCGGCTTACGCTGAACGAGGCTGATAAGTGGGAAGTAAAGGGCTTAAACAAAGGATATTAAGTCTGGAGAGGAGGATAGCTGAACACAAGGAAAAGATTTCTGCTGAGAGGACCAAGGGTAATCCAGATGATAAATTAATTGCTCATTGGGAAAAGGAAATTAAGGCTTTTCAAAAGGGCATAGATAGAGCGAGGAGAAAATTAGGAGGTACGGGATGAAAGTCAGTAAGATTAAAGAAGAAGCTATAGTATCAAGTAGGTTAGTGGTTCTATTAGACGAATTGAGTCAAGAGTTGCAGAATACCGCCGAGCTTCTTGCCCAGTTAAAAGTCAAAGGCTTAACTCAAGAGCAAGTTGAGCTGATTTTGGGAGAACTGAGTGCCGCTATATCACATCTCCATGAGCATACTGATGGATTAGATGAACTCATAATGGATGAAATAAATAGGTTCCAGTAGGACTCAACAAACTCAATAAACCCAAAAACTCAATGAACTCAACGAACTGCGTTAACTCTAGCAACTCAATCGTTTGCGTTGTTGGCTTGGGCTATGTCGGCTTACCTCTAGCCCAAGCCTTCTCCAAAACCCAAAGGTAATCGGCTCCAAGATAGATAGCGACAAGGCAAGCCAGCCCAAGTTTTTTAAAGCGCGGCTGAGATTACAGTGCTTGAGTATAGTAGCTATTTACTATTAAATAACATATAATCGACTATGCCTATGAGGGAGAAACTATAATAATGGAAAGAAGCAAAGATTGGATGGATGAGGCAGAGGGGGATTTAGAGCATGCTAAGAGCGATATGGAAAGGGGTTACTATAATTGGGCTTGCTTTTCAGCTCAACAATCAGCGGAGAAGGCTGTGAAAGCCGTCTTCCAGAAGTTAAACGCAGAGGCCTGGGGACATTCTGTAGCAGATTTGCTTGAGGAACTATCAAAAGGGCAAGAGGTTTCAGAAAAATTGATGAACGGAGCGTTAGAACTTGATAAAGCTTATATTCCAACGAGATATCCCAACGCTCATCCTTCTGGTTCTCCAAGAAGTAGGTACACAAAGGAAGAGGCAGGAAGGCTTATTGAACATGCCGAAAAAATCGTCAAATTCTGTTCGGATATTCTATCCCAGATTCAATAAAGAAGCTATTATTCAGACAATCAACAGCAATTTGGAGAATGTCAAAAAGGAGCTTCCTCTTCTCCTTGTTGTGTTGTTTGGTTCCTATGCCAAAGGGAATTATACCACAGCTAGCGACGTGGATCTTCTTGTTGTTTATGGCGGCAAGCAAAAAGAGGAAGCATTTGCCATAGTTAAGAGAGCATTGGATATACCCCATCTCGAGCCTCACCTATATACAGAAGCCCAATTTGAGGAGATGAAAGACAAGATTAAAATGATGGTAAAAGAAGGCATTGTCCTTTTTTCGGACATTGCAAACCTTCAGGCGAAGAATTTATCTGTTGAGGTAGCCAGGCAATAATTTAATGTCCAAACTAGAACGAAATCCAGCTATTGTTTGCATCATCGGTCTGGGCTATGTTGGCTTGCCTCTAGCCCAAGCCCTCTCCAAAAACTTCAACGTAATCGGCTTTGACACCAATGAAAATAAGGTAAACCAACTTAACCAGCAAACTGCCTCAAAACATCCCAACTGAGCTATTGTCTGTGGAGATATTAGTGAGCAGCAGATATAATTGACAGCGACAACAATGGGAGGGTTTAACCTTGTTTCAAATTCCATGGGCTGGTAAAGATGGAATTATCAAGGAGGATAAACAATGATTAGCAAGAAGAGCTACAAAGAGCGGATAGTAGTCGATCCCAGGCTTCATTTTGGAAAACCTTGCATTGCAGGAACCAGAATCCCGGTAGAGAATGTACTTGAATTAATTCAGGAAAATATTCCGTTTGATAGGATTATTGAAAGTTATTACCCAGACCTGGAAATAGAGGATGTAAAGGCTTGCATAAGATATGCAACAGACTTAGTTCGCTCGGAAGAGATTCATGTAGAGGCAATCTAAATGCGTCTTCTTACCGATCAAGATATTTACCAGATAACGGTAAAGCAGCTCAGGGAATGGGGTCACGATGTAATGACAGTAAAGGAACTCGGAATGCAACAAGCGTCGGATGAAAGCCTCCTGAGGAAGGGTAGGGAGACAAAGCGAATATTTATCACAAGGGATAAAGATTTCGGTGCCCTCACTTTCCTGAAAGAATCATTGTCAACAGGAGTCATTCTCTTGCGAGTTACACCGCTAACAGTTGAAAGTGTACATCGGGAGCTTAATCTACTTCTCCGTGAGCACACCGAAAATGAATTAAAGAACCTTTTCTGTGTGGTTGAACCATATCGCTATAGAATCCGCCATCTACAGGAGGCCTGATAAAAATTCAAATTCCATACCAGTGGAAAGGGAGTACTATCGGGGAGGCCTACAGCCTGAAGGATCAGATTAGAGGGGCTTCCATCTCTGTGATGAGCAACATTGCTGAAGGCTATGCACCACAAACCGACAAAGAATTCATCCAGTTTTTGTATACCGCCTTGGGTTCTGTCGCCGAAGTCCAGAGTCAGCTTTATGTTGGCCTGGTAGCTGCCTGTTGTTTGGCTAACAGGAAGAGACCGGAGAAAAAGCACTGTCCCCCCAGGCACCGGGGTTAAACTGGTCGAGCGTTACTTTAAAGATACGCCTATCGACTATGTTGCCAATCCTGAGTTCTAACCAAGATTTCTTTTATCAACGAAATCGCTAACCTTTGCGAAGTCACAAATGCCGACATTGATGATGTAGCTAAAGGTATAGGATTAGACCCCCGCATTGGTCCTCACTTTCTCCGCGCTGGATTGGGCTATGGTGGCTCCTGCTTTCCCAAGGATGCCCGTGCCCTGGACTTCTCCGCTCTAAATAAAGGCTATGATTTCAGGTTGCTCAAAGCAACCATTGAGGTGAATACCAAGCAGCGATGGAAAATGCCAGGCCTCTTTTACCCTCAGATATAATTTTTGCTCCAGACATTTACTCCGCCACCGTAAGTGCCAACGCCGCTATTCTGGTAACCGAGTGGCAGGAATTTATCCATGCTGATTGGCAAGCCATCAAAAAGCGAATGAAAGAGCCTTACCTCATCTTCGATGGTCATAATGCTTTAGACCAGGATAAACTAAAGTTAACCGCATAATCTCGTATAAAATTCCTCTCCCTTGAGGGGAGAGGATTGAGGTGAGGGTGAAATTTCCCCCTCTCACTAACTCCCTCCCACCAGGGGAGGGAGAATTATAAGGAATTTTGCAATTGACTATAATTGCTTTAAGCTTCAACTATGTCGGAGTAGGACGAAGACTAAGGTAAGCCACCTTCATTAAAAAATGATTCTCTTAGGTATGCCCAAGTCGCATTTGCGACGAGAGTTTATTGCCTTACGCTGATATATAATCCAGGATGTGCTGACAATACTTAGTATATTGCTCCAGTGCTTCATTTATGGAGCGATAGATAATTCCTTGCTCAAGTTCATTATATTCATGAACTAGCCGCTTCCTCAGACCAGCAGAAGGAGCAATTTGTTGAGCAAACTCCTGTGGATATACGCCCAGTTGCGATAATGCCAGGATTTTATCTTCATATCCCCTTACCCTTTCTGTTCCCTTTCCCATCTCGGCGATTATGTGCTGGTTAATGTCAATTGCCCTGGTGATAATCTTCTCCAGGAGCCTCTCCACAATAGCTGTTTTCTTGTAGTCCGCAGCGATTTCCTCCACAGAAAAGTTTGAAAACTCTTCCAGATGGGAAAGCTCCTCATGGATCAATTTGATCTTCCTTATAATGAAGTTCTTATCGAGCATAAGTCTTGTTCAAATACTCTTGGTATCTATGGACGAGGATTTTCTCCAGCCTGAAGATATCTCCACTATCAAAGTAATTTTTGAAAGCAAAGGCCCGAAATTCATTATAAATACTCGGGTCGCCGTAAAGGAGATGGCAGTTAGTAAAAATCTGGTAAAGAAATAAGGGGTCTTTCCCACGGAGTTCCACCAGGTCTAGTTCCCCTTCCAGAGGAGCCAAAACTTGGCTTAGGGCTGAGTAAAGGTTCAAGAAAGTTTTGAAATCAATCGGCTTTCTGGCAAGAACTGCAATATCAATATCGCTTCCCTTCCGCTCTGGCCCTTTAACCCGGGAACCATAAAGGACTAACAGTTTTAAATCAAATTTCTCCCCAATTCCTTTTAGTTTTTGCCTCTGCTCTTCACTTAATTCCATACACAGATTATAACAAAAACATCACAAGAAAGCTCCCTCAAAGGAGAGCTAGCTCATAAACTACACAAGGGAAACGGTGGACAAGGGAAATAAATGGCCTCTTCACAATCGTGACTGGAATGGCTACTTCCTATGTTATAATCAAAGGGAATAGCTATGGAAAATGCCAAGCCGTTTCTACCTAAGGATGTGGTATTTGCCCCAGACATTTACTCCGCCACCGCAGGTGCCAACGCCGCTATTCTGGTAACCGAGTGGCAGGAATTTATCCACGCTGATTGGCAAGCCATCAAAAAACAAATGCAAGAGCCCCATCTCGTCTTCGATGGCCGCAATGCCTTACCTCAGGATAAGCTTTCAGCTTTAGGTTTCAAGTATGTTGGAGTGGGGCGAAAATTATGAGATTATTTTCCGATGTAGTGCGACCAATTTAGAAAACACAATTCCTCTCCCTTGAAGGTAAGGGATCCCTCTCCACTTGCTGGAGAGGGTAGGGTGAGGCAAGGTGAGGGTGAATTATAACAGGTTTTACAATTGACCATAAATATACTGCGATAATTAAAAAGTAATATAATAAGGGGGGCAGGAGGTGTAGCAAATGTTCGAGATAAAAAGAGAGTACGTGGTCACCAATAATAATAAGAAAAGGGCAGTTTTAATAGATATAGAAACGTTTGAAAAGCTAGAGGAAATTCTCGAAAGCTATGGGCTTGGGAAATACATGGAGGAGATTGAAAGGGGGAAGTCCTATCCATAAATGACCCTGGTTATCCTCATGAGACAAAAACATGAATGGTGTAGAAGTAAAGCTGTTTAAAAAATGTAGTGCGAGTCCTGAACTTAATTCAGCCCTGAACTTAATTCAGGGCTCATGCGCACGACCCTAAAGGGTCGCACTACGAAAATCTGGGGGTGAAAGGCTTTCAAAATGCCCAAAATTGACATGATGATGCCGAAGGAACGGAAAACCAAAATTAAACGGCCTCGAAGTATAATAGGAGGTATTTAGAAAGTGGAGACAAAAACTAAAGATGCTTTAAGGAGAATTGAGGATTTACAACGAGAACTTGAGTATCTAAAAAGGGATTTACTTCAGAAAAAAGGGGAGCCGAAAGAAAAGCCTTCACTTTTTGGCAGTGTTCATGGTGATGATATTACAGAGGAGATGATAGAAGAGGCAAAGAAGGACTTGTTCAAGGGGCTAGAGAATCTCTAATGATTTATGTATTAGACACACACATTCTGATCTGGTATTTCATAGGAAGCAAACGTTTAAAAGGGGGACTTAAGGAAAAGATAGACGAGGTTAGGAGGAGGGGTGGACGCTTACTCGTGCCAACAATTGTTCTTGCTGAGGCATTAGCCATCGCGGAAAGAGACAAAGTCGAATTTGACTTTCAGAGAATGTATCAGTTAATAAAGGACGAGACGGAGTTTGAGATAGTTAGTTTCACATCTGAAATTTTGGAAGAAGCTATGCACATAAAAATCCTAGAAATACATGACAGGATTATTGTTGCTACAGCGAAGTTTTACTAAGCAGGGATTTTAACCCAGGATAGGATAATTCTGGAATCCGAATAATTTGTAAAATAAAATGAAATCTAATCGCGGAGCCTTATGTCATCCTTGATAGCCGTAATTCCTTAGCTCAGGATAAAGTGGAAGCTTTAGGCTTTAAGCATGTAGGAATAGGTAGAAGGATAGGATGAGCTTTGAATCCCAAGTGCCACGGAAACACTATTTTCAAGGCTACGATAGCAAAGAGAGGTAGATGAGCTATTGGCACTAAATTGACGAGGTTTAAAAAACCTGATGAATACCATAATTATAGGCGCTGGTTATGTTGGCTTGGTGGCTGCTCAATTATAACTTTAAGATTAACGTCAGAATATAAGGTATTAATTTAATGTCTCTCCTTTGGTATAATGAGCCTAAATTCACTTCCTGAAGGGCATTTTGTATGAAAGCTTTAATCTTAGCTGGCGGCAAGGGGACAAGGCTTAAGCCTTTAACCAATACCATGGCTAAGCAACTGCTGCCTGTGGCTAATAAACCTATCTTGTTTTATGTGCTAGACCAGACCAGAGAAGCAGGCATTACAGATATAGGCATCATCAT
>Ga0172365_10004344_pt1 | contig 10478 bp, 11 predicted proteins | sample LakKivSesite48cm_FD_114535 | JGI IMG/M metagenome (GOLD analysis project Ga0172365, IMG submission 114535) | Sediment microbial communities from Lake Kivu, Rwanda - Sediment site 48cm | ecosystem: Environmental > Aquatic > Freshwater > Lake > Sediment | place: Rwanda: Western Province, Lake... | reverse complement strand
CCTGATGGCTGATGTCCAGGTGAACAGTGGGCTCGTCAAGGAGCAGTATTTCGGGCTGCTGAGCCAGGGCCATGGCCAAAATTACTCGCTGCCGCTCGCCGCCGGAAAGCTCGTTGAAGGGCCGCTGAGCCAGGTGTAGGGTATCTGTCAGAGCCATCTTCTCCTCTACTACCTGCCGGTCCTGTCGCCTCTCGCCCACCAAAGGTCGGACATGAGGCGTACGGCCCAGCATCACCATCTCCCAAGCAGTGAAAGCAAAGGGTATCACCACTTCCTGAGGGACAACTGCGATGCGGCGAGCGATCTCTCGCCGGGTCAAGTCTCGCAGGTCATGCCCATCCAGATATACCTGTCCCCGTTTGGGTACCAGAAGCCCGCTAAGAACCCGTAGGAGCGTGGTCTTGCCTGCCCCGTTAGGGCCAATAAGTCCAGCCAGTTCGCCCCATCGCAGCCGCAGGTCAATGCCCCTTAACACAAGCCCGTCGTAGTAGGAGAGATCAACCGCCTGAACTTCCATGGCGATTTCATTCATTGGCTTCCCCTCCTGGTTTAGATTTTATCGCCAGGGCATAGAGTTCTCTGCCGCCGTAGGAGTCGCTCAAGTTCAGTCCGTCCATCAAAAACTGTACTCCTTCTTGCTTCGTCGCAGCAGATAGATGAAGAAGGGCGCACCGATCAAGGCAGTGATGATGCCCACCGGCACCTCAGCAGGGGCCAGAATCAGGCGAGCCACCAAGTCGGCCAGGACAAGAAATAGGGCTCCCACTAAGGCCGAAGCTGGCAGCAGCAGGCGGTGATCGGGGCCGAAGATGAGCCGCGTCACATGGGGGATGACCAATCCCACAAAGCCAATCAGACCGCTGATGGACACGGCAGAGCCTGTCAGTAGCGAGCCCAAGGTAAGCAAGATCAGCTTGCGCTGTTCTACCTCCACTCCCAAATAAGCGGCCTGCTCTTCGCCCAGAAGGAAGGCATTGAGGTCACTGGCAAGGAAGCAAGCTCCAGCTATCCCTGCTATAACGATAGGGATGACCACGGCCAACTGGTCCCAGTTGCTGCTGAACAAGCCGCCCATAAGCCACAGCAGGATACGTCGCAGACCAGGCTCGCTGGCAAGCATCAAAAAGGACATGGTAGCAGCCAATACCGAGCTCAGGGCAAAGCCGGCCAGGAGCAAGGTCACGATGGGGGTTCGGGGTCCCACGCGAGCAATATGATAGACGAGCAGCACAGCTCCCAAAGCGCCAGCAAAGGCCAGAAGGGACAACAGGGTAAAACCATGCCACACGACATGAGCTGGCAATAAGATAAAGGCGATGGTTGCACCCAGGCCCGCACCGCCAGACGTGCCAATAATGTAGGGATCGGCCATCGGGTTGCGCAATAGCCCTTGAAATATGACTCCCGCTGCAGCCAGGGCTGCTCCTACCACCATAGCAGTGACCACCCGGGGCAGGCGGATATGCATGATGATCGCTACCTCGTCAGCCGTCCAAACAGGGGACAGTCTGATCCCCGGCAAGCGATCCACCAGGATTGCGGCCACGTTTCTCGGGGGGATGGACACCGCCCCCACCGACGCGCCCAGCACCATGCTGAGAAGCAACAACAAGCTCAACATCGGCAGCACTGTTATGGAATGCGCTCTCATTCGCACCTCACCGGGGGATAGGGGACAGAGGTTATTGCCCTCGTCCCCTATCCCTTGTCCCTTACTGGAATAACTCCGGATGAATGATTTTGGCCAGAGCCTCCAAGCCCTGGGCGATACGAGGCCCAGGACGGCTGATGATGTCAGCGTTAATGGGATAGATGGCATCGTTTTTCACCGCGCTGATGGCTTCCCAGCCTGGTCGGGATTTGACCGCCTCCGGGGTAACGCCATAGTCAGCATCGGCCAGGATAATGACCTGGGGATTCCGCCGGATGATCTCCTCGGCACTGAACTGAGGGTAGGGACTGGAAGCGTCGCTGGCGATATTGGTTCCCCCAGCCATCGAGATCAGGGCATCAATGAAGGAGCCTGGTCCTACAGTATAGAGGGTCTCGTCCAGCTCCAGGAAGACACGAGGCTGCTCGGTTGCTTGGCCCGTCTTGTGTGTGACGGCCTCAACTCTGGCTTCGATCTCACCAGCCAGCGCTTTGGCCTGAACCTCTGTCCCCGTGGCCTGTCCCACCAGCTCAATGCTATGGAGAATCCCCTTGATGTCCGAAGGGTTAAGGACCAGGACCGTCAGTCCCAGTTCCTCTAGTTTGGACACGTCTGCGGGGCTGGTGATGCCTGCTGCCAGGATCAGTTCTGGCTTCAGAGCTACGATCTTCTCGAAGTTAAGGGGCATACCCCCCACCGTCTCGATTTTGGCCGCCTCAGGCGGGTAATTGCTGAAATCGGACACGCCTACTACCTTGTCGCCAAGCCCTAAGGCAAAGAGGAATTCAGTGTTGTTAGGAGCCAGCGAAACCAGGCGTTGCGGGTGAGGTGTGATTGTTACCGTTCGACCCGCGTCATCAACGAGGGTGACGGCAGCAGGAGGTGCAGGGGTCGGTGTGGCTCGGCTGCAGGCAGTGCAGCAGATGAACAGCAGGGCAATTAAGCTCAGCATGGTTGCTAAAGCACGGATTTTCATAGCTCGCCTCTTTTCCACCCGTAGATCAAACCATAGTGTTTTCTTGTCTTTCCACATCTTGGTCCTTTCGCAGGAGTGATGACAAAAACAAACCCCCTGCCACTTCGGACAAGGGGTTGAAAAGTTTTTGCGCCTTCTCCCACCTCCTTTCTCGCGAAGGGTGCAGTAGGAGCACCGCAGAGGCGGGTCATCTGGCTCCCTGGCTGATAACCGATAGCTAACGGTCCACCTGTCTTCTGCTACTGCCGTCTGCTATCTGTCATCTGCCAGGTTACAGTTGCGGGACAGCGCCGGACTTGCACCGGTCTTCCCCCATTGTCGCCTGACTTCCGGGCCTTGGGCGACCTCTGCGTTGCACGTATGTGATTGTCTAAATTATATTGTGATAATCCTTTTCAGTCAAATTATCGTGAGCCAGCCAAGGGCCTCGTCCCCTCAGTGGATGGTGATGCTGCCAGTGGATGTACGCACCTGCAGTTGCCCTGCGCCTGTTCCCAAGATACCCTTGCACTCGCGCTTTGTGCTGACCTGCTCGGTCATTTCTAGACTACAGCGTACTGATCCAGTCTGGCTGGAAGCATCCACACGTAGGTCGGGGCGGCCAAGGATGTGCAAGTCAATGGGGCCCGTGTTGCTCTCAAAGCAGTGTTGCTCCCCAGAGGCCAATTCGCCCTCAAAGTTGATCGAACCCACGTCGGTCTGCACTTCAAAAGTGCCGTTCACAGCGCTCAGATCTACACCGCCCGTGCCATTGAGAATGTGAAAGGCGCCCCGCGCGCGACGACAGGCAATAGAGCCGGTCTGGTTTTGCAGTTCGATAGAGCCTTCACAATCGCTTAATTGGATACCACCAGTGGATGTGGCAAGCGCAATGTGGCCTGACACCTCATCCACATAGAGATAACCGGTGGAGCTACGCAGATCCAAGTCAGTTTTCTGTGGCACAGTCACGATGATTTCGACGGCAGGTTGATCTAGTTTGGAAGAAAAACCTGCCTGCATGCGCACATATATCTTGATGGCATCACCCGATTGGGTAACCTGATAATTCGTCTGTCGGGCGTAACGTAGCGTGGCTTGGACACGCACTTGGCCCAGATCGCCAGAGCGTATGGTCAGCCGACTAATTTCCACATCTGCTTCAACTCGGGGCGACTCGCCTACCTTGAAAGAGTCCTCCCGTGTCTGTACATTAGCGAGGGTGCAGTGAGCAAGCAACGGAATGAGCGCCAGTATAAGGCCAAATGTCAAAAGCCTCCTGGCTTGCATATCCCCTCCTTTCGCGCCATCCTAGCGCGGGAAGAGCAACCATTCTTGTCAAAGGCGTGCGCGGTCGTTGTCTCAGATTGTAGACTACGATGAAAGTGGTGTCAAATGGCTTTTGCTTGACAGAGAGTGGCTTGTACAGTAAGCTTGGGTTGGATCGGCCAGCGAACGGTGTGGCACCAATTTCCAAGAGAATCCGGTTTCTCCTGTGCAGAATTCCGGCTGGAGAAGGGCCACTATCGCCGGCCAAGTGGCTTGGTGATACCTGAGCGACAGTACTATTTGGAGATTGCCTTGGATGATTTAGCGCCAGCAGCGATCCTGGATGGCCTACATACTGACCTCCTGGGCCGGCAAGTCGTATACTATAGGAGGCTGGACTCCACAAACTCTGCCGCGAAAGCCCTAGCGCAACAGAAAGCGACAGAAGGGACACTGGTTATTGCTGAGGAGCAGACCTTGGGAAGAGGGAGGCTTGGTCGGCGCTGGTTGGCGCCGCCTGGTACATCCCTGCTATTCTCACTGATCTTCCGCCCCAACCTGGAAGTCAGGCTTGTCCAAGGATTAACAATGATCTGTGGACTCGGGGTCAGAGAAGGCATTCGTGAGACTACCGGTCTGCCAGCACAGCTAAAGTGGCCTAACGATGTCATGCTCGGTGGTCGAAAGGCCGGTGGCATACTGACTGAAGTGAGCGCCATTGGCGGGCGCTTGGATTATGCTGTGGTCGGGATAGGCCTGAATGTCAATTTGCAGGTCTCCATGCTTCCGGCTGAATTCAATGCTACCAGCATTGCACATGAACTGGGGCGCTCCATCCGGCGAGTGAGCCTTCTCCAGCGGATACTGGTGCACATTGAAGAGCGTTACCATGCACTACAGGCTGGCAAGTGGCCGGTGACAGACTGGGCAAGCGCCTTGGAAACCCTGGGGCAACGAATCCGGTTGTATACAACTCAGGGCCTGTGGCAAGGGTTGGCCGAGGCCGTTGACAATGAAGGCGCGTTATTGCTGCGCCTTGACGATGGGCAACTGAGGCGAGTGCTGGTTGGCGACATTGTGTCGCAGCATACGGTTAAGATGCTATGAGAACCCAGGCATTGGCACGGGGAAACCCAAATGAGGGCATACGCCCCTTTGAGATGCAACGTGACCTGCTGCAACTGGCTGACCTGATCGAATTATGCTTCCGCTCAGAGCTCCAGCTAACGGGCAGCCCAATCGTGGCAGAACTGCGACGTCTGGGCAGTGTGGGCCCATTGCTGTGGCTGTTTGATGCTTTCAGCAGCGCGTTCTTGCCCTTGGTGAGTGGTTATGTGTGGATCGCCAACGGCCAACTGGTAGGCAACGTTACACTGAACCTGGAGGGCAGGCAGCGCAGGCTGTGGAGCATCAGCAATGTAGCTGTGCATCCCGACTTTCGGCGGCGAGGCATAGCACGCCAACTCATGGCAGTTGCGCTACAGGACCTGCGCAACAAAGGCGCTCAGATGGCCGTATTGGAAGTGCAGGCAGACAACATTCCGGCGCAACGACTATATCATGACCTGGGCTTCGAGGTCTACGATACCGTAGCTGAAATCAGTTTGCCCGCACGCAAGTGGACAGAGCGTACAGCGCCAACATCCCTTGCGTTACGCAAGCGCCGCCCTCACGACTGGCAAAGTCTGTATGAGCTGCTCAGAGCAACAACACCAGCAAAAGCGCAAGAAGTAAAGCCCGTTCTCGGTTACGACTACCGCCTGGGGGGAGAACGTAGATTGGAACGTTGGCTCAATGACTTGCTAAGTCTTCGTCGGAGCAGCGATTGGGTCCTGGCAGAGGATGGCCGAATTACGGCCTTGCTGCGGGTGACTGGCCAATATACAAGAGCTGCACACCGATTGCAGATTGATGTACATCCCGACAGGCGAGGGACGATCGAGGAGGGATTAATAGCTATAGGGCTGTACACTCTGCGTCGTTTCCCAGTCCGCGAGGTTGCGTCTACTTTTTCGATGTCTCATCCGGAGGCAGAACAGGCATTCCGCAACGCTGGCTTCCGTACAGTCCGCCTCTTGGACCAGATGCGGTTGGATCTGCGGCGCACAGGGTCAGATTCTAGATGTTGAGGATGAAAAGACCGCAGAACGAGTTGAGATCTTGCGAATAGATAAGGAGAGAACATGCGTAGATTTCTGTTGCGGTTGCTGGTCACAGCCATCGCACTGTATGCAGCCGTGCGGTTGGTACCGGGTATCACCTAGGAAGGTGGCTGGCAGACATTGGCCGCCATGGCGCTCATCTTCGGGCTTGTGAACGCCACTGTGCGCCCGATCCTGACTTTGCTTAGCTGTCCGCTGATCATCCTGACAATGGGCCTGTTCATCCTGGTGATCAACGGAGCGATGTTGCTGCTGGCCACACGCCTGGCCGATGTCTTCGGGGTGACCTTCTACGTGCAAGGGTTTGGCTCAGCCTTGTGGGGCGCTCTGGTCATCAGCGTCGTCAGCTTTCTTATGAACATGCTGATCGGGGAGGAAAGGGAACACAAATAATGTTCACACATCCTCGCCTACAATCCGGTCGTAGATAGCCTGCAATTCTTCTTCGGAAAAGAAGTGGATCACTAACCTTCCACCACGCTGACTACGGTAGAGGTTAACCTTGGTGCCCAAGGCGCGGCGGAAGCGATCTTCTAATGCCCGCGTCTCAGCCGTTTGCACCGAGGCAGCTTTGCTGCTTTGAGCCTGTGCACTTGTCAGACGTCGCACCAACTCTTCCGTTTGGCGCACGGAAAGTCCTCGCTTCTGAATGGCATTCAGCACACGCACTTGGAGACCTGGCTCTGTCAGTCCCAGCAAAGCCCGTGCATGTCCTTCGCTAATGAGATTAGCCAGAAGCGCATCTTTGACTTCATCCGGGAGGCGCAGCAAACGCAGTGAGTTGGTCACGCTAACACGGCTCCGTCCCACACGCTCGGCCACTTGTTCCTGAGTCAGGCCAAACTCCTCCATCAGTTGACGGTAGGCATTCGCTTCCTCCAGGGGGTTCAAATCGGCGCGCTGAATGTTCTCCACGAGGGCAAGTTCCAGCGTTTCTTGCGGCGTGGCTTCCTTGACCAGCACAGGAACGACATCAAGCCCTGCCAGCATGGCCGCACGCCAGCGCCTCTCACCAGCGATGAGTTGATAGCGTGGCTTGCCTACAGCCTCTGTCGGACTCCTCTCGGTAACGATTAACGGCTGAAGCAGTCCATGCTCCCGGATGGAGTCGGCCAAGTCGCGCAGAGTTTCAGCACCACTGCCATGCCTGGGTTGGCGTGGATTGGACGCGATGTCAGCTACACTGACCTCGATCATTCCTGAAGGAGCCTCTGCGCCCGGAATCAGGGCTCCCAAACCCCTGCCCAAACCTCGACGCTTGCTGCTCATAAGGTCTCCCTAACTTGCATCTACAGTAGTCAGCGATGGAAAAAACAGGCCGACTATTCGCTGTTCATAATTTCTCGCGCCAGTGCCTGATAAGCTAATCCTCCTGGTGAACGTGGTGCATAATCCAGGATCGGCTCACCATAACTGGGAGCTTCGCTCAGGCGTACATTACGCGGTATGATGGTCTGGAAGGTCTTGTCTGGGAAGTGGCTGCGCACCTCGTCAACCACTTGCTGAGCCAGGCTGGTACGTACGTCGTACATGGTCATCAGTAGCCCCTTGATGCCCAGGGTGGGGTTGAGGTTGATACGTACCAATTCAATAGTGTGCAGCAGTTGTGCGAGCCCCTCCATCGGCAGATACTCACACTGTACGGGTATGATGACCTCATCTGCCGCGGTCAAGGCATTAATAGTAAGCAAGCCCAGGCTAGGAGGACAATCAATCAGGACGTAATCATAACGGTCACGAAGAGGTACCAAGGCTAGCTTCAGGCGATGCTCTCTCGCCATCATACTGACTAATTCGATCTCTGCCCCGGCCAGAGCTGGGGCGGAGGGGATCAAATCAAGCCCCAAGCGTTTGGTGAGTGTTAACACGCTCTCCAGGGGCATGCCAGCGACAATGCTATTGTAGATCGAGCGGCGCAGGCTGTTTTTGTCAATGCCCAGACTGCTGGTAGCATTGGCCTGCGGATCAATATCTACCAGCAGCACGCGCTTTTCCGCTATAGCCAGGTATGCACCAACACTGACCACGGTAGTGGTCTTGCCGACGCCGCCTTTCTGATTGGCCACCGCATAAACGTGGCTCACGTCTCCGCTCTTTCAGTCATACATCTCACCGAGCCGCAATCGTTCTTCTACCTGCTGCCTGGTGGGAATGGTTGTCGTTCCAGTGCCCTCGATGGCAAAGGAAGCTGTACAGTTAGCGAAAGGCACGGCCTGATGCGGATCGCCAGTTTCCTTCAGTCGGACGAGGAATGCCGCGGCGAAGACATCTCCGGCACCAGTAGGATCCACTTCCCGGGCCCGAAAAGCTGGGAAATTACGCGCTGATCCATTCCAGAATACTGTAGCGCCGCGCCAGCCGCGCGTTACTACGGCGATCTTGGCCAGTTCAGCGTAATGCCAGATCACAGCTTCGTCTCCTGCGACGTCTTCCTCACTGAATATCAGCACATCCACGTTGGACAGGATTTGCTGCGCCTCCAGCCAGGGCTTGAATGTCACCTGCCCGTGGCTGTCCCACTGCCGCATCCAACCTTGTGGCGTGACGCCCACGAGAGCCCCACGGAACACGTCAAGCCAATCCAAGCCAAGTTCGCCCACCAACGGCCCGAGCAGTACGATGGAAGCCTGTTTCCAGGCTAGAGGCAGGTGCGATACCTGCAAAGGGCTGGCAACACTGTGCACAAACTGGCATCGCCGCTGACCCTCATAGATGTTCTCAAAGGTGGTGGCAGACGGTGAGGGAACAACGTGTACGTTAATACCCCGCAAGATGCCAGATAGATCAAGATCAGGCGGAGCACTAGTGAGGACCGCCACTGACAGTCCCAGGCCATGCGCGGTAAGCGCGGAGTAAGTGACTGTGCCTCCAACTGCATAACCACCGCCTGACAACAGGTCTTTCGTCACGTGGCCAATGGTTAGAAAATCAGGGCTACTCACCATGTATCCTGTCTCGTGCCAGCCATTCGGCTGAGCGCAGGACAAACAAAGGTTCTTACTTTCTGGGCATGATGACCACTTTGCGCTTCTCGTCCTGCCCAACGCTTTCGGTATAGACATCGGGATCGTCGCGCAGAGCCAGGTGTACGATGCGTCGTTCATGTGGCGGCATTGGCTCCAAGGGCACTGGCTGCGCAGTGATACGGGCCCGCTCTGCCATGCGTCGCGCCAGATCAATCAAGGACTTCTCACGGCGGAATTTGTAATGTTCGACGTCCACGATCAAATTGGGCCAGCGTTGAGTATGACGGCTGATGAGGAGAGAGGTGAGAAATTGCAGATCACGTAGAGTCTCCCCCCGTCGCCCAATGAGCACCCCAAGACCCTCGCCACTGATGTTCAATAGTACGGTATTGGCGCTCGCCTGGCTCTCCGGCCGTGCTTTTTCCCTCGTCACACGTGCGTGGATACCCATATGGCTCAGCAAATTCTCCAAGGCCTCAATGCCAAGCCGAGCTATCTCATCCTGTTCTTCGGCTGAAGATGGCGTTTCGGCAGGGCCCAACCCAGGCGTTGGGGGTGCCTCTGCTAGAGGTGGTGTCAGGACTTGCTCTGCGGTAATGGGAACTGGCGCTTTGGCAGTAACTCTGACCACCGCCTCTTCGCTGAGCAATCCCAGCAAACCTCGGCTTCCTGGCTTGATGACTTCGATCTCGACTTCATCACGACTCAAGCCCAATTGTTGCAGCGCCTGAAGAATAGCCTCATCCACAGAGCGTGCGCTGACTTCAATGCTCTTACTTCTTTCGCCCATCGCCTTTATCCTTTGGACGGCCCGACCTCTTTTTGTCACCCTTTGAGCTCTCGGGTTGAGGCTCTCGAGTCCGAGAACTTGGGCTTTTCAGGGTCAAGCCTTGTCTGCTGAATACGGTAGCCAGAGAGCCCCAACCACTGATAAAGTACTGCTGAATGATCCCCACGATGTTGCTCACGACAAAGTAAAGGCCCAGACCAGAAGCCAGGTTCCAAGTAATCCAGCCAAACATCAATGGCATCATGAGCTCCATGCTCTGACTCATCGCTTGTTGCTGGGGATCCGCAGTCGGTGCCGCCATCATCTTCTGCTGGACCCACATGGTGGCGGCCACCAAGATGGCTAGGATAGGAGCAGAACGACCCAGGTTAAGCCCCAGAAAACTGGCATTCAGAGGCACCAGGCCCGAAAACTGGTGATAGATATGCCGCGCCAGATTGAGCAATTGCAGCGGATTATTCGGTAGAACGTTGATGATTGACTGGTACATTCCAATCCAGATGGGGAATTGAATCAGCATCGGTACTAGACAGCCATAGGGATTGACACCTGCTTCCTTGTACAGCTTCATCTGCTCTTGAGCTAGCTTTTCGCGGTCGTTTTTGTACTTCTTCTGCAACTCCAGCAGCTTGGGCTGAAGGTCTTGACTGGCTTTCGCTGAACGCATCTGCTGCCAGGTGATAGG
>Ga0172365_10004343_pt1 | contig 10482 bp, 9 predicted proteins | sample LakKivSesite48cm_FD_114535 | JGI IMG/M metagenome (GOLD analysis project Ga0172365, IMG submission 114535) | Sediment microbial communities from Lake Kivu, Rwanda - Sediment site 48cm | ecosystem: Environmental > Aquatic > Freshwater > Lake > Sediment | place: Rwanda: Western Province, Lake Kivu... | reverse complement strand
GACCGGGCGCTGGCCGTGCTCGCCGACCGCTCGGCGTCGACGATGCTTGTCGGACGCGTGAACCCGACGACGTGGAGCCACTTCGAGCAAGAAGTCGCCTGTCGGACGAGTGCCCTCGTGGAGGGCCGCGGCATGCGCGCGTCGGCGTCCCGCCATGTGCCTTGGGTGCGACGGACGCTCCTCGAAGACGGAGCGGAGCGGTTCTTCCACCGCCTCGAGGAGGCCGCCGACGCCGCATGGATCGACACGCGACCGCTCCTTTCACTCGGCGCCGTCCTGCCTCCGCCGAAGGAGCGCTTCGCGAGCGACCTCTTCCTGCTCGATGAAGTCGACGACCCCGTCTGGCGGAGCTTCACCAAGGCGGCGATCCAGTGCCGCGTCCCCGTCGTCCTCGGCGGGCACAGCCTCGTCAGCGGAGGGCTCTACCTCGCGGCAGAAGCCTGCTGGAAAGCGCGAAACGTAGTCCGTAGACTTCACCCGGATCCGTTCGGCGGTGAAAAGGAGCGACCATGAGCCCATCTCAACTCAACCAGCGCGTGCTTGACGTGGACGCTCAGACGGCGGCGCTCATCGCCGCCGAGGAGCGTCGCCAACGGGAGAAGATCATCTTGATCCCGTCCGAGTCCTTGACGCCCGCCTCGGTTCGAGAGGCCCTCGGCTCGGCGTTCACGAGCGTGTACGCCGAGGGGTATCCCCGCAAGGCAATGATGAGAGGAACCGTCGAGCAGCTCGCGGACATCGACCTGCAACTCGCGAACTATCGACGCTACGCCGACCGCCGCTTCTACAAAGGCGTGGAGATCGCGGACCTTGTCGAGTCGCTCGCCGCCCGACGCGCCGCGGAGTGCTTCGCGACTCCCGACGTTCCCGCTGAAAGGATCTACGTGAACGTCCAGGCGCTCTCCGGCGCCGCCGCAAATCTGGCCGTGTACGAGGCGTTCGTCGCGCCGGGAGAAACGGTGATGGGCATGGCCCTCACCGAGGGCGGCCACCTCACCCACGGATCCGAGTTCAACGTCACGGGCCGCCGCTACCGGATCGTCTCGTACGCGGTGGATCCGGCGACAGGAAAGCTGGACTACGACCAGATCCGTCGTCTCGCCGAGGAGCATCGACCGCGGATGATCATCGGCGGATTCACGTCGTACCCGTGGCAGGCTGATTGGAGGAAGTTCCGCGAAATCGCCGACGCGGTCGGGGCCATTCTGCTCGCCGATGTCGCCCACACGGCCGGCCTGATCGTCGGAGGGGTCTACCCGAACCCGATCGACCACGCCCACGTGGTGTCGTTCACGACCCATAAGACCCTGTGTGGTGGACGGGGCGCGGTGCTCCTGTCCACCGACCCGGCCATCGCCGCGAAGCTCGACTCGTCGATCTTCCCCGGCCAGCAGGGCGGACCCCACGTGAACAAGTTCGCCGCTCTGGCCGTGGCTCTCAAACTGGCCCAGCAGCCGGAGTTCGCGGCGCTGCAGCGCCGCATCGTCGAGAACGCGAAGGCTCTGGCCAAGGCGCTCGAGGCCCACGGACTCACTCTCGCCTACGGAGGAACCGACACCCACCTTCTCCTCGTTGACCTGAAGCCGCTCCCGAGCGGCACCGGGTTCGTGATGATGGGGGAGATCGCGGCGCGCATCCTGGACCTCGCCGGGATCGTCTGCAACAAGAACACCCTCCCCGGCGATCGCAGCGCGGCGGATGCCCACGGGATCCGCCTCGGAACGCCATGGGTGACGCAACGCGGAATGGGCGAGGGGGACATGCGAGCCCTAGCCAAGATCATCGCCGATGTTCTAAAGGCCATCCGCCCCTTCTCGTACTGCGGGCTGCGCGGCGAGTCCTCGCGGGGGAAGGTCCCGCTGCCCGTGCTCGAGGCGGCGAAACGCGACGTGAGAGAACTCATCGGCCGGGTCGACCCTCGGGTGGGAGGTGCGCCGAGAGACGCTCGCCCGGCGACGAACGACGGAACATGGTGTGCGATTCGGATCCGCGGCGGCCGCGCCGGCGCCCTCCTGCAAGAGAGCCTGACGGTCGACCTGTTCGCCCTCCCCTCCGGAGCGGCGGCCCATGCGTACTTGTTCGACGAGAACGGACAAGCCGTGTCGAACGTGATCGCCGGGTCGCTCGGCCGCGACGACTACCTCCTCTACGCGCCGGCAGAGAACGCACGCGCCGTCAGGGAATGGCTGACCGGGCTGGCCGACGGCTACGCGCTCTTCGACCCGGTGGACGTCCTGCGGAAGGTTCAGGGACCCGCCGTCATCGAGGAGGCGGCAACGAGCGCTTTGCCCCCGGCGGCCCGGGCATGGAAGCCGGCCGCGCCGGGCGAAGATGCCGCGGGCAAGGACATCCGCGAGATCTTCTCCAGACATCCGGATCGCTTTGCGCCGGAGAAACCGTACTTCGTCGGCAGGGATCGCCTCCCGGCGCCGGTTCCCGCCGCACCCCCAGCGGAGTTCCGGTGGGCGCCGGCCCAAGAACCCCTGCGAAGGACGCCTCTCTATGACGCCCACGCGGCCCTCGGGGCGAGGCTCGTGGCGTTCGCCGGCTGGGAAATGCCCGTCTGGTACACGTCGGCGCTTGAAGAACACGCGGCCGTGCGCAAGGCCGCCGGCCTGTTCGATCTCGGGCACATGGGCGTGTTCCAAGTGGAGGGCGAGCACGCCGTGGACTTCCTCAATGCGGTCTCGTCGAACTACGCGGGATGGCTCGAGATCGGGCAATCGCAGTACGCCTACCTGTTCGACCCCGACGGAGGGGTGATCGACGACATCATGGTGTACCGCCGGGCAAGAAACCGATTCCTCGTCGTGGTGAACGCCGCCAACGAGCAGAAGGACTGGGACTGGCTGTGCGGCGTCAATGCAGGGACCTACCTCATCGACCGCGACCACCCGTCTTGCCGCCCCGGCCCGCAGGTCACGATCCGCGACCTCAAGAAGGAGCGCGGCGTCGTCGACGTGGCCCTTCAGGGACCGAGGAGCCACCAAATCCTCAACCTCGTCCTGGCACCGCAGGAGCGCCGAGCGATCGCGTCGCTCGACCGGACACAGTTCGCCGAGGTTGTCGCGGAGGGGCACCAGCTCCTGGTGGCCCGAACGGGCTACACGGGGGAGCCCACGGGCTACGAGATCTACTCCGCCGCTCCCGACGCCGCATGGCTGTGGAGCCGCCTGCTTGACGCCGGTCGGCCGCTCGGCCTCCTGCCGTGCGGGTTGGCGTCACGAGACTCGACCCGAACAGAGGCCGGACTCCCGCTGTACGGACACGAACTGGCAGGGCCCCATGGAGTGAACCCGTACGAGGCCGGCTTCGGGTCGTACATCAAGCTCCACAAGGCGTTCTTCGTCGGCCGCTCGACGTGCCGGCGGCTCTACACGGACGGAGCGAAGCGATCGATCGTCCGTTTCCAGGTCGACGAGGGAGCCCGCCCCGTGCGCGACGGGGCACTCGTGCTCGACAGGAACGGAGCAGTTCTCGGCCGAGTGACGAGCTGCGTGAGTCTGGGAGGGCTTCAGGTCGGAATGGCCCTCGCGGAGAGCGACCCGGGGACGCTTCCTCCAGGAACGCCGATTGCTCTGGTGAACCTGCCAAGAGGCGCGGGGGCGGAGGGAACGTGGGCGGATGCGAAGCCCGGGGACCGCCTGCCACTCGGGGCGCAGGGACGGATTCTCCCTCGGTTCCTATCTCGGGAAGACCTCCCCGATCCGGAGGGCGAGTAGGGGCGCGCCGGATCAAGCCCGGGGATGGCTAGTTCATCCGCCGGTCGCCGGACGTCGCCGGCGAGACGGAGTTCAGCCACTTGAGCTCGGGAGGAAGAACCGACTGGAGGGCTGTTGCGTACTCCCGCCACTGGTCGCGCTCGCGAGTCGCCTCCTGCAGCAGCTCGTGAGCGAGAGCGAACTCCACCTCGGGGCGAAGGACGATACAGATCCCGGACGTGGTCTCGTCGTCGCCCAACTCGCCCCGCAGCCGATCGGCCGCCTGGCGGATCGGAAGCCCCTCTTCTCGACGCAACTCCTCGAGACGGCGCAGGATGGCCACGGCTTCCCCACGGAAGATCAGCCGGTTTCGCTCTCCTCGAGTGAGATACCTCTGGAGGGTTTCGCCGAGAGCGTCGACCCTCAACCGCACAGCGCGCTTCGAGAGCCCGAGGAAGCGCGCCACTTCATCCAACGTGGCCATGGCCCCATTATACGAGAAAGGTCACGGGTTGCGTGTAATGCAGACAACCTTCCGACCCCGTTGTCACCCGCATCACCGCCTCCGCGCCTCGCCGACTCCGGCCCAGTCTCTTCCCTCCCCCCCCGCCACAAACGAGGCTCGCTCATCGACAACTGAGCCCGCCCTGAGGCAGACCACGCCGACACGACGCGGATCACGCCGAGATCCTCGCCGGAGCGTTCGACGCCGCCAGCGAGCCCGCAGGCCAGTTCATCGTCGTGGTCAGGTCCGCAGGGAGAACGGTCCGAGGAGGGCGCCGGAGAGCGTCGAACCCGCAACAGCCCTCTGTCCCCCTGTGACCTGTGCCATGGGAAAGGCAAGGGAGCGCGCCACGGACTGCCTGTCGGCTCCAGTCGTTCGCGGCCGGCAGCGCGCCTTCTCCCGCCCGCTCGTTCCGACTACGATGAGCGAAGCAAGACACGGAGGTGACCGAGGTGCGAAAGGAGTTCAGGGAGTTCATCACCAAGGGGAACCTGCTTCAGTTGGCCATCGCCTTCGTCATGGGCGCGGCGTTCGCGACCATGGTGAAGTCGTTCGTCGATGATCTCATCATGCCCATCATCGGCAAGCTGATCGGGAACGTAGACTTCGCGAACCTCTACGTTGTCCTGTCCGGTGAAACGTATGAGTCCGCGGCCGCCGCGCGTGAGGCGGGCGCTGCGGCGATCTACTACGGCGCATTCATCAACACCTTGATCACATTCCTGATCGTCGCGTGGGTCATGTTCCTCCTTGTCCGCGTGTTCAGCCGAATGCAGAAGAAGGCCGAGACGGCGGCGCCGACGACGAAGGAGTGCCCGCGCTGCCGGACGCAGATCCCGCTCGCCGCCACGCGGTGTCCTCACTGCACGTCGGAGGTGTAGCTCACTCAGGAACAGGAGACCGGAGAAGGGAGCGACGCTGGAGTTCCTCGAAGTCCTTCGCGCGGCGGAGCCTGTGCTCCGCGCGCAGCGCCGGGTGGTCCGACTTCGTCCGGATCGACGGGCGGTGTTCGTCGGAGACACGCACGGGGATCTCAACGCGACCGAGGAGGTTCTCCGGCGGTTCTCCGCGCCGGACACGGCCATCGTCTTCCTCGGGGACTCGGTTGACCGCGGTCCGCGATCGAGAGAGAACCTGGGACGAATTCTCGCCGCAGTGTCTGCAGATCCCGAGCGGACGATCCTCCTGATGGGGAACCACGAGGCGTGGAGCGTGGCGAGGTTCTCGCCGGCCGATTTCTGGGAGAGCCTGGCCCCGGACGAGGAGGCGGCGCTCGACCGAGTTCTCCCTCGGCTTCCCTTCGCCGCGTGGCACCCCGCGGGCGTCCTGGCTCTCCATGGCGCGCTCCCCGATCTGCCATGCCTCGACGCCATCGAGGATGTCGAGCTTGGCTCTCCGGAGTGGCGGGACATCACATGGGGCGACTGGCGAAGCGACGCCCACGCGGAGGCACCCATCACGGTCACGGGGCGCCCGACGTACGGTGCGGCCACGTTCGAGGAGCGGTCTCGCCGCTTGGGCGTGCCCGTGCTGGTCCGATCGCACCAGCCGGATGCTCCGACGTACTTGTTCGGAGACCGCTGCTTGACGATCTTCACATCGCGAGCGTATGGAGGCGGACGACGACGCATCGCCGTTCTCCCAGAAGGCGTGCGGGTATCCACGGCGCGGGACCTCTCTCTTGCAGAGGTTTGATCTTGTTTAGGGAGACGTGACCCGATACCGTCAAGGAGGTCTGATCGGGCGGAAGAAGCCCGGCACCTGCTCGGAGGAGGCAATCCGATGTTCGACCCTCGCATCGCCAAGTTGGCCGAGGTGTTGGTCCGATACTCGGTCGGCGTCCGGCCGAACGACACCGTGTTCATTCAGGGGGGACCCACGGCGATCCCGCTCATCAAGGCGGTCGTCGTAGAGGTTCTCCGATCGGGCGGACACCCCTACACGCGAATGACGGTCCCCGACCTGGACGAACTCGTCTTCCGGCACGCCTCGGACGCGCAGCTCCGCCACGTTCCCGAACCCACCCGCGTCATCTACGAGTCGTACGACGCGATGATCACCTTCTGGAGTTCCGACAACACGAAGTCCCTGACGAGCGTTCCCCCGGAGAAGCTCGTCTTGTCGAACCAGGCGACGAAGGACATCTTCCGAACGTTCATGCAGCGAGTGGCCACGCAGGAACTCCGATGGGTCGGCACGCTGTACCCAACGGAAGCCTACGCGCAGGACGCCGAGATGGGGCTCCATGAGTACGAGGACTTCGTGTACGGCGCGTGCCTGCCGGACCTCGAGGATCCGGTCGCGGTTTGGAAGAAGCTCTCGATCTGGCAGCAGAAGCTCGTCAACTGGCTCGACGGGAAGAAGAAGCTTCGCGTCGAGGGTCCGGACGTCGATCTGCGCATGACGATCGCGGGACGAACGTTCAAGAACTGCGACGGCAAGAACAACATGCCGGACGGGGAGATCTTCACAGGGCCCGTGGAGGACAGCGTCGAGGGGCACGTCCGGTTCTCGTACCCGACGGTGTACCAAGGGCGGAAGGTCGACGGAGTTCGACTCTGGTTCGAGAAGGGCAAGGTCGTTCGAGCCGAGGCCGACACGGGGGAGGAGTTCCTCCAGAAAACGCTCGACGTCGACGCGGGGGCGCGCTATGTGGGGGAGTTCGCCGTGGGCACGAACCGGGGGATCACACGAGCGACAGGAAACACGCTGTTCGACGAGAAGATCAACGGCAGCTTCCACATGGCGCTTGGCGCAGGAATGCCCGAGACCGGGAGTCGGAACGAGTCGGCGATCCACTGGGACATCGTCTGCGATCTGACGAAGGGCGGCCGGATTCACGTGGACGACACACTGATCTACGACAGCGGCCGGTTCCTGATCGGCGAGTGAACGCACCGTGAACCGCGACCTCATTCAATCCATCGAGCGAGCCACGTCCGCGGAGCGTCTGGTGACGGATCGCCGGGACTTCCATCGGTACCCCGAGTCCGGCTGGACCGAGTTCCGGACGTCGTCGAGAATCGCGCGTCGCCTCAAGGAGCTCGGCTTCGAGGTCCTCGCGGGGCGGAGCGTCTGCGCGGCCGACGCGCGAATGGGCGTACCCCCGGAGGAGGTCCTCGAGAAGCACAGCGCCCGGGCGATCGCTCAAGGCGGCGACCCGGAGTACATCGAAGCCGCGCGCGGTGGATTCACGGGGGTCGTAGCATCGCTCGGGAGCGGAGACGGTCCGACGGTCGCCCTCCGGTTCGACATCGACGCCCTCGATCTGATCGAGAGCGAGTCGCTCACTCACCGCCCGGTCCGCGAAGGGTTCGCGTCACAGAACCCGGGGAGCTGCCACGCGTGCGGACACGATGGGCACGCCGCCGTTGGGCTGGGGTTGGCCGGCGTGTTCGCCGAACTGCGCCGCTCGCTGCGAGGGACCGTCAAATTGGTTTTCCAGCCGGCGGAGGAAGGGGTCCGCGGAGCTCGCTCGATCGTGGAGGCCGGTCACCTGGACGACGCGGACGTTCTCATCGGACACCACGTGTTCAGTGGATGGGGCCTGGGGGAGACCGCCGCCGGGATGGGCGGATACGCGGCGACCCGCAAGTTCGACGTGACGTTTGAAGGCGAGGCGGCCCACGCCGGGGGCGCCCCTGAGCAGGGCCGCAATGCACTCCTGGCGGCGGCCAACGCCGCCGTTGGGCTCCATGCGCTGCCTCGTCACCGCTCCGGGTTCACGCGGGTGAACGTCGGACGCCTCGAAGCGGGAACCGCACGGAACATCATCCCCGACCGCGCCCTCCTCGTGGCGGAGGTGCGCGGGGAAACGTCAGCCCTATGCGATTCGATGTACGAGCGCGCCGTTCGCGTCGTCGAATCCTCCGCGGCCATGTTCGGCTGTGAGGCGCGCGTCCGCCCTATGGGCGAAGCGGCGACCGCTGCGAGCGACGCTGTGCTGGTCGGGCGAGTCAAGGAAGTCGGCGCCGAACTGGGGGAGTGCACCTTCCACGACGTGAAGCGAATGGGTGGAAGCGAGGACTTCACGGAGATGATGCGCCGAGTTCAGGCCCGCGGGGGCCTGGCGACAAACATCGGCATCGGCGCGGACCTCCACGGCGTTTGCTGGGACGACCCCGATCGCTCTCGCGTGCTCGGCGCACACACCCCCGTGTTCGACTTCGACGAACGGGCGCTCGGACTGGCAGTTCGCCTTCTCGCCGCCTTGACGATCGATGTCATGACCATCCCGATCGCGCGCAACTCAGGAGCGCGTCGATGAACCGAAGCCGCGCAACGGAATTCGTGTCCTTTGAGACGTGCCCGCACGCGCCCATTGGACGAAGTGGGACACACGGCACGCGTGCGCCTATTGACTCCCGGCGGCCGAAGCCGCTATCCTGCGTGCCTCTATCGCAGAGTGGCTCTTCACTTCGTGAACCCACACCGACCGAGCGTAGAGATGCGAGGAGAGAACGACAGCGGAGGGAGGGAATGCCGGAGGATGCGACGAAGCGGCGCGCAAGCTGGGCGGGAGAGGCGGCGCGGCCTGCGGTCGGAGGTGATGACGAAGCTGTAGACTGGCAAGAGCGGTCGATGTTGGAGAAGATGCGCTTCCGGTGGGCTGGGTCCTTCACCACCAGGAAGGGTGGCTTCGTGGAGGGAACATGAGCAAAGTGATCTGCCCTGTGTGCGACGCGGTGTTCGATGTGGACAAGGACGAGCTTTCCCTGTTCAACCGCCTCCGGTGCGAGGAGTGCGAGGCATTGCTCGAGGTCGTCGAGGAAGATCCGATCCGGCTGGAGTGGATCGAGGAGGATGACGACCTCGACGAAGAGGACGACCTCGACGAAGAGGAAGAGGAGGACGACTACATCTAGCGGCGCCAGAGATCGAGCGACGCTGGGAACAGACCGGCGCCTCTCGGTCGAAGCCGCACTCTCCTAGTCAGGCGGTGTCTTCCCTGCAGGTTCGGCAGGGGACAGCGCGGCGAAGGGTGGAGAGCCTCGAGGAGGCTTTCCGCCTTTCTTCGTCTGGAGCTACAGCCAGCGTCGCCGACGGAAGTAATAGAGCATCCCGAGCGCCATCAGACTCATGAATCCCACGACGGCGAAGTAGCCGTACCGCGACCCCAGCCCTGGCATCCACCGGAAGTTCATCCCGTACACCCCGGTGACGAACGACAACGGCATGAAGAGGGTGGCGATGATGGTCAGTACCTTCATGACTTCGTTCATCCGGTTGCTGAGGCTCGACAGGTAGACATCCATCACGCTGCTCAACATCTCGCGGAACGTCTCCACTGTGTCGATGATCTGAACGGCGTGGTCGTAGGCGTCGCGGACGTACGGCAGCGTCTCGGGAGCGAGAAGAGGGGAGTCGCCGCGCTGAAGGGAGCTCAGCACTTCCCGCAGCGGCCACACGGACTTCCGCAGGTAGAGAAGCTCGCGCTGCAGGAGACGAATCTCGTCCACGTCCGACTGCGCCGGGGACCGCGTCACGTGCTCGTAGACTTCCTCGACCCAGTCCCCGATGTGCTCCAGCACGACGAAGTAGTTGTCGACGATCGCATCGATCAGGGAATAGAAGAGGTAGTCGGCCCCAGCGCGGCGAAGGCGGCCGCGCCCGTTTCGAATCCGCTCCCGGACGGAATTGAACACGTCACCCGGCGTCTCCTGAAACGAGACGAGCCACGACGCGCCGAGCACGAGGCTCACCTGCTCGTCTTCGATCTCCCGACGTTCCTCGTGGTATTGAAGCATGCGCAAGGATGCGAACAGGAGCGAGCCGTAGTCCTCCAGTTTCGGGTGCTGCAGGGTGTGCATGATGTCCTCAAGGAGGAGCGGGTGAATGTCGCCCATCCGCCCGATCTCCTCGACGACCGCTGCGTCGTGCACGCCGTCGACATTCAGCCACAGGACTCCGGTCGGTCCGTTCGTGGGCAGGGCGCACGAGAGCTCCGGGTGGGTTTCCTCGAACGTCGTTTCGTCGAACCGGAACAGCGTCAGACAGATCGTCTCCGGGCGTGCATCCCCAACGTGAACCAGGGCGCCGGGGAGCTGCCCAGCCGTTCGCTCTGTCTGCCTCACGAACCTTGCCATAGCCTCACCGGAGGCAACGATACGCCCTGCGGAAGAGGTCGACAACTACTCGAGTTGTGGCCCGGTTCCCCGGAACGCTATCCTCTCGCGCTTCGCGGGGCCGCGCACGGGAGGGCTCATGGACAAGGCATCGTTGCGACCGGTGGTGTTCGAGATCCTTCGCAGGACCCCACAAACCCACCTTCACGCG
>Ga0172365_10004342_pt1 | contig 10482 bp, 10 predicted proteins | sample LakKivSesite48cm_FD_114535 | JGI IMG/M metagenome (GOLD analysis project Ga0172365, IMG submission 114535) | Sediment microbial communities from Lake Kivu, Rwanda - Sediment site 48cm | ecosystem: Environmental > Aquatic > Freshwater > Lake > Sediment | place: Rwanda: Western Province, Lake... | reverse complement strand
TGTTGATAGAAATCCCTTCCTTTTCTCTTGAATTTCTTAAATGTAACTCCCAAGACTGACCTTGAGAATGCAGCCTTGAAACTCTCGAAATCGCCTCGGACAACAACTGTGTGAATTGCCAGCATACGATTCTTATCCATATATTTTCCTCATTGTTCTCAATGTTGTCAACCTTTAAAACATTTTCCATTTGTTGCTTGGGGAAGCAATACCTTATGGTTTACCATATATGTGCATGCTATAGAAAAGCTTTTAACCGCAATACCATGCCAATATATAATCAGAGGCAAAAAATGTGTTGACTATTAATGTACGCATGCTAAAGGCAAATGACGGAAAAACTGCGATAGTGGCTGTTCTCGCAATTGCACTCGTGCTATCCTCTTCAGTTGGTATCTTTTCCATAAACAATATTAAAGATAACCTCAGCGACGTCCAAATGAAATTAGAGGAAGGTCTCGAGATCATCAAGAGCAAATCCTACAGTATCAGTAGTAGCGTCAAATGGACAGAGATAAAGGCTGCCGGAATAAAAACAACTGAGACAAGTCTAAAGGGGTTCCTGCAGATATGTGAAAGAATTGCACTGAATCTTGGTAACTTCAAGGTCTACGCAGATTTTGAGGCTAGAGTTATGTGGGTTTATGCTGACACCTCAAATGTTGGAGCAGATTCAGAGGTGTACTACCTCAGGTTCACGTGATCCTCAGGTGACTTCAAGATGAGTTGGAAGAGGTATGAAAAATCCAAAGCTAGAGACCATAGAGGAAGGCATGTCGGAGGACCAGGGAACGCTGATTATGTCCGCGGAAGAGCTAAGGGAGAGGTCAAACATCGCAAAGCGCCTTTGACCAAAACTGAGGTAGTAAAATTGGCCAGAAAAGGAATTAAAGAAATTGAATCCCAAGGTGGATTCACTAGACCTGCTGAGGAGTATGTCAAGAAATATAGGTCAGAAATGAAGTTGTTCAAAAGAGGAAGGCGTCAGTAACATACACTTCGTCGATTGCGGAAGGAGGGTTGAACGTAATTGAATGTCGTAGAATGGGTAAAGGGTGCCATCGTCATTGTGATCGGTGCTTACATAATATATGTTCTGATTCAATCTCTTACCGAGACCTACCCAGCATTTGGACAGTATGGTTGGGGTCTCCTAGGGGCGTACGTCGCTGGAGCAATGCTTTTTCTAAAATACGGTCTGAGCAAATCATAAAAATGGACGCATGTGCCTCTATCTGCTCATTTGTGTGTTCTGGGTTAAGAAGAGTTTTGCCCATTGCGAACTTGATAAAGATGGGGTTAACTATATGATAAGTTCTTTGTCAAAACACATATACTTTCAATCACAGATATTCTGTTTTAAGCACGATTCAACAGATTGGTGAATAATGTGACAATTCACTTTCTTTATGGGAGAAGAGAATCCCTTACAGGCAAGTCAGAAGCATATAAAAAGAGTGTTCGTGCTTACTTGGAATCATTTGGTTATTCGCAGATAACCGACTCATACGTTGAAGGGACCTTTGAGGACATGCTTTTCTGTAATCCAACAATTGCTCCTGGCAAAAAGTTTCTAGTTGAAGTCAAAGCAGAAGACTTGTCACTACGTTCCTGTAAGTTTGCCAAGGAACTGACTAGATACTTCCGGCTCTGGCACGCTAAGGAACCGAGTGAAAGATTCAATTTCCACTTATTTGTCCAAGCAGTAAAAAAACCTGACGAGTGGGAGGCGATATTTTCTGAGAATAATCAAAGTTTCGCAGTCCGTCGATGGTGTAACTGGTATAATACTAAATGCCTCAAGGAAAATGACATCCCCTTATCAGACCAAGAAATCATAGATATAGCCAAGTTCTTCTCAGAAACCATTGTTACGGTGGGGAACAGTCAGCGCTTGGAAATTGCTGTATGCGAAAAAGAGTCAAAGTCTGCCTCATCTATTTCCAAAATGGCACAGAGCCTCTTGAGTATCGTGGAAAAGAGAAGAGCACCAACGATGAAAAAGAGCAATCTCATAATGAACATACTTCCAATCAGTCTTCCGCCATACTATTATACGTGCCAATCCAGCGCCGAAAGCAAAACTGATATTTACGAAGGTTTGAAAGGAAGATTGATCCCACCATTCATTTGGAGAACTAAAAGCCGCCTTATGATGTCATTCGTGAGATTTGACCGAGAAAATCCGTTGACCGAGTATGCAGCTGAACCGGAAACTACACTGAAGACTAAGGATCTTCAATCGGAAAACCCTCCTTTATGCTCTGAATTGGTGAATGTACACTTAAGAAGAATCATATGGAACAGAGGTGTGTATCGAGACGGCAAAGCAGGCATTTTTTACTTTCCTATGTTGGACAAATCAAAAATCAAGAGAATGGTGATGGGTCCGAATAAAAAGCCAAGATGGGTCGTAAGAAAGTTAGTGCATCTGGAAGATTCGCAATATGGTAAGAAAGGAGAGCCAAACTTCTTCTTTCACAGAGCCGTAGAACTTGAAACTCCTACATACTGGGGAGACTCCTATGTTGAACTCACACCTAGAAAGTACTATACCTTCGATGGCGAAACAGCGATAGATGGTGAAACGCGCAAGAAACTCGATGCGAAGTTCAGAAACCCTCAATTTGATAGGTGCAAGACCAGACTTGGACTTATGAGATTATGGAAGTACGTCTTGTTCGAATCAAAGGAATATGCTATAAAACCAGAGAAATGGTTTGACAATTTCCGATTTGGTCATTTCATCAGAGAAGTTGTGGATTGGAGTCCTAAAGTGATTGACAGAGAGCAGACTAGACTATGGGATTTTGGAGGGAAATGATGGCATTTCGCGCTTTGCGGATTGACGAACCCGAGTTGTTCTTTGGTGGAAACGGAAGATGTCGCGATCCTCAAGTGGGTTTACTGAACTATGGTCCACATGGTGGAATGAGCGGGAACGATCAGACAACCATATCGATTAGAGCAGGCATTATAGGCACCGAACGAAGCATCGACAAAACAAAAGTGTGGCTGGACAGACTAAAATACAGGATAGCTGCAGAAGAACGCTCAAACACAGAATACAAAGGAATTGACTTCCCTGGTATAGCTCTAAAAAGCCCATTGAGATTCGAGATACATGTTGATGACAATTGCATTCTGAGAATCGATAGAGCATTCATTAGAAGCTTGGAAACTGAAAAAAGAAAGGAAAGAATCATTCTTACTGTTAAGCAATACTGTGAGAAATTTGATGGCCTGACTGAGGCGCATCCAGGACCACAAACAATTCTACTGCCAATTGACGATGATTTGTTAAGCCTTTGCAAAGATCCGTTTCAAAAAACCGACAAGATTGTGTATCAACATAGAGAGTTTGGTGATCCGGAAAGCGCGAGTGCCGAATTGTTTGATTTTCACAACCATCTAAAAGCTCAAGCAGCTCTAAGAGGATTTACTACTCAGATGATAACTCCTAAGACCCTAGCGTTCTCAATACAAAAGCAGAGTCCTGCACTCATTGGTTGGAATTTCGCCGTTGCCATATACTATAAGGCCACGGGTATTCCGTGGAAACTGGCAGAGATAGACGATGAGACTTGTTATATTGGCATTTCTTTTTACAACGAAATTGGGCGGTCAGGCAAGACAATGAGGACAAGCATCGCCCAGGTGTATATGAGAACAGGGGAAAGTCAAGTGATTAGAGGCGAAGCTTTTGAGTGGGATGAAGAAAGGGAAAAAAGGAATGTACGTCTGAGTTCACGGCAGATGCAGAAGATAGTTGGAGATTCAATTGAACTTTTCCGTACGCAGAGAAACAAGTTGCCACGTAGAGTAGTAGTTCATAAGTCAACCAGATTCTCTGATGAAGAGTTGGATGGAAGCGAACAAGCCTGTAAAGACATTGATGTTCTGGACATCGTGCATGTGATTGAGTGGCCAAGTTTCAGGGCTTATCATGAAAAATATGATTATCCTGTCGTTCGTGGTACTGCCATAGTTAATGCTAACGAAGCAATGTTATTCACTTCGGGTTATGTGCCAGCACTTGCGACATACCCAGGACCGGGGGTCCCTCGACCGCTTCATTTGATCTGTCAAAGACTAGATACTTCAATTGAAAGCATTTGCCGGGACATGATGGGTCTGACTAAGCTTGATTGGAACTCTTCAACGTTCTACATAAGAATGCCTGTCACTATTGGAGTTTCAAGAAAAGTGGGAGCAGTGATGGCCGAGATGGTCGCAACTGGCGGAGCTCCACCCTCCAGCTACAGATTCTTCATGTAGAATAGACCGCGTTGCCAAAAGCATGATCCTGTATCTCATACGATCACAAAACAGGAATCTAAGTATAATGATTAAGGCAAGTAGACGTTAATCTCGAGCACTTTGTCAGATGCGTTTCTGATGATCCACTCAATAAACGACCCCGTTACTCGGTCTTGTCTTTTACCCCATATACTCACATCTATGACTGGTGACAATTCTCGTCTAAATTCGACCCTGCCTTGGTAAGGCTTGCTTTTCCACGCAGCAACTCCTCTTTTCCTGACAACTTGAAAGGTGCGTTCACCTTTTTCCTCCAGAATATCACTAAAGTCACGGATCTTGACATCTTTTGAACATAGCATGCGTAAGTGAACTACCAATCGCTTCTCACTTCGATATCTATGACGATTTTAGAATTGGAATTAACCAGTTAAAAAATTTGTGAACAGAGAATCAGTATCATAGTCAAGTTTTTGAATGCGGATGATTTCGGCTTTACGACTTTTTGTCGCATCTTTTGCGTTTGTCGGTCTTTGTTTATCATTAATTTCACATTAGATCTCCAAACATATCATCTGATTCTTCGGTAAGTTGATCATCCCAGCATTCCCAGCACATGCCGTCGTAGTCTTCCGTATTCTTCCTTGCTAATCCTTCGACCACATACTTCACAATGATATTCTTCTTCATCTTCGGGCACTGTAGAACCGCCTAGTCTTCTATATTCGCGATCCGATCAAAAGTATCTCTGAGTTTACCATATTTTTCGTTAACTTCGCTGGCCTTGCTGTAAGTGTTTTTGATGTGAGTATAAAGCGTGCTCCAACTGGCTTCCACTTCTTCCAACGACTTTGAGAGTCTACCGAGGTTGTTCTGAATCTGTTGTGCTTTCTCAGATATCTCCGTTGCTTTCAGTCCCACGGATAGAAGGTTTAGGTTTATGGCGAGCGTAGCCGGAGAGACCAGTAGTACGCCTTCTTTTGCTGCTTCGGCGATCAAGCTTGGTTCGCACTCTGTTAGGTATTGGTATACGGCTTCTGAAGGGATAAAGCCGAAAGCAAATGGTGTTGTGCCTTCTTCAGGTTTGACGTAATCAGATTTGATTTTCTCCGTGTGAGCGTTGACGTCGTTACAGAAGCTTGTGGCGAAGCTTGCGCGTTGTGTTTCGTCTGTTGTTTCTATTAGTCTTCTGTAGTTGTCTAAGGGGAACTTGGAGTCGATACATACTATGCCTTGCGGAGTGACAATGTGAGCGTCGGGGATTTTGCCCGTCTTTGAGATGCGCTCTCTTATGTGAACATACTGCTTTGGTAAAAGATCTCTTAAGATTTGTTCGAGTTGAAATTCGCCATATTCTCCTCGGCCGCGTGTGACTTTGAAAAGTGTTTGCAGGCTTTGTGTGGCGTCTTGGATGTCATCGGCCCTGCTTTTTATGGCGCCTATGTCTTGATCTATCCCAAGTTCTTTCCAGCATGTTGCGAATGCACCTTTAATCGCCTCTGGATCGACTGAAACTCTCCCAAACTTGCCTGAAAGGCGAAGCAACAGGACTAGTATTCCCAACGAGAGAATAAGTACTAAGGCCATCAGAAGCTCGATCAAGATGCTCACCTATAGCCTAATCACTAGTTGCTTTTCAGAGAACCGTAATAACGATTATGAATTATTGAACGACATTTAGAATCTATATTGCGTGTCCTTTTTCACTATCATCAGATTTCTGATTGAGGAGCTTGCCCGATTCACTTCTTTTTTCGTTCAGAGCGTAGACTCTCACCACTTAGGCCGCTGGATTAGAACACATTTATGAGAATCACCCCCGCGCGAGCTCCAAACTGATGGCCATGCGCCACTAGGTGAAAGGTTAGTGCTCAAACGGAGATAAATAGTGCGAGTAAGGCATATGAACAACTCTGAAAAATCAGAAATCACGCAAAAAGGCCTGAAATCTTAGTCGCGCGCTTATTTGGCTTGCCTTCTAGAAACTCACCTGCCTGGTATTTGAATTCGGAAGTTATATGGTTTTTGTTGTTCGCCATTTTACGCTGCAAGAATCCTTTCTTTTGCTGTTTTTTCGATCTCTAATGAATCAATGCTGCCGTCAGGGCCATCTTGAGAGGTTATGACTTTGTCGACTAGCTTGTGTTTTTCATACCAAGTTTTCTTCTGTTCCCATTCTTTCTTATATGATTCTAAGTTTAGCATTCCGAGGTGTTCCCAGTACCAAGTTTTGCCTTTGAAGGATATGGTGAAGTCTGGCAATCTGAAGTCATGAGGGGCTACTTCGAGCGGTTCCTCATATTTGTAGTCTATACCCAGTTTTGTTAATACGTTGCCAACTACGACTTCTGACTTTGATCTTACCATTTCCCCTGTCAGTGTTCTGTGGATTAGCTTTTCTGGATATGGAAGTTTCACGCCCTCTGGTCTTACTATAGGAATGAACAGGTTGGTATTCCTTAGCAGAGTTTCTGATTCCTGCATTTTACGGAAGATTCTGAGGGGAGTGATGTCTTTTTCAATGAGCAATACAAGCTTTTCCCTGAATCGTGTTAAGCCAGTGTACAGTAGCTCTCTGGAAAAGGTTCTGGCCTTCTGGGGGAGGATCAAGAACACGATTTCAAAGTCGCTTCCCTGTGCCTTGTGTACTGTGATGGCATATGCTAGTTCCAGGTTTTCGTCGACTTCAGGGCGATAATACCGATAAGTAAGATCGGGCTGTGTGGAAAAACTAACGTCCAATGAGTCGTTTGACCGTTTCTTTCCCTTGCTTGTGTTCGCAATGTATCCAACTTCTCCATTCGCGACATATCCATCTACATAGGAGCCGGCCCAAGCCTTACGCGGGGAGTTTACGATCTGGATGACTTTTTCCGTATAGACTATATCTTCGTCTCCAAAAGGTCGTGCAGTTGCTCTGTTCCATCTGCATCTTTCCATTAGCCCTTTTCGGTATTTTCGCTGGATTAGTCTGTTGATCTCTCTGGTTCCAAATCTTTGCATACGGACAGGGGATAGTATTTGCCAGCTCTCGGGATCCTTATCTGTATCTTCTCCGATGCCCAGCGACATATTGAAGGACAAGTAAGCCTTTTCAGATTCATCAAGCGACAACAGTTCGATCATTCGTTTGTTAAGAATATCATATAGTTCTTCGATATTGTTCCAGAAGTGGACTTCTAGGTCACCTTTGTTGTATCCACGTGATACTTCTGATAGCATTTCGTCATCGTTTGGGCTGGGATAATCGGCGACATACCCATCAGAAAGTCTTAGAGCCTCGCTGGTTTGGCTTTCCTTTCGTTGGCGTGCTCGCTCTCTGAGATAGGCAAGATGCTTCCTGCGTTCGTCGTTTTCATCCAGCCAGCCAATTATGTCTACAAATGTTCTTCCTGGGCCTATGGGTGGGAGCTGGTTTGAGTCTCCTATGAGAACTAGTCGTTTGACGTCGTTGAACCTTATAGCTCTGAACAGGGTTCCAAGTAGATCAAGAGGTATCATCGAAGCTTCGTCTATTATTATTGTTGAAGCTCCTACTTGCTTTCCTCCTGAATCCTTGAGTGCGAATGTATCTCTATCTATCCATCCTTGCTTGTTCAAGAACTGGTGAACAGTTAATGCTTCTCGTTCGGCTAATTTCTGCAGTCTCACACGGGCTTTTCCTGTAGGAGCCAACAAAAGTATATCAGGACGGCCTTCTTTTTCGGCGATTCCTTGTAGTAAGATTTTAACTACTGTTGTCTTGCCTGTTCCCGCACGACCCATTAGAAGCGAAAACCTGAACCTGAATATCTTCTCTAAAGCTTCAGCCTTTTCTTTCTGGGCCCTTGCTTCTACTTCAGCATCTAAATGAGTTAGTCCGGCTACTCCTAGTTCCTTTTGTAGCTTGCTTTGCCAATCGACTCCGCTAGCAGGCCTTGGATCACTTGTCAGCAAGTCACTGATCTGTTTGGATATCTCTATTTCCATTTGTCGCAAGCGGGGTAATGCAAAGTAGGGATTTTCGCTTTCTGGATCAAAGTCGACTGCCTTTTGATAGAAATCTTTCTGTTCCATGATCAACTCCGGATCAGGGTTGCACTTGCGTTCGTCTGGCAGTCTTTTTCTTATTCGGGAGAGTGCATCATCCATTGAGAGTAGTGCATCACCTGATTGAGCAGCTGATTTCAGAATGTCTACCAACAAGGCCCTAACACGTCGCTTGTCATTTGGTGAGATTCCGACATGTTTTCCCCAGGCTTTGGCTGCGTCAGGTAGCGGGATCATGCCATGATCTATCTGTTCAAAACCAATTGGTGCTGAGTCTTTTCCGCCTGTGTCTTGTTCGCATAGAATGTATGGGCTTTCAATTATATATTCAAGCGTAGCTAGGATTCCTGCGTTCTTTCTAAGAGTTGGATTAGAGACTCGTTCAACCTGTTCCTTTGTGAACCCAAAGAGGCAGAGAGTTATCAGAAGTTTCTTTCTTGATTCAGGAAGGCCAAGCCATTCTTTTGAAGCCAGATCCAGATCGTTCTTGAACTTTTTTTCAGGCTTCCTTTTCTTATCCAAAATTGCCAGGAGATGCTTCAATGCATCTTTTCCCTTTTTCGATATCTCCTGCAAGACCTCAAATTGGTAGATTGTTCCCTTGGACATTCCAAGATATTCCAGAACACTGCCAGTACCCGGATAAGCCCCTCTATTTGCCCATATTTCGGCCAGAACCTTATCCAGCCATTTTATCCTTGAGTTCCAGTCGTCTGATACTTTGCGTTCCTTTTGAACTGTCCTAGCTGCTTGGATAATTGCATCTAATGCAACAACGGCTTCATCATCTGTCAGTTGCTCAGAGACGTATGAGAACTGTTCGCGGAGGCTACCGGGAACTCTGCATATTATGTTGGACGGATCGTACCCTTGTTTCAGATACTCTTGATATGGTAGTATCACAGATTGGGCAGGGTGATCTATTGTTATTGCTCTAGACCAGATGGGGTAATCGTCTGGGTATCTCGGAGTTTTGGGAAAATACAACTGCGGGCCCTTTTTCTTGATTCTGGCTACACCGACTAGCAGGCGATCTCCGGCCTCGTCTACTAATGGGTTGCCGTGATTTGTGTAAAAGAATACAAGTGAATGCCCCTCTTCAATCATACCAAAATACTCATTGAGTTGATCAAGTTGTTTCTTGGGGTCGCTTTCCCACGTTACTCCTTTTTCTGATGAGAACATTCTTCCATAAGGTCTAGCGCAGAACGAGAAAGCCTCAAGCTCTTCCTCACTGTCGGGGAGTCTGCGCCAATCCAAAGGGTCGCTGTGAATTATGCGCGAAGGCGTTGAGGAAAAAAGGGATATTTCGCTTGAGCAGGGTGGTTCGTAACCTTTAATAGCGGAAAAGTGCTTTCCCGCGTTTTCTTTCTCCAGTTTGTCATCGCGAGAATCACGGATGTATTCATGAACCATGCATGAAGTATTTGACAGAGGATCTTCACAAACACACCCGTTCCAACAGCTGTCATGCCATGCAAGTCGCGCCGACATGTGTGTAGGCATACTTACCATCTTGATGAAAGATGCTACGTTGTCAATCGTTAAAATACTTGCGTTCTGAAAGCGCTCTCGGAGGTTACACTGATTCTATGTTTTTAGAGCGAAATCTTTCCGTTTGGTTCAAACGGTTCCTATTTAGATTGGTTTGTCGCCGTTCTGATTCTCTTTTCTTGATATGCTTCTCTGAGTGCTAGCGTTTTGGCCATTTGTAGATAGCCTCCTTTCCGGAGCTCTTTCGTCCTAGGAGCAGTTCCAGCTTCTGGATGGTCCTTCATGTAGAGTTGTATTGCCTTTTCTTTCATACGTTGTCGAACTATAGGCCAGAATGCGCCCTTCTCTGGGGCTCTGATTTTTGGTTTGGCTTGTTTGATTGGATGAATCGTGTTGTTTGGCTCCGTGGCTCCGCTTAGCATCGCCAGAGCGTCTAGTGCCCGTGTGTTTATTTCGTCGTCGAGGAGTTTGCTTGTCCAGAACCATATTTCTTCTGGTGTTGTGTTTAGGATGTATCGTGTGCCTTTTTCGATTTCTTGTGGGGTTTGGGCTTTGTCTATGAGGGCTGCGGCTAGGCCTATTCGGTAGGCGGTTTCGTATGCTGCTGGATCATTTTCCGTTAGAAGTATGTGCACGGTGTTGCCTCGTTTTCTTGTTGGGTTTTTTTGTGCTGCCTTTTCGAGCATGTGGCGTATGGTT
>Ga0172365_10004338_pt1 | contig 10486 bp, 9 predicted proteins | sample LakKivSesite48cm_FD_114535 | JGI IMG/M metagenome (GOLD analysis project Ga0172365, IMG submission 114535) | Sediment microbial communities from Lake Kivu, Rwanda - Sediment site 48cm | ecosystem: Environmental > Aquatic > Freshwater > Lake > Sediment | place: Rwanda: Western Province, Lake Kivu... | reverse complement strand
GTTTTTCAATATGCAGACGGAAATATTTGTGTTGTAGAACAAGAAGGCCGACCTATTGATTTTGGAACTCTTGAATCAAGTAGTTCTAGTTCTACGGAGGTTAGAAGTAGTTCTAGTTCTATATAATTTATGAGCTACATTTCGAACAATATCTCTTTAGAGCGATCAAATACAGTATCTACTGCATTTGACGCCGGAGATGTCTCTGAAAATACTGTTAATGCCTATGCTAATCTTTTCTATCCTTATATTCTGGACAATGGTGGAAATAGGCAGAATGTTTCTCTGACCATAGATGTTTTGAATAAGGCAGAACTAATAAACGAAACCCAAAATCTTCCAAACAAGAATTGGGTTAATTCCAATAGATTACAAAATAGTCTGCCTATTTCAAAGGCAATATGGGCATTCAAAGAAGCATTTCACGGTGTCAAAAAATCTAGAGCCATAAGTAATGCTATATGTTTTTCCGGACAACAGATAACATTCTATATTGCTCCTCAGGGACATGGAACAGGAACTATAGATGACGAATGGGTTTATTGTAAAACCTCCATTACTGTTAGTGCCATTGATATTGTTAACGGAACCCAAACGGAATTACACACTTTCAATCAGTTTGAAAAAAGCGCAACTTATTCGGGTAGGTATTTTGATTGGACAGTTCCTTCGTTAAACAATGAGATATTCCCCAACTATGGGTTGTTTGGGCTTGTTGTTATCAGGCTAGATATTGAGCAGTCTTATTATGAGGACGCAAACTGGCAAAAACCCTCTTTAAAGGTTGCTCCATATATCAATCAGTCTCATTTGCAGGTTCTTATCTATTCCGGATCCAAGGAAATTATAGAGGTCAATGCTGGCGATCTTGAAATCCTTACATCTATCCCTTCTTATAGTGATACTCTGGAACAAATATTTGATAAGACGATTTTTAATGGCTTGCAATCTCTTAATCAAAATCCTCTTACTGACGCCCAGAAGAGAGCCATTATTGCTGACCAAATAGCTGTAATTTTCATATCTCAACATCCGGTTATTACGGCTGATTTTTATCCCGGGAAGGTTATTGGGGGTGGTGGAAATCAGGCCGTAGCTCTTCATAAGGTTGTTGATAGAGCCATTATTTACAGCAGAAGGTATCCTCAAGTAGTTCCGATGGTCAATGATAGGCTTTTTGGCATGTTGGCGACCTATAAAGCCTTTAATTTTGCCGTAGATTTGACATCATTCATTCCGAACTACAATCAATCATCACAGAAGACTAGAGACCCTATTAGAGCCATTTATATGGATTCTAATGGCATTGTAGAGGGCGATTTGGGGATAAACGGTATTATCTTTGATCCGTATGCCTTGAGGGTTTCTAATACCGAGATAATTTGGGATATTCCAGAGTCTAATCCGATTGACATCCTTTTTCAAGATGGTACTGTGGATGTTCGAAATATACAGGTTTTGAACGCTGCTGGAACTCAAATTATTCAGCCACATAGTACTACTGCCAGAGTGAGTTTTGATGTTGTTTATGGTGACAGCAATATCAAATATATTAGGTACTCAATTTTCTCTCAAGAAGGAAAGAATTACCAAAGTTATGTTGATACGACTGGGTTGACACGATTCTATATTTTTACTTTAGACAATCCTATAATACCGAAGCCAGCCAAACGAGGAGATATTGTATCTGCTCAAATAGACATAGAGGATATTGACGGTGGTGTTACGTCTTTTGTTCAGACCATAGCACTCAGTGGTTATACTCAGAAGCCATCTCTGTACGATCTAAAAATTTATCAAAGAAATGATGGAAGCGATATTGTCGACATTTATTATTCTTACGACGGAATTGGCGAGATCAACAATTCCTATCTCTATGTTCAATTTTCGTCTGATAATGGCGTCACTTGGTCTAATATTCCGACAACCTCTCTAAAGGGAGATTTCGGCAGTAATGTTATGCCCGGAAGGAGACGAGTTACTTGGAAGCCACTTATCGATCTGGCTGGCACGACTATTTCTAATTCCATATTGTGTCGTCTAAGCCTGTATGATGAAGATGATATACAAGCCCAGGGTGATACTCTGACCGGCGCTCTGGTTAAGGATTTGGTCAGACCAGAAGTTGCCGTAATGAGAGTACCTAAGGAACAGAGCGAATACAGAATTTCTATAGGATGCAATAGTACGTTTACAGTTCCTTATTTCGTTGGAAAATTGGCGTTATCTTTAGATTGCGACGATGGAATAGCAACAATTATTTTGGGTGGACAATCTATTATTGTTGGAAATGTTGATGGAGATTTGGTTTGGGATATAGGAGGTAGCTCGGAACATACATTTACTTACGAAACCGAGAGTCTAGATCAGACCATAGGCAATACTGTTTACACCATAGTTTATGATGGTGTCGGGAGTTTGTTATTTACTCTTTATATTGCTGACATATTTTCAACGTCCTCTTCGTCTTCTTCTTCATCCTCTTCGTCTTCGTCCAGCAAGAGTGAATCTTCTAGTAGTTCTAGTAGTTCCAGTAGTTCACCACCTACTGGTAAATTTGTAGCTGTTGGCTATGGAACAAATACCATAGCATATTCTACAGATGGTAATACATGGACAGTATCTAGTAATGGAAAGAGTATAATTAGTAATTTTGGACAAGGTGTCTGTTCCGATCCAGCACCAAATATGTACCCGTCAGTGTAAGGAGATTATTATGCAAGTACTAGTAAAGGATAAAAGATTGTTTGGAAATAAAGGCGTAGGAACAATTATGAGACCTACACATACGCAGAAACGGCATGGGGATTATTTTGCGATGTCCACTTCTAAATGAATAGAGTGGCCACAGTAAACCGCAATGTCCCATTTGGTATAAGCTAAATTGGAGTTTAAATATGGAAGACAAAAGCATACCTACTGAGAAGGTTATTTTTCTTTATAATCCTGCTACTACTACAACGACTACAACGCCATCTCCTACTACTACGACAACAACAACTACCGAACCACCTCCTCCGTCTCCAACAACCACCACTACTACGACTACTTCCACTTAATATTTCACATAAACGGTCACTAAATTCTGTATAATAATAGTAATTTGGATAGGAGAATATTTTGAAACAGATTACAATTATTATGCCATTTTTGAATGAAGATAATGAGCCCAGAGATACCATTAAAAGTATATGAAAAGCATAAAAAGCTCTCAGCCTAAATTCCCTTCTCGACCTAGATTTGGCAGATCTTTACTAGAAAGATATCCTAATGTTGCTAAAGAATGGGATTACGATAAAAATTATCCGCTTAAGCCAAATAATGTTAGTTATGGAACGACTTTTAAGGCGCATTGGATTTGTCCCAAAGGGCATAGATATTTAATGCAAATTAACAATCGAACAAGTTCACAGGCAAGCGAATGTCCCTATTGTTCTCCGGCTGGAAATAAGGTTTGGGAAGGTAACTGTCTGTCTACTGTTTGCCCAGATCTTGCTAAAGAATGGCATCCTTCGAAAAATAATGGGCTTAAACCTTCGGATGTTACATACGCAAGTCCCCAAAAAGTATGGTGGATTTGTTCTAGTGGGCATGAGTGGCAATCCTCTGTTTATGAACGTAGTTTATCTAAGATAAAAAATAAAAATCGAGGGAAATGTCCTTATTGTTCTGGGAAGAGAGTGGGGCAAGATAATTGTTTGTCTACAATTTATCCTCAGATATCAAAAGAATGGCACCCCATTAAAAATGGGGCGGATAAACCAACAACCGTAACGGCATTTAGTGGCAAAAAAGTATGGTGGATTTGTTCTAGCGGACATGAGTGGAAAACTGGTATTTGTCATAGAACCATAGATGGCACCGGTTGTCCAATATGTTCTAAAATTGTTCTAAAAGATGGAACAAAATGTGACTCGGTAACGGAGGCATATTTTTACTTAAAATTCAAAGAAAGAGATGGCGATATTAGACACCATATAAAACAAAACATTTTGGGCAGTAAAAGATGTTTTATATTTGATTTTTATTTTCCCAAAGAGAATAAATATGTGGAGGTGACAGGTTTTGGGGTACGATGGATGCGAGTTTGGGAAAACTATTTTAGACGGATTAATGAAAAGAAAAAATATGTTGAGAATGTTTTGGGCGCAAAATTTGAATTTTTACAAAAGAAATTAAAGCCCGAAGAAATACAATATGTTAGAAGGAGTATGGCGTGAAAAAACTTGCCGTAATAATTCCTCACTTAAATGAAGAGGAGGAGGTTATTGAAACCATTAAATCTATCAATCATACATCGGACCCAAATCTAATTGAAATTATAACAATAGACGATTGTTCTTCTGGGCGAACAGACTTGGGTGATTTTCATAATGTTAGACAGATAAGAAATGAAACAAGAATGGGAGTTGATTTCTCTCGTCAATTAGGTGTCGAATCATCTCAATCTAAATACTGTCTGGTAATTGATGGTCATATGCGATTTAAAAACGATGATTGGGCTAATAAGATGTTGAAATATATAGATGATAATCCTGAAACTATGTGGTGTACTGTTTGTTTGGGACTTGGTTATGGAACCATGGATGTTAATAAGCATATGGGAAAATACTTTGCGGCCGATCTCAAGATGGTTACTGACGCAGAAAAAAATCGACCATGTCGAAATATTATTGAGCCACAATGGACTGGTCCAAAAGATCCAACAGAGTATGATGTGGCATGTATACTTGGTGCCAATTATTTTTTTAGCAAGGACTGGTTTATGTACATTAGGGGACTCAAAGGACTTCAAATGTGGGGGACTTCAGAACCATTTTTGAGTCTGAAGACATGGATGGCCGGAGGAAAATGCAAAATAACAAAGGATATAGAAATAGGACATAAATTCCGTGATAATGCCCCCTATGCAACAGGTGTAACGTATTTGGTCTACAACAAAATATTTTTGTGTAAAACTATATTGCCCGACGACCTTTCTAATAGGCTTATTGGATTTATGCCCAAAGACGGCAATTACAATGAGGCCATGAAGAAGATTGATCAGAACAAAACACTCATAGAAGAACATCGCAAATATTATCAAAGTATATTCAAAAGTTCCATCTACGATTTTTGCAATAAATTTGGCATTCATCTGCCTTAATAGACCAAAGGTTTTAGAGCCGAACTGAAAGAATAACTTATAATCGGTTTATGTATATTTTGATGAGAAACAAATGAAGTATATTCCCCTAAATAATCAGCCAAACGTTTCGGAAACACGGGAGCAATCCATATCTCCTTCTTTGAGAATGGATGACCGTGACTATCCGTGCATTGCCTATTTATCTAAGGGTTTCAACATCAATCAAGTCAACTATTCGTTTTGGGATGGGTTAAAATGGTCGTTTTATGGCATTCCAAAAGTATATGTCTCACAGAGCGACATAATCTTTTCTCCCAATGCTCTGTGGCTAGATACAGAAAATAATCCATCTATTTGCTTCTCTAGAAAAATTGGCAGTGGATATAGATTGTCAGTGGCTACTTATACGGACGCATGGGTTTTTAATGATCTAGATGTTGATTATGAGGTAACATGGATTGGAATTACTGGGCTCAAGGCTCAGTATAACAATTCGTCCAGCTCCTCTTCGGAATCAGTATCTACTAGTTCTAGCAGTTCTATGTCGGAGGTAGATTATTTTATTGTATCATATGATTCTACGAATTCAATGTTCCATGTATATTCTGTTAGTGGCTCATTATGGACTCTTCTGGGATCAAAATATGGATTACTAGACAATTTTGATGGAGTTAGAATTGATATCTGTGGTAGAAAAATTGGTATTGCTTATGTTTATAATTCATTCTCTACCACTTCTAGTAGTAGCGAGAGCAGTTCAACCAGTTCTAGTAGTATTAAATATAACTTTATTGATATAGATACGTTCTTGTGGTCATTTGTAAATTTTAATGATGTAATAGCCTCTCAATTATATGGTGAAATTATAGATATGGATTTGAGAGGATATTATACCGGTTCTTCCGTAATGGCATTTAGTTGGTTATCAAAGACAGACGATACCTTTTATATCAATGGTGTTTTATGTTATGATACCGGAATTGAAACCCCTTTAGATGGCATTAGTCCTGTCATTGAAAGTAATGCCATAGATGTCGTTTCATCTTATATAGTAAACGGCTATAGGAAGGTAGGAATATGCTTAGACAGTCTTAATTTGCCATGGATTATTGCTACAGGAATGGCGTCTAAGATGTATAACTTTAATGGAATGGTGTGGAGTAAGGATTTAATAGATATTGAGGGAATTAGCAATGGTATTGTTCCGAATTACATGAGAATAGATTACGGCGATAATGTTAAGATGTCTTTGGCTACTGATTCTGGGGATATTTATTATTTTGAATCCTCTAGTGGATCATATGCAGAGTCTAATCCGGATATGATTTTGTTAAATAATAAATGGGCTTATCATGCAGAATATTCGAGCGGGAAGCTAAATGGAGTTGATATAGAGGGAACATACGAAAACATATATGGCGATATTTTAAGAGACTCGGAGAGACCCGTGATGATTACATCTAATTTGTCTACTCCCGTTACAACTACCACGACTACTTTGCCATGAGTATAGGAGAATATTTTTAGTGGAGACCATCAGAACAATTAATCTGTTAACGGATTCAGTTATATCAAGTAGAGATATAACAACGGATCGATCTATCTATGGCATTGACATTAATCAGGTAGATGGAAGTTATGCCGTTGTAGAGCCAACAAGTACTATTAGTATTTATGGGGGCAGAGTTGTTATTTATCCTCAGTCTGGATCTCCAATTTATTTGCAAACATTTAACAGGGTTGGAGGACTTTTTTACCCATGGGATGCCAAATTTGATTACGTCAGAAACAAATTATGGATAGCCGATACTGGGAATAACAGGGTTCTCAAGGTGAATTTAAGTACATACCAAGTTGATCTTACTATAGACGATCTTATCTATCCACACGCTATTGCTGTAGACCTTAATGATGGCAGTGTTTTTATTAGGGGTTATCAGTCTGGCGATACTAACTATGGCATAATTCACTATTTTAGAAAGGATGGAACTTTACTGGCCACTTTTGGTTTTAATCATATAGAAGTAGAATCCAGCACGAGTTCGCAGTCCTCTGGAATATCTACTTCGTCTTCCAGTGCGACAGAAATACCATCATTGTCTTCTAATAGGTCTATTGCTTTTGATCATGTGAGAACAAGGTTGTGGTGGGTTGATGGGGTTAAAGTTTACATGGTTGATATAAGAAATAAACAGGTTCAAAGTTACAATGTTACTCTTGACGAATTCGTTTGGCTCAAAAGTATTACTATTGAGTTTTCAACCGGTAATGCTTTTATAGTGACGCAAGATAATCATTTTCAGTGGGAACTTATACAGATGAACAGGGATAATAATCAATTTTTAGGTAGTGCTTATATATCATCTTAATATGGGATAGTTTATGGCATCTCAATGGCAACAATTTAGAAAAAATTACACAAATGATGGAAATTCTGGTTCTATCTCTATTAGTGTTCCTCTTATCAATCAGGGCAACGGTGATATTCTTCCTTTTTCTTGGATTGCCGAAGGTGGAGTAGATGGCGATGGTTCTAATGTTAATTTCACTATTGAGGCTAGTAACTCTCCATATCTGGATTACCAAGCCATTATTAATAGAGATAATAGTGCTTTAACTTCAACGCCAACAAATCCAGATCCAACCGTTTATGTGCCTAATTCAGATTCTGCTAAATATAAGCATGAGAACTCTTTTTATATAGATGTGATTGCCAAGGATGCTAGTGGAATAAGAGATATACGTACACATGTTCAGCCGGATAAGTATGAATTTGAAAGAGTAGAGGACGCAGGAAGGGTCTTCTTTATCCCTAAATTTACTTGGAAATAATATGCCTACAACAACTACTACAACAACGACACCTATGCCGACTATCATAAAAGAAACGGTTATGATTGGCAACACGACGAATGGCTTATTCAATGTAGAGTATTCTTCAAATGGGTCTTCTACCATTGCTTATACTGAAGCTTTATCCTCGCCCATTATGTCAATTGTTTATGGGGACGGGACAAATAAAGCCTATGTTTCTACCCAAAACAATCTCTACATTTATAATGTCAGCTCATATGTTAGTGGAACTGAAATTAGCAGAATATTGACTATTACAAATACAGATAACAACATTATTGGAATCTATAGGAAAAGCGATAATTCTCTTTGGTCTTTACAATCGTATGCAGGCAAAGTAGTCAAAATGGATCCGTCGACATTGTTTACTCTTAAGGAATTTTATGGTTTTGATGCCCCTTTTAAGATTCGATTTTCTGACTATCACAATGCATATTTTGTGGTGGGCTCTCATATACTTTGGAAGATAGACGAGGTTGCCAATACTGTTGACGCAGTGTATGAGATTAATGATTACAGCATTCGTGATTTTGATGTATCGGAAAGCGGCATTATTTGTTTACTTTTGGGTGGTTCTTCGCAAGATATTCTTAGAATTTTGGACAAGGATACATATGAGTTTGTATTTAACCAGTTTGTTAATGGCAACCTAAGGTATTGTCGCTATTGTAATGCAGGAAGATTTTACGTTCTTTCCGAATTAAGTAGTGGAAGCTCTATATATTCTGCGAACCACTATGTATTTGATTCTCAGAGTGGTAATCTGACTCAGGTTTCCTCTGAAAATGCCTCCCTGATTACAACGACAACAACGACTCTGGGAGTAACCACTAAGGCTGTTCAGATTACTAGTCCAATCGGAGGAGAAACAATACAGGTTGGAAAGCAATATGATGTTAAGTGGATGTCGTCTAAGTCTATTTCAGATTTTGTCAAGATAGAGTTGTATAAGGGAACAATATTGTATTCAACCTTGACGAACAAGACTGAAAATACTGGAATTTACAGTTGGACGGTTGCATCTGATATTGAGGAGGGAAGTGATTACAAGATAAAAATAACATGGTTGTCAGCCAGTTCTAACCCAGATAATTCTGATACTAATGCTTCTACTTTCTCTATTGCTCTAACTACATCGGCAACAACTACTACGACAACCACGGTTATGACGGAACATGCTATTGGAGTTGATTATGCTTCGGCGTCTGATCAAATTCTGATAGTATTGGCTAGTGGTCTATATCTGATTTTTGATTTGTCAACATTGTCTTCGTATGGATTATTTAACTTGGGCATTTCTGGTGTGTCTGCTATGGCGACTCGCAGTATTGTTATTAATGGATTTGATAAACAGAAGAAGGTTAGAATTTTTGTCGGTTCAGCTCCATATTTGTCAGATCGATGGGATAGTGGCATTGTTGAAACCCAATTAAAATCTTGCTACTATGGTGGCGGTAATAATTTGTCTCCCGGGGAAAAATATTATGTTCATGTACAAACTTACTCTGAACAAAGTGGATGGGGCGAGACACAGATCCAACAATTTGTTATGCCACATTAGGTGAATTATGAATAAAAAACAATGCAAAAGATGTAAGGAGTGGTACCCATCTACGGCGGAATATTTTTATTTAAGAAGAAATAATTCTATGGGCTTCGGCAGTTATTGTATCAAATGTAATCGAGAATATAAAAAAGAGTATTATATTAAACACAAGAATAGGATGAATAATCTATCAAAAAAATATTATCATAAAAATAAGATAAGTATTAGCAATTGGTCTAAAAAATATCGTTTGGAAAATAACGAGGCAATTATCAAAAATAAAAAGGAATATTATTCTAAGAATAGAATAGATTTACTAAAAAAGAAAAAAGCGTATGCCCTAAAACACAAGAAACAACGAAAAATATGGCGTCAAAAGTATAACAAAGAAAATTTTGAAATACTTAGAGAGAAAAATAGGCAATATCGAAAGTTGCATCAAAAGGCGATAAATCTATATTTTGTAGAGAGAAAAGCAAAAGATGTTTCTTTTAGGGTATTACACAATTTACGCAATAGATTATTTAAGGTCTTAAAATTTCAGAATGCTAAAAAATTCGATCACACACTGACATTGATTGGGTGTTCCACTAAACGTCTTATAGAACATATAGAGTCTCAATTCGATGAAAAAATGTCATGGGATAATTATGGTAAAAATGGATGGTGGATAGATCATATAAAGCCATGTGCCTCATTTGATTTTGCAGATCCCGAAGAACAGAAGAGGTGTTTTCATTATACCAATCTACAGCCATTGTGGGGACCTGATAATTTGACCAAAAATTCATTTTATAATGGTAAATATATAAGAAAAAGGAGATCGTTATGCCTTCGATAACCGTTCGAGAATATAATCCCGAAAGCGGGTCTTTGTTGGGGAATGTGTCAACCCTCAATTTTGGCCGTGTAACATCGGGAACAAAAAGCAGTGTAAAAGTGATAGATATTGCTTTTAC
>Ga0172365_10004337_pt1 | contig 10487 bp, 9 predicted proteins | sample LakKivSesite48cm_FD_114535 | JGI IMG/M metagenome (GOLD analysis project Ga0172365, IMG submission 114535) | Sediment microbial communities from Lake Kivu, Rwanda - Sediment site 48cm | ecosystem: Environmental > Aquatic > Freshwater > Lake > Sediment | place: Rwanda: Western Province, Lake Kivu... | reverse complement strand
CTCATCCGGCAGAGGGAAGTCAAGGCTCAGTCTTGACTCGGCGCGGACAGAACGCGAAAATGGGGCCAACATCGACTCCTCGGAGGCCCGTCCATGAAGAAAGTCACCGCTTTCGTCGGCTCGGGTCACAAGCGGCTCACGCATAACGCGGTCCGCCGGTACCTGGACGAACTCGAGTCGTTCGGGGACGTCGAGACCGAGCTCGTCACGCTCGGCGACCATCGGATCGGGACATGCCGGGGCTGCCGGCTCTGTTTCCACAGAGGCGAGGAGAACTGCCCCCTGAAGGACGACCGGGACGTTCTCATCGGGAAGATCATGGCCTCCGACGGCGTCATCTTCGCCTCGCCGAACTATTCGTTCCAGGTTTCGGGCATGATGAAGGTCTTCCTCGACAGGCTCGGCTTCGTTTTCCATCGGCCGCGTTTCTTTGGCAAGGCCTTCACCAGCATCGTCACGCAGGGGTTCTTCGGAGGCAACAAGATCGTCAAATACCTGGATTTCGCCGCCGGTGCTCTGGGCTTCAACACCGTCCCTGGCGCCTGCTTCACGGCCCTGGACCCGCCGACGGCCAAGGAAACGGAAAAGAGGGACCGGCGCCTGGCGGTTCAAAGCCGCCGGTTCTATGAGCGAATGAACAGGACGCCGTTCCCGTCGCCGTCATTTCTGAAGCTCTGGGGTTTCCGGATGGGGCGGACGAACGTCAGGCTCGAGCTCACCGAGGCCGACTGCGATTATCAATATTACAGGGATAAGGGCTGGCTCGATTCAGACTACTTCGATCCCGTCCGCCTGAGCCCTCTCAAGAAGGCGGCCGGCAGATTCTTCGACTCGGCCCAGGCCCGGAAGACGCGCAAGAGGAAAAAATAGGGAGGACGAGCCATGTTCACACGGGACGATCGGATGAGACGCATCGAGGACAAGGCCGGGGCCGTCGAATCCGTGATCGCCCAGGAAACGACCCTCCAAGGGGACCTCCGCAGCGAATACGGCATCCGCGTCCTGGGTTCCGTCGAGGGAAACCTCGAGAGCGGAGGACGGATCAAGATCGAGAGAGGCGGGCGTGTCCGGGGCAACATCGCAGCCTCGGCCCTCATCGTCAACGGAGAGCTCGAAGGCCATATCGATACGCCGGGGCCGGTCGAGCTCGGTCCCGAGAGCAGGATGGTCGGCAACATCAAGGCCGCCACGATCGCGATCGCCGAAGGGTGCATTTTCCAGGGAGACATCAAGATGTCGGGCGGCGACGGCCAGCCCATGAGCTTCGTGGAGAAGCGTTCCGCTCCTCCTCCCGCCGAGTAAAAAGAGGACGAAGCGCTACTTGTCCGGTCGGGTGGCCACGCCGACGAAGACCGGCGGCTCACCGTCGGTGTTCCGGACCTGATGGAGCGCTCCCGGCGGGGTATGTCTTCCACACAATATTTTGGGTCTCATCGCCCCGAGGGATACCCTATCTGGTGTCTGCGCTACCATTGTAACAAACTGATAACAAAAGACTTGACAGATAAGTCAGAAAATGCGAGAGTTAGCGAGCTTTCCCCGTGAAGCAGTAGCCAAGGACAGACGGAAAAGGCGGCCGGTCCCCCGGGCCAGGGCAGGGCTAGTGAAAGGGACGGGCAGGCCACTGAACTCGATCGTCGCAGCCTTCATCGGTTCCCTCGTCATTCCCGTTTATTTTCTCCGGCTCATGGCCGACGGACGGAAGCTCCATCGCGGCCTCCGCGGCCGCAACTCCTCCGGAGCGGGCCTCCGGCCGGGGGCGCCCGACGGGGTCTACGAATAGAGCCTCCGGTTCTAATGCCCTCGCGAATCCTCATTTAGGGGGATTCCCCCCTTTCCCGTCCGCGCGACAATCAGGGAGATGACTATTCTCCTACTGACCTTCGCCTGCTTCGCCGCGGGGACAGCCGCCTACTTCCTGCTGTTGATGTCGGACGGCCGGAAGCTCCGGGACAGTATGCTCGAGCGCCGGCCCCGGTTCGTCCCGGGAGAGGCCCAGCCGGAGACGCCTCTCGTCACGCCCGACTACGCGCAGTGGCTGGCCCCGCCGTTCGCCGCCCCCCAGACGCCTCACGCCGGAGGGCCCCGGTCCCTGTACTCGACGACCCCCGAGTCCCCCGGCCTGGGCTAGACGATCGGCGGGCCTTGTGAACGGCGGGCTTTTTTCGCCAATTCCCCCTCCCCAACCGACAAAATCCTCGATGAGATTTGATTCACCCCGAGCGGCGTGGTATCTTGGAAGCCAAGCCTTCGCCATAGCCGTTATGAAAAGCCGAGCCTTGGTCGTGTCGGTCTTTGCCTGCCTGGCCGCTTTCGGCCTCGCGGCCGGGGTGGCGTCCGCCCAGGAGCAGGTCAAGGACCAGCAGGCCTACGAGTACGTCGTCCGGGCCATCACCCTGGCCCTCACCGTCAAGGACTCTCGGGGCCGTTACGTCAATAACCTGCAGGAAAAAGACTTCACCCTCTTCGAGAACAACAAGAAGAAGCCCATCACCTACTTCTCCCACGATTTCGGCTCGCCGCTCAGCCTGACCGTCCTCCTCGATGTCAGCGGCAGCATGGGCCTCGACAACAAGCTGGCAGACTGCAAAGCGGCCCTCAAGAACCTGGCCACGAAGCTCCTCAGGCCCCGCGACGAGATCGCCCTGCTCATCTTCGCCGACGGCGAGGTCGAGGTCGCCGCCAGGCACACGACCGACAAGTCCGAGTTCCTCCGCGTCCTCGACGCGACCGAGGCCTACGGCCAGACCGCTCTCAACGACGCCGTGGGCGTCTCGCCCGAGTTCGCGACGAGAGCCAAGAACGAGAAGCGGGCCCTGCTCCTGATGACCGACGGCATCGAGAACGACAGCGAGTCCACCCCCGAGCAGGCCCTCGAGATCGCCAAGCGGGTCGACGTGCCCATCTACGTCATCGGCTATAAGATCCCCCTGAGCGAGCAGATGCTCAAGGGCCAGAAGCGCGCCTCCGGCCTGACTGCGGCCGGGATCGTCACGACGCTGGACAAGTTCGCCACGGCCACGGGCGGCAAGGCCTGGTTCCTCAACGAGCCGACCGCCCTCGACAAGGTCGTCGAAGAGATCAAGGCCGAGCAGAGCCACCAGTACATGATCGGCTATACCTCCTACCAGGACACGGCCGAGCTCTACCGCTGGATCCGGGTGACGACGCCGAACTATAAGCACAAGGTCCGGACCCGTCAGGGCTACTGACCGTTCCGCCAGGGGTATCAGGGGGAAGTCCCCGCTAAGGGGTATTTTGCCCGTCCCATCTTCAATTTCCGGGAAAAAGGGGTAGAATGGGGGCATGCGGGGTTGGGGAGAGACGGCGGTCTTCAGCCGCCGGTCAAGAACCACCCGACAGGAGGTTTTCATGAAGAGCAGAAAGCTCATTTTGTTCGCCGGTTTCGTCCTCGTCGCCGCCCTGGTCACGGGCCCGGCGTGCGCGACGAAGAAGTTCGTCCGCACCGAGTCGGCCACCCTCGACCAGAAGATCTCCGAGGTCTCGACGGAGGTCGAAGCCAGCCAGAAGCGGATCTCGGAGCATGACGAGAAGTTGACGACCATCGGCTCGCTCATCAGCCAGCACGACAACCAGTTCAAGGCTGTCGACGGCAAGATCGAGGAGGTCAAGACCCTGATCAAGGGCAACCTCGTCATGACGGCCACCGTCAAGAGCAACGACGCCAAGTTCGGGTTCGACAGCGCCGCGCTGACGCCCGAGGCCAAGAGCGTCCTCGACGCCTTTGTCCAGAAGCTCGTCGCCGAGAACCGGGGCGTCTACATCGAGATCCAGGGCCACACCGACAGCACCGGCTCCGCCGAGGTCAACAAGGCCCTCGGCCAGAAGCGGGCCGAGGCGGTCATGATGTATCTCTACACGCAGTACAAGATCCCGCTTCACCGCATGTCGGTCGTCAGCCTGGGCAGCTCCATGCCCGTCGCCGACAACGGGACCCGCGACGGCCGGGCCCAGAACCGCCGCGTCGAGATCCTGGTCTACGAATAGACCGGAACGCCAACCCGAGAACGGGGACATGTACCCGGTACGTGTCCCCGTTCTTCCCAACAAATAAGATGGGGTCAGGTGCCCTATCTTCTAGCGCGCCGTAGCCGACGCGGCCGGCCCTTCCCGGTCGAGGATCCCCACGCCGACGACGTCGTAGGCGTACGTCTGCGCGCCGGCGATGCCCCGGTGGACGTAGCGGTAGGACCCCGCCGCGGCCTTGGGCACATCGGCGACGAAGGTCCTCGTCCCGCCCGTCACCCGGTAGATCCTGTACTTGACGACCGTGGTGTTGCGGGGGTCGTCCGCCCAGGTCAGGACGTTGACGTATTCCGTGAGCAACAAGCTGCGGTTGCGGGCCCGCGCCGCGGCCAGGTTGGCCGGGGCGAAGATGTTGTCCACGACGACCGAGACCGTGTCCTGGGTCGTCTGGAGGATCGTGTCGTAGGCCACGGCCCGGAGCTCGTGGGCCCCGTTGGCGATGGCCTCCGTGTCGAGCGAGAACGTGAACGGCGGGGCCGAGAGCGTCTGGCGGAGCGTGGAGTCGGTATAGAGCTCGACCCGGCTGACGCCGTAGTCGTCGTTGGCCGTGACGGCGACCGCGACCGTTCCGTAGAGCGTCTGCCCCCCGGTCGGGGCCGTGATCTCGACCCCCGGCGGGGCGTCGCCCGAGAAGACGGTCAGGCGGATCCCCCCGGTCACATTGGCGATGTCCATGACGCCCATCCCCGTCGCCAAACCGCTGTAGCGTGACGAGTCGGGGAACGAATAGGGCCCGAAGGTCGCCCCGGGCCGGTAGTAGTCCTCCGCGTCGGCCGAAGCGTTCAGGGTCTCGATCTCCTCCAGGCCGTCGGCCTCCATCAGCCGCAGGAGCTTGTGCTCGGTGTAGGAGTTGTCGTAGAGGAAATCCGAGCCCCAGGTGTCGAGGCGTGAATCGACGTGCCAGATGAGGAGGCCGTCGGTCCCGGTGAACAGGCCCGTGTCGTTCCCCGTCCGCTGCCGGTTCTGGACCATGAAGAACTCGTTGAAGATCTGGCCGGGGACGGCCCCCGGCATGAACAGAACCGCGTCGGGGGTGAGGCCCGAGGCGCGCAGGGTGACGGTGGAGTTGAAGGCGACCGTGGGCGTGATCCAGTCGAGCATGAACTTGGAGAAGCAGTTGTGGTCGCCCGTGCTGTCCATGATGTCGAGGTTGCCGACGCCGCCGCGCGGGCCGATCGCGTCGTCGTAGTCGTAATAATCGGGGACGCCGAGGGCGTGGCCGGTCTCGTGGATGATCGTGCTCGGGGTGAAGGTGCCGCTCGGATAGCCGTAGAGCTCCCACTGCCAGGAATAGTTCGTCAGCCGCTTGCCGTCGAGCCGGTAGGCCGAGTCGGAGAACCAGGTGTAGTAGCCCCACCAGAAGGACGCCCATTCGCCGTGGGGGCCGGTCCAGAAGACGCAGAAGTAGTCGATCGCGCCGTCGCCGTCGTTGTCGTACTGCGAGAAGTCGTGCCCCTGGGCCTCGTAATAGTCCAGGGCCTCCTTGATCAGGTTCATTCGTCCGGTGCCCGTCTCCGCGACCGTGCTCCGGAGGTACGGGGCCTGATACCAGCCGAGGACGTTGCCGGTGATCGTGAGCTGGTCGTACGACGAGCGCAGGTAGAAGTCGCGGAGGCTGTCGTAGGGCGGACCGCCGACGCCGTCGCCGAAGAGCCGGCTGGCGAAATACGCAGGCGTCGTCACGCCGGGATAATCGCTGAACGAGATGAGCAGGGCCAGGACCTTGACCGTGCCCTTGGTCGGCATCCCCTCCCAGGCCGGGGGCGGCGCGAGGCTGTTCGCCGCCGAGGACTGCATCGCGCTGGCATCGCCGCGGAGGAGGGCCAGGTGGTTGAGCTTGGTCCGCAGCCGGTCCTGGATGCGCTGCGGGATCTTGTGATTGCCGAAGGCGCGGGCCTGGGCGATGCGGTAGGCGAGCGAGCCGTCCAGGCGGTAGCGCAGGATCTGTTCCCTCGTCGGGGGCTCCAGGGCCGGGGCGGTGACCAGCCCGGCGGAAAAGATGAGAAGGCCGGCGGCCGCGGCCAGGACGGTCCTGTGGGCAGGTTTCATTGGTCCACTCTCTCTATACGTCAGTCGCTCAACGGACCCCGAAATTGATTCCGGTGCGCTCCTCGTTCCGGTCCGTCGCCGGGGCGGGCTCGGGCGACAGGGCGGAGATCTCGGCCCTGAGCTCCGGCGTCATCGGGATCGACAGGGCGCCGAGGAGGGACGAGAGCTGGTCTGTGTTCCTGGCCCCGAGGATCGGCGCAGTGACCGCCGGGTGGGAGGCCACCCAGGCCGCCGCGAGCGCGGCCGGGTCGAAGCCGCGCTCCCGGGCGAAGGCCGCGAACCGGTCGGCCACCTCGAAGTTGAGGTCGTCCCCATAGCGGGTCTCGTAGATCTTGTTCGAGACGAGACGCCCCGAGTCGGGCCGGCGGCCGACCCCGTACTTGCCGCTGAGCAGGCCGCCGCCGATGGCGTTGTAGGGGAAAACGCCGAGGCCCTCCGACGCGGCCATGGGCAGGATCTCGGACTCGGCCTGGCGCTTGACCAGGTTGTACATGGGTTGGATGCAGGCGAAGGCGGCCAGGCCCTCCTTGGCCGAGATGCCGAGGCCCTTGGCCACCTGCCAGGCGGCGAAGTTGCTGGCCCCGGTGTAGACGATCTTGCCCTGGCGGACGAGGTCGTCAAAGGCCCGCAGGGTCTCTTCGAGCGGCGTCCGGTCGTCGAACCGGTGGATGTAAAAAATGTCGATCCGGTCGGTCTGGAGACGCCTCAGGCTGGCCTCGACAGCGTAAAGGACCCGGCGGCGCGAGACGCCCATGCCATTGACGTCCGGCGAGGTGGCGAAGTAGACCTTGCTCGTGATGAGGACCTCTTCGCGGCAGCCCTTGATCAGGCGGCCGAGGATCTCCTCGGACCGGCCGCCCGCGTACATGTCGGCGCAATCGAAGAGGTTGATGCCGGCGTCGCGGCAGGCCTTGAACAGGGCCCCGGACGCGGCCTCGTCGGCGTCGCCGCCGAAGGACATCGTGCCGTAAGCGAGCGTCGAGACCGCGACTCCGGTCCGGCCCAGGTACTTGTAGGTCATGGTGTTTTCCTTTCGAGCGTGAGGCCGTGGCCGACGGGATAGAGGCCCGGGATCCCGACCGGAAGATGCCCGCCGATCGTCATCTCCCCGGCGAGGGCCCGGGCGGCGATGGCCTGCGTTTCGGGGGTGTTCTTGTAGAGGCAGAGGTAGGCGTCGACCTCGGGGATGTGGCGCAGGAAATAGGGGCTGCCGAACGAGACGGCCGCGACCGCGGGGCCGTTCTCGATCGTCGCCAGGCGGCGGATGAGGTCGATGTGCCGCGGCTCGAGGTCGACCGAGCCTTTCCGGTCGCTGAGCCGGGAGAAGAGGGCCAGGACGACCGTTTGGGCCGAGGCGGCCTTGGCGTAGGCTTCCTCGAGCGTCTCGCTCCCGGTGTCGCCGTCGGCGAAAAAGGCCGGGGCGTCGGGGAACCTCTTCCGCATGGCGTTGACGAAGGCCTGGCCGGCGAAATAGTCGCCGAGGTCGCTGCTGAGAGAAAGGAGGACGAGCTTCTTCGGCGCGGTCGCGAGCGGCAGGACGCCGCCGTCGTTACGGACGAGCGTCGCGGCGCTCTCGAACGTCTTGGCGGCCTGATCGAGGAAGGCTCGGGGCGCGACGAGGCGGCTGAGGGCGTCGATCCTGACGAAGCGCGAGCGGTTCAGCCCGAGCGAGGCCTTGGTCTCGAGGATGCGGCGGACCGACGCGTCGATCCGCGAGACGGGGACGCGGCCGTCGCGGACGGCCGCGGCGAGATAGGCGATGACCTTGGCCGGCTCCGGCGGCAGGAGCAGCTGGTCGACGCCGGCCAGGACGGCCCGGAGCGAAGCCTCTTCGGTCGAGTAGGTGTTGGTCACGCCGGCCATCTCGAGGGCGTCGGTGACGATGAGTCCCCGGAAGCCCATCTTCTCGCGGAGGAGGCCGGTCATGATCGGGGCCGAGAGCGTCGCCGGGACGCCCGGGGTCGGGTCGAGGGCCGGGACGGCCAGGTGGGCCGACATGACGGCTTTGACCCCGGCGTCGATGGCCGCCTGGAACGGGAAGAGCTCGACTTTCCGCAGCCGGTCCAGGTCCGCCTCGATCGTGGGCATGAGGGTGTGGGAGTCGAGCGAGGTGTCGCCGTGGCCGGGGAAGTGCTTGGCCGTGGCGATCATCCCGTTCTCCTGGACGCCGCGGATGAAAGCGTCGGCGATGCGGCTGACCAGGGCCGGGTCGGCGCCGACCGACCGGGTGTTGATGATGGGATTGTCGGGGTTGATGTTGACGTCGACGACCGGGGCGTACGTCATGTGGATGCCCATGGCCCGGCCCTCGAGGGCGGTGATGCGGCCCATGGCGTAGGCGAGGTCCTCGGAGCCGGCCGCGCCGAGCGACATCAGCGGCGGGAAGAGGGTCGCGCCCGTGACCCTGTTGGCCGCGCCGGCCTCGAAATCGGCGGCCATGAGAAGCGGCACCTTGGCCAGCTTCTGGAAGCCGTTCGCGAGCTCGGCCGTGGCGTAGACCCGGGCAGGGGCGAAGAGGACGAGGCCGCCGATCTTCGAGTCGGCGACGAGCGACTGGAGCTCGCGCCGGGAGGGGCTGTCGACGTTGCGGAACTCGCCGGTGAAGCGGACGGCGACCATCTGGCCGATCTTCTCCTCGATCGTCATCTTCCTCAGGGTCCGGGCGACCCAGCCGGTGTCGGGGGCCGCGAGGCGGGGCGACGTGAGAGGAGCCGGGACCCGGGCGCAGCCGGCAAGGGCGAGGGCGAAGGCCGCGAGGAGGGCCGGGACGCTTGTCTTTTTCATGATCTATCCCTTAGGGGCATCGATGGCAGCTCACTTGAGAACATAGCGCAGGACGAACAGGCCGGCGACGAGATAGATCAGCCAGTGGACGCGGCGCCCCTTGCCGGCCGCGAGCTTGAGGATGACGTAGGAGATGAAGCCGAACGAGATCCCCTCGGTGATGCTCAGGGTCAGGGGCATGATGATGACGCTGAGGAAGGCCGGGACGGCCTCGGAGATGTCGTCCCAGTCGATGAACTTGACGCACTTCATCATCATCGAGCCGACGACGATCAGGGCCGGGGCGATGACGGGCCGCAGGACGAGCCCGCCGTAATCGACCTCGCCGCTGATCATCTCGGCCAGGGGGCTGAAGAACAGGGCGCAGAGGAACAGGGCCGAAGTGGCGACGTTGGCCAGGCCGGTCCGGGCGCCCTGGGCGATGCCGGTGACGCTCTCGATGTAGCTCGAAACGGTCGAGGTGCCGAGCAGGACGCCGCCCACGGTCCCGGCCGCGTCGGCCAGCATGGCCTGGTCGGCCCGGGGCAGCCGGCCGTTCTTGAGGAAGCCGCCCGACCCGCCGACGCCGATAAGCGTCCCGATGGCGTCGAAGACGTCGAGCAGGAGGAAGACGAAGACGACGGCCAGGAGCCCCGTGTGGAGAGCGCCGGCGATGTCGAGCTTGAGGAAGGTCGGGGCCAGGCTGGGGACCGGGGCCATGAGGCCGTGGAACTTGACGATCCCGAACGGCAGCCCGGCCAGGGCCGTGGCCAGGATGCCGACCAGGATGGCGCCGGGGAAGCGAAGGACGAGCAGCACGGCGGTCAGGGCCAGGCCGAAGAGGACGAGGAGGACCGGCGGGCTGGTGATGTCGCCGAGGGAGACGAGGACGCCGGGCCGGGCGACGACGAGGCCGCCGTACTCGAGGCCGATGAGGGCGATGAGCAGGCCGATGCCGACGGCGATGCCGTATTTCAGGGCGTCCGGCACGGCCGCGACCATCTTGCCCCAGACGCCGGCGAGGGCGAGGGCGACGAAGACCAGGCCGGAGATGAAGTTCGCGCCGAGGGCGACCTGCCAGGTGTAGCCCATCGTGCCGCAGACGACGACGGCGAAGAAGATGTTGTGGCCCATGGCCGGGGCCTGGGCGATCGGGTAGTTGGCCAGCAGGCCGGTGAGGAGTGTGGCCAGGGCCGAGGCCAGGCACGTGGCGACCATGACCGCTCCCCGATCCATGCCGGTTGCGCCGAGCACGGCCGGCTGGACGAAGATGATGTAGGACATGGTCATGAAGGTCGTCGCCCCGCCGAGGAGCTCGCGCCGGACAGTGGTGTCGTTCTCGGCCAGGCGGAAGGTCCGTTCGAGGAACCCCTTCATGCCTCCCTCCTCCTTGTTTCGGCCCTCCGGGCGCGGGCCGGACGCCCTCGCCTAGTAGCGGACGAGGGTGTGGATATCGACCTCCGGGTGGGCCTTGTGGATCGCCTCGACGCCATTCAGGAACGAAAGCTCGACCACGGCTCCGAAGCCGACGACATCTCCCTTGAGGAGCTTGACGAGATTGATGGCGCTCACCGACGAGGAGCCGGTGGCGATGAGGTCGTCGATGATCAGGACGCGCTGGCCGCAGG
>Ga0172365_10004330_pt1 | contig 10498 bp, 12 predicted proteins | sample LakKivSesite48cm_FD_114535 | JGI IMG/M metagenome (GOLD analysis project Ga0172365, IMG submission 114535) | Sediment microbial communities from Lake Kivu, Rwanda - Sediment site 48cm | ecosystem: Environmental > Aquatic > Freshwater > Lake > Sediment | place: Rwanda: Western Province, Lake... | reverse complement strand
TGGTCTCGAACTCCGCGCGTACCTTGGCTAGCTTCTCGTTCGCCTCTCTCTCCCTGTAGAAGAGCTTGTCGAACCCAGCCTTGACGTAGCTGAACTCGTCGAAGTCGAACTCCGCCTCCCTCTCAGGCCTCTTGATCTCATCGAGCCTGACGTTGCTCCTCATGTGGCTGACCCTCGTCACCGTGCGGAGCATCACGGGCAGCTTCGACCGCTCAGAGAGCTCGTAGGCGTAGGCCGTGTAGTTCTTCGCGTCCTGCGGGTCGCTGGGCTCAAGAACTGGGATGCAGTTCTGCTTCGCCAGCCAGCGTTGGTCCTGCTCCTGCCCGCTGCTGTGCTGGCTAGGGTCGTCGGCCGAGACGAAGACGAGGCCCCCCTTGACGCCGCGAAGGGCGACCATCTCCATGATGTCAAGAGCCACGTTAAGGCCTACGTGCTTCATGCTGACCATGCCGCGCTGGCCGCACATAGAGGCGCCGTAGACGACCTCGAAGGCGACCTTCTCGTTCGCAGACCACTCGAAATGGATGCCCATCTCCTTCGCTATCTCGGCGAAGGTGTTGCCGATCTCCGATGCCGGCGTCCCCGGGTATGAGGCCGCGATCCTGACGCCTGATTCGATGGCGCCGCGTACGATCGCCTCGTTTCCCATCAGGAGGACCACCTTCCCCGGCTCGTCTAGAGTAATCGGATGGCTCGCCATGGTTGAGGAAAATGAAGGCAAATCTTGAAAAGGTCTTCCCTCCTCAACACATGAACAGTTTAAAAGCGATGGATCGATTGGGTTGGCTGATATGACTTGGAGGAGCGGTTGCTGGGCAGAACCGGTTTAAGGGTCAACGCCATAGGCTTCGGAGGCATCCCGATTCAGCGCGTCTCTGAGGAGAAGGCCATCAGGGTCGTCAGGCGATGCTACGAGCTGGGCATCAACTACTTCGACACAGCGAGGGGCTACACAACCAGCGAGGAGCGGATCGGGAAGGCCCTTCAGGGCGTCAGGGATGAGGTCATCCTCGCCACGAAGAGCCACGCTAGGACGAAGAAGGAGCTCCTCGAGAACCTGGAGATGAGCCTCGCGAATCTCCGCACCGATCACATCGACGTCTACCAGCTCCACAACGTCTCCTCGGAGGAAGCCTGGGGGAAGATCACTTCGCCGGACGGCGCACTTGAAGGTCTCTACGAGGCAAGGGACGCCGGTAGGGCGAAGCACATTGGGGTCACGAGCCACAGTCCAGAACTCCTCACCAAAATAGTCGAGGAAGAGATATTCGAGACAGCTATGATCCCATTCAACTACCTCGCGACGGAGCCGGAGAAAAGGCTCCTGCCCTTATGCAGGAGGAAGGGCGTGGGCACAGTCACCATGAAGCCCTTTGGAGGGGGCGCTTTCAGCGACGCCAACACGGCGCTTAAGTACGTGCTTGCAAACAAGGCGGTCGATATCGTAATCCCCGGTATGATGTCAGAGGCCGAGGTCGAGGAGAATGTCCGAGTCGGCGGGGAAGACCTGGCGTTGACCGACTTGGAGCTCAAGGTGATCGAGGGCGACAGGGTGCGGCTGGGCAACCAGTTCTGCAGGAGCTGCGACTATTGTCAGCCCTGTCCCCAGGGGATACCGATCTCCTTTGTCCTCAGGGCCGAGGCAGGGATGCTCAGGAGGATGGGATGGACCGAAGGGATCATAAGGCAGACGCGGGAGGCTGAGCCGAAGGTCGCGACCTGCCTCAAGTGCGGCATCTGCGAGAGCCGCTGCCCGTACAAGCTGCCCATCAAGGAACTCCTACCCCAGAAGATGTCTTCGCTAATGAAGAGGCTCGATGAGAAGAGTATCCCTTAACCCCCTCGACGCAGCCTTGGACACCAACGTTTTTTAAATACGTCTTCATCCAATAATTTAGTGATTATTTTTGTCCTCAAATGAGCAGCAAAGGATGCTGGAGGAGCTGAAGAAGATCAGGGAGCTGCTTGAGCCAAAGCCGGCTCCGCCTCCTCCTCCCGCGGTGAAAAAGACGTTTGGCCAGGAGTTCATGGATTTCCTTCACAAGTATGGCGTCATCGGTCTCGCCGTCGCCTTCATCATAGGCGGAGCCGCCGGCACGCTTGTCAGCTCGATGGTCAGCGACTTGCTGATGCCCCTCATCAACCCTCTCCTTCAGGGCGGAGAGTGGCAGACGGTAGAGCTGGTCCTAGGCCCTGTCCGCCTTCTCGTAGGTCACTTCGTCGGCGCCCTCATCAACTTCATCATCATCGCCCTCGTCGTCTTCGTGCTGATGAAGCAGCTCTCAAAGGTAGGACTAAAGTAGCCGAAGAGAAGAAAATAAAACAGGGAACGCCCCTTTCTTTTCCATATGAGCATAAAGAAGATCTTAAATGAGTCTGAACTAGCTGGCAATGAAGTAGTCGAGCTCACTTCAGGCCTGATCCAATTCAACTCTGCACATCCTGAGGGACGCACAGACGAGTGCGTCGCCTACATCAAGGAATACATGGACCTCCATGGCATCAAGAACGAGATCCATGTTAAGGAGCCCAAGAAGCCGAACCTAGTGGCGAGACTAGAAGGCGATTCGAAGAGGGTTGTCCTCTGGGTTGGCCACCTCGATGTGGTTCCGGAGGGGAAGCCGGAGAACTGGACCTACCCACCTTATAGTGGCAAGATAAAGGATGGCAAGGTCCATGGCAGGGGCTCGAGTGACATGAAGGGGTCCTGCGCTTCGGCGATGGTAGCCGCTCGGATCTTGAGCCAGCTAAATAGGGAACTCCCTAACACAGTAGAGTTTTGGTTTACCTGCGACGAGGAGATCGGTGGAGGCTTGGGAGCTAAATGGCTCGCGGAGACGAGCAGATTCAAGGGTGATGTCTGCATCATAGGCGACGGTAACGGCGGGGGCAAGGAAAACCCAAGCATTGACCTCGGTTGCAAAGGAGGTGCACAAACCCGTCTAATAGCGAAGGGGAAGACCGCCCACGGAAGCCAGCCGTACCTTGGGGATAATGCAATAGAGAAGCTCATCAAGGCTATCCCATGGGTCTACAAGATCGGGAACTATAGGCTCGACATCGAGCCGGAGTTGGAGAAACTGATAAGGAGCAGCGTTAAATTTTACACGGAAGCACAGCCGATGACGCCAAATCAACTCAAGGCGATGAAGAGAAGCTACTTCTACCCAACCGTGACCTGTAACATAATCAATGGAGGCGTCAAGATCAATGTCGTCCCTGACTACGCAGAGGCAGAGTTCGACATAAGGTTGACGCCAGGAACCAAGATCATGCCGGTCAGGAACCAGATAGAGAAGCTCGTACGTGAGGCGGCAATACCCGGAGTGGAGGTCGCCCCTGGACGCGAGAGCCACGCAAGGGGTGCTGGAATGTCAGCTCAGACGGCTGGCTTCTACGAGTCGCCCAACTCGCCCTTCGCCAAGAAATTCGCCGCAACGATAAAAAGAGTGACTGGGAAGAGACCAAATTTCAAGATACTTACAGGCGGGACTGATGGTGTAAGCACGAGCAAGATCTCAGGCATCCCCAGCCTCGGCTACGGCACCAGCCTAACAGGGAAGGCTCACGAGCCGGACGAGTACATTACCGTCGAGAACCTCATCCTAGGCGTCAAGGTCTACGCCGCATTCCCGCTAGCCTATAAGCCTTAACCCTTTTTTCTAGCATGATCAGGAGAGATTTCTCGGCTTAGCTACTATCTCCCTGATCTCGATTTCGTGAAATTTCCGTGGGTAAGCTGGCTTAACTACGATACAGGTGTCAGCCCCCTCACCCGTGCCACCGATAGCAATCACCTCCTTATCCATGGGGATCAGACCAGCGTCAGCTGCCATCAATGAGACCTCGACCGCCACCTTCATCCCCTGTCCGAACCTGTAAAGGGTATCACGGATTATCTCCTCTATCGACTTTCCGCCGCTCCTGTCGGTGAAGGAGCTCGCCACACCGTCTCCGAGGGCGTGGGTGCCTGTGAAAACCCATATCCCCCTTGACTGTAGCCTCTTCCTCTCCTCATCTGTCATGCACCAATCGTTCTCTCTATAACCTTCCGCTATGGTGACCGCTATGACATTCGCCTTCTCACCAAAGGCTTGTTTTGCCTTCAGGGCTGTATCGCCGTGGGTGCTGGCAACTACAAAGTCCATAATCCCCAGCTCCTTCGCCCGAATCTTCGCCTCGGCGAGGAGCACATCAGTATTCTCTGCCCCGGTTTTCTCGAAGTAGATGATCTTCTTCTCCAACTATTCAACCTCAAATTATCAAGGTTCATGAATAGATAAGCGTATTCAGTTTGGCGCGGCCGGCAGGATTCGAACCCGCGACCATGGGCTCTCTCCTAGAAATCTATCCGAAGGCCCACGCTCTATCCAGGCTAAGCCACGGCCGCCTGTTGAGGACAAGAAGCCCTAGGCTAGTTAAATTTTATCTCGATACCTATGTAGTGAACCTAAAATATATCGAACCGAAACCTAGAGGCAGAAATATCCCGCTCGATCGATGAGGGTAAAAGTTTTGGCGCTGGTCATTGAGGGGGAGAGGATAGCTAAAAACGTCGAGTTATCAGTATTCGTCCATGCTACTGAGAATGAGGAGAAGGTGAAAACTGCATTAAGAAAATTGCTATCCCCAACGCTCGACGATATGACTCTCAACTCAACTAGGCTGACCGGCCATTACGATGACCCGATAATCATGCTAACACTCAGAATCCAGAAGAGGAAGGAAGCGACGGAATTTTTAGACAGTCTTTACATGAAGCTCTCTAGCCTTGATAGGGAAAAGCTCTCGTCCGAGGTCGAGAAGAGGATAGACTCCTCAGGAAACCTCTATATCCGACTCGATAAGCAGAAAGCCTACAATGGTTGTGCAGTGATGCAAGAGAACGACCCGATCAGGGTGAAAGTGAAGCTTCAAGTGCCACACGGTGAAAACGCCTCAAATGTGTTGTTACGACACCTTGGGAAGCTTTCAGAAACCGAGGGCAGGGAATGTAGGCCATGAGAGAGTTCATAGATCTGAGGGTAAGAAAGCCTTCTGAACCCACTGAATTCGAGCGGATGATCCTCACTGCGAAGGAAATGGGTTACAGGCACCTCGGCGTTGTGTCTAACAGCGATAATATGAGTAGCGAGAACCCGCTCGGCATGGATGTTATCAACCGCGTCGAGCTCTTCCCAACTAGTCCAGGTGAGCTTCTCTCATCATTGAGTAGGATCAAAAATAGGTTTGGGATTGTTGCAGTATCTTGCTCTACTAAAGCAGTGGCGAGGCAGGCGGCGAAGGATCATAGGGTTGATGTCCTTATGTTTCAAGGTGACCTCTCCGAGAGAAAGATCATAGGGCTCGATGAACAGGAGGCGACGCTCGCTGCCGGGACTGGTTGCTCATTTGAGATCAGCGCCATCGAATTGATCAGTGCCAGCTCGGCAAGGATCACGAAGCTGTTGACGCTGCTGAAGAAGGAGATCGCGATAGCTCGAAGACACGACCTACCGATAATAATGTCGAGTGGAGCAGCGACAGCTCTGGAACTACGTGAGCCCAGGGCCCTATCTGCCATCCTCGACCTCCTCGATATCGGGGAGGAGTCAGCTTTCGACATGATCTCAACGAATCCATTGAGCATAGTAGATAGGAGCCGGAGGAAGTTGAAGCCAAGCCTCAATGGAGCTGGGAGAAGGAGGCTCTAAAATGCCTGTTAGGGCAGTACGAAGGAGGTACATAGAGTTTAGGGTCGACGCCGACCTGAAACTCACAGAAGAAGAGATCCTCGATATCATTAACAATAAAGCACTTGAACTCTACGGCGTGAAGGGCGCATCCGCCGCATCTCTGTCCATGATCAGCTACGATAGTGATGGGAGGAAGGGCATCATTCGCTGCAATCACGACTCCCTGAGGAGGACGAGGGCCGCCTTGGCAATGATTTCAATGATATCGGGTTCATCAGCGGCTATCAGGGTGGGTAAGGTCTCAGGTACAATCAAGGGTCTAAAGGCTCAGGATTGCTGAATTGGAACGGGGTGACATCGCCAACTCCCCTCAATCTAGGCGAGAAAGGTTTATTGTAATGGTGCAGAAGTATTTTTATTCATCCTAATGATTGAAGAGATGGAATCGAGCGCACTGAAGGCTGAGATATGGCCTTTTTGCGTTGGATGAGGGATGAGGACCTGAATGATAGTGCCTGTAAGATGCTTCTCATGCGGGAAAGTCATAGGGGACAAGTACGAGAGCTTCAAGAAACGGGTTGAGGCCGGCGAGGAACCTGGGAAGGTCTTAGACGACCTCGGCGTCACGAGGTACTGCTGTAGGCGTATGATCCTCTCCCATGTTGAGATAATAGACGAAGTGATCAAATTTCACGAGGGAAAAGAGAATCTGGATCTTAAGGGTGGAAAATAATTGGAAGTTGAGGTAAACGAGAATCTGCTGCTGCCGCAGGAGGTGCTCCTATCGGCTGGTGTACACATAGGAACTCGGGTCAAGACGAAGGACATGGAACCATTCATCTACAAGGTGCGCCCTGACGGCCTATATGTCCTCGATATGGAGCAGATGAACGAAAGGATAAAGATCTCCGCCAAGTTCCTTTCGAGGATGGACCTGAGGAAGGTTGTGGTGGCCTCGAGCAAGAGGTACGGTAAGACTCCTGTCGATAAGTTCTGCGAGGTCATCGGCTGCATGCCGATGACTGGCAGGTTCACCTCAGGGACCTTCACCAACCCCATCTACTCTGGCTTCTTCGAGCCCGTTGCGGTGATAGTGACAGACTCGCTTGCAGATAACCAAATTTTGGAGGAGGCGAGCCAGATAGGCGTCCCGGTGATAGCCCTCTGTAGCACCGACAACACGAAGTCGAACGTCGACATCGTTATACCGATGAACAACAAGGGGCGGAGGAGCCTGGCGATAGCCTTCTGGCTGATAGCACGCGAGATCCTGAGGGAGAGGAACGAGCTGCCCGCCAGCGGCGAGATGACTCAGACCATCGACAACTTCGAGACCGGTTAATAGGAGGCCGACCATGAGTGTTAGGCATCCGTGTGTGGTAGGGATGTTCTATCCCGCTGATCCAAGGCGCCTTAGACAAGAGATTGAAGCGTGTTTTAAACACGAATTGGGGCCGGGAAAGCTTCCCGGCAAGCCGGAGAGGCCGAGAAGCATAATTGCCATAGTCTGTCCCCATGCAGGCTACGTGTACTCGGGCCCTGTAGCCGCTCACAGCTATCTTAGCCTCTCCGAGGAGGAGAAGGCTGACACCTTCATAATTATCGGGCCAAATCATACAGGTTTTGGGACACCGGTATCCATGATGGGACAGGGCTCCTGGGAGACGCCCCTCGGAAAGGTCGATATTGACTCAGAGCTTGCTCAGCTCATTTTCAAGGCGTCGGATACCATTGATCTTGATGAGACCGCGCATATACGAGAGCACTCGGTGGAGGTCCAGCTCCCCTTCCTCCAATACCTCTATGGTTCCGACTTCAAGTTCATTCCGATCTGCATGGATTTCCAAGATCTGGAAACCAGCAGGGATGTCGGTAGAATCCTATCTAAAATCATTAAGGGGCGTAGTGTCGTCGTAATCGCCTCCACAGACCTCAACCACCAGGAATCCCAGGAGTCGACGAACAGGAAGGACAGCCTTATACTCGAAGCGATAAGAGGAATGAACGAAGAGGCGCTTCAGGATATCGTTCGCCAGCACAGGATAAGTATGTGTGGATATGGTCCTGTCTCGGTGGCGCTGGTCACCTCGAAGCTTCTTGGAGCTGATAAAGCGGAAGTATTATCACACCATACAAGTGGGGATATTACGGGTGACCTCAGCGCTGTCGTCGGATACGCCTCAGCAAGGATCACCCGAACGGTGCATTGAATGGCCGTCGAAGCGACCGCCCCCGGTAAGATGATCCTCTTCGGGGAGCACAGCGTCGTTTACAAGGGATCCTCTGTAGTCCTCGCCGTCGATCGGAGGGCGAGGGTGGTCGCCGATAAGCGGGACGATAAAAGGATATACATAGATGCTGAAGACCTCGGCTTTTCAGGCTATTTTGAAGAAGAAATTTACCATCCTATTACAGGTAAGGCATGGAGGGGCAGGAATCTCGCTGCCCTTAATATAGCGGCGAGGAAAACGATGGGGCACCTCGGGGTAGAATCTGGCCTCAACCTTATGGTCAGGAGCATGATACCAATAGCCGTTGGCCTAGGCTCCTCGGCAGCCGTATGCGTCGCCACCGTCGCCGCCATCTCCGAGCTCTTCGATGGCGGACTTACCAGGGAGAAGATCTCAGAACTCTCACTTGAGGGCGAGAAAGTGATCCATGGAACGCCCAGTGGCGTCGATAACAACATCGCAACCTTCGGAGGAGTGATGAAATATAAAAGGGGTGCGGGCTTCGAGAGGTTCAAGCTCGAAGAGGTACCTCATTTCGTCATCGGTAATACGAGGAGGAAGAGGTCGACAAGGATGATGGTCGAGGGCGTCAGGGAGCTCATGGATAGAAATCCCTCCGTCATTCATGCCATCATAAATGCAATAAACGTCGTCTCCGAGGATGGGTTCAACGCCCTCATGGAGAGCGACCACCAAAGGATAGGGGAGCTTATGAACATCAACCATGGCCTCCTATCAGCACTGGGCGTATCAACATCCGAGCTCGACGCCCTGGTCTACGCGGCGAGGAGGGAAGGAGCCCTCGGTGCCAAGTTGACCGGTGCTGGGGGAGGTGGCTGCATGATAGCCCTAGCCGAGGAGGACTGCTTGGGCAATGTCGAGAAGGCGATAAGGAGGCACAGAGGTCAGTCAATAAGAGTCGATCCAACCGACGAAGGTGTTGAGGCTAGGAGGCTTTGAGATATTGGATATACTCAAGCTCGGCGGCTCCGTAATCACCTTCAAGGATAGAGTGATGACGCCAAACAAAGAGGCCATAAGGAGGCTCTCTAGAGAGATCGCGATGGCTGGTTTCCATCACCTCGTCATCGTTCATGGTGGTGGATCTTATGGTCATCCCCTAGCGAAGGAACACGGCATCGCCCAGGGCTTCAAATCGACAGAGCAGTTCATAGGCTTCTCGAGAACGCGTCAGGCGATGATTGACCTGAACTGCATGATCGTGGGCGCCCTCCTAGACGAGGGTGTGCCCGCGGTCTCCCTCTCACCATCCACATTCATATCGACTCACGAAGGTAGGTTGCAGGAGTACGACCTACGACTTGTAAGGTGGTACCTCGACTCCGGAATGGTGCCGGTGATGTACGGCGACGCCGTACTCGACTCTGCTCTCGGGTTCACCATCTTATCAGGGGACCAGCTCGCCGTCAGGCTCGCTATCGACCTCAAGGCAGATACACTACTGTTCGGTGTCGACGTTGACGGAGTCTATACCGGAAACCCCAAAATGGCAAAGGGTATCAAACTTATCGAGAAGCTGTCATTGGGCCAAGTTAGGAGTATGATTGGGATAGGCGAAGCCACATCGACAGATGTCACAGGTGGCATGTTGGGTAAGATAAAAGAGGCTCAGATCGCTGTTGAGTTCGGGGTGGGCGTCCAGATGATCAACGCTCTTGTACCTGGAAGAGTATTTGAGGCGCTGAAGGGAGAACCCGTCGTGGGGACGATCTTAACGAGGTGAGCGGATGACGAAGATAGAGACTAGGAAGCAGAGACACATCAATATCTCACTGCACAACAACGTCCAGTCGGACATTAGCACGGGTTTCGAAGACATCAGGCTCATCCATCGGGCTATCCCCGAGATGAACCTGAGCGAGATAAGCACCGAAACGAAGCTTTTTGGTAAAAGGCTTAACGCGCCCCTCTTGATCTCGGCCCTTACCGGTGGCACGGCGGAGGCGAGGCGCATCAACTCGACGCTCGCGCATGCCGCAAAGGCTTTCGGCATAGGACTCGGCGTGGGAAGTCAGAGGATCGCAATCGAACAGAAGGAGAAGGAGGGCTCATTCCGAGTTGTTAGAGAGATTGCACCTGATGCGCTCATCATAGGTAACCTTGGCTGCCCCCAGCTTAGCTTTGGCTGGGGCGTAGCCGAGGCGAAGCGATGCATCGAGATGATCGCTGCAGATGCACTTGCCATTCACATGAATCCACTGCAGGAGGCAGTCCAGCTAGAGGGCGAGACGAATTACCGTGGCATCTTGAATAAGCTCAAGGAGATCACACGTAGCCTAAATGTGCCAATCATAATGAAGGAGACTGGCTGCGGTGTGGCCTTCGAGGACGCGGTCAGGATTGAGGAGGCCGGCGTGGCAGGCATAGAGGTGAGCGGGCTCGGCGGCACGAGCTGGGCCGCCATCGAGCACTTCATCGCCAAAGAGGCTGGCAAGAAAGAGCAAGAATCACTGGGAAAGGCTCTTTGGAACTGGGGTATACCGACCGCAGTTAGCGTCGTCGAGATAAAGAGGTCAACTGGACTCAGGGTGATCGCATCAGGCGGGATAAGAACAGGTACTGACATGGCGA
>Ga0172365_10004328_pt1 | contig 10499 bp, 6 predicted proteins | sample LakKivSesite48cm_FD_114535 | JGI IMG/M metagenome (GOLD analysis project Ga0172365, IMG submission 114535) | Sediment microbial communities from Lake Kivu, Rwanda - Sediment site 48cm | ecosystem: Environmental > Aquatic > Freshwater > Lake > Sediment | place: Rwanda: Western Province, Lake Kivu... | reverse complement strand
TGGGTGACTTCGTTTACGTTGATCTCGTAAAACTCCGCAGCATCCTGCGCCAATTCAATAGAAGACATGGATGCGTAGTCGCGGCGGATACGAAAGATACGAGAATCATCGGCACCAGGACTCGCCGGCACAGCGCTCGCCCCCTCGCCTATGACGCGTCCCTCGCGGGTTCCGATATAGTAATTTGCGCCGCACACCCGTATTGTTTGACTGAACGGAGCGGGCTGAGTCATCGCGGCATCCCGGTAAGCCTTACCGCCCCACATGATGCCGTCCTGAAAGATGATCCAGGTCGTACCTCGCGGATAGTACACACCGCAGTTGCCTAGCGCCGAATGGTTGGATTCTCCGTCGCAGCCCTGCCACGTCCAGAGGTTGTTGATGTTGAGAATCTGGTAGCGCGGCTGACCCATTGGCTTGTAAAACGAGCGGCCCTGATCCTGCCTCGCCGGGTCTGGCCTCTCCTTAGCAAAGGAAGCCGACACAACGAACATGCTGAACAGCAGAACCGCTACGCCAAGCAATAGAATAGTCATTTTCTTCATAATCATAACTCCTCATTTTTTGAATCACAGTTGTACACACCAAGATAGAAAAGAGTTGACCCTCACCTATTTCAGCGACAGTCAACCATCTCAATTTGTCTGCCGCTCAATTGAACTCCAGCCTTACACCAACGCGTATCTGGCGGGGAATACCGTAGATGTCGAGTCCTGTCGCTTGAGAATATCCGTACCGGTTGTCCATGTTGATTGCCCTGTAGAAATCAATGTAGTTGGAAATGCCGTAGTAAGCACTCGCAAGATCACATTTCAACCATCCATCGTCTTCTGCAGTTCCAGTCATCGGATACACATTGATCACATTCTTTGTGTTGAGCAGGTTCAGCACATTCACGTACACATCTACGTTCAGTCTGCCAAGGTAGAATACCTTATCCACGTTGAGATCAATGTTAAAATTCCATGGTGTGAAGGAACTGTTCAGCGCTTCCTCGGGTTTCCTGTCGCGCGGATCACTCAATGCACGCACACCCACATTCCACGAGTCTGCCTGACCAAGGCTCTGCGGCTCCCTGATTTTCGTGTAGGGGTGACCGCTGTTAAAGTTCAACAGGATATTCATCCCCAAACCTTCCAAAATTTTACCGCCGTCGCCCTTGGGAAACCGGTAGTCCACCGTCACCGAACCACGATGAGGCTGGTGAAAATCGAGATAGTTCGTAAACATGGGATACCTTGCAATCATAACGTCTGAAACCACAACACTCGATGATCTCGAATCCGATCCGGTTCCGCGTGTCTCAGAGAAGGTGTAATTCACCTTTGTGGCGAGCCGCTTGGTGCGTCGAAGCTCCAGCGTCAGTTCCACTCCTTTCACCGTACCAAAGTCGTTGTTCATGCGGCCTGAAAAAATAGGGGCGTTTTCGGCCAAGGTCTGTTCGCCCGTTGCCCTGACAATATCCCATCGCAGCAGATCTCGTTGATCCTTGTAAAACCCCGTAATGGTGAACGCAAAATTGTCGCTCAACGATTGACGAATACCCATCTCGTACTGCGTCGTACGCTCCGGTTTTGCCGTATACCCTACCCACTCTGAAAAGTAACCGTAAGGTTCACGCGTGACCGGACTGACGGAGTGACTGAGTTTCGGAATACCTATGTAGATCGAACTCAAGTTCGGCATCTGTACGTATTTGCCGTACAACGCATAGAATACCGTCTTGTCCGTCACAGGAAAGGAGAAGGTGATACGTGGAAGCAGGTAGTTGAAGGGCTCCGTCTCCACCATTTGTGTTTCGTCAATCCAATCGAGATCTGTGTCGAAAGCAGGATTCTCGTCATTTTTCGGTTTCGGGGCCTTGATGTTAATCCTTTCGTAACGGAGACCGAAGTTGACGATCAAATCTTGGTACTCCAACTTATTCTGGATGTAAAAAGAGGCAAAATAGGGCGTGCGCGGTCCGTTGGGAAACTCGTTATACTCTTTCCCATCAATGTCGTATCCGTAGATGATCGGACGCAGTCTTCCACCTGTTCTACCAAGCATCACCCACCGTTCATAGTCGCTGGCAAACGTTTTTGGCGTAGTCCCATCAACACCGTTCTCGTACTCCATGAACGACATGATATCGCGAATGTTGTAACGGCGCATGGACCACATATCCAGTCGTCCTCCTGCTTTCAGCTCCCAATTTTTTGTCAACTGGGTCGTGAAGTCGAGAGCAGCTCCGAGATCTGTCTGGCTATTCTTCTCGTACTGGGTGACCGGGGCCTCTGGAGATTCCATTGTAAAATTGTAGATGGTGCTGTAATCCGGCGGACCCAGATACTTCGATCGCCATTCTGTTTCTGGAGTCAATCCGTATCCTTTTGCAGCGTTCGCTTCCCTGTCTGTATATTTTTTCCATTCGTCGCCGAACACCGGGTCAATCGTCCTGGCAGACCGCTTTGTGTAGAAAAGGCTGAGCTCGTAGAAAGTCGTCGGATTCAAAAGATGGGTAAGTCGAAGGCTGGTCAAGATTCTCTTCTCGATCGTCTCTGGCCTTCTACCCAGATTGAAGTAGTTATAAATAGATGAATTGAAGTTGCCGCCCTGTGGGGAGTACCTTAGGTCACCGTAACTTCCTGTCAGTCGCATTACGATGTTATCCGTAACACCGTACTGCAACGTCCCCTGGACAGAGTTGTCCTTACTGTAGTTTCCTGGCAGATAATTTTCCTTGTACGCGACAGATCCGGGTAGAGGATCACCCTCCCTTGATCTCTCTCCCCAATTTGTGGCCGCTCCCCAAGAATCGCCAAGACCATCATCTACCAGACCCTCAAACTTGAAGGGCACAACAAAGGTCGGCGTTTTGTTGCGCATGTAGTTGTGCTGGCCTGCTACGAAGAATCTGAGCTTAGGAACCGAAGGTACAGGACCACTCAGCGTGAGCACTGCGTTCCGGTAGCCAAACGATGATGTGTTAAGAAACTGATTGCCGGAATGGACAAAATCGTCCGTTCGGTAATCCATGGACGCCTTGTATGTGGGACCACCGCCACGCATGGTCGCACGCACGACAGCTGAGTTTGCTCCTCCAAACTCCGCCGTGTATCCGCCCGCCTGCATCTGAACTTCCTCAATGGCTTCCTGGATGACCTCTATGTTTGGGTTTGCAGTACTCAAGGGGTCCTGACTCTGCATTCCCCTGCCCGTGGTGCTAATCTGAACATAAGGGATTGTCGCCGTTGCGCCGTCAATAAAATAGGCGACTTCGCGTTCACGACCACCGCGCACGTGCAGTACACCATCCTGCAATACGACTCCTGCATTGAGCGCGAGAATGTTGTCCATTCCACGAACCGGGATGTTCTTGATATCCTCCTGTGTCGTCATTCGGACCGTATTGGTGGTATTGCGCTGGATCAGTGGTCTCTCTCCAATCACGACAACGACCTCACCCTTTACGGCTTCTTGAGAGAGCTCAAAATCTTGGGTAGTGGTGAGATTTGAATTGACACGGACGTTCTCGATTATCTCCTGCTTGTATCCAATGTAGGTGGCCTTCACTGATACGACTCCCACCGGAACGGCGAGTATGACATATACACCGTTCATATCTGTCGATGCACCGAGAGTGGTACCCTCAATCATGACGTTCGCACCAGGGAGTGGTTCACCTGTCTTCTTGTCCGTCACAATACCACGCACTTTCCCATTTTGAGCAAATGCCACTACGGGTAGAAGAAACAATAGGGTCACTACGATTAAAAGTTTCCGATTCATTTTCTGACTCCTCCATATTATAAGTATACTTCTGTTTCGTTTGCAATTATTTTAGTAGCGGCATCACCTCCTTACAGCATTCATCAAAAAATGCGATTCCCTCCTCCTCTACCCCTTCTCTCCACCCCTCACCTTCGTATCTTCAGATAATCCCCAAATAAAAAAAGCCATCATATGTTGCCCCCTACAGCATCACGCCGTCAACCGAATAATGGCTTGATCATGATGGCCTTCTCACCTCCTTCCCTAAATCAGTAATATCTCACTCTCCTTCAATGGAAAAGCCAATACACATTACCTTGAATCCCTGCATTCAGGCAATTCAGAAGAAATACGAATTATTTAGAATTTGATTCTCTCAAATTTAGGAGGGTAGGAGAATAATAAAATAATTACTCTCTCCTTGTGGCAGAATTATATAAAATCTTTTCGAAATTGTCAAGTCTTTTTTCTAATTTTAAGTGGAAAAAATACCTCCTCTCTATTATATCCCCCAAAATAGCAACAAGAATAATTCGAGAGCGATGAATATTAAAAATTCCTTCGGACGACGAGGACACTACATCCGTTCATTTCTAAGAAGTCAGAGCCAAATCCAAAATCCGAAGAGCGCTCTCCTTCCCTTTTTCACCCACTTCCAACACCGGCCCTACACAGGAGGGACAGCCGCTGGTGCAGCCGCAGGATTGAACCAGCTCCTTTGCAGCCTTCAGGAGATCGCCGTGAAGACCAAAAATTTTCCGGCTGTAACCGACACCTCCGGGTGTGTGCTCGTAGATGTAAATCGTGGGCTTGGAAGAAAAAGGCGAACGCAGCATGGGAACGGTTCTCAAATCTTTTGGATCCGTCATCACCCAGAGAGGAACCACATTTTCCAGCACATTGGCCAGAGCCTTCAGCCCGTCGCTCAAATTCGCCTCCGACAAAGAGAGCCTCTCTTTGACTTTTTCATCCAACTCCCACCAGTACGCGGTGGTATGCATGGTCATCTCCGGCAGATGAATCCGGCCTGCGCCCACATTCTCGTGCGTAGTAAATTTGATTTTTTTAAACAGCGTGGCCAGCGTGGTCACACTCACTTCGCCGTGTCCTTTCTCTCCACCAAGAACCGAATCCGATTCAAACACATCCATCACGCGGATGTCCGTTTTGGTCTGTGCGTCGGTGTAGTACTCCACGCGAACCTGCCGGACGTACGCTTTTCGGCGATCCCAGTCCAGTTTGTCCACGTGGTACTGTGCCCCCTCGTGAATGTAAACGGCTTCGTCGTGGACCAGCATGGGCGCGCTGTAAAGATCCACCTCACCGATGACCCGTTCTTTCTCTGTAGTATCAATAATGACCACATTGTCCGGAGCTGCCCTTCGCAGACTGATTTCCTCGGCAGGATACGCCTCGCTGGTCCAGTGGTACTGATCTCCCGCCTGATGAAGCACGCGGTGTTCTTCCAGATATTTCAGAAGTTCATCGGTGGCATCCACACCGAAACGCTCCCCCACACGGAAGGGCAACTCAAACGCCGCACATTTAAGATGCGAGAGAAGAATCACCAGATTGTTGGGATCCACAATGCCCATCTCCGGATCGTGGCGAAAAAAGTATTCGGGATGATTGATGATATACTGATCCAAAGGACCGCTGGTGGCCACAAGAATGGCCACAGACACCGTCTCCCTTCGACCGGCCCTGCCGGCCTGCTGCCACGTGGAGGCAATGGTTCCCGGATACCCTGCCATGATAGAAACCGAAAGCTGCCCGATATCAATACCCAGTTCAAGAGCGTTTGTAGAAACCACTCCTTGAATGGTTCCGTTGCGCAGGCCCTGTTCAATCTCCCGCCGCTGGTTGGGCAGATACCCTCCTCGATAGCCGCGAATAAGCCGGGGTGACTTTTTCAATCCTTTCATCACATCCCGCAAATAAGTTAAGAGAACCTCTACACGAAGCCGGCTCCTTGCAAACACAATGGTCTGTACGCCGGCGCTCAAGAATTGCCTGGCAAAACTGCATACTTCTTTGACTGAGGATTTGCGTATGCCCAGCTCTTTGTTGACTACAGGCGGATTGTAAAAAATGAAATGCTTCTCTCCTCTTGGGGCACCGCTTTTATCAATCAGGACAACATCTTCCTCGACCAGTTTTTGAAAAAGCTCTTTGGGATTGGCTATGGTGGCCGAACATCCGATGAACTGGGGCGAAGCCCCGTAGAAAACACAGACCCTTTTCAGCCGGCGTATGAGATTGGCCAGATGGCTTCCGAAAACGCCACGGTACGAATGCACTTCATCAATCACCACATACCTTAAATTCTCGAAAAGTTTCACCCACTTGGTATGATGGGGCAGGATGCCCTGATGCAGCATATCGGGATTGGTGACCACAATGTGGCCCACCAAGCGGATTGCCTTGCGTGCCGACACCGGCGTGTCTCCATCAAAGGTATAGGTTTTTATATCCACACCCAACGCCGTGACAAGACCGTGAAGTTCGGACACCTGATCCTGGGAAAGGGCCTTGGTTGGAAAAAGATAGAGCGCCCTGCTCTCGGGATGCTCAAGCACGGCTTGAAGAACCGGCACATTGTAGCACAGGGTCTTGCCGGAGGCAGTGGGTGTGACGATCACCACGTGCCTCCCATCGAGAACGGCTTCCACGGCCTCGGATTGATGAATGTAAGGCTGCCGGATTCCTCGGGTTTTCAAGGCTTCAAGCAATCTGGGATCCAAATCCTTTTTCCAAGAACCGTACACGGCTTCCCGCGGCGATATCTTTTCCCAATGGGTCACCTGTCCCGTGAATTCGGAAGCGCTTCGCAACCGATCCACGACTTGTTCGAGATTCATCGCTTTCTATCCTTAATTACCTATTGTGATCATTCTTTTCATTTTTCTATATCATAGGAAACATTTTTCCTGAAACAAAAGGACAGATGTGCTAATATAATAGACAACACATTTGTCGTTGAAAAAATCTCAAGACAAAAAAGAGGTGAATTTATGAAATGTCAAAAAACAGATTGTATGCTTTCTCTTCTTTTTGTGTGTACTTCATTGGTTCTTCTTTTCCCCGCACTTTCTCACGCCCAAAATAAAGATTCGTATTTACTTCAATACAAGTTTAAAAAAGGGGAGCAACTCCAATATAAAACGGAACGGTGCGATAGCACGCAAACCAGTTCAGAAACTCAGACCGCACCCCAACAGGTGATGCGATGGTCCCTCCAAACGCTCTCTGTTCTTGAAACACCGACGGAAACCACCTACAAGGTGTCCATCAAAACTGATTCTGTCTGGACCGACCAGGATCAAGCGGGTACAAGCGCCGAGAGCGAAAGCGGACGCCGAGTGGCCTTCCGGCAACGCGGTCCCGAAGGCCCCGGGGAACGAGGCAGATCGCAAGAATTCGAAATCGGTACCGACGGCCAATCTGTGACCGATGACCCCGTCACATCACCCTTCCTCCTCACACTGCCCAAGAACCCCGTCGCTGTGAACGATACCTGGGAATTTGAAAAGAACATCCAGCGCACGGGCCGGATGAAGGGCACGACCCGGATCACGGGCCAGTGTCTGCTCTACAACATCCAGAAACAATCCAGCCCGCCCCTCGCCCTCATCATTGTCAACACCCAATCCACGGGACAGAGCGAATTCAAATTCAAGAGACCCGACCAGAACGTAGAAATCTCCGGCGCTACCCAGAGCAAGGGTTCTGGAACCAGCCTCGTTTATTTTGACGTTGACCGGGGTCGCATCACCGAGATCGTATCCGAGGACAAGACCGAATCCATGAGTGAATCTTCGCGCGGCTCGTACGCAAGTTCTTCGTCCTCCAAATCCACGGTCAAGCTCGTCTCAAAATGAACGATTCAGAAACAAACACATAGAGTAGACCGCATTCTTTTATCTTATCGCTCGGGATAATATGGAAAAATAAAAAATAAATGTCAAGCGCATTGGCAAAGAGCCACGCATTTCTAAGGTGCGCGGCTCTTTTGTTTTTCCACAATTTTTCCACAATTTTAAACTTGACAATCCCATAAAAAATGCTTACTATTTCGCAATATGTGACAGAAGTAGAAATCTTCCATCTCAAATACCTCTTGTTCACAGCGACTTTTTTGAGAAAACGAATAACATTATTATGACTGCCGAAATAACCTCCCATCGTTGACAGAGCAAAAAATAGATTGTACCTAAACTGAAATACCGACCATTTCACAGGCAATCACAAATCGAAAGGAGTAAACGATGAAACGTATTATCCTTCTATCCGCATGTGCCGCCATCCTTTTCTGCGGCTGCCCCCCCAGCACCATCTCCATCAATTTCGAAGACCTGAGTTCCATCACCATCGGCGGGGCGCCGGTCACGCTGGGGACTCACTACCTCGTGGGCACCACCATTGTCGAGGAACACTCCGGCGTCCAGCTCATCGTCCTGCCGTTCCAGTGGGGCGGCGGCACGTGGACCAACGACGGGTACGTGGAAATCGTCACAGGCACGATGTCCGGCGGAACCGGGAACGAGGTCCACTTCAACAACGCCTGCCTGGGCATCATCACGCCCCAGAAGGCCGTCATCAAACAAATGACGATGCAATTTGGGGATCACGGCGGCAACATCAACCTGATCGAGAACGGTACCCTCCACAACTACGGGGACTATGCCAACATTCCCTCGCCCACCCCAAGCGGCGTCACCGTGACCATCACGGGCACCCTTCCCAAAGCCGCCCTCGCGTTAAAGGGGACTATGGGCCACTTTACCTATGCCTTTCCCACATACCCCATCACCCCTCTGCCCCTGTACGCGGCCGTCATTGGCGGCGGTCAGGAACTCTGGATCGATGACATCGTCTTGCAGCAGTAGCACTTTTAATCGCCTCGGGCATCTTACCCGAGAGGCATAATCCAAGGGCCCCGCAGCCCAAGAACAAAAAAGTGCCACCCACTTCGAAAGTGCGTGGCACTTTTACTTTCAAGGAACACCCTTCCGAAGGTTTGAAACCTTCGGAAGGGTCGCTTCGCTAACGCATTATTTCAAAAATTCCTCCACAAAATAGCGATGCACACGCCCGTCCTTCGTCAGCTCAGGATGGAACGTTGTCACCAAAACACGGTCATTCCTCGCCATAACGATCTCATCCCCGTGAAATCCCAAGGCCTTCGTCTCGTTCCCGATCTTCCGAATCTTCGGTGCGCGGATGAAAACGCCCTCAAAATCCGGCTTTTCGTTAAATACAGAAATCCGAACCGTGTCCACAAAAGAATCCACCTGCCGTCCGTATCCGTTCCTCTCCACTTCCATGTTGATGAGCCCGAGCGTTTCCATGGAATCGTTCGTCAGCCGCGTGGCAAGCGTGATGAGTCCGGCACAGGTTCCCATCACGCCGCGGTTCTTGGCAAACGCCCGAATGCCATCAAACAGAGCCGTCTTCTTCAGCAGTTTCACGACGGTCGTAGATTCCCCTCCGGGAAGAATGAGTCCACAGCACTCCTCCAACTCTTCTGGCCAGCGCACGATTAGCGATTCAACCCCGATTCGCTTCAGGCTCTCCAGATGCAGTGCAAAATCCCCCTGAAGCCCCAGAATCCCGATCGTTTTTTTCATCTACCAGCCCCGTTCCTGCAGACGCTCCTCCACAGGGATCTGCGAAATTTCCAAGCCCGGCATGGCTCCCTTCAAACCTTCCGACGCTTTGGCAACCACATCCGGATTGTCGTAATGCGTCGTGGCCATGACAATGGCCTTGGCTCTGGCTTCGGGGTCTTCGGATTTAAAAATTCCCGAACCCACAAAAACCGATTCCGCCCCCAGCTGCATCATGAGGGAGGCATCCGCTGGGGTGGCAATTCCTCCTGCCGCAAAATTGGGAACCGGAAGTTTTCCGAATTTCTTGATGTATTCGACCAAATCCACAGGAACGCCCATTTCCTTGGCCTTGATGACGAGTTCTTCCCCTCCCAGCGTTGTGATCTCACGCATGGCGGACACAACCATCCGCATGTGCCGGACTGCCTCGATAATGTTTCCACTTCCCGCCTCGCCTTTTGTACGGATCATCGCTGCTCCCTCCGCAATTCTGCGCAGCGCTTCTCCCAACTCCCTGCAGCCGCACACAAACGGAACCTTGAATTGCCATTTATCCACGTGATACCTGTCGTCCGCAGGGGTGAGTACTTCGCTTTCATCTATAAAATCCACACCCAGAGCCTGAAGAACCTGCGCCTCGGCAAAGTGACCGATTCGGCATTTGGCCATCACAGGGATGGACACGGTATCCATGATCTCTTTGATGATCCTGGGATTGGACATCCGGGCCACGCCGCCGTGGGCGCGTATGTCGGCGGGTATGCGCTCCAAAGCCATCACGGCCACCGCACCCGCATCCTCCGCAATTTTTGCTTGATCGGCCGTGGTCACATCCATGATAACACCACCTTTGAGCATCTCGGCCAATCCCACTTTCAATTTATAATCCTTATCCATCTTAAACATTTCCATTCCCTCCTGATAGACGACATTAAACATTATATCTTGGGACAGAAATATAACACTATTTGGACTGAAATTCCACTGGTTTTTATCCCTCTTTAAATTTTTACTGAACTTTGGCAAATTCGGTCTTTTTAACCGAACAGATAGAAAACGTGAAGAATTCAGTGACGATACATAAACGAATCCCGAGATGTCATTCCCGCCTTCTTTAAGCGGGCCTGTCCGCCC
>Ga0172365_10004323_pt1 | contig 10510 bp, 10 predicted proteins | sample LakKivSesite48cm_FD_114535 | JGI IMG/M metagenome (GOLD analysis project Ga0172365, IMG submission 114535) | Sediment microbial communities from Lake Kivu, Rwanda - Sediment site 48cm | ecosystem: Environmental > Aquatic > Freshwater > Lake > Sediment | place: Rwanda: Western Province, Lake... | reverse complement strand
TGAGATCGAACGACTGCTTCAGGACAGCCTGAATGAGTTATATGTCAATGGCTTTGAGGAAGATTACTATCTCAGGGATAAACAGATCATCGCCGAGTCATTTGTACCCGGGAAAAAGTACGGTACGGCCCTTGTCGCCCTGTGTTTCACCAGTTATCTTTTTCCTGTGCTGTCGGATGGCGGTAAATGAGCGAATTGTCTTTTGACCTCTTCAAGATCGACCCACATGAATTTTGCAGGAATACCGTCTGCCTATTCCCGTCTTGATACATCGCGGATTGTTATCCTTCCTGTACCCTATGATAAGACCAGCACCTGGATCAAAGGTTCCGACAGAGGTCCTGAGGCCATCATCGAGGCATCGGTGAATATGGAGTTATATGATATCGATACCGACACCGAGGTTTACCGTCACGGCATTCATACGGCCGATCCCATCCGTGAAGACACATCGCCAAAAAAAATGGTGCATGCCGTTTACATGTCGGTGAACCAATACATTAAATCGGGGAAGTTTGTCGTGGTCATTGGCGGTGAACATTCGGTGAGCATCGGCTCGATCATCGCCCATGCCGAGAACCATTCCGATTTCAGTGTTCTTCAGCTTGACGCCCATGCCGATCTGTGCCACGAATATGAGGGCAGCATTTACAATCATGCCTGCATCATGGCCCGTGTCAGGGAAATATGCCCATATGTTCAGGCAGGTATCAGAAGCATGGATATAGAAGAGAAAAAAATAATGACCGATGACAATGTCTTTCTTATGGCTGACATTCGTGGTAAAACCAACTGGATGGATATGCTCACTGAACGGCTGGCACAGAATGTTTACATCACCATTGACCTGGATGTCCTGGATCCGTCGGTGATGCCGTCGACGGGCACACCTGAGCCCGACGGTCTGCTGTACCATGAGATCATCGCTTTGCTGCGGAAGGTAAATGAATCGGTCAACATTGTCGGGTTTGATGTGGTGGAGCTGTGTCCGAACAGCCACATCAAATCACCGGATTTTCTGGCGGCCCGGTTGATATATCAGTTGCTGAGCTATAAATTCACCTTATAATGTGTCATGATGAAAAAGAAAGATCTGCTGCGCGAGACCATCCGGCACGTCGACATCAAGGCTTTCGATGCGACGCCCATGGTGGAGGCCATGAGGGGCATGGGCTTTGCCTCACGCGACACGGCCATGGCCGCCGATGTTCTGGTGCGCATGCTGGGTGATGACGACTGCACCGTGATTCTGACCCTCGCCGGCAGCACCAGTGCTGCGGGCTGTATGCAGATTTACGTGGACATGGTCAGGAACAGGATGGTCGACGTCATCGTGGCCACCGGCGCCGCCATCGTCGACATGGATTTTTTCGAAGCCCTGGGATTCAGTCATTACAAGGGATCGCCCTTCGTCGATGACAATATGCTGCGCGATCTGTACATTGACAGGATATATGATACCTTCATTGACGAAGAAGAGCTGCAGGTCTGCGACAACACGATAGCAGCGCTGGCGGACCGGCTTGAACCGCGCCCATATTCATCGCGCGAATTCATCCGCGAGATGGGACGTTATCTCACCGGACATGCCAAAAAGAGAGAGTCGCTGGTGCAGGCTGCTTTCGAAGAGAATGTGCCGGTCTTCTGTCCCGCTTTCAGCGACAGCAGCGCCGGTTTCGGATTGGTCAAGCACCAATGGGAGCATCCCGGTGATCATCTGTCAATTGATTCCGTTAAGGATTTCCGTGAGCTGACACAGATCAAGATACACGCACCTATCTCGGGCTTGTTCATGGTGGGCGGCGGTGTCCCGAAAAATTTCGCCCAGGATACCGTTATATGCGCTGAGGTGCTGGGTTATGATGTGCCCAAACATAAATATGCCGTTCAGATAACCGTTGCCGATGTCCGTGACGGTGGTTGTTCGGGTTCCACGCTGAAGGAGGCCGCCTCCTGGGGTAAGGTCGACACCACCTTCGAACAAATGGTCTTTGCCGAAGCCACCACTGTCCTGCCCCTTATCGCCAGCTATGCCTATCATTCAGGGATGTGGAAGAAAAGAAAGAAAAGGGAATGGTCAAAATTATTTACATAATCGGTATCATTCCTTTTGAAAGTTACATGATTAATTCCTTATCTTTGCACCCAATTTTTTCGGGCACCATCTGAGATGTCATGATAACAATTAAATTTCCTGATCATTCGGTCAAATCATACCCTGAAGGCATCACCCCACTGGATATTGCAGTCGATATCAGCGAGGGACTGGCACGCCGTGTTCTTGCGGCCGGTGTGAATGGTGAGACCAGGGATGCCACACGCCCTCTTCAGCATGATGCCACCCTGAAGTTACTGACATGGGATGACAAGGAGGGTAAGGCCACTATGTGGCATTCCTCCGCTCATCTTATGGCCGAAGCCATTGAGATACTGTACCCCGGCGTAAAATTTGGCATTGGACCCAACATTGAGAGCGGCTTTTATTATGACATCGATTTCATGGATTACGTCATCACCGAAGAGGACCTGCCCGCTATTGAATCCAAGATGCTTGAGCTGGCCCGTGAGAAACAGGTCTTTGAGCGACGTGAGGTGAGCAAGGCCGATGCTATCGCCTATTTCAGGAAGAAAGGCGATGAATACAAGCTTGAGTTGCTCGATGAGCTGAACGACGGTGAGATCACCTTTTACACTACCGGCAGTTTTGTTGATCTGTGCCGTGGCCCTCATCTGCCCGACACCGGTTTCATCCGTGCCGTCAAGCTGCTGAACATTGCAGGTGCTTATTGGCGCGGTGACATACGGCGCAAGCAGCTCACGCGTATCTACGGTATCACCTTCCCGCAGCAGAAAGATCTGGACGAGTTCCTGATCATGCTGGAGGAAGCCCGTAAGAGAGACCACCGCCGCATCGGGCGTGAGATGGAGCTGTTCACCTTCTCAAAGAACGTTGGTGCCGGCCTGCCGTTATGGCTTCCCCGTGGCGCGCAACTGCGCGAGCGCCTGGAAAACTTCCTTAAGAAGTTGCAGATGCAGGCGGGTTATGTCCCCGTCATCACACCTCATATCGCCAATGTGGAGTTGTACAAACTCTCAGGGCATTTTGACAAATACGGCAAGGATTCCTTCCAGCCCATCAATACACCGGAAGCAGGTGAGCAGTTTTTCCTCAAACCGATGAACTGCCCCCATCACTGTGAGATTTACAAAGACAAGCAGCATTCTTACAAAGACCTGCCTGTGCGCCTGGCTGAATTCGGAACGGTATACCGCTATGAACTGAGCGGTGAGCTGCACGGGCTCACACGCGTGAGAGGTTTCACACAGGATGATGCCCATATCTTTTGCCGTCCCGACCAGCTCAAGGATGAATTCATCGGGGTGATGGATATCGTGTTCAGGATATTCAAAGCTCTCGATTTCAAAAATTTTATCACACAGATCTCATTACGCGATCCTGAAAACAAGGAGAAATACATCGGCTCCGACGAAAACTGGGAGAAAGCCGAGCGTGCCATCCTGGAGGTGGCTGAGGAGCGAAACCTGCCCAATAAGGTCATTGAATATGGAGAGGCGGCCTTTTATGGTCCCAAGATGGATTTTATGGTGAAAGATGCTCTGGGACGGAAATGGCAGCTGGGAACCATTCAGGTCGACTACAATCTCCCGGAGCGTTTTGATCTGGAGTATATCGGCAGTGACAACCAGAAGCACCGTCCCATCATGATTCACCGGGCACCGTTTGGTTCCATGGAGCGTTTTGTCGCCGTACTCATTGAACATACATATGGTAAATTTCCGCTATGGCTGGCACCCGATCAGGCTATCATATTGCCAATCAGTGAAAAATATCATGAGTATGCAAAAAAAGTGTTACATTTGTTGAATAATTACGATATTCGCGTCAGGATCGATGAGCGGAATGAAAAAGCAGGCAAGAAGATCCGCGATGCGGAGGTGAACAAGATACCGTACATGCTCATCGTCGGTGAGAAGGAGGAATCACAGCAAACCGTGTCGGTCAGGAAGCAGGGCTCCGGCGACATGGGCAGCTTCACCGTCGAAGAGTTCATTCAACGGGTAAAGAAGGAAATTGCGGAGGTGCTGGAGGAATGAGACAAGTTACGAGTTGCGAGTTATTAGTTATGAGTTATGAACCAGAAGATACAAGATATAAATATAACTTGCAACCCGCAACCTGAAACTAAATATTAACAATTAAACGATAAGGAGGACGAACTATAGCAGCAACTTTTAACAACCCGGGAGGACAGAGGAGCTTTCAGAGGAAAGATGATAAATACAGGGTCAATGAAAACATCAAATCGCCGGTGGTCAGGGTGGTGGGCGAAAACGTAGAACAGGGCATATATCCTATCAGGGAGGCCCTGCGGATAGCTCAGAACCTGGACCTGGACCTGGTGGAAATCTCACCTAATGCCAATCCTCCCGTTTGTAAGGTTATCGACTATAAGAAATTTCTTTACGACCAGAAAAAGAAACTTAAGGAGATGAGAGCCAAGACAGCCAGGATCATCGTGAAGGAGATCAGGCTGGGGCCCAATACCGATGATCATGATTTCAACTTCAAGTTGAAGCATGCCATCAAATTCCTTGAAGAGGGGGCCAAGGTGAAGGTAGATGTGTTCTTCAAAGGACGGTCGATCGTATATAAAGAACAGGGCGAGATCATACTTTTAAGGTTTGCCGATGAGCTTTCCGAATACGGTAAGGTGGAGCAGCTGCCGCGTCTTGAAGGCAAACGCATGACGCTCATCCTGACACCAAAGAAATAAACTGAACTCACGATATAAATACCAGGGGAAATGCCAAAGATGAAGACGAAATCCGGTGCCAAGAAACGTTTTTCTTTCACCGGTACCGGCAAGCTGAAACGTAAACATGCTTTTAAAAGCCACATCCTGACCAAGAAGCCCAAGAAACGTAAACGCAATCTCGGTTACTTTACGATCATTGACAAGACTGATGCCGGCAGGGTTAGGCAGATGCTGGCCGGTAAGGAGAAATAATCCAGGTTAATCACTTGTCCGGAGCCTAAAGATTCCCGGAGAGGGAGCGCTTCGGCAAAAACAACGAATGACATGCCACGATCAGTAAATGCAGTAGCCTCCAGAGCGCGACGCAAAAAGATTATGAAACGCGTCAAAGGCCAGTTCGGAGAACGTAAGAATGTATGGACGGTCGCCAAGAATGCGTATGAAAAGGGTTTGCAGTACGCTTATGTCGACAGGCGCAAGAAGAAAAGAAATTTCCGCAGCCTGTGGATCACGCGTATCAATGCAGGTGTGAGAGAATACGGGTTATCATATTCGGCTTTCATAGGCAAGCTGAATGAGAAGAACATACGCATCAGCCGCAAGGCACTGGCCGATCTGGCCATGAACCATCCCGAGGCTTTCAAGGCCATAGTGGAGGCGGCGAAGGGCTGAGGGATCACCTGAGTTTGATGATTTTTTCCACCACCTGTTTTTTTTCATTTCCTGTGCGGAGGAAATAGATCCCATCAGGATAATGCCTCAGGTCGAGGGGTATAGAGATATGTCCTTCGGCAGCGGTTGTCATGATCTTATGGCCCTGGAGATCGTAAACAGATATTTTACAGTCTTTAGGCGTCAGGGCTGAAGAGAGGGTAAGGTAAAATAATCCCGTACCCGGGTTGGGTGCGACGGTGATGGCAGCGACGTCATGGTGGTCTATGCCGCTGGCTCCACCGTCGGAAGTATGGTAAATGATCCCGTCTTTACCCACGACCCAGCCGTGGGCCGTATCGGCGAAGCAAATGGCGGTGAAGTACTTGAAAGGGAGTGCCGTCAGTTGCAGTGACCATGATACCCCGCCGTCGGCGGTGGCGTACACGCGGGGTCCCTGTATAGCCCAGCCACGGTTCACCGTGGTGAACCAGAGGCCGTTGACGGGCCCGTCGACACCGGGAGGCACTTGCCCGAGCCAGTGGTCACCTACATCGGTTGTATGCAGAATGACGTTGTTGAGACCAAGCCAGCCCATATAAGGGTTGATGAAAAAAACAGCGTACAGCAGATCCGGTGTCCCCGGATCGCGCAGCACCCACGTCTGACCACCGTTAGAGGTCGATAACAGGACACCCGACTCGGTGCCGCCGGCCACCCAGCCGTTGTTGACATCGGTAAAAGAAACGGCCACCAGGTCCTGCAGGACTCCTGAGAACTGAAATATCCAGTTCTCACCGGCATCAACAGTGCCCAGGATGACCCCGTTATCGCCGACGATCCAGCCTGTGCTGTCACCGGCAAAACAGATTTTGTAGAAGTCGCCGGGCAGAGGCGCCGATTGCTGTGTCCAGGTGTCACCACCATCCTGCGTATGATAGATACTGCCCATGGTGCCGCAAATCCAGCCGTGCAACGTGTCGGTGAACCACACCCCCTCAAAGTAAGAAGAAGGCGAAAGCGTGCTGATCTCCCAGTATTCTCCTCCGTCGGAAGTTCGCAGGACCGTCCCGTTGTATCCGACAGCCCATCCGTGCAAGGTGTCGGCAAAATAGACATCTGAAAGCGTTTTGGTGATGCCCGACGGTTGTGCTACCCATCCTCTTTGAGGAAAAACCCGGAGAGAGAAAACGGTGATAAGAATCAAAAGCGCTGATGCGTGTAATAATTTTATTTTCATTGTAATGGTATAATTGATTATTTATCTTTCATTCTTCATCTCAAGTATTTCCCTGATCTGGCCTGTCAGAATTCTTTTTGCAATGATCACCTTATTTTCATCGAGCAGGTACATCACCGGCGATGAGCGGATGTCGTAAAGGTCGTGAAAGTCAGGTGTCAGGCTCCGGTAGCCGTTCACGTTGATCCAGTCCGGGTTGTGTTCACGGATATACGATTTCCAGGCGGTGATCGACGTGTCGATGCACACAGCATAAACTTCGAAGTCGAGACTGTCGTGGCTGCTGTCGTAAAAGTCCTTTAAAACGGGCATCTCCCTTTGGCAATGACCGCAATCTTTTTCCCAGAAAAAAACGATGGTGTACTTCGACCGGATGCTGTACAATGACACCGGCACGTCATTGGTGTCGAGGAGAATCATCAATGGCGCCGGTTTGCCTATCAACAGAGGGTCAAGGACATTGGCCCTGTCGATCAGGTTTTTTCTGACGGTTTCGTTGAGCCAGTCATAGTGCTGACGCTCGATGTATTTTTTCACTAAGTGGACGAATACGGCATCCATACCCATGATGTTGGATTTTTCATAAGTCGAGATGAGATGCCAGAGAAGGTATTTATAGGTCCCGGAGGTCACCTTGCATTTCGATAGGATCTTATCGGCTTCCGCCATCACCGAATCAGGTTGCTGCAGCACCAGACGGTTGATATAGCCGTCGAATTTTTCCTGAAACAGGGGCGTGCGCAATAACCTGTCGTCATTCAGATCGAAGTTATCCCAGTAATGTTTTTTATAGTAACGGAATGCAGCGGCCGAATCGGTGTGGCCACCCCTTGAAAAGATGTACTCGGGAATCTGAGGCTCGAGGGAAGCCGCCATAAAACGGGCCATGAAGGTATCGCCGTTACGGAAGATCAGGTTGTTCTGGTAGTCTTTCACTTCTGTATCGACCTTCTTTATGCGGGTTTGGTATCGTTTTACCGAGTCATAGTCGTCACGGATGGTGTTGAGGATGCTGTCGTAGCGGTGGACCTCCTGTTTTTTCTTCGCGATGAATTGGATGTACTTGAAGAAAAGGGTGTTTTCCCATGAGCCCTTGACCTTCATATGACCGGTCATGTCACCGGTATTGGTGGCCAGGGTGAAGGTCTGTTGTCCGGTGATGATGAAATCGAAGAGCTTGTTTTTCTTCTCTCCTGCCAGAACATACATTCCTGTGGGCAGGGTGGTGTCGGCATGAAAAACGAAATTATCTTTCACGTTCCGGAAAGCGGAGTCGATGAGGTAGGTCTTGTCACCGTAATAGGAAGCCAGATAACATAATGTGTCGGGCGTTCCGGCGATGTGCACGGTGATCCTGTAGCCGCCGGGATCTCCGTAAATCGGGACTGACACTGAAAAAAGAAAAAGAAGGAGTGAAAGAGCAATGCCTTGCTTACTGAACATCCTTAATTTGTTTTAACCTGTCCGTGTTGTAAAACGGGGGAACATGAAAATAATGCTCCGCAAAATTAGGTTTTTTTGTTCAGTTAGATTTCATATATGGACTGAAAGAGGGGGAGAAGGGCCTGAAATTTCAGGATATCGCGTTAGCATTGTAAAAGTTCATAACTTAGAGGGGCCAAAATTCAGATGATCAAACCTTCCGACATCATGCGCATGTTTTTATTGACCGGTTTGTTTTTTCTTCATGTTTTTCAGGTCTTTCCCCAGGGAAACCTGGATACGCTCCTGGAGGCGAGAAAAGCGGCCATGGGAAATTACCGACTTATTAACGATACCATGACGGTCCGCACGTGGGTCAACATGCGCAACTATTCACGCAGCCTTGAGAAGGTGGTCGCTGCCGATAACCTGATCATCGACTCGATCATGCCTGGCATCCTGGCCAGGCTGGACTTGTCCGTTCAGCGGTCGGCCATGCTTGAAAAGCAGCTGTCGGAAGAGAAGCAGGCCCTGGAACTCTCACGTGGTGAGATCAAAAACCTTCAGATATTGTATAATTTTCTTTTCTATATCGGGGGCGTCATCGCCGTACTCTTACTGACCTTCTTTATCCTGGCCCTGATCTATATTTTCAGGTACAGGTCCACGGCCAGGAGGGATCGGGATCATGAACGGCAGCTGAAAGAGCTGGAAAAACAGCTCGACGAGTACCGTCAGTCCATAGAGAACCTCACCCTCAGCCGGGAGCGTCTCAGCGGGGAGCCGCAGAGCGGCGGCGATACCGGTCAGGGTACGGTATCAGAAAAGGGAGCCCTGGAGCGTGAGTTGAGGGAGGTGAGAGCCTCTCTGGAAAGGGAGACGCAGGTGCGGCTTGAGATCGAGGAGGAGTTGAGGAAACTGCTGGAGGAACTGAAGAAGTAGTCGTCAGTCTTCAGTTAACAATTCAAAAGTTTGAAGACATTGCCCTCGTTGCGTCTTCATAGCGCTCATTGCGGTTAAAAAGAGACGATCCTGATTGATATTTTTCTTTAACCGCAAAGAGCGCAGAGGAGGCGCAGAGAGCGCAGAGAACTGAAAATTTATTATTTAATCCTCCGTGAAACTCTGTTTATCCCGGTCTTCCTCTGTGGTTAAACAAAACACTTCTCCTCGCAATTTTCAACACTCATTGAAGAACATTCATCGAACATTGCAATATTGAATATTCAATGAATATTTATATTTTTAATTATTATTCAAACCCATCCTCACCCCCTGGCGTCTTGTAGCTTGCAGCTGAATTCCTTTGCGTCCCATGCGGAACAATAGCGTCCATTGCGGTTAAACAAATCCTTTTTCAATTTGAATTATTAGAATTTAAAATTTTTTAATAAATAAACCAAAACACTTGTTTTTAAAGAAATGATGTTGTATATTCGCTATACCAAAATTGAATAAGGATTTGTTGCATCCCACCCGATCCATGTGTGGTCACGCTCTCCTATTATCAAACGTACCCTCCAAGAAAGCATTAAAAGAACCTTCCGGATAATTCATCAAATTACCAACTTTTTAAAAATTACTGCCATGAAAAAAATCTCTCCCTTTTTCTTATCTTCGTTTTTGATGATTCTATTTATTTTCGGTTGTAAAAAAGAGATGACAGTGATACAACCTGAAACCAATTCCACCGTCTCCAACTATGAGAATATTGAAAACAGGATCAAAGCATTTAAGGAATTGATGAATTCCAATCTCGATGTATCATCTTCCGGTTCTTCCAATCAAACTCTGTTTCCGGATTTGACATCGGTGCTGGGCATTGGTAATTACCAGTGGCGTTACGGCCAATTTGACTCGACAGATTATTGGTTCCGGGCCTGGGATCAGGGCAAATGTGGGCCTTATTATGATCCTAATATTGAAGCCGATGCCATTGATCAACTGCTGTATAAAATTCATCATCCTCTTTCACAACCTCCGGCCGGTTATCGGTACTATTTCATTGATATTGTTACTCTTTCAAATAATGGGTTTGGTTACTATCCCGATGATTATCCGGATGAAAATTATCCAGGCGAATGGGATGCGTTCAGATTATTCAGTGCATCTGGTGAGGGTGAAGAACCACCCGAACAGCCTTGTATCAATCCGGATGATATGAATTACTACCTTTATGATGGAGTGGTCTATATTATAAATGATCTAAAACCTGGCGGGAAAACATTCGCCGATTGTTTTATGTCTTGGGATGAAATACCTGCCACACAGATGTGGAATTACGTTCATAAAATTAATTCCATCCAATATGGGGTAAGACTTCAAACCATTGATCCAGCTAAAACACCATAACTAATAATTTAGGATACACACCGACTGTGACTTATGGTGTGTATCCTTAATATGAAACTAATGAGAC
>Ga0172365_10004321_pt1 | contig 10512 bp, 11 predicted proteins | sample LakKivSesite48cm_FD_114535 | JGI IMG/M metagenome (GOLD analysis project Ga0172365, IMG submission 114535) | Sediment microbial communities from Lake Kivu, Rwanda - Sediment site 48cm | ecosystem: Environmental > Aquatic > Freshwater > Lake > Sediment | place: Rwanda: Western Province, Lake... | reverse complement strand
CAATCGGGTTTTGCAGTATGCTCTTCATCCGTCCTCCTCCGCAGTTGTTGGTTTTCTGTACACCCAAGCATACTGCATTGGACGGATTTTTCAAGTCTCCTCAGACTTATGGGTAATCACCAACCAAGAAACTATTGACAAATGTTAACAGTTTGTGGTATACTATAATCGCCAGGGATGAAATTCGGCTCCATGCCGTGTGAACGTCCGGCTGTGGCCGGGAGTTCCTATATCCCCGGCAAGTCTTCTAAAGCCGCTAGAGTTAGCGGCTTTTTTTGTGAGTAATAAACCCCGTATCTGGCTTGGCGTGTATCATCCAGGTCGTTCACCAATCTGAATGCTGGCCAAAGCAATTCCACGTACCGGTCTTCCCGGCGTTCGTAGAGCCGTTGTAGTGCCCAAAGAAAGTAATCCACGGCCTGCAACCCTGCACATGCTGGTGGAATGCTGGCAATGACGTGAATAGGAGCGTCACAGGTAATGACCCACTGCACACTGAACCTGTGCCGGGCTGTCTCCAATGCTTCTCGTAGCGCAGCCGTTCTGTCTGCTTTACCTCGTTTTGCGAAGTAAATGTAGTACTCATCGTCTTTGTGAAGCAGGGTCTTAAACAAGCGTCTCACTAGATAGTCGTACAATTCGTTGGGATGGTAGCGGTAGGTGGTGTCTCGCTCGTTACGTTGCCGTACATACTGAAGCAGTTTGCGCTTGTCTCGGATGACGGCGAAAAAGCGCAGGTCGTGGCGTGTCAGAAGGTGGAACACTTCACGACGGACTTCGGGCACATCGTCTTTAGCGTGAAAAGCCAGGGCGGTCTTTTTCGATTCCGGCTGCATAGATGGCACGCCTTTGAAGTACGGGTCAGCCAGTAGATTTGCCCGCAGGTCTTCCATCTCACAGGACAAAGATTTTGGATCCTGTACATCTAGCAAGCCCAAGATGAAGAATTGGGAACAGCCCTCTGTGCCGACAATAATGCGTCCTTGTCCGTTGAACAATGTGCCATCGCCAGCTTCATCCACAAAATAATGGCGAGTTGAGGGACGTCGTTCTTGAGATTGATTCATCGGTATGTTGCTCTCCGGCTGGAATGGATTAGGATGCAAAGGCTCACTTGTTCCCGGTCGGCATGCCGCTCAGCATCTCCGTCGCTTTGCGCAGGACGCGTTGCTCGCTCTCGTAAGCGGCTGTGGCAATGGCTTCTTCGATGGGGAACCAGCGCGCGGCCTCCACTTCCCAGTCGTGAGCAGCCGTGTCCCCGCCCGTGGCCTCGACGAGGTAAAAGTAGACCTTTTTGTGATAGCGCACCGGTGCGCCGTTTTCTTCCCAGCGATACCAGTACTCGACCACGTCAACCTGCTCCAGCGCATGGCCGGTAAGCCCGGTCTCCTCCTGAATTTCGCGCAGGGCGGCGGTTTGCATGGCCTCACCACGCTCCACCAGGCCCTTGGGCAGTGCCCAGCGCCGGCTGCCATCGGGGGCGGCAGTGGCGATGAGGGCCACTTCTATCCCGCCCTCACTTGTGCGGCGGAAGACCACTCCGCCTGCCGAAAGCTGGAATTTGGCCGGTACTTTCGCCACTATCCCATGCCCTCCTCAACCTGAAACCTGGAACCCGAAACTTTGAACTCGTAACTCAAAACCCCGTACTAAAGTCTACCTTCCGCATACCGTCTGCCCAGTTTGTCCAGCATATCGGCGGTCATGGCCGCCAGGTCGTAGTCTGGCTTCCACCCCCATTCTTCACGAGCGGCGCTGTCGTCAATGGACCTGGGCCACGAATCGGCGATCTCCTGCCGGAAGTCGGGCTTGTACTCGCAGGTGAATCCGGGGATGTGCTTCTTGATCTCGGCGGCCAGTTCGCCGGCAGAGAAGCTCATCGCCGCCAGATTGAAGTCGGCATGATGTTTCAGCCGGGAAAGGTCCGCTTCCATCAGGTCAATGGTGGCTTTGATGCAGTCGGGCATGTACATCATCGGCAACACTGTATCTTCTCTTAGAAAGCAGGTGTACCGCTTATGCTTGAGCGCTTCATAGAAGATTTCCACGGCGTAATCGGTAGTGCCGCCACCGGGAAGTGTCTCGCTGCTGATAATGCCCGGATAGCGCAGGCCGCGCACGTCCAGGCCAAAGCGTCTAAAGTAGTAGGTGCAGAGCAGTTCGCCGGCCACTTTAGTGATTCCGTACATGGTCCTGGGTAGCAGGACTGTTTCCTGGGGCGTGTTATCACGAGGGGTCTCCGGGCCGAAAGCGGCGATGGAGCTGGGGCAAAACACGCGCACCATCCCGTGTTCTCTGGCGACTTCCAGGACGTTGTACAGGCCGTGCATGTTCACATTCCAGGCCAATTGGGGCTTTTGTTCGCCAGCAGCGGAGAGAATGGCGGCCAGGTGATAGATGGTGTCAATCTTGTATTTCTTCACTACCTCCTCGATGCTGTCTCGCCGGGTCACGTCAATGAATTCGAAAGGTCCAGAATTACACAGCGCCTCACTGGGTTGTGTTTTGTGACCGGCAGCCACAACGTTGTCGTTGCCGTACCTGCGACGCAGGGCCAGGGTCAACTCAGAGCCGATTTGACCGCAGGCTCCGGTCACGAGAATTCGTTTCATCTCGCTTTTGGGCATGGTGAGACCTCCTGGGTTCTTCTCCGTCGAATGAATCCTCTCCGGGGCGGAAATGCCCCGGTCGCTCCGTTGCGCTGAAGTGCAAAGGGAGTATAGCACAGCGCCGTGCTTTCGTCAAGGAGATTGGCGGGGCAGCGGGCTTGAAATTCTAGGCATATAGTGTTACAATGTACACAACAGGGATGACGATGGCTCAGGTATTGCTCGTGGTTGGCGACTGGCGCGAGAGGGCTTTGATTCTGGCGCAACTGCAAGAGGAGGGGCACACGGTCCACGCCGCACACACCGTGCGCTGGGCGATTGCCCTGCTGGTGCGTGGCCTGGCCGCGCCGGACGTGGCCGTCGTGGACCTGGTCACTCAGGACGCTGCCGAGCAAGATCTGGTCACACTGCGTGGGTTGATTGGAGAAGCACCGTTGGTCCTTTGTACCGGTGTCTACGAGCAGGCTGACATTCAGGACAAACTGGCTCCAACGCGGGTGCTGGTTCGCCCTTTTCGCGTGCAGGACGTGGTGAACGCCGTACGAGAAGTCATCAGTGGATAATACCACTTGCCTGTAGATAGACCACGTTCACTTACCGCAGAGGACGCGGAGAACGCGGAGTTTTTCAAGAAAACCTCAGCGATCTCTGCGCTCTCGGCGGTGAGAAGCGTCGTTTCAAGGGCAACTGGTATAAACGCTGATCCAGGAGGCATGATATGGCTGATCTCATCGGACAAACCATCGGACAATACCGGATTCTGGAACAGATTGGCAAAGGAGGGATGGCCACGGTATACAAGGCCTATCAGCCATCCCTGGACCGCTACGTGGCGGTCAAGGTGCTGCCCTCCTATTTCGCCCACGAAGAGGGCTTCGCCGAGCGCTTCACCCGCGAAGCGAAGGCCATCGCCAAACTGACCCATCCGCACATCCTGCCCATTCACGACTTCGGCCAGGAAGGCGGCCTGAGCTACATCGTCGCCCAGTATGTGGAAGCCGGCACGCTCAAGGACATGCTGGGCCAGCCGATGGCCCCTCGCCAGGCGGCGGAGATCGTCGGCCAGATAGCCGAGGCGCTGGACTACGCTCACGCGCGGGGGATCATCCACCGCGACGTGAAACCCAGCAACGTGCTGATGGATCGCGGGCGCTGGGTGCTGCTCACCGATTTCGGCCTGGCCAAGATGGTGGAGGCCTCGCAGGCGCTGACCGCCTCGGGGGTAGGGGTGGGTACTCCGGCCTACATGTCGCCGGAGCAGGGGCAAGGGATGAAAGTGGATGCGCGGTCGGACGTTTACTCGCTGGGGATTGTGTTGTACGAGATGTTGACCGGGCGGGTGCCGTTCGAGGCGGAGACGCCGATGGCCGTGGTCATCAAGCACATCTCGCATCCGCTGCCACTCCCGCGCCAGATCAACCCGGACATTCCAGCAGAGGTGGAGCGGGTGATACTGAAAGCATTGGCCAAGAAGCCGGAGGATCGCTTTGCCAACACGGGGGAGATGGCCGCTGCGTTGCGCGAGGCGGTGTCTCAGATGCCGACGGTGCCCGCCGTCGAGGTGCTGCCCGTCGCGCCGGCGGTGGAGGAAGCTCCTGCCGCGCCACCCCCACCGGTTCCTAAAGTCGCTCCGCCGACGAAGAGGGTGGAGAGAGTGGCCGCGCCACGACGAAAAGTGTCCTGGGTGTGGTTAGGGGCTGCGGCCCTGGCAGCAATTGTGTTGATTGGGGCGGCGGTGCTGGCCGTCAGGCCGTGGAAGAAAGGGACCGTCTTACCCACCGATACCCCCGCCGTCGTCGCTGAAAAGCGACCTACCTCCACTCCGCTGAAACCCACCTCCACCCCGCTGCCAAAACCGTCCCGCCCGGAGATTCCTGCCAAATTTACCGAAGTGCTGATGAAACCCGACTACGATACCATGGAGAAGGCACCTTACGGAAAGGGCTGGGACGTCGTGGATGACAATGGCAACCGCGTCCTCAAAGGTGAGAGTGCCTCCTACTGGTACCCCGACGGCTATATGTGGACGGACTATGCCCTTACGCTCATGGTTAAGCTACTTGAGGGCATTGAAGGTGAAGAAGCTTACATCTTCTTTCGCCGCACTCCCGAAGAAGAGGATGGTCCCGTCATCAATTGTAGAGCCGACGGCTGGAAGTTCGTCGAGAATCCCGGGTGGCGGGTCGTCGGCTCTGCGCCAATGGACAACCTGGGCCAGTGGCGGCAGATAGGCGTGATAGTCCAAGGAGACCATTATGAGGTCTTTGTAGACGGTAAGTTATTGTTCGAGCACCAGGGAATTCCTTTACAGGGGACCATTGGTCTGGAGGTACCCGAGAGGGCTGTGGTTTTCTTTGATGATTTGCTGGTGGTGGGGATACCGCCTGCGGTGAAAGTGGTGCGCGTGGCTACAACCACCAATGACCCGCCATTTGAGTTCGTAGACCAGGGCAAACTGACCGGCTTCGACATCGAACTCATGCAGGCCATCGGCGAGCAAGCCGGGTTTAAAGTGGAGTTCGTCCGCGTGCCCCGTGAGGGCATCCTGGAAGGCTTGGACAAAGACAAATACGACGCGGTCATTGCCGCCTTGACCATCCTGCCGGAGCGTAAGAAGAGGTGGGATTTCTCCGAGCCATACGTGCGGCCCCAGGAGCTTCTGCCCGACGCGAACCCGAGCGAGGAGTATGGCATCGCCGTGCGCAAGGGTAATCAGTCGCTACTGGAGATGATCAACAAAGGATTGAGGGTTGTCGTAGAGAAGGGCCTGGTGAAAGAGTTGATCATCAAATGGAAACAGGCCCGGCCAGAGCCTACGCCGGTGCCCATATCCCGCCCCACGCCCATCGCCCGCATTCCCGACCTCTCTGAGCTGGCTCGTGGCATTCCCTGGATATCGGAATACGACCCGGCCAACGCTGGCGGGGTGTACTACCTGGGCTTCAACGTCACCAAACCGCCCTTCGACGATGCCCGCGTGCGGCAGGCTTTTGCCCACGCCGTAGACCGCGAGAAAATTGCCCAGATAGGACGGGAGATGTCCGGTAAACCGGCCAGTCCGGCCACGACGTTCACCCCGCCGTGGATCTTGGCCATGGACCTCTACGGCAAAGTGGGTTGTCCCTACAAACCGGACGTGGCCCGAGAACTCCTGGCCCAATCCGGTCACCCCAACGGCGAGGGGTTGCCGCCCATAACGTATGCGTACAACCAGACCGATGTCCACGCCGCCATTGCCGAGGCCGTCGCTCAGATGTGGCGGGACAAGCTGGGTGTGGAGGTGAATCTGGAACCGGCCGCGGACTGGGACGCCTACAGAGAAATGCTGCGCACCGATGCCCCCCACGTCTTCCGCCTGGGCTGGGTTGCCGACTACAACGACCCGGACAATTTCCTGAGACAAGTGTTTCATTCTGGATCGGAGAGCAATTACGAGCGTTTTGCCAACGCCGATTTCGACCGCCTGGTGGACCAGGCCGCTGCGGAGACCGATCCGGCGGTCCGCCGGGAGTTATACGCTGAGGCCGAACTTATATTGTGCCAGAAGGAGGCCGCTGTGATTCCGCTGTTCCATGCTTTCTATAGCACCAGCCAGTAGGTGAGACCATGAACAACCTCATTGGACAGAATCTGGGCCAATACCGCATCCTCGAACAACTGGGCAAGGGCGGAATGGCCACGGTGTACAAGGCCTACCAGCCATCCCTGGACCGCTACGTGGCGGTCAAAGTATTGCCCCCTTACTTCGCTCACGAAGAAGGCTTCGCCGAGCGTTTCACCCGCGAGGCGCGGGCGGTGGCTAAGCTGGAGCACCATCACATCCTGCCCATCCACGACTTCGGCCAGGAAGGCGACCTGAGCTACATCGTGATGAAGTACGTGGAGGCCGGCACGCTCAAGGAGATGCTGGGCCAGCCGATGGACCCCCGCCGCGCCTCGGAGATCATCGGCCAGATAGCCGAGGCCCTGGACTACGCCCACGCGCGGGGGATCATCCACCGCGACGTGAAGCCCAGCAACGTGCTGATGGATCGCGGGCGCTGGGTGCTGCTCACCGATTTTGGATTGGCCAAGATGGTGGAGGCCTCGCAGGCACTGACCGCCTCAGGGGTGGGGGTGGGTACCCCGGCCTACATGTCGCCGGAACAGGGGCGAGGGATGAAAGTTGACGCCCGTTCGGACGTGTACTCTTTGGGGATTGTGCTGTACGAGATGCTGACCGGGCGGGTGCCGTTCGAGGCGGAGACGCCGATGGCCGTGGTAGTCCGGCACATCACAGACCCCTTGCCGCTTCCCCGCCAGATGAACCCGGACATTCCGGAGGTGGTGGAGCGGGTGATACTGAAGGCGCTGGCCAAGAAGCCGGAGGATCGCTTCGCCAGCACGGGGGAGATGGCCGCAGCGTTGCGCGAGGCGGTGTCGCAGATGCCGACGGTGCCCACTGTCGAGGTAGCAGAGCCACTGCCGGAGCCGCCATTGGCCGTCGAGGCGGCAGAGCCACTGCCGGAGCCGTCACCAGCCGTGATGGAAGTAGCGCCACCGGTAGCAATGCCGGTCGCTCCAGAAACCGTCCCCGTCACCAGGCCAGAGGTCGCTGTGGCAGCAAAGAAGCCGCTGGACTGGCGGCGCTGGCGCTGGGTGATTATAGTAGCGGCCGTCCTGCTGGCCGCCTGTATGATCCCCTGGTTGGCCGATGTGATCGTGGTCCGGCCCAGAATGGAGGCCATGATTGGGCAGCAGGCTGTCGCCACGATGGATCAATTCCTCAATGCTACTGACCTGGAGGCCTTCCGCAGTGAGTGGGCGGGGAGACGGGTGGTGGTCTCCGAGCAGGAGATGAACGAGTATCTTGGGCTATACCCCCCGCCTGCGCCGTTGGAGAGCTGGCAGATACTTCTGCGCTCGGACGAAATCTGGATAGAACTGGGCGCGTACGGGCGCATTTTCTACGTCCAGGGCAACGTCACCGTGCAGGATGGCCAGGCCCTGTGCCGCGTGGAGCGGATGAGCTGGCCAGTGGCGCTGGTGGTATCCCGCCGTGGTTTCGCCACACTGTGCACGCGGCAGGTGAACAAGGCACTGGATGCCGCTCATCTGCGACTTCAGACAGTACAGGCAAATGACGGGAGCTTAACGTTGAGGTTTGAGTAGGATGATTACTATCCTGTCGCAGGTTTGAGGGCCTGGCAGAGAGGATCTGTCTCTCCAGACGGAGTGCTTTCAGGCGTCAGGAGAGTCGCCCAGAAAGTGAGGTATCCGTGTCAGTTGTTGAAACGCGATACGAGTACGTTATCCTCAACGAAGAGGAGGTCCCGGTTATTGCTGGGACGAATATGAAGGTGATCGAACTCGTCCTGGAAAGAATGGCCTACGGTTGGAGTCCGGAGGAGTTGCACTTTCAACATCCTTACTTGACGCTGGGCCAAATCTACTCAGCCCTGGCTTACTATTGGGACCATCAAGAAGAACTTGACCGGGACATCGAACGGCGATTGCAATTCGTTGATCGGGTTCAGCGAGCGCTGGGGTCCTCGCCTCTTGTGGCCCGGTTGAAAGCCAAAGGGTTGATCTGATGGCGATCGCGCTCTATATGGACCAACACGTGCCGCGGGCTATCACTGTTGAACTTCGTTTGCGTGGCATAGATGTGCTCACAGCCCGCGAGGACGGGGCCAGTCGCATGGACGATTCAGAACTACTGGATCGGGCTAGTAAATTGGAGCGCGTGCTTTTCACGCAAGATGACGACCTCCTCTCTGAAGCCACCAGACGACAAAGGGCAGGAATTCCCTTTCGTGGGGTGATCTACGCTCATCAACTTCGTGTTTCTATCGGAGCTTGCGTCCACGATTTGGAAATCATCGCCAGGGCTGGGGAGCCGGAGGACTTGATCGATCGGGTGGAATTCTTACCGCTTTGAGGATGATAGGCATTCCCTGTGCCTGGCACGCCGTCAAACATCCGCGAGGTTCGAGTAGGACGGTTACTATCCTGCCGCAAGTTTGGGGGCCTGGCAGAGAGGATCTGTCTCTCCAGGCAGATTGCCAATTGAAAGGGTATGGCGATGGCAATCTGCGGGAGGGTGGAATGCGGAAGGGAACGATGCGGGGGAAGGGAGCACGAAATCCGGCCAACTTACTGCTGCCGGCCATCCTGTTGACCTGTCTGATCGTGGGATGCAGGCCAGGCGAGTTGCCCGCCTCCACTGTGATGCCCAGCGAGCAACCGGTCCTCTCACCCGCTGTGGCCCCTAAACTGCTCGTCACCCCCTCACCCGAGCCGGAGTCCTATCGCCAGGCCCGCCGGCGCATGGTGGATGACCAGATTCGTGCGCGGGGGGTGAGCGACGAAGCGGTGTTGGATGCCATGCTCACTGTTCCCCGCCACGAGTTCGTCCCTGAAGAATTTCTGGAACAGGCCTACGCCGACCATCCTCTGCCCATCGGCTACGGGCAAACCATCTCCCAGCCTTACATCGTGGCCCTGATGACCGAACTTCTGGAGATCGAGCCTGGCGACAAGGTGCTGGAGATCGGCACCGGATCGGGTTACCAGGCAGCCATCCTGGCCCAACTGACCGACCAGGTGTATTCGGTGGAGATCATCGAGGAGCTGGCTACGCAGGCGGAGACCCGTCTGCAGCGGTTAGGCTACACCCAGGTTCACGTCCTGAACGCCGACGGGTACTACGGGTGGGAGGAGTACGCTCCCTTTGACGCTATCATCGTCACCTGTGCGCCCGACCACGTGCCCCAGCCCCTGGTCAAGCAACTCAAGGACGGCGGGCGGATGGTAATTCCGGTCGGGCCGCCCGGTGGTTACCAGTCGTTGTGGCTCATCGTCCGCCAGGGCGAAGACGTGAAAATGACCAACGAGGGCGGGGTGGCCTTCGTCCCGTTGACCGGCGAGCATTGAATCACATAGAAGCGCAGCACGCTGCGCCTATTCGGTGCTGCTTTCGACAGGACGTGGTGTACAACGTCGGCGACAAGCCGCCAGCGACGATTGAGTGGGAGTGAATGATTAAGGAGGTGCTCTATTATGAGCGAGGCGACACTGACTCAGGAACTGGCTTTTGTGATGGCACAACAACAGCAAGATGAAGCAACTGTGCTGGCGCGGGCCATGCGCGCGGGCATTCGTGCCCTGTACCGCGAGGCGTTGATCGAAGCCTATTTGATGGGACACATCTCCCGCCAGGAAGCACTGATAAAACTGGGGCCGGAAGCACTGGAAGAGATCGAGTATCAGCGCGATGCGTTAAAGCGCGATGTGGCCTGGGGGCTGAGTGATGCCTGATGCCATCAGCGACGCAGGCCCTATTCTGCATCTGCACGAGATCGCTCAGTTGGGGGCGCTGGGTGTCTTTACCCGTTTGGTTGTCCCAGGTCTCGTCGCTGTTGAACTACGCATTCACGGCCTGGATCCTGTCAGCCTGGACGTACCAGGCTTGAACGTATCTATCGTTCCGGTGGATGAAGCGCGTCGGCACAGGGCACTGGCCGAAGGCGGAGAGCCACTTATCCATCCGGCAGATGCTGAAGTGTTCGTATTGGCGCACGATGATGACTTTCAGAAATTGGTGCTGACTGATGACTTGGCTTTACGGCGGCGGTTAGAAGCGAGAGGGGCAGTAGTTACCGGTTCGGTGGGAATTCTGGTGCGCGCTTACAAAACAGGTCGGCTGACCCGTGCCCAACTGGAGAACACGGTGGAGGCCTTGTTCACCAATAGCACTTTGCACTTGAGTCGTGCCTTCCGCGCTTACGTGCGCCAACTGTTGATTGGACTGCCGTGAGCGCGGAGTGCAACGGCACGTTTGGGAACAAGCCGTGTGGTGTACGACGTCAGCGACAAGCCGCCAGCGACGATTGAGTGGGAGTGATGATCAAACTGATACATT
>Ga0172365_10004320_pt1 | contig 10512 bp, 5 predicted proteins | sample LakKivSesite48cm_FD_114535 | JGI IMG/M metagenome (GOLD analysis project Ga0172365, IMG submission 114535) | Sediment microbial communities from Lake Kivu, Rwanda - Sediment site 48cm | ecosystem: Environmental > Aquatic > Freshwater > Lake > Sediment | place: Rwanda: Western Province, Lake Kivu... | reverse complement strand
GGCTGAGGACTGGATCGTGTGGGCCGCGCGCAACCGGCTCAACACGGTGTTTTTCCACGTGATTGGCGGCCCGCTGGCCATCGGCGCGGCGCCGTCGAGCCAGTACCAGGCGAAGAAGGAAACCGCCGTCAGGCTGGCCCGCGAGCGCGGTGTCACCATCGAGTACGGCGGGCATGGCTTGACAGCGCTGCTGCCACGCAAATTGTTCAAAAAGATGCCCGACGGATTCCGCTACCACGACGGCCGGCGCACCCCCGACCACAACTTTTGTCCGACCAGCGCAGCCGGGCTGGCCGTCGTCCGCCAGAACGCCGCAGCGCACTTTCGAGCACACCCGGAGGTGGACGTCTTTCACCTGTGGGCCGACGACATCGCCGGCGGCGGCTGGTGCGCATGTGAGCGCTGCCGCGGCTACGCGCCCGCCGAACAACTGCTGCTGGCGACGAACACTGTCGCCGATGTACTCGCCGCCGTCAACCCCCAGGCACAGCTCAGCTTCCTGGCCTACCACGACACCGAAGACGCACCCACCAAGGTCGCGCCGCACCCCAACGTGTGCCTGCTGTGGGCGCCCCGCAAGCGTTGCTACGCGCACGCCACCGACGACCCGGCCTGCCCGGTCAACGCGCCGCACTACGAGAAGACCTTCCGCGCACAGGTCGCGCATTTTCAGGCCGCCGGCGCTGCGCCGGCGCGCGTGTTCGAATACTACCTCGACGCGATCTTGTTCAAGTCGGTGCTGCCGCCACTGCCGGCCGTGCTACAACGTGACCTGCGCTTCTACCGCGACGCTCGCGCGCACACTGTCCAGGCGCTCATGACCGGCGACGCTCCCTGGATCACGCCGCAACTCAACGCGTGGCTGTTTGCGCGGCTGGCGTGGAACCCCGACCAGGAGCTCGACGCGCTGCTCGTGGATTTCTGCCAGGCCGCGTTTGGCGCTGACCTGCGCGCGTATTACCGTGCGCTCGAAGCGGCCTACGGGCTTGCGCTCGACCTGGCGCCGGAGCAGATCCGGCTGGAGTTCGACGAGAGTCCCCTGGCAATTGTGAACGCTCCCCCCGCCGACATGGGCGACCCGGCCTACGCCCCGCCCGACGTGCTCCGCGAGAAGGCGCGCAGGAATGTGGCCATCCTGGACTTGCTATCGCAGGCCGGCCAGGCGCTCGAAGCGGCGCAGGCTGACTCCAACCCGGACGCCTGGGCAGCAGAGCGCGCCGCCTTCGACCTGCACCACGCGTGGCTGCGCTTCGACCTGAGCCGTGTGCGCCTGTACGAGGCGGTCTCCACGCACCCCATCGCGCCCGACGCCCACCAGCGCCTCGTCGAGGCGCAGGCCGCGCTGGAGGAGGTGCTGGCGTGGGGAGAGGCGCACGTCGCCGACGCACGCCATCGCGCCAACTTCCGCTTCCTGCACCTGGTCTTCTGGCAAGGGCAACTGAACAAGATCCGCGCCGATCACTTTGCCGGGCGGACCAGGGGCTGGCTGATCAAGGCCGGAGGGCTGCTTCGCACGATTCAGGCGCTGCGCCGCATAAGGGGTTTCTACGAAGAGTCTGTATAGGTTCTCGCGTCACCCTGAGCAGAGTCGAAGGGCGCGTCACCCTGAGCAGAGTCGAAGGGTCTCTGCACTACGTGAGGCGAGATTCCTCGCTGCGTTCGGAATGACGAGGGGGGAAGTCATGCTTTTAGATGGCTCTCGACTTCCCCAATAAGCGACCAGGGGCCGGCCCACGTGATGCGCACGCGGGCCAAACGTCCCTGCCAGTCCCGCTCATCCTCGAAGAACACGAGTTTGTCGGTGCGCGTGCGCCCCCACCAGCGGTCCCTGCGGCTTCGCTCAGGGCAGGCCCTGCGACCTTGCCCAGGGCGAGCCTTCTTCTGCCCCTCGACCAGCACCTCGACGGTCTGCCCCAGTAGCCGGGCATTGATCTCGGCCACGATGCCGGCTTGCAGGTCGTCGAGCGCCTTGCGGCGGCGCTCCTTCTCCACCGGTGGCACGTCGTCAGGGAAACGGCGGGCGGCCAGCGTCTGGGGACGCGGGGAGTAACGGGCAATGTGGGCCTTGTCGAGCCGCAGTTCGGCCAGCAAGTCGTACGTGTGCTGAAACTGGGCCTCCGTCTCGCCGGGAAAACCGACGATGACGTCGGTGGCGATGGAGACGCCGGGGACGCGCTCCCGGATGCGCGCGACCAGGCGCCGGTAGTCGTCGGCGGTGTAGCCGCGCCGCATACGAGCCAGCACCTCGTCGTCGCCAGCCTGCACCGGCACTTCGAGATGCTCACACACCTTCGGCAGCGCCGCTACCGCGTCGAGCAACTCGTCCGTCATCCAGTTGGGATGCGACGTGAGGAAGCGGACACGCTCCAGGCCCTCGATCTCGTGGACCCACCGCAACAAAGACACAAGAGGCAGAGAGTAGGATGCAGGATGCAGGATGCAGGATGCAGGATGCGGACTGTCGCCAGTTTCCTGCCTCTTGCCCCTTGCTTCTTGCTTCTTGCTTCCGGTCTCCAGCCCATATCGGTCCACAATCTGCCCCAATAGCGTGATCTCTTTGACTCCCTGCGCCGCCAATGCCCGTGCCTCGGCCAGGATCTCCTCGGCGGGGCGGCTGCGCTCGCGGCCACGCCGGTAAGGGATGACGCAGTAGGTGCAGGCGTGGGAGCAGCCCAGGACGATGGGGATGGAAGCCGCGACCAGCCGTCCTTGCTCGCGGGCCGGGAGGAGCAGGTCGCTGTCCTGCAGCGAGTAGCGGCGAGCGGCCTCGGCTGCCTCCAACGCCCGGCCCTCGTCTGCCATCCCCCGCTCGGCCAGCACTTCCAGCAACGCTCCTGGCTCTGAAGGCGGCATCAAGACGTCCACCCAGGGGAAGCGGCGGGCCAGCAAGGCCGGGTCGTGCACGCCCACCAGGCAGCCCATCAGCCCGACGACCGTCTCGGGACGGCGCTCCTTCAGCGGGCGCAGGCTGCTCAGCCGTCCGTAGGCTTTGTCCTCGGCCGACTGGCGCACGACGCACGTGTTGAGCACGACGACGTCCGCCTCCTCGGCGCGGCCGGCCGGCTCCAGGCCCAGCCGTTCCAGCGCCGAGGCCAGCCGGCGCGAGTCGGCCTCGTTCATCTGACAGCCGATAGTCCAGATATAGTAGTACACGGCGTCATTCTAATGCATCCTGGCCGGGCGTCAAGATAGCCAGCCTCTGCACCTTGTAGGGGCAATCCTTGCGGTTGCCCCTCCGTACACCCCGGCTGTGCATCAAGGTAGCCAGCCTTTATACTTTGTAGGGGCAATCCTTGTGGTTGCCCCTCCGTACACCCTGGCTGTGCGTCCAGGTAGCCAGCCTCTATATCTTCAGCTTGAACCTCTTGATGGCCGCCTGGACGATCTCGTCCAGCAGGTCCTTGCCATCCATCCCAGCCGCACGAGCCATAAAGCCGATATAGCTGTGAGGTTTTTCTTTCGGCGTGCACATCAGCCCGGCAAAGGTGTTTCCTTCCAGGAGGATCGGGCCTTTCTCTGTCAGTATCGTATCGAATCGACCGAAATCCTTGAAACCCAACACACGGTAGGCCCGCAGGGCCAACTGCTGCATCATTGTGGTCTCCTCGGCAGTGAGAGGAGCAGGGCAGAGGAAAAGGTCGTCATCTAGCTCTTTTTTCTCAAAGGTCAGCGTGACGTCCCCTTCATGGTATACGATCTCCAGCGGAGGAAGAACCCTGGTGTCTTCACCGTTGCCCAGCACACCCAACGTGACCTCCCTCCCTCGCAGGAAGCGTTCTATGAGGACCGGTTGGCCGATAGTCTTGCATCTTTGCTGAACCCTGCTGACCAGTTGAGCGTAATTGCTGACAATGGACGCAGCGTTGATCCCCGCGCTGCCTCGACCGGCCACTGGTTTTATGAACAGCGGATACTTGAACGGCGGGGCGTCCTTGAACACCTGGCAGTCTTTTTCGGTTCTGGCCACGCGGAAAGGCGAGGTCGGTAAGCCTGCATGCTGCCAGAGTCTCTTCGCCAGCGATTTGTTGGCGGCGATGGCGATGGTGAATGTGCCGGATCCGACGTAGGGTATCTCGAGTTCCTCCAAAATGGCGGCCTCCACCAAGCTGGAGACGTTAAAGATGAGGTCAACCTGTGCGTTTTGCAGGTCACTGATAAAGTTCGGTCCCCACCGGATCTGGCGGACGCTATAACCGGCTTCGATGAGTGCTCGTTCGTGATGGCTTACTTCGGCTTCTGTTTGGTCAACGACGCCACCCGCCCCGACGAACTTTTCCTGAAGCGCCAGGTTCCCTCGTTTCTTGTTCAACAAACCTATTCTCAGTTTTGCCATCTGCTTTCGAGTTGCTTTTCTACCCAGGCCAACAACCGTTCAGCGTGGGTCAACATGTCTTGCGCCATTGAGGCGGTCACACTCTCCTCGCCGTACTGGGCGGCGGTCTTGCGCTCCAACAACCGGCGCAAGTGTTGTACTGCCTGCTGTACTCCTTCCAGTTCACCGGCATGCGCAAGAAGCAATTCCACGGCCGCCGCATGATCCCCATCTCTGGCCACCACGCCGGCCATCCGTGTCACGATTGTGTCGGCGGCGGCGATGGCACAGGTAGGAGCGATGGCGGCTACGGCGATCCAATTGCCCTCGGCGGCGGAACGCTGCATGGCCCACAGCGTCTGTTGGGCGCGTTGCAAGTAGTTTCGCCAGGCAGTGGATCCAACCACGCGGATGCGCGCTGCGTCGGAGCGCCGGCTGCGTCGGCTGGCTCTTCTGGCCATCAGATCGTCTCCCTGCGGCGGACTGTCGTCATCCGCTCGTGCGATGGAAGAGATGGAAGTGAGCCCCTGATGGTTACGCCGTCTCGCAGGGCCTCCAACAGCCATTGCTCGCCACACTGGACCCTGGCAACCAGTTCATCTCTGGAAAGAGCCCGAACTGAGATCACCCCATAGCGCCGCAGCAGGTCGCTGTCGCGTTGCCAGATGCGTTCGGTGGCCCGGTTGGCATCGTCAACTGTCGCCGTCACCAGCAGGACGTCCAGGTCGGAGCGCCAATCGTCTTCCCCCCGCGCCACGCTGCCGTAGAGCAACACGGCCTCCAGAGGAACGTCCATTCCGGCTAACAGTTCAGTCACGGCGGCCTCTCGTTGCACCTTTTCCGTCGCAAATAGTGGACATAGTCCCCGTTCCACCAGCGCATGGCGCTCGTTCAAACGGTAATAGTAGGCACGTCCGGCCACGCGATAGAGTACGATCAGCGTGTCGCTCAACTCTTTCAAGGCCCGGTGAGTAGGCGTCTCCCCCATCCCGATGGCACGCGCGATCTCTCGCCCGCTATGTTCTCCACCGGCGGTGCAGAGATAGCGCAGAATTCTCAGCCTGACCTGGCTGCCGAGCAGATCGTTCAATGGATGCGTGTAGCGCATAGTCCTCACCCGGTATGTGCTAATTATAGCACATGCATAGTTGTAGGACAAGTTGCCAACTTGTCCCTGCCCTGCTGATAACCGTCGGCCCGGCTGGGGTGCGTGCCCCGGCCGGGCCAGTGAATTCTGGGAGGGCAGAGGGAGGCTCAGCGATTGCGCACCACGAGCGGCAGATAGACCGGATAGCCCACGAACTGCCACACCTCCCCGCCGGTGGCGCTCTGCATCCAACCGGCGTCGTTCCGCGTGCCGAGGACGAGACGATCCTTGAAAATGGCCCCGCTAAGTACGTCCACATTGTTGCTGTCACCAAAGCCGTCCACGCTCACCTGGCTCCAAGTCGTCCCGTTGGCCATTCGCCAGATCTCTGTGCCGGTAGCACCGTTGGCTGTTCCGACGTAGAAGTAGTTGCCGAAACCAAGCATAAAGTCACCACCAGCGTTATTACTATCACCGAAGCCGTTGCTGACTACCCGCACCCAGTCAGTGCCGGCGCAGGTTTTACAGCGCCAGATCTGAGCGCCGGTATTGAAGTTATAGGACAGCGCATAGAGGTAGCCATTGAAGGATTCCAGCCACGGGCTCACGTTATCACGGTCACCAAAGCCGTCCGTGTTGACCTGGTTCCAGGTGATACCATCGTTAGTGCGCCATACTTCAGTGCCAGTGTGCGTGCCTGTACCGTATGCTCCCCACTGAGCGGTGGCAACATAGAGGTAGCCGTCGAATACTTCGACTGCCCACAGTCCAGTGTTCCTGCCATCGCCGAACCCATCCACATTGCACTGAGTCCACGAACCGAGGGTGCCAGTGGACGATTTCCATACCTCACTACCAGTTGCATTGTTGTCTGTGGTGGCGTACAGCGTATTTGAGAAGACAACAATTCGCTGTACCGTGCCGTTATTGCTCTCGCCAAGGCCACCGCTGACCACCCGTGTCCAGTCCGTGCCATCACAGGTCGCACAGCGCCAGATCTCTGCGCCTGTATCCGAGTTCTCCGTGCCCACGTACAGGTAGCCGTTCCAGGCCTCTCCTACCAGGACATTTACGTTGGACACAGAGCCAAAACCGTCCAGATTGACCTGGCTCCAGTCAGTGCCGTTCGCCGTGCGCCACACCTCGCCACCGGTCGTATCGTTGACTGCGCTGGCGTACAGATAGTTGCCAAAGACGGACATGCGGGAGACTGCCCAGTTGTTGCGGTCCCCGAACCCGTTGATGTTCGCCTGCCGCCAACCGGGCACACCGGGGGCGAACTTCTGGACGCGGTGGTTGTCACGGTCGGTCACGTAGACGTTGCCAGCCCTGTCCAGTGCAATGCCCGACGGGCTGATCATCTGGCCCGTGTTCATTCCCCATGCGCCACCAATGGTGGTCAGGTAAGCGCCGGTCGAATCGAAGACCTGGACGCGACTGTTCCCTTCGTCGGTTACGTAGACCCGGCCAGCGCTGTCCACTGCCACGCCGAGCGGGTGAGCGAGATGGCTAAAATCGTCCCCTGATACCCCCGTCTCACCTGCGAACGTCGTACAGGTGTAATTGCCACCACTCAAGGCACATTTCTGCACGCGGTGGTTTTCAGAGTCAGCCACGTAGATGTTCCCACTGGCATCCAGCCCCACGTCCCACGGCGCATTGAAGTGCTGGTTGTCGGTGCCCGTTTCGTCACGCACGCCCAAGGTGGCCTTGTAGACCCGGCTGCTGCTGAAGACCTGGACGCGCTGGTTGCAGTGGTCTGTCACGTAGAGATCACCGTTGACCGGGCTGATGGCCACACCGGTGGGGCATTCGAACTGGTAGTTCCCATTGCCACCGCTGCCGAAGGTGGCAGAGTATACGCCGTTGGAACTGAAGATCTGAATGCGGTTGTTGCCTGTGTCAGGGACGTAGATGCGCCCGGCCGCATCTATGGCCGGATTGCCTTCCAGTTCAGCCCACCCGCTACCGAGGTGGGCATTGTCATCGCCGTAGACCCCGGCCTGGCCTATCGTCCACTGTTGGACACCGGTGGCGTCCAGTTTGATCAGCCGGTAGCCATGACGTTCGATCACATAGATACTGCCATCCCACGTCGTGGCGATGCCCCACGGCGCATTCAGGTGGGTAGTGTCGGCGACGTAAGGCACACCGCTCGTTCCGGCAAAGACACCCAGCGCGCCGCCGCTGCTGTTGTACTTGCGGATCGTGCCGTCCTCCCAATCGCTGACGTAGACGTTACCAGATGAGTCCACATCCACGCCAGAAGCCCCTATGAACCCACTGGCAAACGTGCTGCAGGCCCCCGCACTGCTGCACTTCTTGACACGATGGTTGCCGTTGTCGGCAATGTAGACGTTGTCGTTGTCATCAGTGCCTATGCCACAGGCCCACGAACTCAGCCCGTCATCGCCGCTTCCCTCGCTGCCGCCGTGGAAGGTGGTACAGGTCCAACCAGCCACGTAGGTACAGCGCTGCGCGCGAAAGTTCCCCGCGTCGGCGACGTACAGCCGGTCACTGCTGTCAAAGGCAATCTGGGTTGGCCGGCTGAAGTGGGTGTCGTCGCTCCCAGCAACACCTGTCTCACCGATCGTGGCGCTGTAGACCAGGCTGCTCTCGACGGTGGACGTGTAGACCTGGACACGATGATTCTGGGTGTCTGAGACATACAGCCGTCCCACGCTGTCGAAGGCGATGCCAAGCGGGCCGTTAAAACGCTCATTATCGGCCCCGGTGTTCCAGGGATCGGCGTCTGGGAACCTTTGGACTGGTGTACCATCGGCATCGAATTCCTTGATGCAGTGCCCCATCACAACCCAGATGTGGCCATCGCTGCTTTTCACGGTAACATCATTGGGGTAACTCAGGTAATCATCGTGGTGCCAGGGATAGCCGGCATGACCCACGATCAGTTGGTTGGCCCCGGCCGCGCTAAACTTGAGCATACGAAAACCACGCTCCTCGACCACGTACAGATTGTCGCCGTCGTCAATGAAAAGCCCGTAGGGAGTGTTGAGGTGCTGAGTGTCGGTGGGGTAGGGTTCCTCGGTCACCCCAAACGTCTGCACGTAGCGGAAACTCAGCCCCGGCTTGCCCAGGGCCACGGTAGGGGCGCTCACCCCTGCGACGGAGTTTACCCCGAGCGGAGCCGAGGGGCTCAGGACAAACCCTTCTTCTGATGTGCCGTCCTCCGGCGGCTCCTTGGCCGTCACAGCCGCCGTCAGGATGAGCATCAGGCCCACGATCAGCCCCAACCAGATGAACGTTCGCGCTTTCATTGTACCCTTCCTTTCCTTTTCCTATTTGTAACAGTGATTTGAGTTTGCGTGCGGAATATGCTCCCTGGAGTTTCATCTGTCCATAGGCTCACCTCTTCGCCATCCGGCAACCGTGCCCGGCCGCGCCGGGCCATCCCAAACAAAAATGCCAGCGGGCTGCTCGTAGACAAACGATTTCCCGCTGGCGTTGCATGTACCACACGTCGAGGAGTTGCTCCTCCGACACTTGTTCGAACGGCCAGTATTCGACGTCACCTGTGATGATACAGCCCTGTCTTTTGTTTCTTATTCGCAAGCCCCTGTCATGCCAGCAAAGGCAGTACCGCAAAACTTGCTATCTTGTGACTTGACAAAGGGGGCTCTCATAGCACACTATAGATGTTCAGATAAAGATTTTGGGTGAGTTACTCCGTGACAGTTCCCAATGACGTGCAATACCGCCCCATCAACGCCGTAATCTCTTTGGGGGTGCTGGCAAAGCGTAACAAAGCACTTTCCACTTTCTCGACCAACTTATGAAGTAGTCGATCAGGCCAAACACTTTGACGTGTGCTGTTGTTAAGGGATAATCTGATGTGCATAGGGGATGCCTCCTTTCGAGTGGTTCTGTTTTGTCACCCGATAGGCAGGCTCTCCGGAGGGAGAAAATCCAGCGCCGATATGATCTCAGCCTTAAGAGTTACTACATCCTGAGCCATATCATACCTCCACAAGTTTGGTCATATTGCCAGGGAATCTATACGATGGGACGGTGTGTGCCAGCATGTCGTGCCCTTATTACAGGCAGCGTCCAGTATAGTGGAAAACATAGTGATGTCAAACCTACCAGGACAAGTTGCCAACTTGTCCTACATCGGCGCCTCCCACGTGCGCAGGCCGACGCGGCTGAGATAGATCGGGATGTTCTGGAACAGCGGGCTTTCTTCCTCGATTTCGCGGACCATCGCCCGTTTAGCGCAGGACTCCGGCCCACACAGAATGGTGAGCGAGCCGCCCTCGCCGCCCGCACCGTTCACCTTCCAACCCAGTGCGCCGTGTACCTGCGCAATCTCGATCACGCGCTGCGCGTCGGCGCTGACGAGATCTGGATGCAAGTCGCGCTGTGCCTCCGTGTTCTGCACCATGGCCCGTCCCAGCGCGACGAAATCGCCCGCGTACAGCGCGTCTCGCGAAGGTCCAGCCGTCGCCCGCAGCGCCTCGAGTTGCCGGGCCGTCGGCCCGGCCCCCTCCAGGTGGCGGATGACCCGCTCGTGCACCTCGGACGAGTGATGGGATTTGCCCAGGTAGATCAGGACCAAGCGCCGCTCCAATTCCCACCAGATAGAGTCGGGCACCCGAATCTGCGAGACCGAGGCGTGAGGGTAGCGGAACATCTCGATGTAGTTGACGCCGCCGTACGCGGCACACAGTTGGTCCTGGATGCCGCATTGCTGCTTGAGCATGTCCACCTCGACAGACTGCGCGGCGTAGGCGACTTCGTGCGGGGTCAGGCGCCCCGGCGTGAGGCAGTCCAGCGCACCGATCAGCGCGACCGTGACGGCAGCCGAGGTGCCGATAGAGGCGCCAGCGGGTGCTTCAGAGTAAATCGTCACCTGAATGGCGACGTCGTCGGGCACGGCCATGCGCTCGATGGCCGCCTCCAGCAGCGGGTGTTGGTTCCAGGCCGTCTTGAGGTGGCGCACGTACCGCTCGCCATAATTCTCGGCGTAGATGACGACGCGCTCCTCCTGGCTATCGAGAGGATAGACCGCGATCCGCACGTCGGCGTAGGGGTAGACGCCGATGTTGAACACCCGGCCATACTCGGCGAACCACGTGTCGGTCCAGCTGCCGTT
>Ga0172365_10004318_pt1 | contig 10515 bp, 8 predicted proteins | sample LakKivSesite48cm_FD_114535 | JGI IMG/M metagenome (GOLD analysis project Ga0172365, IMG submission 114535) | Sediment microbial communities from Lake Kivu, Rwanda - Sediment site 48cm | ecosystem: Environmental > Aquatic > Freshwater > Lake > Sediment | place: Rwanda: Western Province, Lake Kivu... | reverse complement strand
TCCGAATTGCAGAAAGGTGTTGGGGGTATCCCATCGAAAGGGCTTTTGGATGGGGTAACTCTTACCCGTAACCTGCTGCGTCTGGCGGGTTGAAATCGAAAGGGGGAAGAACTCTGTGGAACTAGGAATCATCGGCCTGGGACGGATGGGGGCCAACATAGCCCGCAGGCTGCTGCGCAACGGGCATCGCGTGGTGGCCTACAACCGCACCCTGGCCCGGACGAAAGAGATGGAAGCGGAAGGCGTCCAAGGGGCCTACTCCGTGGACGAATTGGCCGCACAGTTGGCACCACCTCGCCCCATCTGGATCATGGTCCCAGCAGGCGATCCGGTGGAGGAGATGATCGAGCTGCTGCTGCCGCTAGTCGAGCCGGGCGACATCCTCATGGATGGCGGCAACTCCAACTACAAGGACTCCATCCGCCGGGCGGAGAGGCTGCGCCAGAGGGGCATCCACTTCCTCGACATCGGCACCAGCGGAGGCATCTGGGGTCTGGACATCGGCTACTGCCTGATGGTCGGCGGGGAGCGGGAGGCCTTTGAGCGGGTGGAACCGGCCCTCAAGAGCCTGGCTCCCGAAAAGGGCTACGCCTACGTCGGCCCCAGCGGCGCAGGCCACTTCACCAAGATGGTCCACAATGGCATCGAGTACGGGATGATGGAGGCCCTGGCGGAGGGGTTCGAGATCCTGAGGGCCAAGGAGGAGCTCCACCTGGACCTGCGCCAGATCGCCGAACTATGGCAGCAGGGCAGCGTCGTCCGCTCCTGGCTGCTGGAGCTGACGGAGAGGGCCCTGGCCAGAGACGCCGACCTCAGCGGCATCAGGGATTGGGTGTCCGACTCGGGCGAGGGAAGGTGGACGGTGCTGGAGTCCATTGACCTGGATGTGCCCGCGCCCGTTATCACCCTGGCCCTCCAAGCCCGCTTCCGCTCCCGCCAGGGGGAGTCCTTCGCCGCGAAGCTGCTGGCCGCCCTGCGACGGGAGTTCGGTGGACATGCGGTGAGAGAGGCAGACAGCGAATGAGCCAGAATATCGTACAGAAGGTGATCAGCGACCACCTCCTCTCCGGCCGGATGGTGCCCGGTGAGGAGATTGGTATCCGCATGGACCAGACCCTCACCCAGGATGCCACGGGCACGCTGGCCTACCTGCAACTGGAGGCGATGGGGGTCCCTCGCGTGCGGACCCAACTCTCGGTGAGCTATGTGGATCACAACCTGCTTCAGGCCGACTTCCGCAACGCCGACGACCACCGCTACCTCCAGTCGGTGGCGGCCAGGTACGGCGTGGTCTTCTCCCGGCCCGGCAATGGTGTCTGTCACCAGGTCCACCTGGAGCGCTTCGGCGCGCCGGGCCAAACGCTCCTCGGCTCCGACAGCCACACCCCTACCGACGGCGGGCTGGGCGCACTGGCCATCGGCGCGGGGGGGCTGGACGTGGCCGCGGCCATGGCCGGAGCGCCCTTCTACCTCAACATGCCCCGCGTTGTGGGGGTGAGGCTGGTGGGAGAACTGCCCCCCTGGGTCTCGGCCAAGGAGGTGATCCTGGAGGTGTTGAGGCGTCTGGGCGTCAAGGGTGGGGTGGGAAAGGCGCTGGAGTACTTCGGCCCTGGGGTGAGGGCGCTGACCGTGCCGGAGCGGGCCACCATCACCAACATGGGGGCCGAGACAGGGGCCACCAGCTCCATCTTCCCCTCCGATGAGATCACGCTGGCCTTCCTGCGCGCTCAGGGGCGGGAGGGGGACTGGCGTCCCCTGGCCGCCGATCCGGATGCGGAATATGACGAGCTCATGGAGATCAATCTCTCAGAGCTGGAGCCCCTCATCGCCTGCCCCTCCAGTCCCGGCAAGGTGGTCCCCGTGCGGGAGGTGGAGGGCACGCCTGCAGCCCAGGTGTGCGTGGGCAGTTGCACCAACTCCTCCTATCGGGACCTGATGACCGCGGCCGCCGTGCTCAAGGGGAAGCGAGTGCATCCTCAAGTGAGCTTCACCCTCTCCCCCGGCTCCCGGCGGGTGTACCTTCTGATCGCGGAGAATGGTGCTCTGGCCGATCTGATCGCCGCCGGAGCGCGGGTGCTGGAGGTAGGCTGTGGTCCCTGCATTGGCATGGGGCAGGCCCCGCCCACGGGGGGCGTGTCGGTGCGCTCCTTCAACCGCAACTTCCCCGGCCGCAGTGGCACGCCTGGCGACCGGGTGTACCTGGCCAGCCCTGCAGTCTGCGCGGCGACGGCCCTCTTCGGTAGGATCACTGATCCACGACAACTGGGGGAGATGCCCTCCATTTTCGAACCGGAACGATACCCCGCCGACGACAACATGTTGATCTTCCCTCCGGCTGACGGCTCCGATATGGAGGTGATTCGCGGCCCCAACATCCAGCCGCTGCCCACACGAGGTCCACTGGAGGATGTGATCCGGGGCCCGGTGCTGCTCAAGGTGGGGGATGACATCACCACCGACCACATCATGCCCGCCGGCGCCGAGATCCTGCCCCTGCGATCCAACATCCCCGCCCTCAGCCGCTACGTGTTTCGGGGAGTGGATCCCACCTTCGTCCAGCGTGCGGAGGAGGCGGGGGGCGGCTTCATCATCGCCAGGGCCAACTATGGACAGGGCTCCTCCCGCGAGCATGCGGCCCTGGCCCCCATGGTCCTGGGGGTGAAGGCCGTGCTGGCCCGGAGCTTCGCCCGCATCCATCAGGCCAACCTGGTCAACTTCGGCATCCTGCCCCTGTGCTTTGTGGATGGGGCAGACTATGAGGCCTTGAGCCAGGGAGACGAGTGGGAGATCACCGGAGTTCGGGAGAGTGTCCGAAGAGGGGAGCGGCTGAGGGTGAGGAGCCTCACCACGGGCCGCGCTTTCCCGGTCGTCTGCGAGTTGACCGAGCGGCAGCGGTTTATCGTGCTAGCTGGAGGACTCTTGGACACCATCCGCGAGGAAGGGAAGTAACTTCTCCAGGACAGGCCCGCCCTTTGCATTGCCAGACCAGGTGTGATAGAATAGAAGTGTAACTGACTGGGAGCTCGAATCGGGTGAAAGAAAGGAAGGCTCATGGATAGCGTCGTGGGGTTGACGGCTGAGATGTACCAAGCGATTGTGGCCGTGGTAGACGAACGGATGAAGGAGATTCGGGTCACTCGCCAGGACTTCGACGAATTGAGAAGCGTCGTCCGCGAGATGAGCCAGATTCAAGCAGCTACCCAGGCCAGCCTTAAGGAACTGGCTCAGGCCCAGGCCCGTACCGAAGTCCGCCTGGAGGAGTTAGCCCAGGCTCAGGCCCGAACAGAGGAGCGCGTTGGGGGATTAGAGCAAGCAATGCAAGAACTGGCTCAGGCTCAGGCCCGAACAGAGGAGCGCGCTGGGGGGTTAGAGCAAGCGATGCAAGAATTGGCTCGGGCCCAGGCCCGAACAGAGACAGCGCTCCAGAATCTGGCTCAGCAGGTAGGGGCGCTGAGCGAGAACGTGGGCTTTGGCCTGGAGGACATCGCCCGCACCGTCCTGCCTGGCTATCTGAGCTGGAAATATGGAGTGAAAGTGAGAGGTCTGGAGAAAAGGTTCTACAAGGTGGAAGGTGAGCTGCTGGAGGTTAACCTCTACGCCAAAGGACAGCGGAATGGTCAGCCGATCACGGTCCTGGGCGAGGCCAAATCGCGCATTTACTGGCGGGAGGTGGAGAGTTTCCGAAAGATGCTGGCCCAGGTAAGACCACAAATCGAGGGTGAGATCTTCCCCCTCATGTTTGGCTACTTCATCCACCCCTCAGGCGTGCAAGCCGCGAGGGAGGAAATGGTACTGATCGCCTCTTACCAACCGGTGACGGAGTTTCAGGCGGCGGAAATGGAAAGACGGGAGCGGGAACTCGGCGGCTGAGGGAGCATACAACATGTCCTTCCCACTCCCAGGAAGTCTACAAGTAATTGAACTCATTGAGCCCACGCCAGTTGTGAGGCGGTCTTGGCCTTACGACTGGCGTTCTCATTGGATCAACTCGCACCCAGCCTGCGGGAGGGTGAAAGATCGAAAGGTGAAGTGATGATGATGGCCCGTCCTTTTACCCTTGATGCCCTCGCCCTCTTGATACTGTCTCCATTCCTGGCCCTGGGGCTTGCTGCCTGTGCGCCCGCAGTGCCCCTGGCCACACCCCCGCCCTCGCAGCCTGTGCCCACTGCGACCCTGGTGCCCCCCACGGCCCGGCCTGCGGTTCCGTCCCCCACACCCAGGCCGCCTACAGCGACGCCGACTGAAGTCTCCCCCAGTCCCACGCTCACATCCGTGCCACCGACGGCTCAGCCCATCTCGCCGACTCCTACACCCCAGCCGACGGCGACTCCCCGTCCCACCGCCACGCCCCGGCCGACGGCCACCCCTGTGCCGGCTGAAGCGAAGGTGATGGGTGAGGTGGTCAACCTGCGGGAGGGGCCAGGCACGGAGTATCCCGTGGTGAGCCAGGTAGAGCAGGGGGACCTGCTGGGCATCACCGGGCGCAACGAGGAGAATGACTGGTGGCAGGTGGAGTGGGAGGAAGGAGAGGTGGCCTGGATCATTGGCCGCTACGTGGAGGTCAATGAGGCTGCGGCGCAGGTAAAGGTGGTCGAAGCGCCACCTACTCCGCGAGCAGTGGCCGCCGTCACTGCCCGAGGGGGTGGTGCGCCAGCCCGCGCTGTGGCACCAGAGAATCCCTCCCTGCCGCCCCCTCCGCCACCCGGCAATCCTGGCTCTACCAATCCACTGACTGGGCTGGCTGGCGATCCAGCACGACTGGCCCGGCGGCCCATTGCAGTGGTGGTCAACAATAGCCCCGTGGCCCGCCCCCAGTACGGCCTCTCGGCTGCGGATGTGGTGTATGAGTACCTCATGGATGGCTGGTACGTCACCCGCTTCACCGCCATCTTCTATGGGAATGAGGGGGAGCGCATCGGCCCGGTGCGCAGCGCACGCCTCATCAACGAGCAGATGACGCCCCAGTACCAAGCTGCTCTCGTGGCCTCCGGCGCCAGCGACGAGGTGCGCTATATCCTGAAATACACTGTCCACTTTCCCTACCTGGACATTGACCTGGACGATCCCTGTAATTGCACCTATTCCTTCACCATCGGTAACCATTGGGAAACCCGACTGCAGACCCAGACCGCTCTCCTGCACCCATGGCTGAGCGATTGGGGTCAGGAGCGAGCGCCGAACCTCAACGCCTGGCCACACTCCGAGGGCCCACCCGGCTCCACGCCGGCTTCGCAGGTCCACATCCCCTACCCCTCCAACAGTGTCGTGGGCTGGAGGTACGATAGTGGCAGTGGGCGCTACCTGCGCTCGGTGTGTGGGGCCCCGCATGTGGACGCCGGCACGGGCCAGCAGCTCAGTGCAGCCAACGTGATTGTGCTCTACGCTCACCACGAGCTGACCGACATGGTGGAGGATGCGCTGGGTACCAAGGGCGTCCGCATTGTCCTGCGCGGCTCCGGCCCGGTCAAGGTGCTGCGCGATGGAGTGGCTATCGAGGGCACCTGGCGGGCCGAGGACCCCAACCAGCCGCCCCACTTCTTCGACGCGGGCGGAAGAGAGATCCCCCTCAAGCCAGGCAACACCTGGGTGCAGGTAGTGCCGACGAACTACAACGTGCATGTCGAGTAGGCTGTAGAGGGAGAAAGCCACATGAGCCGAAAAGGGCTCTGCATCCAGGCTGTGACCTTCGACTTCTGGGGCACCCTGTACCAGAACCGGGAGGCAGGTCCCATTCGACTGGCGCTGTTGCGAGAGAAGCTCAATCTAGACGGAGACCTGCAGCCGGCCTATGACCACGCTCACCAGTTGGCCCATCACTACTGGTGGAGAGAACAGCGTTCCCTGTCCACAGCCAGGCGTCTGGATGCTATGCTGGACTACCTGGGAGTTAGCGTTTCCCCACCGGTCAGAGCTGAACTGGTGAAGGGGTTCGAAGAAGCGCTGCTGAAGATGCCACCCGCTCTGGTCCCCGGCGTCCATCGCCTGCTCCAGGCCTTGCGAGGGCGAGGGGTGCGGATGGGGCTCATCTCTGACACGGGCATCACGCCGGGACGGGTGCTGCGAGCCGTTATGGCCCGTGATGGGCTGCTTCCCCTCTTCCAGCACTGCACCTTCTCCGATGAGGTAGGTCGGGCGAAGCCCCACCCTCTTCCCTTTCAACACACGCTGGAGGCGCTGGGTGTGGAGGCCTCTTTCGCGACACACATTGGCGACCTGCCGGAGACAGACATCGCAGGGGCCAAGGGAGTGGGGATGCGAGCTGTCCTCTTCACCGGCGTCACCGGCCTGAGGGAGGGCGCCGACCAGGCGGATGGGCTGTTGGCCAGTTATGACGACCTTGAAGTAGCACTTCGAGCACTCGATGGGGGCTGAGCGATGGATGATGAGCTGCCAATGAGGGGACGGTATCTCACCGCCGACCTGCCCGGCATTGGGGGGCTGATCAAAGTCCAGCCCGAGGATTTTGTGGTTGAGGAACTCCCTCTCTACGAACCCTGCGGGCAGGGGGAGCACACCTACATCCACATCGAGAAGCGGGGCCTTTCGACCTTTGAGGCGATGCAGGCCATCGGCCGGGAACTGCGCATCCCTGCCCGCAACATCGGCTACGCGGGGATCAAGGACGCACAGGCCATAACCCAGCAGACGCTTTCACTGATGCGCGTGGAGCCGGAGGAGGTGGACAAGCTTCGCATCCCCGGCCTCGAGGTGTTGTGGGTCAGCCGCCACCGCCACAAGCTGCGCATCGGCCATCTGCGGGGGAACCGCTTCACCATCCGCATGCGCGACGTAGGAGAGTCGGCTCTGCCCCAGGCACGACGAATTCTAGACCTGCTGCTGCAACGTGGGGTGCCCAACCACTACGGCCCACAGCGCTTTGGCCAGCGGGCTAACTCCCATCTCCTGGGCCGCGCCCTGTTGCACGATAACGCAGCCTCTTTCCTGGCTGAGTTCCTGGGCCATCCCCATGTCGAAGAGGAGGATCTCACACGGGAGGCCCGATCGCGCTTTGACGCCGGTGACTGGGCTGGAGCACTCCAGTTGTGGCCGTCGGCCATGGCCGACGAGCTCCACGCCCTTCGGGCGCTCATCGAGACGGGGGATGAGGCCCGCGCTGTACGCAGCGTGTCCCAGCGCATGCGCTGCTTTCTGCTGTCCGCCTATCAATCTCACCTCTTCAACCGCATTGTGACTGCACGGTTAGGTGAGCTCGACCAAGTACGGGAAGGAGATCTGGCCTGGAAACACGACAGCGGAGCCGTGTTCCTGGTGGAGGATGCCGGTGCTGAACAGCCCCGCATCGAGCGGTGGGAGATCAGCCCCTCAGGGCCCATCTTTGGCTATAAGATGCGGAGGGCGGAGGGAGAGCCGGGTCGCCTGGAGCACGAGGTTCTGGAAGGAGAAGAGCTATCACTGGAGGATTTCCGCCTGCCAGGAGGTCTGAGGGCCGAGGGTGCGCGGCGGCCGCTGCGCATTCCGATGGGGGAGGTGGAGTTGTGGTACGATGGGGGGTTGATGCTCCGCTTTGACCTGCCCCCCGGGAGCTACGCCACCAATGTCCTGCGCGAGATCACGAAAGTGGAGTGCGGGGCTTGACCTGCACTGGCGCGCTCAACCTCCAAGCGCTACGAAGGGCTTGATGTCCAGCAGCGGTGGGCCATTGAGGGCATCCAGCCCTCGTATCACCAGTATCCATTCCCTCCCGGAGGAGTTTACCTCAAGACTATCTCATCGGATCATCTCAAAACCCTGGAGTCTCTCGCCTGAAGGCGGATAATGTCCATCCTACACTCTTTGGGGCAGACTCTTGACGAACGACGTTGGCTAGGCTTTTCCATCTGGACCTTCGCCCTACGCAGCCTGAGCCGAAGATATGGCCATGCTTTTCTGCGGCAGGTGCTCCTCCGCCATTCCCACCCCGTGCTGCAGGGGCTTTTGGCCTACCGTCGTTTCCTGGCCCAGGAGAGCAGGTGGGGCGAGATGGTTCCTATCGGGGTCTCCGATGCGGGGGTGCTGTGGATGAGCGTGGCCGAAGCTGGCCCTCGCTTCTTGGTGGGGCTGGGTTTCTGCCAAAAACCCGGCAGCCTTGAGGATGGAGGGCTGGCCTGTCCCTCGGGCCGGTTCAGCCACAAATGTCGCTAAAGGAGCAAATCCCATGAACTTCATTCTCCTCATCTCCGACACGCTCAGGCGCGATCACCTGGGCTGCTACGGCAACGAGTGGATATCCACGCCGCACATTGACCACTTCGCCGAAAAGTCCATCGTTTTCGAGCGGGCCTATGCTGCTTCCTTCCCTACTGTGCCTCACCGCCACGACGTGCTCACCGGTCGCTACACCTTTACCCACGCTGCCTGGGCCCCCCTTCCGCGCGATGAAGTGATTCTGGCCGAAGAACTGGGCAAGATGGGCTACGTCTCCATGATGATCTTGGACGAACCCCACATTATCGAGAATGGCTATCACTACGACCGGGGCTTTAGCGGCTGGGAGTGGATACGAGGACAGGAGTCAGACCGCTGGCAGACCGCCCCGGCTCAGCCTAAGCTTCCCTGCTCCCGCGAGAAGCTGCGCAACCCCGACCGGCTGGTCGCCGTCCACCAACGGAACATCCGACTCCGCCGCTGCGAAGAGGACACCTTCGTGGCCCAGACCATGGCCCAGGCCTGCCGTTGGCTGGAGCTCAACTACCGCGAGCACGAGAAGTTCTTCCTCTACGTGGACACCTTCGATCCCCATGAGCCCTGGGATGCTCCCCAGTGGTACGTGGACCGATACGACCCCAACTACGAGGGGGAGGAGGTGAACTACCCAGTCTATGGTCCCACCGACTACCTCACGCCGGCGGAGCTGAGCCACGCCCGCGCGCTCTATGCCGCCGAGGTGACGCTGGTGGATCGCTGGGTGGGGCGGCTGCTGGAGAAGATCGAGGATCTGGGCCTGCTTGAGGATACCCTGGTCATCTTCACCACCGACCACGGCTTCTATCACGGCGAGCACGGCTGGATCGGCAAATCCCATATCACTCCGGAGTGGTCGCGGAACATCCAACTGTACGAGGAGGTGGCTCACATCCCCTTCATCCTCTACTTCCCCGGCACTGAGCCCCGCCGGGAGCGGGCCTTCACCCAGCCACCCGACATCATGCCTACCTTCCTGGAGCTGGCTGGTGCGCCCGATCCTGGAACGGTGCATGGCCGCTCTCTGGTGCCCATTCTGGAGGGGAAAGTGGACCAGTTTTGGGACTTCACCGTCACCTCTCCTACCATCATCCGGGGTGCTGGCGGCGGTGTGCGGACGACCATCACCACCGACGAGTGGGCCTTCATCTGCGCCGGGAAGCCACCGGCCAGGGAGGAATACGTCACCCGCGAGGTGGATGGGCTGGCCAAGCGGGTGCGAGCTGAGGAGGCGGCGTCCTCGGAGCTATACCATCTCCCCACCGATCCCCATCAGGAGCAAGACGTCATCGCTGAGCATCCTGACGTGGCCGCCGAGCTTCGGGCCCGATTCGTGCACTTTCTGAAGAAACTGGGAACGAAGGAGGAATACGTGGCCCCCTGGTGGGAGGGGTAGGCTCTTGCCCACCTGGTCAAAATCCAGTACAATGAGGGCACGACGCTATGGGAACTTCGGAGGTCTTATGCGCTCCTAAGATCTACGAGCAATGGGGTAAGGGGATAGATAGATGAGCCCCAGAGGAAGGGAAAGGATTAGCATGGCACAGGAGACGCTCTCTCTTGACACCCGTGCGGAACGCGGCTTCCTAATGGGGGTGGAACTGAAAAGCGAGTGCTCAGAGTGGAGCATCGAGGACTCCTTGGCCGAGCTGGCACAATTGGCCCGCACGGCAGGGATCGAGGTCATTGGGCAGACCTATCAACGCCTGGATCGCATCCACCCTGCCACCTATATCGGCTCCGGCAAGGTAGAGGAGCTGGTCCTGCTCCAGCGAGCGCTGAATTACGACGTGCTCATCTTCGACGAGGAGCTCTCCCCCCGCCAGCAGCGGGAACTGGAGGAGGCCCTGGGCGAGGATGTGAAGGTCCTGGACCGCACGGCCCTTATCCTCGATATCTTCGCCCAGCACGCCTACACCCGCGAGGGTGCCCTGCAGGTGGAGCTGGCCCAGTACGAGTACCGGCTACCCCGATTGACCCGTGCCTGGACCCATCTGGCCCGCCAGTTCGGAGGCGCGGCCGGCCGAGGCGGGATCGGCGGGGTGGGGCTGCGCGGCCCCGGCGAGACACAATTGGAGGTGGACCGACGGCGCATCCAGGAACGCATCGCCCGGCTGAGGGAAGAGCTGGAGGCTGTGCGCCGCCACCGGAAACAGTACCGTACCCACCGTAGCCGGGTGGCCATCCCCGTCGTGTCCATCGTGGGCTACACCAACGCCGGCAAGTCCACCCTGCTCAACGCCATCTCCGGAAGCAACGTGTTGGTGGAGGACAAGCTCTTCGCCACCCTGGACCCCACCACCCGTCGGGTGACGCTGCCGGAGGGGATGGAGG
>Ga0172365_10004315_pt1 | contig 10517 bp, 12 predicted proteins | sample LakKivSesite48cm_FD_114535 | JGI IMG/M metagenome (GOLD analysis project Ga0172365, IMG submission 114535) | Sediment microbial communities from Lake Kivu, Rwanda - Sediment site 48cm | ecosystem: Environmental > Aquatic > Freshwater > Lake > Sediment | place: Rwanda: Western Province, Lake... | reverse complement strand
TGGCTCATCATCTTGGCCGCCACCTCCACAATGCTGGCCGTAACGATGATGGCCCTCGTCGCCTCGGGGACAGGTGCTGTGGAAATCCTCTCCCGAGTCAGCCATTCTTTCTGGGCCTATGCCAAGAGCGCGGCCGTCTTCACAGCCAAAGCGGCTATTCTTCTCTCCCTCGCCGCGAAAGCCGCCCGACCGCTTGTGGAATCCGTCTACGGGTGCCTGTCCGCACTGACCTCGTTCATCAATCCCTGGGTCCAGGTCTTAATCCTCATGCTGACCATAGGAGTTGTGGTCAGCCTGTTCTTTGGGATAAAAAAGAGATTTTCATGGGGAGGCTAGCCATGAGAAAAGGGATTTTGCTGGCAACACTCGCGCTCTTTGCGTCCGGAGCCGCGCTCCCTCTCTGCGGCAGCCAAAACTTTAGCTTCGGGGAGGACATCTTCGTCGCCAAGGACGAAGTCCAGAAAAACATCGTGTCGTTCGGCGGCCGCATCACAGTCGAAGGCCGGGTGAAGGAAAACATCGTCGCCTTCGGCGGTTCAATCACGCTGAGCGGCGAAGTCGGGGATACGGTCGTCGGCTTCGGTTCCAACATCACGATCAAGTCAACCGCCGTTATTAGAGGAGACATTGCCTCGATCGGAGGAATCCTGAATAAGGAGCCGGGCTGCGTTATCGAAGGAGATACTGTCTATGTCAAGGGGGGGAGGCCATCTCCAAACTCTTTGCGGGAGGAATTTTTGCCTTCCCCCTGATGCCGATCATCCTGATCCTCAAGCTGATCGGGTTTTTCGTCTGGCTCCTCATCGGCCTGGTCATGGCCGCGCTCTTCCCCCGGCAGCTGTCTTTGGCTTCCTCCCAGATCCGGCCCGCCTTCTGGCCGGTCGTGGGAACGGGTTTGGTCGCGCTCACCCTGTTCGGCGCTTTGGTCGTCGTCTTCGCCCTGTTGTCCATTGTTCTCATCGGGATCCCCTTTCTCCTCCTGCTCGGAGCGGTTGGGCTGGCCCTCAAGATATTCGGGCAGGTGGCGCTCTTCATCTTTTTCGGCGAGAGCATCGGCAAGTCCTTCGGCTGGCGCAGCCTGACCCCAATCGCACTTGTCGTTATCGGTCTCGTCGCCGTGAGCATCATCAAGGGCATCCCCATCCTGGGCTTCCTTTTCTCCCTGTGCTTAAGCGTCATCGGCTGGGGTGTGACCATCCGGACGAAGTTCGGAACCCGGGAAAATTGGCTGCAGAAAAGGGCCTGACCCATACAAACGCCTCGGCGCCCCCGCAACGCCCGGCCGTCTTCCCGACTGGAAGCGCTAGGCCCGTCCAGTTTGCGGAGCTCTTTGGCCGCGAGGTCAAGGGGGTCCTGCAGTCCGATTCCTTTTTTACAGGCGGATGAAGATCGTGAATTCGCCGCTTTCTCCGTTGACCGACCTCTGGTTGTCGGCCTCGACCCGGATCTTGTACCGGCAGTCTCCGGTCAGCTCAACCCGCCAGGAATAAGACCCGGTGTTGGGAACCCGAGTTGCGATAAGGGGATTCATTCTCGTCCAGGCTCCGCCCGAACAGGACCTATACAGGACGATGTTGATCAGGCCGCCGAGATGCGGCGCGTTCCAGCGGATGGTCTGGGTGGAATTGATTTCCAGACGCGATCCTCCCACCGGGCTGGTGACCTCGACTGTCGGGTCCCGGATCTCAAAGCCGCCGCTCTCGCCCTTGACCGACCCGTCCTCGGTCTGGACGACGATCTGGTGCCAGCCGCTGGGGATGACGACCGATTCGATGAGGCCGACTTCGTTCCACATGACGCTACCCGCGGAGGGGCGGATCCCTCCGGCGATCGAGTAGCCCGGGTAGCCTCTGGCCAAGATTTTAAGATTGCTGCTGATCCCTTCGCAATTAAAACTGATCCCTTCGGCCGTTGTCCTGTACCAGACGTCGCCCGCCCTCGGCCTGGTGACCTCGATGACCTGGTTGGTGACGGTGAATGTTGAGTCGCTTTCATCAACGGCCAGGCCGCCGTAGCCCTCGATTCTCAATTTATAGTTGTCGCCGTTCGGGATATCGTTGGGCACCGCCCAGTTCCAGCCCCACTCCCCCTCTCTCAGAAGGTCCGCACGCAAAACCGTATAGGTCATGAACGTGTCGCCGCCCCTTTTAAGATGAAGGTTGGCGCCGCCGAAATCGACGTTCGAGGTCCAGCGAACCCGGAAGCTCCGTGTTTTGAGGATTCGTTCGCCTCCGTTCGGAGCGAGGAGGCGAACCCAGGGCCTGGGCGGAGCCAGAACCGTCATCGGCCGGATCTCAAAGTCCGCGTCGCTTTCATCCGATATAATCCCTTTGGAGGTCTGGCAGGCAATCCTTATCCTGTACTGCGAGCCGGAGGGCAGGTCGGAGGGTATCGACCATTGATAGCTTCCCAGTTGCGAACCCTTGGTCGAGGCTTCGAAGGTGTGAATGACCCGGACTTGCTGTTTGCCCTTGAGCAGGGAAATGCGAACGGTCCCCACGAGGTTGCTGCTCGTCCAATGGATAGTGTAGGATTGGCCGGGCCGCCAGGTTTCGCCCCCGTTGGGGGAGGTGACCTGGATGGCCGTTTGGGCGGGCGAAGAGATATGGAGAAGACCAAAAATAAAATAGAGGCATAGGAAAGTCCATCGCGAAATTCTTTTCATGGTTCTTTTCCCCTTCGAGAATGTTTTTCCATTCATCGAAAAAATTGGGTGAATGCCATAATTTTAGGATCATGCATCTGAAATATCAAGAATTTTGTCGCGACAGATAGTGAAGCAGGCAAGCGCTCGGCCGGCCGAATCGGATGGGCCGAGCCCGGCCTCCCAAATAATCTCTAGACATCGAGATGAATTGGCATATAATAAGCGCTTTATCAAGGAGGATTTATGATCAATAAGCTCAAGAAAATGACGCGGGGAGAAGCGAAGCTTCTGCTCGCCGTCGGCCTGTGCGTCGTCCTTTTCGTGGCCAGCCCGACCTCGCCGACCGATGACAGCACCTGCGGCGGCGACCACGGCAAGCTCGCCGTCAGCAACAACTCGGACCAGTTTATCTCGGTCTCCGTTTCCGGACCACGGTCTTTTTCCTTCAGCCTGAACCCGGATCAGACTGGCACCACTGAGACAAAAGTCGGCACATACACCTGGAAAGCGGTGACCACATCTTCCATTTTTAAGAATCTTGTCACCACGGGAACCGCTCAGGTGAAAAAAGACCAGACGACAACCGTCGTTGTCACGTTCAACGAATGAAGGGACCACTTCGTTCTAGAAAACAATCCAGCATTCACGTTTAGGCAGTATGGTCAAGGAAATGAAAAAGGCAACAATTTTAATCATGTTATTTCCACTTCTCGGATTTGTAAGCCAGGCGGCCCCGCGGCAGGAAGGGCAGTTCGTCGTTAAAGTCGTCGTCGATATGGCCAACGTCCGTCTTACACCCAGCCTGCAGGGCCAGGTCATCGGTCAGCTTCAGACGGGAACGCTCCTCGAAGCGCAGGAAAAATCTGGTGAATGGTACCTGGTCAATCTTCCGCCCGACGAGCAGGGCTACGTCGTTTCGGGCTACATCCACCAGAGCATGGTCCAGGTGATCAGTACAATCGACCGTGCCCAGCCGGCGGCGACGCCAAAGCCAGTCGAGACTCCGGCCCAGCCACAGCCGCCGGCCCGAGAGACGGCCGCATATGAAACCGCAAGAACCGAAAGATGGTCTCCACCGGCCGAAAAAATCTTCTCAGGAGTCTTTCTCAAGTTCGGCTGGCTGCGCTCTCCCGACCCCGGGAGCTTCAGCAACGCCTGGCTGGCGAGCATCGGGTTCGACCTGGGATTGGGCCGGAATGTGGGTCTGGGGCTTGAAATCCAGCCGGCCACACGGAGCTACTCCGAACTCGACCTCGCCATCATCCCCGTCATGGCTTTCGGCAACCTCAAAGCCGGACTGAACCTTGGGCAGTTTCTCTCCTTTCTCCGCTTCCTGAACCTTTACGGCGGCGTCGGGGCCGGAGTTGAAGTCTCCTATACAAAGACGACCTATGAAGACGAGACCTTCATGGATTTCAAGTCCATGTTCGCCCACCATCTTTTCTTCGGAACAGAGATTGACTTGGGGTCGATTCGATTGATCGCCGACTACCAGCTGGCCAAGGTTTCAGACCCGTCCGTCGACCCGGATTCCTATCGTCACTACCTGCTATTCGGGATTCGGTTCTAAATCAGGATCTCTATCCGGAAGCTACGGCTTGATAGAATTTTTCTAATAAGAAGTCCCTCCCGGCCAAAAAACAAAAACTTCCCCTGGTCGAAACGACGGCCTACGCGCTTTTCGGGCTTGCCGTCAGCCTCCTGGGGGCGAAGCTCTATCTCATCATCCTGAGAATCAGCCGCGAGCTCATCGCCTCGGGCCGATTGTCACCGGGAGCTTTGGGTTGGCCGGAAGGCGGGGGAGGGTTCTACGGCGGCCTCATCGCCGGCATCGCTTTTTCTCTCTGGTACCTGCGGCGGTTCGGTCTCCCCTTCTGGAAGGTGGCCGACATCGTCGGAGCACCGACGGCTCTGGGCTATTCTCTGATGCGCGTCGGTTGTTTTCTCGGCGGCTGCTGCTATGGCAGGCCGACCTCGCTCCCCTGGGGAGTTCAATTCCCCCACCTCGACGAGCCGGTTCACCCGACGCAGCTCTACGAATCGGGCTTGAATCTGGTTAATTTCTTGATCCTGCTCGCCGTGCTCCTGAAAAAGAAGTTCGACGGACAGGTCATCTCTCTGGATATTCTCATCAACTGCTCTATCCGCTTCGTCGTCGAATATTTCCGCGGGGATCCCGGACGGGGCTGGGTTGTCCAGGGAGGTTCTCAGTATACCAGTCTGACTGTTCCCCAGTGGATCTGCTTGGCCGGTCTCTTGGTCGGTCTCATCTTGTATGGGACTTTGAGCAAGAGGAAGCCCGCTCCGGCTTAGGATAGAATGCAGACGAAGCCGTCCAAGTCGATTTATTGGAAAGTCTCCCTGGGAGTCCTCTTCCCGTCCGGAGCGCTCTTCTACGTTCTCTTTGGCCGGTTTGAAGGTGCGCTCTCTCAAAGCATTGTCGGCGTCTGGGCTCTCGTCCTCTTCGCTTTCACCATTCGCTTTATGAAGAGAGTGGAGGGAAAATTTTCTCTGGCCCTCATTCGTTTTTCGCTCTTGATGTTGGGCGTGGGCTGGGCGGTGGAGGCGGTCTCTCAAAAAACGGGAATCCTCGGCAGTTCCCCACCGTTATAATCCCTCTCAGCTGATTTCGTTCGGGCTGGGACTGCTGCAACTGGCGGGAATCTTCCTTAACCTGGCCGTTTCCTTCATCCCCGGCGTCCTTTTCTGCTCTCTGTCTTTCTTCATTCTGGCGGGGGGCCTTGTCTCCGCCTTCCAGCCCGACATGGCCTTCAACTCTGCTCCCGCATTTCCGCCCGTTTGGAAGGCTTTGAACAAGGTCGGCGAGGCGGATAGCCTGCAGATTGAATAAAAACTGACCGAACGGTTCCCAATTTTTTGGGAACGGGCTCAACAGTGACACTCTTTTCTCCGCCTGAAAAAGCGTGGCACCTTGGAGGACGTCCCCTTCTGTCTTTACATTTTACGGAAAGTCGAATAAAACACAGGACGAGTGAGATTTGTCGCTACAGTTCCGGTAAAGGCAGAAAATCGATGAGTGAGGGGGAAAGGAGCGTCGGTCTGCCCGGCCGGCCGACCCTTCTCCGGACGCTGGGTGTTGTCGATGGGATTGCCATCCTGGTGGGCATCACCATCGGGGCCGGAATCTACTCTACACCCCAGATTATTGCGGGCTATCTCGCTTCTTTCAATCAAATCATCTCCCTCTGGATCGGCGTCGGGATCTTCGTCTATATCGGTGGGCTGATTTACGCCGAACTGGGGACACGCCTTCCCGAGGCCGGAGGGGAATATGTCTATGTCAGCCGGGCGCTCGGGCCCTTCGCCGGGTTCATCTTCGGCTGGTCCCAGCTCTTTATCATCCGGACGAGCCCGGCGGCCGGATTGGCCATTGTCACGGCAGACTACCTGGGTTACTTTGTCCGCCTGAGCGCTACGGCCCACAGGCTAGTGGCGGTCGCAGTGATTATGATCCTGGGCGTGCTGAATTATATCGGCATCAAGAGAGCCAGCCTTTTCCAAAAAATATTCACTTTCTACAAGGCTATCGGTCTTTTTATCCTGGCCGTCGGCGGGTTGATTCTGGCTCAAGGACAGGCCGGCCTTCTTCACACCCGGGCCGAGCCGAATATGAACCTCGGAGCCGCCGGCAACCTCGTCGCCGCTCTCCTGATGGTGTTTTTCGCTCACACGGGGATGGAACGCCTGGGATACTCGGCGGGGGAGATGAAAAATCCAAGGAAAACTATCCCCATGAGCCTTTTCTTGGGCATTGCGACGGTGGTCATGCTCTATTGCCTGACCAACCTGGTCTATCATCGGACGCTGGGGATGGAAGGCGTCCGCGGGAACACGGTTGTCGCCACCGCCACCGCGCTTAAGCTGGCCGGCCGGGCAGGGGCGATTTTCGTGGCCATTCTCGTCATCTTCTCGGCCACCAGCAGCATCAACGGGACGATGATGACAGCGACCCGCGCCTACTACGCCATGGCCAGGGACCGTCTCTTTTTCCGCTGGCTGGACTTTATCCACCCCCGCTTCCGGACTCCCTCCAGGGCCGTCATCGCCCACTGCGCCTGGGCCATCGTCATTCTCTTTTTAAGGGGAACCTTCGAGGTAATCGCCGCGGGCATGGTTTTCGGCATCCTCATTTTCTTGGCTCTGAATACATTCGCCCTGTTCAGGCTAAGGATGAAGGACCGGGGAGAAGCCGGCTGTTACCGCGTCCCCTTTTACCCCGTGCTTCCAGTTGTCTACCTGGCCGGAATCCTGGCCTTCCTGGTATTTCGCGCGGTCACGGACTGGAGAAGGTCGCTCCAGGATATTGCTTTCATCGCGACCGGCATCCCCTTCTATTTTTTCTGGGCGCATAAGCGAAAAAACGGAATTCAAGAGAGGCCTTCGGGAAAAGCTTATGAAATACGACTTTGACCGGATTATTGACCGGACCGGGACGGAATCCCTGAAGTGGGTTTATCCGCGCAGGGTCCTCAAAGTCGAGGACGCGATCCCGATGTGGGTGGCCGACATGGACTTCGAGGCTCCGCCGGAAGTCATTGAAGCCCTCCGCCGACGCGCCTCCCACGGCATCTACGGTTATCCTCTCGTCCCGCCGTCATTCTGGCACGCGGCCATAGCCTGGCTCCAGCGACGGCATGGTTGGGAGGTCCAAAAATCCTGGATGGCTCTGACTCCGGGCATCGTCCCCGCGCTCAATTATTGCGTCCGCGCCTTGACGGCACCGGGCGAGCCGGTGATCATCCAGACGCCCGTCTATTATCCCTTTTTTGGCGCCATCGAAAGGAACGGACGCCGCGTCCTCCGCAACTCCCTTCGTCTCGAGGACGGGCGATTCACGATGGATCTTGACGACCTCCGGAGAAAAATCGACGCGGGCGGGCGGATGCTCATTCTCTGCAGCCCCCACAATCCTGTCGGCCGCGTCTGGACGCGGGAGGAGCTCGATGCCGTCGGCCGACTGGCCGTTGAGCGCGGGCTAATCATTATCTCCGACGAAATCCATCACGACATTGTCTATCGTGGCCGCCGGCACCAGGTCTTCGCCGCCATTTCGCCGGAGCTCTCGGAAAGGACAGTCACCTGCATCGCTCCGAGCAAGACCTTCAATATCCCCGGCCTGGCCACAGCCGCCGTTGTGGCCTCAAACACCGATCTCCTAAAGAAATTCGAGGATGAAGCGGAGCGGGCCGGGTTCGAACTCGGCCAGGTCTTCGGCCTCGCCGGCTTCGAGGCCGCCTATAATCACGGGGAAGCCTGGCTCGAGGAGCTCCTTCTCTACCTCGAGGGCAACGTCGATTTCATGGAAAAATTCCTGGAAGAGCGGGTTCCTCGCATCCGCCTTGTCAGACCGGAGGGAACCTATTTGGCCCTTCTTGATGCCCGCGCTCTTGGCATCAAGCCGGCTGAGCTCAATAACTTTTTCCTGAAAAAAGCCCGGGTCTATTTCAGCGACGGGCTGATGTTCGGGAGCGAACTCGAGGGCTTTGTCCGCATCAACTTCGCCTGTCCCCGCGCCGTTCTGGCCGAAGCTTTGGAAAGAATCGAGCGGGCGGTACGCGTTTTTTCAGAGTAAGAAACGGTGAACTAGCGCTCGAGGATCTCTTTTTCCTTGGCCGCGGCGATCTCTTCGATCCTCTTGAAGTACTCATCGAGGACCTTCTGGAGAAGCTCCAGCCCGTTGAACTTGTCGTCCTCGGTGATCTTCTTGTCCTTCTCGAGCCGCTCAATCTCTTCCTTGCTCTCGCGCCGCATATTCCGCAGGGCCGTCTTCTCGTCCTCGAGCATCTTCTTTACCTTCTTGGCCATCTCCCGACGCCTCTCGTCGTCGAGGGGCGGGATCGGCACCTTGATCGTCTTGCCGTCGTTGATCGGGTTGAGCCCCAGGTCGGCGGCCCGGATGGCCTTGTCGATGGGCTCAAGAAGCGTCGGGTCCCAGGGCTGGACGGTGATGAGCGTCGGGTCCGGGACGCCCAGGTTGGCCAGCTGGTTAACCGGCGTCAGCGTCCCATAATATTCCACCTTGATGTCTTCGAACAGGCTGAGGTTGGCCCGGCCGGTCCGCACCTTACTGAGGTCTTTCCGGAAATGGTCGACCGAGACCTTCATCCGGCCTTCGAGGGCTTTCAGAACGTCCTTGACCATTTGTCCCCTCCCTAATGAACCAGAGTCCCAACTTTTTCTCCAAGAACGGCTCTCCTGATGTTACCCCGCCTGTTCAAATTGAATACCAGGATAGGCAGGTTGTTGTCCTTGCAAAGAGAGATGGCCGTCGAGTCCATAACTTTGAGACCCTTCTTAATGACATCAATATAGCGGATCGTGGAAAATTTCTTGGCCGTTTTGTCGATCTTCGGGTCGGCGCTGAAAACCCCCTCCACCTTGGTGGCCTTCATGATCACCTGGGCCCTAATCTCAAGCGCCCGCAAGGCCGCGGCCGTGTCGGTAGTGAAGTAAGGACTTCCGATTCCAGCGCTGAAGACAACGACCCGGTCTTTCTCCAGGTGGCGGATCACCCGCCGGCGGATAAACGGTTCGGCCAGAGCCTTAATCTCGATCGCCGAGACATGCCGGCAAACGAGTCCGGCCTTCTCCAGGGCCTCTTGGAGGGCGATGCCGTTAATGACCGTGGCCAGCAACCCCATGTGGTCAGCGGCCGCGCGGTCCAGCCCGGCCTCAGTCCCCCGGATGCCGCGAAAAATGTTCCCCCCGCCGATCATGATGGCGACCTGAACCCCCAGGTCGTGAACATCCTTGATCTCCTGGGCAATAGCCCGGGCCCGCTCAAAATCCACCCCGGTTGATGTCTTGCCCAGAAGGGCTTCCCCCGACAGCTTAAGAAGTATCCGCGAGTAAGCCGGCTTTGGGCTTGCCATGGGTTTCTCAGCTCTTGCCCAGCTCAAAGCGGGCAAAGCGCCGCACTTTGATATTCTCCCCGAACTTAGCGATGGTTGAGGCAATGAGCTGCTGGATCGTCTGCTTGTCGTCCCGGATGTACGGCTGGTCCAGGAGGCAGACCTCCTCGTAGTATTTCTTGAGCTTTCCTTCAACAATCTTGTCGATAATCTGGGGCGGCTTCTTCATGTCCTGAAGTTGGGCCCGGATGATCTCTCTCTCCTGCTCGAGCTCCGCCGCCGGGATGTCCGCGGAAGAAACAAAGCGCGGGTTGGCAGCCGCGATCTGCATGGCGATATTCTTGGCCAGCTCCTTGAACTCGGCATTCCGGGCGACGAAATCAGACTCACAGTTGACCTCAACCAGCACTCCAAGCTTGCCCTCCATATGGATATACGCATGCACGAGCCCCTGCGAGGCTTCACGGTTCATCTTTTCCTGCGCCCGGGCAGCCCCTTTCTTCCTGAGAACGGCAATGGCCTTCTCGATATCGCCCTGGCTTTCGGCCAGCGCCTCCTTGCATTCCATGACTCCGATTCCGGTCCGCTGCCGGAGTTCCTTGACCATCTCTGCACTGATTTCCATCATTCTCTCCTTCTCCGCTTCCTGGGCTTAGCCTTTGTGGGCTTCCGGCAATTCTTCACTCGAATCAGCCGCTGCTTCCTTCCCCAAAGCTTCCTCTGTCTTCGCCGCTTCAAGCTCTTTTTCGAGCCGGCTCTTTCGGCCCTCGATCACCGCCTCCGCAATCTTAGAGGCGAACAGCTCTATCGCCCGGACGGCGTCGTCATTTCCGGGAATGGGGTAGTCGATATTCTCCGGGTTGCCGTTGGTGTCGACGACCGCAACGATGGGGATGCCCAGCTTCTGGGCCTCGATTAGGGCGATCTCCTCCTTGGCCGAATCGATCACGAACATGGCACCGGGCAGCTCGGTCATTGTCTTGATGCCGCCCAGGTTT